>Ga0315279_10001748_pt1 | contig 35241 bp, 52 predicted proteins | sample YL17G06_20_MG_FD_203694 | JGI IMG/M metagenome (GOLD analysis project Ga0315279, IMG submission 203694) | Sediment microbial communities from Yellowstone Lake, YNP, Wyoming, USA - YL17G06_20 | ecosystem: Environmental > Aquatic > Freshwater > Lake > Sediment | place: USA: Wyoming | collected...
ATCCTCCGTTGGTGACGCCGACCTCACAGATTGTAGGGGTTCAGGCGGTTCTCAATGTTTTGTTTGGTCGTTATAAGATGGTATCGATGGAGACGCAGGATTATGTGTATGGGCTTTATGGGAGGCCGCCGGTACCTATTTCGGATGAGGTTAAGAAGTTAGTGCTCAAGGGATATAAGAGAGGCAAGGAGCCTATTACATGTCGGCCTGCGGACCTCATAGGGCCGGAGATAGAGAAGGCGAAGGAGGAGACCAAGGGATTGGCCAAAGACCTGTGCGATACCCTCATTTATGCCCTTTTTCCACAAACAGGGACTCAGTTTTTGAAGTGGAAGTATGGATTGGAGCCCATGCCGGAGAAGGTCAAGCCCAAGACCTTAGAAGAGGTGAAAAAAGAGGATGAGGCCATGGCCAAAGCCAAAGCAGAAGCCCAGAAGAAATCAGTTTAAAACAGAAGAGGCCCCTTCAAAGGGGCCTCTTTCCTGCATATTCCTACCTCTTTTAAATAATTACCAACGTTTTGGAAACATCTTTAAAAAGATATTGAAAGGTTCATTTGATTTTTTGCATTTGAAGAGGGCTTCAATTTCAAGGAGATCAAAACCTAAATACTTTTTAGAGTCAAGGGCTATACCAAATCTTTGATCAATACGTTTGACAAGATATTCTCGTAGAGCTTGGTCATAGGATAAGTACTCAGGGTCTTGAAACCCTGCAAAGGATTTTCCATCGTAGGCCGTGATTCGGGCCGGCATGACAGCCTCTTTGGCAAAGGCTGAAGAAACGGTGAGACTAAAAGATAAGATAATGAAAAGCATTAGGAGAAACCATTTCGATTTCATAGGAATCTCATCCTCCAATCTTTAAAAAATATTAAATTTTATCCCAATATGAATTGGAACATTAGAATTTATATCAGAACGGATGGCCGATTTGTCTTTCTTGCGAACAACTCAGGATGAACTGATCGAAGTAGCCTGGCTTTCTTCTTCAATATATTTTATCAACGTCTCGAAAATCTTATCCTCGATCAGACCCACTGTGTGAAGCCAAATCATGGCATCTGAAATTTTAAACAGGACATGTGGTTCAATCCGAGTTGCCCGGAGCCTCTGCTGACCCCCTTGCTCCCGATCCAAAAGGACCACCAGTTCGTTGACCACCCCTCCCTGATCTCTGATCACCTCTGCTGTCTCAATAACACTTTCTCCCGTTGTGATGAGATCATCGATAATCAGAACACGATCATTACGTTCTAGAATGCCCTCAACCTTCTTTCTTACCCCATGTTCCTTCCTGGCCTGTCGGTAATAGATAAGGGGAATACCCAATTTCTGACTCACCACTGTTGCGAAAGGGACCCCTGCTGTGGGAACTCCCAAAATCTTGTCGATCCGATCCTTACCAATCTCATTGAGGACGATTCGGGTTAAAGAATTGGCTATCCAGTCCATGGTGGTCGGACTGGAGATCGTTTGCCTCAGGTCAATATAATAAGGGCTCTTCTTCCCAGAAGCTAAGGTATAATCTCCAAATTTGATCGCATTGTTCTTGATCAGGAGAATACCAACCTGTTTCATGAGGAAGAGCTTTTCCTCTTCCCAAACCTTCTTCTCAATCTCGTCAAGTCTCAAGATCATGATTCACCTTTTATACAAAATCCCTCATAAAGTCAAGAAAAATCAAGGAGTTCTTCCCAAAACCATCGAAAGCAAGGCCATTCGGACAAAAACTCCATTTCGCATCTGCCTGAAATAGGCAGCTCCAGGATAGGTATCCACTTCCGGGCTGATCTCATCCACCCTTGGAAGGGGGTGAAGAATAGTAATCTTCTTTTTCAATTTCTTGAGAAACTCTTCATTAATGATATAGCTGCCCTTTAGTTTTTCGTACTCGGACAGGTCAGTGAATCTCTCCTTCTGAATCCGAGTCATATAGATGAGGTCGCTTGCACTGGCTGCTTTCATCATATCCTCTGTCTCTTCAATCTCAATGCCTTTCTGTTTCAGATTGGAGGTTATCTCTTCAGGTATTCGGAGGGTATGAGGAGAGACAAAATAGAGCCGAGTCTCATAGAGAGATAAGAGTTCGACCAGGGCATGCACGGTTCGACCATATTTCAAATCTCCAACCATGGAGATCGTCAAATTTTTAAGAGAACCCAACTCCTTCTTAATCGTATAGATATCGAGGAGTGCCTGAGTGGGGTGCTGTCCTGTTCCATCCCCTGCATTGATGACAGGAATAGGAACTGCATCAGCTGCCTCTCTGGCTGATCCAGTACGTGGGTGCCGAATCACGATCACATCGGCATATTGGGAGACCGTCCTCACGGTATCCGTCAAAGTCTCACCTTTTACAACCGAGGAGCTCTCTACCGAACCCATGCTGATCACTCCTCCTCCTAACCGTTGCATGGCCGCCTCAAAGGAGAGCCGGGTCCGCGTGCTTGGCTCATAGAAAAGAGTCGCTAAAATCTTTCCCTTCAATAGAGTCAGAGAATCCTTTTTCTTAAGTCCCTTCTCAAAATTGGATGCAACCTTGATGATCGCTTCAATATCTTTTTTAAAAAATTGATTTCCATGCAAGATATCTTTTCCTTTTAGATTAGTCATTCTTCAAACCTCCCTTGGGCGAAGGAGCCGAGAGCATTCAAAACTCATAGATGGATCACTGATTATCCTGTGTGATCTTCCCGTCCTTTGCCACGATTCGTCCTGCAACGATGGTGAGGATCGCTTTTCCGTAAAGCTCCCACCCATTAAAAGGACAATTCCTCCCTTTGGAGTAAAAGCTATTGGAGTCCACTTTCCATTTCGTGTCCAAATCAATCAAGGTCAGATCTGCTTTCGCGCCTGGCTTGATGCTGCCAATCCCAAGCACATCAAGTCCAAAAATCCTCGCCGGCATGATGGTCATCTTCTCAATCGCTTGACTGAGTGTTAAAATTCCCGGACGCACCAGAAAAGTTAATACCAACCCCAGCGTTGTCTCCAAGCCGATGATACCAAAAGGGGCCTTCTCCCAATCTCGATTCTTTTCTTCACGTGAATGCGGAGCATGGTCACTCGTAATAATATCGATTACGCCGCTGGCCAACCCCTCCTTGACCGCTGCGACATCTTCCTCCGACCTCAAGGGTGGATTGACTTTTGCATTCGGCCCAATTTCTCTTGCCATTCTCTCTGTTAACAGGAGGTGGTGCGGGGTGGCCTCTGCAGTCACCTTAACGCCTCGCTTTTTCGCCTCTGCAATAATATCCACTGACTTTGCAAGGCTCACATGTGAGATATGAAGGTTCGCTCCTGTTCTTTCCGCCAATTCAACGTCGCGCTTAATGAATCCGGCTTCGGAGCTATAAGGCCCACCTTCGGGAGAAGCATATGGCATTAGTGAAAAGATTGAACGCCCCTCAAGTTTCTCCCTTTGCCTGAGGATTTTTTCTCGATAGGATACTGATTCCTCACAATGGGGGGTCACTAGGATTCCACTTTCCTTTCCTTTGGCAAGAGCGTTCCCCATTAGCTTACGACCGGCAATGGGATTTCCATCGTCGGAGATGGCCCGGGCGCCAGCTTCTTTCAGTTTGAAAATATTCGTCAAGCTGTTACCCTTCATCCCCTTGGTGATCGCGGCCTTGGAATAGAAGTTAATTACACTCTTTTTCCTCGCATGGTCTAATAGTCGCCGAAGTCGCAAAGGACTGTCTATGGGAGGTGTCGTATTCGGTTCTGCGATGACTGTCGTGAACCCACCCACCGCGGCAGCCAATGAACCGGTTCGGAGATCCTCTTTGTACTCCTGGCCAGGCTCCCTAAAATGGACGTGAGCATCAACTAAACCTGGCACGAGTATCTTGCCGTGGGCATCAATGACCGAGGCTCCCGGCGATAGAATGTCCTGTCCAATCTCTTTGATTTCTTCTCCACAAATAAGGACATCAAGGACCTCAAGGTCCTCTGATCCCTTCTTTATTCGGCTTGCTTTCTTGATCAGAAGCATTTTTGTCTTCTGCTTCCCAATGTAAATTTGCAAAGTGCAAAGCGCAGGGGGCATAGCCTCCAAAATCCCAAATCACAAATTCCAAATCCCAAATAAGCTCCAAATTCCAATTTCAAATAACTAAACAGATTTCGTTTCGAATTTGGGTGATTAGAATTTGTTTGAGATTTGGTGCTTGGTATTTGGTGCTTCCATGTGATTATGTTCTATTCTCTATGCACTATACCTACATAATCAGTGTCATGAGCGCTTTCTGGGTATGAAGTCTGTTCTCTGCTTGATCGAAGATGACGCTATTTTTCGAATCCGCCACTTCATCGGTCACCTCTTCCCCCCGGTGGGCCGGCAAACAGTGCATGAAGAGATAATCTTTTTTGGCTTCTTTGATTAACTTCGCATTCACCTGATAAGGTTTAAATATCTTCACCCTTTTCTCATACTCTTTCTCTTTACCCATGCTGGCCCATACATCGGTATAAATAATATCAGCTTCTCTCACTGCTTCTTTCGGGTCCTTCGCCACCTCCACTTTGCAGCTACTTCTTTTCCCTTCTTCTTTGGCTCCGGAGACAACTTCTGGATGGGGTTCATACCCTTTCGGGCATGCGAGAGTAATATTCATACCTACTTTTGAACAGCCGTAGAGAAGTGAATGGGCCACATTATTCCCATCTCCCACATACGCAAGTTTCAGACCACGAAGTCGGCCCTTTTTCTCGTAGATGGTGAAAAGATCAGCCAGACCTTGGCAGGGATGGGTAAAGTCTGAAAGGCCGTTGATCACTGGAACTCTTGAATACTTCACCAAATCGAGAATGGTCTGATGAGCAAAGACCCTTGCCATGATCCCGTTGACATAACGAGAAAGGGTTCGAGCCGTATCCGCAATAGTCTCCCCGCGGCCCAATTGGAGATCGGTGGCGTTTAAATAAAGGGCATAGCCTCCGAGTTGCCACATCCCCACTTCAAAGGAGACCCTTGTCCGTGTGGAGGGTTTCTCAAAGATCATGGCCAAGGTCTTACCCTTTAGCAGAGGATGCTCTTCGCCCCGAAGAAGTTGAAATTTCAAAGACTCGGATGTCTTTAAAATCTCCTCAATCTCTTCTCGCGTCAGGTCATAAAGACTGGCTAAGGATTTGCCCTTCATTTGTACGGCCATCTTGAAGGTCCTTTACGGTTTTCTTCCTGTCTCAGAGACGTCACACGGCTTCTGTTTATATTACCTCAATGTCTTTCACCTGTCCATAATGAATCATTTTTAGTGATCCACAGAAAGAGAAAAGGTTCGATCTTCATTTCAACAGCCCATTTGGGCGGGAATCAAAATATTACGGCTGAAATTAGCCTTGACTTCTCCGTCATCCTTTGCTAATTTTCTCGTTAGGAGAACGTTTCAAAGGGGGTGATGATGGTGTCGAATGTATTGGGAATCATTATTGGGGTAGTGGTCATCATTATCGGTCTCGTCCTTTTGGCCAGTTGGTGGAGTCTGTTCATCAAAGGGCTGATGGCAGTCGTCCCCATCCTCCTGATTTTGATCGGTGTCGGTGCCCTCATTTACTTCATCAGCGAGATCAAATCGAAATTGGAGATCAGTAAGGAGGAAAAGGCGGCTCCCGAACAGAAATAGATCAACGAATTCGACTCGGACGGGAAAGGCGGATTTGAAAAAAATATTTCAAATTCGCCTTTTGTTTTTCTCTCTTCTTTCTTCTTCAAGGGCTCTATGTAAACGATCACTATCATTTGACCTCTTGAAATTGAATGATGATTGGTGCTAATGATAGCGAATGGAGCGAATGTCAATGATTGATATCGCTCATTCGATTCGTTATCATTCGTATAATTCGTTATTATCTAACTATGAAAAACCTGCAACCCGGTGATGAGGTCGTCAAAATCGATAAAGAATTAGGAATTGCCTGGATCCTGCTCCCTCCGGATCCAAGCCTAGGAGGATTTCAGGGCATCTCCCCCCGGATCATGGATGAGAAGAAGTATATTGCTGCAAAGAAGAAGTTGGAAAAAGAAAAAGGTTAATTTCTGAAACCCCTACTTTTTTCTTTCTCCAAACAATCCCTCACACCCCCACTCACAATCTGCTCCTCCAAATTGAGCCAATTGGGGGCGGTGACAATCGATTTGACGTAAACTTTTTTTAAGTATGCGATCCTTCTCCGAAACAATTTCCCACTCCACCATGATCAATGTTTTCCCTTTTTCTCCACGACAGCGGATTGATTTCCATTCCCTCTCTGTCTTTTGCTCCAAGGTTCCCGTTCCTCCCTAAGAGACCTTTTGAGATCTCCCTTTAATGTTTTATCCTCTCCTCCTTCTTTTTTTCTTGAGCCCAACCATCTAAAACCCTTCCATGGATAATAATCCCGTTTGGATCCGCGCCGATGGCTTTGAGATAACAATGTTCTGCTTTCGCCCCCTCTCCAATCCGTTCATAGCACTCTCCCATCAAATTGAGGGCATCTTTAAACGTCGGTAAAAAATGAATCACCTCTTCCAGAGTATTGATGGCTGCATGATATCGTTGCAATTTCCAAAAACACATAGCCAACCAGTAGTGACCTTGGTAGTGCTTGGGATTCGCCCGAATGACCTTTTCATAATAGGGGATGGCAGTCTCATAGAGAGCCCTTCGATAATAAAGCCCTCCCAGATTTAAAAAAACGGGAATGCTGTTCGGATCTTTTTTCAATATTTCTTTATAGATCTTGACAGCCCTTTTCAAAAAGTTAGCCCGATCAAAGGCATTGGCTTTCCCAAAAAGATAATTGGTTCTGATCTCACTTAAGGAAAGGTCTTCCCAAACCAGATCTTCAAGAAAAATCCAGAGGACAGGAATCATAAAAAAAATAAATTGAAATACCCTCCAGGTCATACTATTTCCCTCTATACATTAAAACGGAAATGGACAATATCCCCATCTCGTATTAAATAATCTTTCCCCTCAGAGCGAAGAAGCCCTTTTTCTCTGGCTACATGCTCAGACCCACAGGCCATAAAATCAGAAAAGGACACCACTTCTGCCCGAATAAATCCTCTTTCCATGTCGCTGTGAATTTTCCCTGCTGCCTTAGGGGCGGGTGTCCCTTTTGAAACCGTCCAGGCCCTCAGTTCCAAACTCACCGTCGTATAAAATGTGACGAGGGCTAAGATCTCGTACCCCACCTGAACCAATCGTTCTAAGCTTGAACCCTCCAGACCCAATTCTTTTCTGAACTCCTCTCTCTCTTCATCTTTCAATTCCGCAAGCTCTGACTCCAGATCACCACAGATGACGACCACTTTATTCCCTTCTTTTTGTGCCCACTCCGTGATTGCCTTCAAACAGGACTCCCCTCCTTTTAACTCTTGTTGATCAACATTGGCCACATAAAAACTAGGTTTTGACGTGAGAAGGTGAAGATCCAAAAAGATCGTTTCCTTTTCTCCAGTCATGTGGAGACGTCCTGCTCTTTGGCCCTGGTTCAGAACGGATTGGACTTCTCGGTAAACCTCCAACTCAAAGGCAGCTTCCTTGGCACCGACCCGATGCATCTTCTCTGTTTTTGCCATCCGCCTCTCTAAGGTCTGGAGGTCTGATAAAATGAGCTCGGTATTAATGACTTCGATATCCCTGACCGGATCAATCGAACCGAAGTCATGGGCTACGTTTTCATTCTTGAAGCAACGAACCGCGTGGGCAACCGCATCCACATTTCGTATGTGATCCAAAAACTGATTCCCCAGCCCCTCCCCTTTGCTTGCCCCTTTGACCAATCCAGCAATATCAAAAAATTCGAGGGTGGTAGGAATCATCTTTTTAGGATGGACCAACTTGGCAATATTTTCCAGCCGCTTATCTGGGACGGGGACAATGCCAATATTTGGGTTGATCGTACAGAATCGGTAACTCGCTACTTCCGCCCCGGCTGCAGTGAGGGCATTGAATATCGTGGACTTCCCAACATTCGGAAGGCCCACAATCCCGCATCGAAATCCCATTTATCCCCCTCAAGGAAAGTGCAAAAAGTATGGCATTAAGGAGAAACAATTTTTTTGTAGATTTCTTCAATAATATTTGTATAATAAAATATAAATAAAATAAAGTCTTTTTCCAGATATTCAAGACTTAAGGGGGAAAGAGTGAAACAGCAGAACCGGATCATGTTGGAAACGGCCTGTATGATTTCCAAAAAAACCCATTCCAAAGGGGTTTTGCTTTATGCGGATATGATTGAAGACTATGAATCTTTAGCCAAAATCGGTCAAGAAAAGCAGGTTGATCTGATCCTCGCCATTAAAGAAGAAACCTCTTTCCAGGATGCCAGCTCGGTCTTTAAGAAAGTACTTCGAATCCCTGATGTCCCTCTAGGTCGGATTAATCAAGTCAAGATGGCAATCATCCAAGCCCTCTCAAAGGGCCTGGTGAAAAAAGGAGATAAATGGGTCTGCCTCTCAGGCATTCCTCAAACAAAAGTCCTAGATAACCTCCTCATCCTCGAATTTGGAAAAGAGTTCGAAATGATCTCTTCTACCGACCTTCCCGTGATTTCAGAGATTGTGAGACCAGAAGTTTTCGAAACTGTCTTAAGTCTTGCTTTAGAAATTTCTATAGAAGGGAAAGAAGGGAGAAAACCTGTTGGAACTATCTTCGTCATTGGAAAACATGAAGAGGTTCTCAAGTTTTCACACCCCATGGTCATTAATCCCTTTCAGGGATATCCTGAAGAGGAACGAAATATCTTGGATCATCGACTGAAAGAAACCGTTAAAGAGTTTTCCTCCATTGATGGGGCGTTCATTTTCCGCGAGGATGGGGTCATCTTAGCAGCAGGCCGCCATCTGGATGCATCGGGAGAGAATATTGAAATTCCCTTGGGTCTTGGAAGTCGACATCGAGCCGCAGCCGGGATTACCAGTCTGACCGATGCCCTCGCCATAGTCATTTCCGAGGAGACAGGAGGAGTGCGTATCTTTCATCATGGAAAGATCTTCATGGAGATTGAAAAAGGGGAATGACCTAACCTCCATGAAATTATTAATCTTTCACTTTTCTTGGTCAACGGTTTGGTCAACACTTGCAGACTCATTGCGCAAAAAGCCCTCAAGTAAGCGCGTGGCTTTCCTCCGATCATCACTGTCAATCTCATTGTAACGATGAAACATGGCATCCGTGGAATGGCCCGTTATCTCCATAATTACCGATTTATCGACCCCGGCCTTTCTCATATAGGTTACAAACCCATGTCTAAGATCGTGAGGAACAAACCCATCGTTGACCGTCCGGCCATAAGGAATATTTGCATCTTCGCAAGCCTTTTTCACCCATACCCTTAGTTGCTCTCCCCTGATTTTCCTTCCATTCCATAGGAAAACATGAGGATTGTGTAAAGCCCTTGGAGTGCGCTTTAGCATTTCCAGAAGGTCTGCAGAGATAGGAATAAGTCTTGGCTCCCTGTCTTTTGTGTCACTCGCTTCAAGTTTGATGAGAAGATTCTCGAGATCGACTCTTGACCATACAAGATTCAATATCTCTCCTTCTCTCATGCCCGTCCTGAACGCTGCAAGGAGAGGCCCTTTGCCCGCCTGTGGCATCTTTTCAAGAATCTGATAAAACTCTTGTGGAGAGAGTACCCGGTTCCGAGCGTTGGCATTTTTTTTGAGCATTAGTTTAACGCCCTTAAAAACCCTCAAAGTATCTCCTCCCAATACCCCATCATTGAAAGCCTTGTTCACCATGATCTTGGCAGCATTAAGTTCATAGTCAATCGTTGCCAAAGCCATGCCTTCCCTTTGCCGTTTTATCTGTAGGTTTTCCAATTCAGATCGTTTGACGCTGTTTACGATCCGGTCACCAAATTCAAAACAGAATTTTTTGAGCAATGTTTTCAAGGTCTGATAATTTCTCAGGGCCTTGGTCTTTTCCAGGCCCAAATACCAATCCCTGAGCTCGTTAAAAGTCATCCTTGCTTCTGGAAGAATCTCAAAGATTCGGTGTTCCCTCTTCTGGACCCGGCGCTTTCCGTCCGCGTCCCGGGCCTCCTCGATCGATTCTCCTATGAGCTCGCGGCGCTGTTTTCCTCCCGGCAACCGGTAGGTGATCCAGTAATTCACCTTATTGGCCCGCTTCGCCTTGACAAGATCCACACCACACGAACAAACCTTGTTCCTTAGAGATTGCTTCTTATGACAAAGACACTCAATTAAAACTGCCACGGTCTCACCTCCTCACCTCATCGGTAGAATTCCACTCTCTTTCAGCCTCTTAGTAAATTCCCTTTTCTTCTGGTTCAAATATCCTTCATTCAAAAATCCAACCGTTTCCCTGAGGGCTTTGTCCTTCTTTTCATCCTTCAGATCGATCGCTCTCCCCATCTTTACACCTATCTGAAATATTTCTGTGAATAGATCGCCTACAACCTTTTTTAGGACTCTTTCTTTGTTCATGGTAACCTCCCTCCTTGGCCATTGGCCGGAAAATAAAAGGCGCCAAACCCCGGGGCCGGGAGAAAACATGGCTTGGGGGCTTAGTTTCCTCTTCCCGAGATAAGACGCCTATCTGTGGACACAAAAAAACCATGCTTTTACTCCCGGCAATTCTGATGATACACCTTTCACCCTCTTTGTCAATAAAAATCTTTGGACTCGATTGGACAGGAGTTTATAAAAAATTTTATTGCGTTTCATTAGGCTTTTTGATAGCCTACTTAATGGAAAGAACATTCTTAAAAAAGGAGAAATATCATGGAAGAAAGGATTATTCGGCATTTCAACACAGTTAATATAGAACCACTTAAAGTTTTTCGTCCGATTCTTTCCGGACTTTTTTTGAATGCCTTTTATTCTCTGCTTTTACTAAAAAAGAATTCCGGGGTCGAGATAACAGAGGAAATTGAGAAGCAAGCGATCGAGGAAATTTTCGATCTCTTTGGTCGAATAGACGAAATAATGATGAAGATTTTCGGGCAACTGCCTCCCGAAAACTCAAAGAATCAATAGCATTGATGATGATATTCACCTTTCTACCTCCCTTATTCAGACATAAAAGACCAAAAGCAGAAAAATTATTGCCTTAACCACAGAATATCCTTCTTTGCGATCCTCCAGGATCTCCCGACCTTATAGGCTGGGATCCCCTTGGCCCAGAGGCGCCGATAAATCGTCTTGGTTGACACCCGAAAATGCTCAGCCAGTTCATTAACCGTGTAAAAATCCTCTTTCATAGACTACCTCCTCATACAACCTCATATACGCCTCTAAACACCACTCAGAACCCTTTAGAAGGGCTTCTACAGGACGTAGGAGGCATTAAACACCTAACCCCGACCATTTACCCGTCCCTGTCAATCTCCAAATCGTGAATCTCACATCTTTATCAATGCTCACCCACTTACAAAAAGGGAGACGGCCCTTTAACATCGCCATTTCCAGATAGTTCAAAAAGTCAATCAACTCTTCAATTCCCTCTTGGATAAAGTCTCGGGGATCCGTCTCCAGGTTAAGAGGCCCATGCTTACGTTCACCCATAATCATCCGCTTCTTTTTCAGGTCGTCAATCCATTCGTCCACGTTGACCTCAATCGGTTTCCAGTTAGTCATAAATTCTCTGACTCGTTCTTCGATTCCGGCCATATATCACCAGCATCTAAGAAAATTAAATCTTCCCATTGCCCCGACGGCGCGTTCTGAAATAATTTCTCATGTTTTTTATGACAGTTCCGACAAATATGGTTAATGTATGATTCAAAAGGTTGATCACACACGAGACATATACGAGTTTTTTTACGCTTCATTCCACCCTACCGGCGGTCATATCCACGACTGAAACTCTCCCATTTTCAACCTTCAAATAAATTGCCTTGTCTAAAGGCAGTGCCGGAATTTCCGCCCCCTCTCGAAGATTTTTAGAAGTCATTTCTCTCCTCCAAGACGAATTGAATTAGAGGGTTTTTTCGTTGCCTACTTCGCACCCTCCAAGCGGAAAAGAGGAAGGAGGAACCGTAAATGTTGGTCGGGAATATCTCCTCAATGGGAGCCCGTCCCGGTCCGGGCGTGCATCGCTTAATCAAAAGAATACGAGCGATAACTTATCCAGCCAAAATCGAATTTGGACAGTTCACGAAAACACTTTCCACAAAACGCCTTCCTCTCGTTCCTGATGAGAAAATATTTCAAATCCCTCTTGAACAGAACCACTCCGCATGAGTGGCAACGGTCGGTCTGACTCTTCATCTCAACCCGCTAAGCGGCCCGGAGTAATCCACCGTGCCCGGCCCGATTCCTGCCGGTGCGGGCCGGGCGCGATAATAATTTTCCTCTGAAATTTCTTTTTCCGAAAACTTTCCAACATCGATCTGGTGGATCCTTTCAATGAATTTTTTCTCCTCAGATTCGATCAATCGGATATGCGAAAAGTGCATTCCTTGAAGCTTCGAAGATCCTTCCTTTCCCAATGCCTCGGCTTCCCTGATTGCCTCGTCATTATTGCGGACCGTTAACATCGTAGTCTTCGAAAAACCCACAAATCTTTTAGAGAGAATTTCGGAAACGTGTTTTGACCTCACCCTGGCAACTTCGTCATTAATTTCCCTGACGGAATTTATGATCGCCTCTTGGGTCAAAGGAAATAACTCCTTCTGCAGTGCCTTCAACTTAATTAAAAAAGAATCTTTCTCGGCATCCCTCCCCTTCAGTTTCTCGGTAAGCTCCTGTTGCAACGTCTCAGCTTTCTCCGGATCCAGGAGTTTAGCTATCAGGAATCTCTGAGCAAGCTCGCGAACGGGACCCTCGTTGAATTGCCGCCACCTCAGCTCGATCCCCGACTTGCCGGCTTCCAGCTTTTCCAAATCTTCAAAAATTTCTTGACTTCTTTTCTTCTCATCCATTGCTCTCTCCTTTCTGTTTTTTTAGGTGATCACGAAGTAAATCACGTTCATAGCCAAATCCCCATTTCTCCAGCTGTCCGTCCACCTCGGTTTCTAGATCAAGATTTAAGCCATTAGGCTTTGCGCGACCCTCATGGTTTAAAGCATGGAAAGTCTCATGCGCGAAAGCGGCAAGAATCATAAGATCCGATAGGCCCTTGAGATCAAAGATAGCAAACGCCCCTGGCCGGTCGGGATCGGGAAATTTTAACCAGTGGAGTTCTCCAATTTTCGAAACATTGTGAAGGTAAAAATTTTTGACATTTAACAGCCGCAAAAAATCTTCTTCCCCGATACGGGTCAGCATCAATCCGAATAATCTAAGCATTCGGTCGTTGAAGTCATTCCTAAAAAGATTCCCCAGGCGTTTGCAAGCGAATGGGGAGATGGCTACCTCCCGTTCGAGTGACCCTCTTGAAATTTTCTCATCTCCTAATTGGAGGAGAAAATCTTGAAACCATTTCCATGCTGCCACATTTTTCCTCCTTTCTTTTTGGGGTCCTGTGGCCGAATTTCAACCAAGCGGCGGCCAGCGTATCTCTCAGCCGTGGTGAAGTCAAAATTCACATTGGCATTTGGCTTAATTCCCATTTTTAATCTCCACCTTTCCACCTGCAAGATCCGTGAGAATCTGGCGAACCTCTTCTCGTAAAATAACCTCAATGTTTTTTACATCATTCTCTACAGCCAGGGTTTCTGCCATCCTTCTCGGCAATCCCAAGAAGGCTTCTTTGGCCTCGAAGACATGACCCCTAAGCCATTGAAGAGGCTCGTCCCTATCAATTAATTTCCCTTCCTGTTCTAATACTCGCAGTTCTTCACGTCTTGCTCTTGCAACTGCAAACCTCAACTTCTGTTCGGCAAGGTTTGTCTCACCCTGGATGTCACCTAAAATATTCCCTCTCCACCACCTGACGCATTTTAAGAGTGAGAACTTACCCCGTCCCTCTTTAGGCATACCCCGTTCATGCCACTTCCAAATTGTTCTAATCGTAACCTCAAAAAGTCTTGCCAAATCACTTGCAGAAACCATATAATTTTCAATCATCAGATCACCTCAAAGTGAATTGTGCCCATCGATTTCATTTCAGCCGGGACAGAAGCAAGCGGGCTTGAGCGCCGTATGTCTCAACCTTTTCCGAGGACCCACTTTATAATACTTGATAGTCGTGTAATTGCTGTCGTACGCAACAGCGTACCGCTTCACCTCGCCCATCTTCTCTCCTTTTTTCTCAATCTATTAAGGGATGCAAGTTCTTTCTTCTTTCGTTTATCGCTTCGAGTGCGAGTCTTGCCTTTCTCGCGATCCGTGAAACGTTTGAGATCCCCGTCTGCTGACACCTTGCGCTTTAATAGTAGGATCGCACCATCGATATCGCCCGCCCTTACTTCAACCTCCATCATGCCTCACCTTTAGATACTGATCGATTGATCGTCACCACTAACTTGCAGCCAGGTTCGCGTAGGACAAAAATTAAACCAACCTTTTCTAATTTTTGCACTCCTCTTAATGCGGCCTCTTTAGAAATTCCAACAAGTTTGTTTATATCACCACCTCCTATACGAAATGTTTTTTGCTGCCTCATTCCATCCATATACCAAAGGCATAAGCCCACTAATAAAGCCTTGCCTCCCAAAGTCCCGGCTTTCGCTAACCAGGGTAAAGGTAGAGGTCCCTTAACAAAGGAAACATTTAAATACCTTTTACCTTTGACTCTTACCTTGCCTTTAGGAATAACAAAAGACTCTTTAAGCGCATATTCTCTAGGATCTATCCCATTCATGCTTCTCCCTTCTACTAATACTAGTAGTAGATTCTTATAAAGAATATAATAGAAAGAAAGAGTATATTAGACAGGGTAGCCACAGATAAGGGTACTGACCCCCCTCGTCTCTGACCGTACTCACTGCCTACCCCCAACATTTCAAACCTTACCCCTATCATTTCAGACATAGCTTTGTCCTCTCCGACGCAGGGGTATTCAAAAAATTCAATACCTGAGACCATATCTCTCGGCCTCGGTCGTCCATGTACCGATCTGGATATTTGACAATTTTTGCGTCGGTACGAATATTAAACCCTCCTAGCACTTTTTGACTGGCCTTCTCCATTATGTGTTGTGTGGTCCTCACAGCGTCGTTGATATCCTTTTCATCACTCTCTATTAGCAAGGCATCATGGACAGGACAGCAAACTTTTACCCCATTCTCAGTCGCCCACGAACAGGCCAGCCTTAACATCTCGGCGCAAGTGCTTTGCATAGGAAAATTAACGACGCTTCGAAGATTTGGTTTATCCCCAACTAAATGATATTGCCAGCCAAAAACAGACACTAACTTTTTATTGAAAGTCGCCATATCCTTAATGCTATCTACCCACCTCCAAAACCCTTTAAAAAGTCTCTTGTGTTTATTCAGAAGATCCATACTTTCAACCTGAGAAATGTTTAGTTTAACAGCTAAACTTTTTGATCCAATCCCATACTGGACCCCGAGACTAGCCATTTTGAAAAGGTCACGAACCCTTTTATGAGAGTTTTTGGTAGCGTCCAAAGGCACAGCACCGGCCATTTTAGCAAAGGTTAAATAGGGATCTCCCGAAAGATAAGCCTCTTGCATAGAGTGGTCCTTCGATAAAGAGGCAGCTATCCCAAACTCGGCGCTTGACCAATCCACATAGGCTAGTGCCGTCCCTTCTCTTGGTTTTATAAGGGCCCTGATCCAGGTCGCCGGTCCAAAAATAAACTTTGTGGCAGAAGGAGCATTTCTACTACTGGTAGCCCTGAAAGCAGATAACGAAACTCTATTTCTCGAATCTGGTCCTATTGATAAATCCAACTTTCTTAATTTTGAAAGAATAAATCTTAACTGTCTCAATGGCTCCAACTCAGAATGAATCCGACACATATCCTTAAATGTCTCATCATCAAGACGAGGCACTCCACTTTCTAGCATTGGCCATTGAATAAAATTGACCTTTAGGTGTTCAAGAAACCAATCCCTTTTAAAAGTCAATCCATCGAATACCAAAAAATTCTTATCCACCTCTTTAACCAAATGTAATTTAAGATCTTCCCACCGATCCTCAATTTCTCGTAATAGAGGTACATCAATAGGCACCCCGTCTCTCTCCATCCGAGCCACCGATTTCATATAACGACCACGGATCCTTGCCAGTTCAGAGATACGTCCTGACATTACCATTAACAAACTCTCCAAGTATTTAACGTCCGAAGCACAATAATTTAAAATTTTCTCTTTCTCTTTAGAAGTATAACTACCAGCGCCTTTCAAAATAATCTGTCGGTAGGCCTCCTTTTCGGCAGCAGAAGTCACTGATTGGCCGTACCAGGACAATGCACCTAAAAGACCGGCGCCGTTAGGATAATAGTATCCATTCGTCTCACAACGAAACTCACAGAAAAGATCTAAAATCCACTTTGGTAATTCCCATCCCAAACTGAGAAACGTGCCCATCTCGGCTGAGGCATAATAGCAGACCGTTACAGAATCAGGACCAATCTCATAAGGACATTCTTTTATTCTTATTAATTCATCCTGCCAATAACGCAGCTCTCGACCACTTCTAAATTCTTTCGCTACTAAACAAACTGGTACAGGAAGACCACCTTCACCTCCCTCAGGATAAAATTCGGTGTCAATTAACCAAACCTCTTTGAATTGGTCTATAAAATTCAAATTAATCCTCTCATTCGTTTAATGACAGGATCGGACAATTCAGAAATCGTACGGTTTTTAAAGGCGCGATTAAGAAAAAACTTTAAACCCCCCTCAGGCCACTCCGGCGGCGGGATCTCGGTCGGCGCTTGAATGACCTCATAAGCGCCACTCGACATATTTGCTTTAACCTTGATCCACTGGTCCGAATATTGAGTGCAAACCAACAACGCCGATGTGGACCAACTGTTTAACTTACCCTGAGAATCATTTAATCGAATAGGCCACAAGAAAATGGCAGCGTCTCGGTCAATATAAGGGACAAGCATTCGATGAGAAACGCCACCGTTTAAAGAAGGTACTAACTCAGGCCTGACAAGATAGGACTCTCTGTTTTCCTGTACAATAGCTACATTGCACCTCCACTCCGGCTTAGAAGCAATATAAATCCACTTATTTTGGCGTGGTGATTGCACAGGGATGAAAGTAACTTGACCTGTAGACGATTTACTCTCCAAATTTTCTCGGTAAGTGAAAGATTCAATGTCAAATTCATCGTCTAATTTCACATCTTCGCCTCTCTTTTCATCGATCAACTCTTCATCATTCATAGTCTCCTCCTCCTTTTTTGAATTATTTTACGCTTGTATTTTTTTGATATCTAAAACTTCCTCAATATACTCAACGACCTTTTTGAGGGTCTCGGCTCTTTTCTCTGGAGTCCCGGCGAGCTCATCAAATATTTGTCCTACCGTTTCATCGGGCAGATATTTAATAAATTCAGAAAGCCAAACTCTCTTTTGATAAAGAGTCATTTTGTCTCATCCCTGCATGGCAATGAATCAACAAACAGATCCAAATCTCGAATATCGAAAAGAACTTTTTTCCCTAACCTTTTCGCCTTCACCGGAAAAGGATTCTTAGAACCCGGGGCTACACCATTATAGAGAGTCCTTGGGGACAGTCCCAGATAAACCGCGCTCTCCTGGACGGAATACAACCGCTTCCTGGCAACATCATGGACGGCTAAGAGCGTTTTTGGGCTCATTCGAAGCACTCCGAAGGTTGAAGTCCAAGCACCTTCCCAACGGCAATTAAACGCGGGTCGTTTGGCTTAACTTTTTCGATGCCGCACATGAGTCGTGACAAAACCGACGGTTGCAGACTCGCCTTCTGTGCGATCCGATAGGCTGGTTCGGGTGCGAGCTTGATTGCCGCAAATAACTTTTTACTGATCATGGGTTGACCCTCCTAAAAGAATTCTTTGTTATATAAGAGGGGGGCTATTTTTGATGTAGCAATCCGCTATTTTTGGTGTAGCAGGGGTAGGATCATGAAAAAAAATTGAGGTTGGATCTAAGAAGGGTTGAAAATTAAAACTTGACCTCCCATAATGTCTCTGGGTTAGGTCTGTAGATACATATCTTTCCGGTGCTGATACACTTCGACAGATGATCACCCAAGGCCGGGTGTTGTTTTTGAATTTTCCCTACAGCAATTTTAATTCGCCGAGTAACAGTCTTACGCGCGCGTTCTTCGCTTTCTGCTGGTTTTGCCCTTCGGTCAAGTTCGTTCAATAATTCATTCTCTTGGCTTCTTAATTCTTTAAGGAGTAACAAATCCCCGGCCCTTTCAGCTTTCACAATTTCGCCTGTAACATCAGCCAATCTCTTCAGATACTCTTTCTTCTCTTCTTCCGATATAAAAGCGATTCTCGTTCTTGTACCGAGAGGCCCTTTTGAGAGTCCCTCCATAGCCAACTGTTCCTGAGTCATCTTGTTCAATGGCGTGGCATTCGACGACACGCCGAGCCGCCCTAACAGGTTAATAGCTTCAACCCCATGAAGGGGTCGCGATAATAAAAAAGCGATATCGCCGACGCCCTTCAAATCATCTATCATCTTATCCAATCCACGATACGAATAAACCCATCGGTCGCCATCTTTTACAAATCTGTTTCCTGTCTGGACCTCTGTTGGTCCCTTAGTTTCCACACCTTCCGAAAGGTAATCCTTCATCAATTCGGAAAACCTTAATGCTTCATCGCGATTAATTCGCATATTGGCAAAACCTTGATGAATGCCATAATCTTGACAGCCCGGCTGTCTGCGGAGTTCTAATGTCAATTCTATAACTTCTTGTCCATAGGTCCCCATGAGCAACTCTCTTATATATTTTTCTTTTTCAGGATCGTCTTGAGCGATAAACTGAAGGACTTCAAGTAGCGTTGGATGGTCTTTTAAAAAATCTTTCATGTCATTTCCTCCTATGACTCCTCGGATTTTTAGGAAGCCCCAGGGTCTGAGGAAAGACCTTTTCCCCCCCGGAAGGGTAGAGGCTTCCTTTGGTCATTTGGTCAACACTTGGTCAACACTTGCGTCAAAATATCCCCTGTTTTACCTACAATTCATTATATTTACTTTCCCCATAAAATTAAAGTAAATAGCCGATTCTCTTCATTCATTGTGTTTACTTCCAATTACTATCCCACTCATGGAGATTGAAAAAGGGGAGTAGAGGTCCCGAGGAATCTATTCAATAATAGGGATGGGTCCACCGCAGCAATTCCGGTCCACCCCATTTTAATTAACCTTCCGTCCAACCTTTTTTCTGAAACTGATTCATCGCCTTTTCAAGTCCTTCCAAAATCATGACCTTTATAGATTCTGCTGAATGGGATAGTGTTTGATTTAAATGGGACTGCTCAGCTTTATCAAAAGCCTCCAAAACATATTCTGCTGGATCCATTCCTTGAGGAGGTCTTCCTATTCCAACCTTCAGTCTTAAGAAACTATTCCCACCCATCCTCTCGATGATGGACCGAATCCCTTGATGCCCTCCATCTCCTCCTCTTCGCTTAAAACGAAGTCTTCCAAGGGGAAGATCCAAATCATCATGAACGACGATGAGATCTTCCATCCCCAGGTGAAAGAAATCGGCTGCCTTTTTGACCGCTTCTCCACTACGATTCATAAAGGTCATCGGTTTAGCAAGGATAACCTGCTGAGATTCGATCCATCCCGTTCCGTATAGGGATTTGAAACGTTTGGTGCGGATAGGAATATGGTTTATTTTGGCGAGACGATCTATTATCTGAAACCCAATATTATGCCTGGTCATTCGATATGGGTTTCCAGGATTTCCCAGTCCCACGATGATCTTCACATTTGGTTATTCTTTTTCCTCCTCCTCCTTTTCCTTTACCTCAGCCCCTTCAACAGCCTCTGGAGCCACTGCTTCCACAACCTTCTCCTCCACCACAGGGGGCACGACTGTGGCGATGGTAAAGTTAGTGTCTGATATAATTTTTGCTTTCTCCACTTTAATATCTTGAACATGAATCGAATCACCGATCTTCAAAGGACTAACATCAATATCAATGCTCTTCGGAATATCTGCAGGGAAACACTGGATTTGGATCACTCTCCGGACCTGTTCAAGGATGCCTCCCATCTTGGTCCCTTCTGGCTTTCCCATCAAATGGACAGGAACTTCAACGATGACCATTTCATCCATGGTCACTTCATAAAAATCGGTGTGCAGGGTTTTCCTCTGGAGAGGATCAATTTGAATGTCTTTCAACATGACCACCTTACGGTCTGACTGAGCGCCCTTTCGAATATCAAGGTCAATCAAAACATTCTCCCCTGCTTCTGTTTGAAGGGCTTTCGCTAATTCCTTGGAATCAATCACCAATGATATGGTTTGGGATTTCGGTCCGTAAAAAATGGCAGGGATCAGGCCTTTCGCCCGAAGTTTCTTTGCCTTTTCCTTCCCAACCCCTTCTCGAATCTCTGCTTTCAATACAGGTCTTTCCATGTGTTACTCCTTATTGAGTGGTTTGTGTTAGTATTTAGTGCCGGTGATTTAAAAAATTGAAATAATTATAACGACTCGCCAACACTATTCACTAACACTCTATTTAAACAAACAGGCAACTCACCGAATCATCCTCATAAATCCTTCGGATGGCATCAGCCAACAGACTGGATATGGAGACGACCTTGATCTTGGGACTTGCCTTGGCTTCTTCTTTAAGGGGGATAGTATCTGTTACGATCATTTCCTGAATGGGTGATTCTGAAATGATCTCCACCGCTTTTCCTGAAAGGACAGGGTGAGTGCAACAGGCATAGACACCTTTCGCTCCATTCTCAACCAAGGCATAAGCCGCCCGCACTAATGTCCCTCCTGTATCAACCATGTCATCGACTAATACCGCCGTCATCCCACTGACATCCCCAATGATGTTCATCACCTGTGACACATTGGGAGATTCTCTTCGTTTATCGATGATCGCCAAAGAAGCATCTAATCGTTTTGCATAAGCTCGAGCCCTCTCCACCCCTCCTGCATCGGGTGAGACGATGACGATATCGTTCTTCAACTGCCTCAAGTGCTCCAAAAGTACCTGGGCAGCAAATAAGTGGTCCACTGGGATATTGAAAAAACCCTGAATCTGACCAGCGTGAAGGTCAACGGTCAGAATTCGAGAAGCCCCTGCGGTGGTGATCAAATCTGCAACCAGCTTCGCAGAGATGGGGGCTCGGGGGAGCACTTTGCGATCCTGCCTGGCATAACCATAGTAAGGCAATACAGCGGTAATTCTTTCCGCAGAAGCCCTTTTCAGGGCATCGATCAAAATAAGAAGCTCCATTAGATTGTCATTGACAGGAAAAGAAATAGATTGGATCACAAAAATATCCATCCCCCGTACGCTTTCATCGATCTCAACATGAATTTCTCCATCACTAAAGGTGCTTACCACCGATTTCCCGAGAGGGGTTCTCAACTGGTCACAAATCTTTTGCACTAATTCGGTGTTTGAATTTCCAGTGAATATTCTTAACCAACTCAAATCCTGCTTCGGATTGATGATGACCCTTTTTTTACTCATAGGAACCTCTCTATTGGGAAGTAAGAAATGGAAAGTGAGAAATGAGAATTATCAAATGATCATATCCTCTCAACACTTTCTATTTCCTAAATGTATGGCTGGGGTGGGAGGATTCGAACCTCCGAATCCAGGTTCCAAAGACCTGTGTCTTACCGCTTGACGACACCCCAATCTAAAGAAAAATTCCAAATCGCAAATCCCAAATCTCAAACAAATTCCAATCTCCAATGACCCAAAAATTCTTTTCTTATTTGAAATTTGGTAATTGGAAATTATTTGTTATTTGGTGCTTGAGATTTGGTGCTTATGTTTCATACTGGCTCCTCTTTCCAACATTACATCATTCCAATAGGAGGGAGGAAGAGACTAAATCTTAACCTTTTGGATCTCTCTATTATATTCTGCTAAAACGATGGATTCGATCATCTGCCGGGTTTGGCTATTAAGGGGGTGGGCAGTATCCCTGTAAGTTCCATCCTTTCTTTTTTTGCTCGGCATTGCTACGAACAATCCATTATTCCCGTTGATGACTTTCAAATCTCTCACAACAAAACAATGATCGAAGGTGATTGCCACATATGCTTTAAGCCTCTCCTCTTGAACGGGGAATACCCTCACTTCTGTCACTTCCATGATGCCCCCCCTGCCTATCCACCCTGCCTGGCGTCAGGCGGTCATGCTATGTGCTTTAAAAACGGCCCATCCTCTCCTTGCAACCAATTTTTTTATCTTTTCATAAGCCCCCGTTGCACTTTTATCATCTTGAAATAGACCGAAAACCGTAGGGCCACTCCCTGTCATCAAGGCGCTCAAAGCCCCTACAGAAAAAAGGATGTTTTTCATGATACCAATCTGAGGAAATTTTCTTGAAACCACTTCTTCCAAATGATTAAAAAGAATGCTGGAAATCCCCTCAGGAGTTTTCAGAAACTTATGAAGATTAAAATGAAATTGCTGATTTGTCAACACGAAATTTTGATAGGCCCACCGTGTTGAAACCTCAAAATTCGGATAAATAAGAACATACCATAGGGTCGGAAGTTCTTTCTTTTTTAGTCGCTCACCAATCCCTGAACCAATGGCAGCGCCCTTCAAAAAGAAGAAAGGAACATCTGCACCGATCTCCAATCCCATTCCCATCAGCTCTTTTCGGGGGAGGTTCAATTTTAAAAGTTGATTCAAGGCCCTCAATGTAGTGGCAGCATTACTGCTCCCCCCTCCTAGGCCAGCCCCGATAGGAATTCTTTTCTCAATCTCAACATGAACACCCCCCTGATAACACGATACCTTCAACATAGATTGAACAGCTTTATAAACCAAATTGTTTTTCCCAACAGGAAGGTTAGGATGCTCTGTGGTGATAGAAAATCCTTTTCCCTTTTTTAAAGAAAAACAGAGCGTATCGTGAAGACTGATCTTTTGTAAGACGGTCCTCAACTCATGGTATCCGTCCTCTCGCTTCTTCAGGATTTCCAGTCTCAGGTTAACCTTTGCGGGGGATTCTAAATGGAGTGGCTCCCTCATATCAATCAATTCCATTTAAAATAAATATGAATAATCTTTTGAGTAAGACAAATCCTCAATTCATCATAGGAAAGCCAATCTTTTTTTTCAAGTGAATTTTAAGGATTAATTTGAAAGGAGGTTACGGGATATCAATCCTCATGAAGTTGGATTGACTCCGTAGGACATTGGTTCACGCAGGCCCAGCATTCGATACAATCTTCTGGGTGGATAGGATTTGATTTATCCTCCTCGATTTCATAGATCTCACTCGGGCAGATCTCAGCACAATTACCGCAACCATTGCATTTTTCTTCGTCAACAATAGGATACATATCTTAAATTCGTATAGAGCATAGTGCATGGCGCATAGCGTAAAAAAACCAAATTCTTTTCATGAAAACCCTATGCTCCATGCCCTATGCACTATGCTGACTGTTAGCATACTTGTTTCGTTCCGCAGGCTAAGACCTGACTGGGTTTACTCCCGCTTCGATAGATGGTAATGCCTTTGCATCGCTCTTGATAAGCCATCAAAAAGGCTTCCCTCACTTCATCCTTTGTTGCATCCCGTGGGAAGTTGATCGTTTTCGATACAGCGTTATCTGTATACTCTTGAAAAGCTGCTTGGATCCTGATGTGCCATCGTGAAGGGATTTCAAAAGTGGTGGTGAAAAGCTCTTTCACCTCTTTTGGAATTTGGGGCATTTCCTCAAGATTCGCTCCTTCGGAGAGAGATTTAATTAATTCAGGGCTTAGGAATCCCCTCTTCTTTCCCAACTCGATATAGAGAGGATCCATCATTTGAAATTCCATATCTTCTAAAGCTCTTCGGGTATATTGGATGGCAAAGAGAGGTTCAATACCACTTGAACAATTGGCCAATAGGCTGAGTGTCCCGGTCGGAGCGATCGTGGTAAGGGTGGCATTTCTCAGCCTCATGCCTCCAGGTTTATCGTAAATGGAACCTTTAAAATTTGGAAAGACACCTCTTTTCTCAGCCAATTCCATAGATTGTTCCCGAGCCTGATATTGAATAAAACTCATAATCCCTTTGACCACCTCTAAAGCCTTCTGAGAATTATAAGGGATGCCCAGTCGGATAAGGAAATGGGCCAAGCCCATTACCCCAAGACCAATCTTTCGATTTCCTTTTGCCATCTGAGAGATTTGCGGTAATGGGTACTGGTTCATATCAATGACGTTATCTAAAAAACGGACCGCATGCCTGACAGTCATTCTTATTTTGTCAAAATCGACCTCCCATTTCCCATCCTTTTCTTTCATCATCTTTAAGAGGTTAATCGACCCTAAGACACAGGGTTCGTAGGAAAGGAGAGGGACTTCACCACAGGGATTCGTGCTCTCGATCTCACCCAATTCAGGAGTGGGGTTTGCTCCATTGATTCGATCTAAAAAGAGAATTCCCGGGTCCCCGCTCTCCCAAGCCGCACTCACAATTGCCTCCAAAACTTCCTTTGCCTTCAGGCGTTTGATAGACTGTTTTGTCCTTGGGTTGATCAGATCATATTCATCATCTTTCGCAAGGGCCTCCATAAAAGCTTTTGTGATCCCTACCGATAAGTTGAAATTTTCCATTTCCTTCAGGTTATTTTTGATGTTAATAAATTCCATGATATCAGGATGATCGACTCCCAAGACACCCATGTTGGCCCCTCGCCTCGTCCCTCCCTGTTTAATGACATCCGTCGCCATATTGAAAACCCTCATAAAAGAGACAGGACCACTCGCCATGCCTCCTGTGGATTGAACCCTATCGTCTCTCGGTCTCAAATGGCTGAAGGAGAAACCTGTTCCCCCTCCACTTTGATGGATGAGGGCTGTTTGTTTTACGGTTTCGAAAATGGAATCTAGGGAATCTTCAACAGGAAGGACAAAACAAGCCGCTAATTGCTGGAGGTCTCTCCCTGCATTCATCAGACAGGGAGAGTTAGGAAGAAAATCTAAAGAGGCCATCATCCGAAAGAAGGTTTCGGAAAGTTCTTCAAGAGCGGCCTGATTCCCATAAAAACGTTCTGCCTCAGCAATATTTTTGGCCACACGCCAGAACATCTCTTCAGGAGTTTCAATGACCTGACCTCGAGCATCTCTTTTCAAATACCTTTTTTCTAAAATGGTGATAGCTTGAGGGGTAAGAGGGGTAATTTCCATCTTACGCTCCTCGAGGGAGGTTCGCCAAGAACGAACCTCCCTCGAACTTATTTAAACGGTCTCAACGCTCTTTACCTCTGGAACTTGCTGCTTGAGGACTTTCTCCACCCCCATCTTTAGGGTCATCTGGGACATTGGGCAGCCACCGCAAGCACCGGTCAATCTGACCTTCACGATTCCATCCACCACATCGATCAGTTCGATATCCCCTCCATCGGCTTGAAGTGCAGGCCGAATCTTCTGCAACGCCTTTTCCACATCCTCTCTCATTCAGTTTTTACCTCCTCTGTACTATTCATTTGTACTATTCATTATTTTCAAATATAAGTCTATTTTTAATAATAACATATACCTTTCCATTTTAACAAAAAAATTATTGATTTTATTGGATTTTGTAAAGAATAGCGAAGAATCTACAAGGTATTGTTATTATTCATTTTTCTTTGGTGAGCGACAAGCAAAGGGAAGAATCAAAAAGGGTCTGAGAGGGAAGACATCAATCGTTTTTCTTATCCAATTCCTCCAATTTTTTCCGGAGATATAGACTCAGGGCATCAGGTCTCTCACAAAATTTGACATCTCCTTCACAGGTCGAACTACTACTATCGATGTCACAATAACCGATTCCCTTTCCTATGCTCAGACTTTCCGGTTTCCTGAAAAGAGGGCATCTCTTTTCCTCTCCCATTCCAAACATCCTCCTTTTTTCATTTGTTCGAAGAGATATATCTTCAAAGAATCAGGTTTTTCACAAAAATCAATGTCTCCATCACATGTCGTTTGATCACAATCAAGATCGCAATACCCGATGCCCTTGCCCATGTTAACCGTCCCAGAATTCCGATAAAACTTACACACTCTGGAAGTTACCATCCAAACCACCTCCTTTGAATGAAGAGGAAAAACATAAAAAAAGCCCGTGTTAAGATAGACCACGGGCCCTGCAAAATTTCTTTTGCTTCGGCAACCCGGCTCTCCCGAGCATTCGGGACCCGTGGCTTTCCCCACTTGCTCCATTTTGGAACAGTGGGCCTCAACCACCGTTTACGGTGGGTAGGCGTCCCACGATTACTCGTGGTTTGGCTTTATCGGCAATTTTATTTTTAAAATTTTTCCCTAATTAAGTAATGTGCATTTTCAATGCCAATGAAAGTTTATTCATTAAACCTATTGATTTCTAAAGGTTAATTTAAAATTTAAGATTTTTTGAAAAAATATAAAGTGACCTTTTTTGTTATGGGAAAATAAAAAAATTAGTGATGCCAAGCTATTTATTTCGGTGGGATTAATGGGAAACCCATTCAGGAATCTTATAGTAATCCTCAGATCTTAATTTTTGTGTAAATTTTCCTAATCCATCAGGATCGAGCAAAAGGTAGTCAATAGGCGGTTCTCTATCGCTATCTACGGCATAAGCAAAAATTTTACCATTTCCACTTATCCTTGCAACATGTCCTCCACGAGGGGTATAAAATTTTTCAACAATCTTCTCCACTCCATCTACCTGTTTAACTTGAATAGAATAAGGGATGAGGCCTTTTAAATCGGGAATAGGCCAGCCCTCTCTATTCACTTCCTGACTCATAGATGGAATGGGCAGAGTTAGAATCCCAAAACAAATAAGAGATAAAAATATCCACCCACTGATTCTTCTTGTGTTTGTCACTCTATTTTCAATCATAAACCTTGAGCTTTATTTTCTCTCCTCCAAATATTTCTCTGTAGCAAAGGCAGCCGTTGCTCCATCACCCACTGCGGTTGCGATCTGACGCAACAACCTTTTCCTGCAGTCTCCAGCAGCAAAAACTCCCTTGATTGAGGTCTCACAATTCTCGTCGGTGACGATATAACCTGCTTCGTCGAAGGTGATTAAGTTTTTCAAAAATTGTGTCCTGGGTGAAACCCCCACAAAAAGGAAAACGCCTTCTGTATTGAACTCGTCTATCTCTCCAGTTTTTACATTCTTAATGACGATTGACCGAACAATAGAATCCCCTTTTATTCTTTGAACAACAGAGTTCCAAAGCATTTTTATTTTCGGGTTTGAAAGGACTCTCTCTTGATAGATTTTCGTTCCTCGAAGAGCTTCTCTCCGGTGGATAATGGTCAACTCCTTAGCAAACTTTGTGAGAAAGAGGGCCTCAGTAAGAGCAGAATCCCCTCCCCCCACGACAACGATTTGGCTGTCTTTAAAGAAAGCGCCGTCACAAGTGGCACAATAAGAGACCCCTTTCCCAGTGAATTCTTTTTCCCCAGGGATTCCCAATTTCCGATACTCGGTACCAGTACAGATGATCAAGGCTTCACAGAGATAGGTTGATTCATCGGTTTTGACCAACTTCCTCTCCCCTTCCAGTTTCACCTCCACCACTTCTTGCGAAACTACTTCTAGGCCAAACCGTTTTGCCTGCTCCTCCATTAAACGACTTAACTCATCTCCATTAATCCCCTGTGGAAATCCAGGATAATTCTCAATGACCTCTGTCGTGGTCATCTGACCTCCTAAAAGACCGATCTCAATAAGGAGGGTATTGAACCTTGACCTTGATGTATAAAGGCCTGCTGTCAAGCCTGCAGGTCCTCCCCCGATGATAATCACCTCGTAAATCTTTGTTTCTTTTCCTTCCATCCATTCCTCCTTATCTACGAGATGATTTCAGAATAGGACATCGAAGCCCATTTTGTCAATGTATTTGGGAGGAACCAGAACTTGATATTTAGGATTTGTGAAAGATAGATTAAACACTTATAATTTGGGTTTAAAGGAGGGAGATATGGAAAAGACATTATCTATTGTGAAGCCGGATGGCGTTCAGAAACACCTCATCGGTGAGGTCATTAAACGTTTTGAAAGCCATGGTTTAAAGGTGATCGCTCTGAAGATGATCTCGATAGACAAAAAAGAGGCAGAAGGATTTTATGCTGTCCATCGAGGTAAACCCTTTTTCGAAAGTCTGACCACTTTCATGTCCTCTGGACCCTCGGTCGTTATGGTGCTTGAAGGAGAAGGAGCCATTTCAAAGACAAGGGAGTTAATGGGCGCCACTGACCCCAAACAGTCAAAAGAAGGGACTTTGCGTCGCCAGTTTGCCACCAATATCGAAAAAAACGTCGTGCACGGTTCTGACGCTCCCGAAACAGCCGCTATTGAAATCAAATATTTCTTTAACTCTTTGGAGATGTTTGAATATTGAAAAGGTCTTCAGAAAAGATCGACCTTAAGAACTTGAGTCCTTCTGAACTCAATGAATTCCTCGAGTCCTTCGGGAAAGAACGTTATCGAGGCATCCAGATTCTGAGGTGGCTCTACCAGAAGGGCGTCCAGTCCCTCGATGAGATGACTAACCTCTCTAAAAGATTCCGTGAAGAGTTGAGCCAGGTCAGCTTCATCTCAAATCTCCTTCCCCTACGTGTGGAACGGGCAAGGGATGGAACAAAAAAATTTTTATTCCAACTCGAAGATGGAAACCGAATTGAAAGTGTCCTGATTCCTGATAAGGCGCGCCTGACCCTCTGTCTCTCAACCCAAGTGGGGTGTGCCTTCGGGTGCCGATTCTGCCTGACCGGGAAAATAGGATGGAAACGGGATCTGACGACCTCCGAGATCCTCAACCAGATTCTTTCTGTCAGTAAAACGCTTCCTGAAAAAAGATCCATTACTAACATCGTCTTGATGGGAATGGGAGAACCTCTAGCGAATTATGACAATACATTAAAGGCGATTAGCTTGATGCATCAACCCGATGCTTTTAAATTTTCGTCAAGAAGGATCACCCTCTCAACCGTAGGTGTTCTTCCAGAGTTGGAACGATTGGCGAAAGAAAAGATTTCATTTCGTCTGGCTATCTCCCTCAATGCTTCAGATGAAGAGACCCGAAGTCAATTGATGCCCGTCAATCGCCGTTACCCATTAAAAAAAATCCTAACGTTATGTAAAAATTTTCCCCTTCGGCCCAGAACTCGAATTACCTTTGAATATGTGATGGTGGATGGGGTTAATGATTCTCCTCAGGATGCCAAAAAATTATTAAGAATATTGAAGGGCATCCCCTCCAAGGTCAATCTCATCCCCCTCAATGAAGCCCCGGGAATTACTTTTAAAAGATCTTTAGAAGAAAAGGTCAAACGGTTTAAAGAAATTTTAATGGAGGGTGGCCTCACTGCGATTGTCCGAACGAGTAAAGGAGCCGAGATTTCAGCTGCCTGTGGTCAACTCCAGGCGAAAGAACTACTTCAATCGTTTGACAGTATTGAGGAAATCAATTAACATCGACTTTAATAATAAGCCTGTATTGAAATAGAGCGGAGGAGGATAAGAATGCCAGAAAAGATTGTTGGGGTAATGGGTGGGTCGGGCCTCTATGAAATGGAGGGTCTTGAAGATGTCCAAACCATTTCCCTGAAGACACCCTTTGGAGATCCTTCAGATTCTTTTTTCGTCGGGCATCTCGAAGGGGTGAAGATCGCCTTCCTGCCCCGACATGGAAAGGGCCATCGCATTCAGCCCTCTTCTCTTAACTTTAAGGCGAATATTTATGGGATGAAAATGCTAGACGTCCAATGGATCATTGGCGTCAGTGCAGTAGGGTCTATGAAAGAATCGATCCACCCTGGGGATATGGTGATCCCAAACCAATTCATTGATCAGACGAAGGGGCGTCCGAACACTTTTTTCAGTGATGGGATCGTCGGCCACATTAGCTTCGCAGATCCTGTTTGTCCCGTCCTAAGCCAGATCCTTTTCGAGGCTGGGAAAGAAGTCGGTGTGACGGTTCATAAGGATGGTACTTACATCTGTATTGAAGGGCCTCAATTTTCAACCCGTGCCGAGTCAAGGCTTTACCGAACGTGGGGTGTGGATATCATTGGAATGACCAACCTCCCTGAGGCGAAACTGGCTCGGGAAGCTGAGATTTGTTATTCCACCATCGCCTTCGCAACCGATTACGATTGCTGGCGTGAGGAGGCAGGAGATGTTTCTATTGGGGAGGTCCTGAGAATTCTGGCTCAGAGCACAAAAATAGCAAAAAGTGCGATTCGATATGCGATCAAACATCTTCCAGAAAAAAGAGAATGCCTCTGTGCCCATGCTTTAAAATATGCCTTGATCACAGGCAAAAAGTTTATCCCCGAAAAGACGAAAAAAGATTTAGAACCAATCATCGGGAAATATCTATGATGTTATGATAAAGTTTCTTGCTGATCGCATGCTGGGAAAATTGGCTAAGGAATTGAGAATGCTGGGTTATGATACCGTTTATTACCAGGGAGAAAATACTTATCCATTGATCAAATTGGCTCGTGAGGAAGGTCGAGTGATCCTGACACGAAATACGAAGCTCATTCCAAAAAGACCAGAGGATCACATCATCAGGGTCATGGAGGATAAACCTCCTCTCCAGTTGAGAGAACTCATTCAAAAAAAAGTTATCTCATTGAACGAGAAGAACTTTTTTTCCCGGTGCCTCCCCTGTAATTTCCTTCTCGTTGAAATCCCACGGGAGGAAGCAGAAGGAAAAGTACCGGATTTTATCTTCTATCAACAGAGGGAATTCTTCCGGTGTCCACAGTGTCTAAGAATCTATTGGAAAGGATCTCATCAGGACCATATGCAAAAAAAAGTAAATGAACTGTTCAGTCATTGAGTGAGTGGTTTTGACGATGCGCATTATTAGTGGGACATCCAAAGGGCGAAAATTAGCAACACCAAGGAGCCAGTCTCTTCGCCCGACCTCTGACCGGGTGAAGGAATCTATCTTTAACATCCTCAGAGTGGAAATGGAAGGAAAAGTAGTCCTCGATCTCTTCGCAGGCACAGGGAATTTAGGGATCGAAGCCCTGAGTCGAGGGGCGAAGAAAGCAATCTTCGTTGAGAAGGAAAGACAGGCGATACGATTCATTCAAAGAAATCTCACTCAATCAGGGCTGGAGGAACGGTCAGAAATTGTTCCAAAAGACACAAACCGAGCGATTGGAATTCTCAAACAGAGAGGAGAATCCTTTGATCTGATCTTGATGGATCCCCCCTATGAGAAAGGATTGATTCAAAAAACCTTAATCAAATTGAGCTTCCATCCGATTTATCACAAGGATTCCATCCTGGTCATCGAACACAACCGGCGGGAACCGCTTCCCGATACCGTGGCTGGATGGAATCTTATTCGCCAACGACGGATTGGAGACACGATCATCTCTTTTTTAACTCCTCGGAAAGACGATTATTCAACCGAGGTGAAAATAGAAACCTGAACCTGTTTCTCCCAGCCAACAACAGGGAATTGTCTATAGGGGATGTGGAATGGCAAAAAAGAAGAAAGGAGAGGATAAAAATATGGGAAAAGTGGCCATCTATCCAGGTTCCTTCGACCCCATTACCTATGGTCATATCGATATCGTTGAAAGAGCCCTTGAGATCTTTGACAAAGTGATCATCGCTATCGCAGAGAATACAGAAAAACGTCCCCTCTTCTCAGTTGAAGAACGCCTTCAAATGGTGCGAACTCTCTTTAAAGACGCACCCAATGTCCTCGCGGACAGTTTCAAGGGACTTCTTGTAAACTATGTGGCGAAGACCAATGCCAAGGTGATTTTAAGAGGCCTCCGTGCAACCTCCGACTTCGAATATGAATTTCACATGGCATCCATGAATCGAAGCCTCAACACCCATCTGGATACCCTCTTCATGATGACCAGTAAGGACTATTTTTTCGTCTCCTCGAGGACGATCAAAGAAGTTACCAAACTCGGTGGAGGGGTAGAAGGATTAGTCCCAGACCTCGTGGCCAGGCGGTTGAAAGAAAAATTCAAACTTCCTATTACAAAAAAGAGACAGATCAGCTGGGACGATTGATTTGACGATGAAACAGCTGATCCTCTGTGATTTCGATGGAACCATAAGCGTCCAGGATATGGGCTATGTCCTGGTCACTCAATTTGCCTCAAGCGAATGGGAGTCGATCGACCGGGATTTTCGTGAGAGAAAGATTGGTTCCAAAGAGGCCTACTCCCGAATTGCAAAAATCCTAAGCGGGGATGAGCCAACGATCCTCCGATTTATTCAAGAGCATTCACACATCGATCCCTCCTTCCCTACGTTCTACGAATATTGCCATGAGAAAGGCATCGATATCAAAATTGTCAGCGATGGTCTCGATTTCTATATCAAGAAGATTCTTGAAATTCACCATCTCTCAGAGATTCCCTTTTATGCCAACTGTACCCATTTCCTAGGGGGGGATGGGATAGAGATCTCTTTTCCCCACTCCGAGGAGGAGTGCGGTCTTTGCGGGACCTGCAAAAAGAAGCTTATCCAAATCCACCGGAAAGAATATGATTCTATCTTTTTTGTCGGAAACGGACTCTCCGACAGGTGCGCAGCTCAGGAAGCAGATTTCGTCTTTGCCAAAGACTCCCTCTACAACTATTGTACAGAACAAGATATCCCCTGCCATTTTTTTAAGTACTTCCATGAGATCCTGGGTGATCTGAAGAAGAAGATCCATGGAATTATTTTCGACCTAGATGGAACACTGATCGAATCTTACGAAGCCATCTACCTTGGACTGAAAGAATGTTTTCAATCTTTCGGGAAAGTGATATTTCCTTTCACCGATCTCAAAAAATTTTTAATGCCCGATTTAGAGACAACCCTTTCTCAGTTCTTCACACCGGGGGAGGTGTTAAAGGGCATCCCTGTTATGAGGAAGAAATATGAAGAGGTCTATCTCAACGAAACTCACTTTTTGGACGGAGCCGAAGAGGTTCTCAAATCACTCCATTCGAATGGGGTCATCTTAGGAATCGCCTCAAATAAATTGGGTCGCTTTTCACGAGGAGCCCTCATGCATTTAGGGGTGTTAGACTATTTTAATTCCGTGATCGGTGCTGGGGATGTCCCACGAAATAAACCTTTCCCGGATATGATCCAAACCGCCTTAAAAGAAATGCATCTTCCCCCAGAGGAGACAATTTTTGTGGGAGATACTCCTACAGATATTGAGACAGGGAAACAAGCAGGAGTCGATGTCTATGCGCTCCCTTCTGGATTCTATTCTAAAATGGAACTCTCACAAGGGAAACCAAGAAGATTATTAAATCACCTCCAAGATTTGGTTCCCCTTGTCAAAAATCCCTTTTCATAGGCCTATTTGATTTTGACTTCTTTTTTTCAAGTCCATTGACCCCGTTAGAAATAATGCCCCGCTTCTCCCTCTGGGCAGGCGGCTGCAGCAGGGTTAGATTTTAGAATAATTCCGGCAGGGTTTAATGCCCCACTGGAATTTCTAACGGGGTTGACTTCCTATCCCTTTTTCCCATTTCCTATTTCTCACCCCTTTGCACAATGACCCTTTTTGAATAGCTTTCATCTTCCAAGGGGAAGTAAAATATTTTTCTTGACATGGAAATGAATATGTGATAAATACGCCTCATGTGTTTAATTAATCTCATGTTATTATTAAATCACATGTGGTAAATTTATCACTATGGAAAATGTTGTTGTCACCGTATGGAATTTGATTAGGGAGGAATCTTCCGTCAGGAGGGTATCGATGGAACTGGGGATGGATCGTTCTAGCCTTTATCGATCCTTGAAAAAGGGAACGAACCCCAGGGTTGATACGATTATGAAATTTTTAGACCACTTGGGTTACCGACTCCAAGTAGTCAAGAAGAAAAAAAAGGCTAAAAAATCAAGGTTTGCAAAGAGATTGAAGTCAAGGAGGGTGATATAAAATGAGCAAGAACCGCCGCAGCTTAATTAGTTTTATTCTCACCTTTTTTATTTTACTGACACTTGCTCTCCCTTTGCAGGCTTATGAGAAGGCAAAGATTTTATCGATTGTAGATGGAGATACCGTAAAAGTTATTTATCATAACAGGGAAGAAAGACTCCGACTCATCGGGATTGACACCCCTGAAAGCATTCCTAATAGTAAGGCGAAAAAGGACGCTCAGAGGACAAAATCGGATATAGAAACTATCACCTCACAAGGGAGAGAGGCCAAGAGCTTTGTGAAGGGTTTAGTGAAACCGGGGGATCTTTTAAAGATAGAATTTGATGTTCGGACAAGAGATAAATATGGAAGACTCTTGGCTTATCTCTACCTCCCCAGCGGCAAAATGTTAAATGAGGAGATTGTCAAGGCAGGTTATGCTCAACTCATGACCATTCCCCCAAACTTGAAATATCAGGAGAGGTTCTTAATGGCCTACAGGGAGGCCAGGGAGAATCATCGGGGTTTGTGGAAATAGATGGCAGGTCATTTCTTTGAGGAGGTGATGAGATGATCGTATATAAAGTTTTTTGCAGAGGCGAGGAATTCGAAAAGGAGGATCTCATCGGGGTGTTAGCAGAAAGAAGGAAGGACTTGAGAGGAAAAACTCAATTTGAATCTGGGCTGAGATGGGCAAAGTTCTTTTTCACCGGCTTGATAAAAGATAGGCAAGCCATCTTCGTGGTGCCTAATGAATTTGAAGTCATGGAATGATTGAATAAGACGTTATAAATTTTAAAACCTACAAAAAGGGATGGATGGGGTGTCCCGAAGGGCAAAGAAATTTGTGCCGAGAGGTGAGTCTTTGTCGAGATAGGGTAAAGGGTAGGGGTTATGAATATTTCTCTAAAATCTGTTGAGCCACTATGAAGCCGCTGAAGACCTCCCCTTCTAAACCCAAGTAGGGGAAATTTTCTTTTCCAACGAAATAAACATTTTTTGATATTTTCATTGGAACCACTCCCTCCCTCCAATCAAAATCGAAAGTGGATTCGTAAAGAAAATGTGAATACGACCATTTGGAAACATGTTCACTTGCCCACTGAAAATCAACAAATTCGGTGTGATTCTCAAGAAAAGGAAAGAGGCGATATAAATGCTTCATGACTCCATGCTGATAATCGACCAAGAGGGTTTGTTCCCATTTTTCTACATCCATTAGGCTTTCGACGGTGAGGGCCCGACTCCCGTCGGGGGCCCTTGTCTCGTCTCCTTTTGGACTAAGGGAAAGGAATAAAACATTGCCATCCCCGTAGGGTTTTTCAAGATCTAAAATAGAAATAAGAAGGTCTTT
>Ga0315279_10001749_pt1 | contig 35222 bp, 29 predicted proteins | sample YL17G06_20_MG_FD_203694 | JGI IMG/M metagenome (GOLD analysis project Ga0315279, IMG submission 203694) | Sediment microbial communities from Yellowstone Lake, YNP, Wyoming, USA - YL17G06_20 | ecosystem: Environmental > Aquatic > Freshwater > Lake > Sediment | place: USA: Wyoming | collected...
CCGCCACGTACACAGCAGGCTGTCCTTCAGCCGATACTCCCGGCAGACCTCAGCGGGCCGCTTCGCCCCGCTGACGATCTCCAGCACCACCCGCACCTTGAACTCCGGCGTGAACCTCCAATGCGTTGCCATCATTCCTCCCTCCCATGGATCAGGATACCCTCTCTATCCCACCTGTCCAATCGGAGGGGCGCAGTACAACCCCGGGCCCACTTGGCACGCAGTCGGACCGCGCTTACCATTGCTGCCACACTGTGCCGACATCACATGAAGCAACGCCTGGGCTGCCGTCGGCGTTCGTACGTGCAGGTTCGCGGGGCGGAGGTGCAGGATGAGTGGATGGATGGAAGTCGCGAGGATCGCCTTCAAGGGCGATAGGTTCAGGGACCATGCCCTGGACTTGCGTGCCTTGAGCGCACTGGGTCAGTTCCAGGGGATGATCAAGGAAACCGCCCAAGCCATGTGGCGGGCTGCCCACCCTGAGCGGGAGCGGCTTCCAAGGCACTTCGACGACAGCACTCGCCTCTACCTTCGCAGGATCGATGAAGGAAGCGCGGTCGCGCCGCTGGAGACCTATGTCGAGGAGCCTGAAGAGCCGGAGTTGTTCGAGGAGGAGCCGGTTGAAGTCGTGGCCGCGGTGCGAATGGCGTATCGAGTCTACCGGTCGGTTGAGAAGGAAGAACCCCTTCCTGAAGGGTTCCCGAAGTCGCTGGTGGAGGAGTACAGCCACTGGGGCGAGTCTCTATCACCGGACGAGGCCGTGGAGTTGGCGGTTCCAGGAGACGCCGAGCCCGCCAAGGTGACGCAGGAGGCACGCCTCCGGCTTGTCGCTTACGCCGACAGGCCGCACGAGGCAAGTGTGAACGCCGTGGGCGAAGTCCTAGAGGTCGATGTCCGCCAGGGGCGCTTCCAGTTGTGGTTGGACGATGGGACCAGCGCCGTGGTAACCTTCTCGCCGGAACAGGAAGACGGGGTCACAAGGGCACTGAGGGACCACCGTACGATTCGGATGGGGATCGGGGGCCGAGGCGAGTACTCGCCGAGCGGGAAGCTTCGTCGCATCGTCACCGTGGAGCACTGGGAGCTGCGTCCTATCGGTGGGGAGGCGTACGACGAGACCGCCCCGCGTATCGAGGATGTCCTAGCCGGACTCGCCAGAGAGGTCCCGGACGAAGAATGGAAGAAGCTGCCTGCTGACCTGATAGAAAACCTGGACCACTACCTCTACGGGACGCCCAAGAGATGAGGTCCGTCTTCGCCGACACACTCTACTGGATCGCGAGCGCGCTGCCGGGGGACGGGTGGGGTTCTGTTGCCCGCCAGGCGAGGGAGTCCCTCGGCAGTACTGTCATCGTGACCACTGACGAAGTGCTGGCCGAGTTCCTCACCGCGCTGTCCAGGAACGGAGAGCCGCTACGAAGGCAAGCTGCGAAGATGGTGCGGGCCATCCTGAGGGACCCCAACGTCAGGACGGTACCTCAATCGCGGGACTCGTTTCTGCGCGGGCTGGGGCTCTACGAGGAACGTCCCGACAAGGAGTATAGCTTGACCGATTGCATATCGATGTGCGTCATGCGATCTGAAGGGCTCACGGATGTGCTGACAAGTGACCATCATTTCGGGCAAGAGAAATTCCGTGTCCTCATGCGTCACGACTAGACCCCTCCGCTCCCTGTTGACCCCGCATACGCTACCTCGGCCTGCGCGAGGACCTCGTCGCGGATCACGGGCTTGAGCCCTCTCTTCGTCACCAGGTCCACCGGCCGTGCGAGGAGCGCCGATAGCTCCCGCTGCATCCCGGCAAAGGCTATGAGGCCGATCTCCGCGTCGGGCTCGAATTCGACCAAGAGGTCAATGTCGCTTCGCTCGGGGCTGAAGTCCGCCCGTGTCGCCGAGCCGAAGATCGAGAGCTCGCGCACGCGGTAGCGGCGGCAGATTCCGCCTATCGCCCCCAGCGGCAGGTCGAGATTCGGACTGACCATGCGTAGGCTCCCGTGCTCAGTGGCCCGGCGTACGCGGCGGCATCGCACGCGCCACCGGATGGACATGCTCTTGCGCTCCAAGTATACTCTCTGTTCACCCAGCCAACAACCAAGCCCTTCGCCAGTCGATGGTACCTGCGTCATGGAGGCAGCCTTGTACAAGATCGCCGTCATCCCCGGTGATGGCACCGGCCCCGAAGTGGTGGCCGAGGGCCTGAAGTGCCTGGCCGCCGCGGCCGGCAAGTTCAACATCCAGTACGATACCACGCCCTTCGACTTCGGCGGCCAGCGCTACCTGCGCACCGGCGAGACGCTGCCCGACGGCGCGGTGGACGAGCTGCGAAAGTTCGACGCCATCTACCTCGGCGCCATCGGCCACCCACAGGTCAAGCCGGGCATCCTCGAGAAGGGCATCCTCCTCCGCCTGCGGTTCGAGCTCGACCAGTACATCAACCTGCGGCCGGTGAAGCTCTACCCCAACGTGGACTGCCCGCTGAAGAACAAGGGGCCGGCGGACATCGACTTCGTCGTCGTGCGGGAGAACACCGAGGGTCTCTATACCGGCTCCGGCGGCTTCCTCAAGAAGGGGACGAAGGACGAGGTGGCGATCCAGACGTCGATCAACACGCGCGTCGGGGTCGAGCGGTGCCTGCGCTACGCCTTCGAGTACACGCGGAAGCGGAACAGGGCGAAGAAGCTCACCCTCTGCGGCAAGACGAACGTGCTCACCTTCGCGTTCGACCTGTGGGAGCGCGCGTTCCACGAGATCGGCGCGAAGGACTACCCCGACATCACACGCGACTACGCCCACGTGGACGCGACGACGATGTGGATGGTGAAGAACCCGGAGTGGTTCGACGTGATCGTCACGGACAACATGTTCGGCGACATCATCACCGACCTTGGCGCGATGATCCAGGGCGGCATGGGCGTCGCCGCCGGCGGGAACATCAACCCGCAGGGCGTGTCGATGTTCGAGCCGATCGGCGGCTCGGCGCCGAAGTACACCGGGCAGGGCGTGATCAACCCCATCGCCGCCATCGCCGCGGTCCAGATGCTCCTCGAGGCGCTTGGCGAGGCGAGGGCCGCCGCCGCATTGGAGAGGGCGGTCATCGAGGTGGTGAGCACGAAGATGAAGAGCATGTCCGCCGGGAAGATGGGCCGCAGCACGAGCCAGGTGGGCTACCTCGTCGCGGAGGCGGTCGCGAAGGGATAGCGAGGGAACGCTTGCCGCGCGGCATGGCAGCGGTACATTCGGAGGTACGGATGTCGCCGGTCACCACATGCGCGAAGGGTCGAGCACGATGAGCCTGAGCCAGCAGCTTGACCTGCCCATCGCACTGAGCGAAAACAGCGCACGAGTCGCGGCTCTCCGGTCCAGTCTGTACGAGGTCCACCTAGTGGACGCCTTCGAGTGGTTGACACGTGCCGACTCAAACTCCATCCACGCGGTCGTCACTGACCCGCCGTACGGCCTCGTGGAGTACTCCGAGAAGGAACTCGCGAAGAAGAAGAGAGGGTGGGGAGGGATATGGCGCATCCCGCCGTCGTTCGATGGGTGCCAACGCAGCCCGCTCCCCCGGTTCACAGTCCTTACGCCGGAAGACAAGGACCACCTTCGGACATTCTTCTCGAATCTTGCTCGGTTGCTCATGCCCGCCCTTGTGCCGGGCGCACATGTGTTCATCGCGACCAATCCGCTCGTCTCGTACCTCGTCTACGAGCCGATGATCGCCGCGGGGTTCGAGAAGCGCGGAGAGATCGTCAGGGTCGTGCAGACGCTTCGAGGGGGCGACCGGCCGAAGAACGCGCACGCCGAGTTCAGCGACGTGTCCGTGATGCCTCGGTCATCGTGGGAGCCGTGGGGCCTCTTCCGCAAGCCGTGTGAGGGGCGCGTTCAGGACAACCTCAGGAAGTGGGGCACCGGCGGACTTCGCAGGATATCCGCGGATGAACCGTTCAAGGACCTGATCGCGTCCTCTCCCGCTCGCGGCGCCGAACGGCGGATCGCGCCTCATCCTTCGCTCAAACCGCAGCATTTTCTCCGCCAGATCGTGCGCGCGTCGCTTCCGCTGGGGACGGGCGTGATCCTCGACCCGTTCATGGGGTCCGGTTCCACCATCGCGGCGGCAGCGGCCTGCGGGCTCCAGAGCATCGGGCTTGAAGCCAACGAGGAGTACTTCCACATGGCAGTGGAGGCGATCCCCAGGCTCGTCGCATACGAGGTGCCCCGCGGGAAGCCCGTGCCCGCTGGCGTCGAACGGTGATCGTCGCCGCGTCGCGTGCCCGGGACTATCCTCCCCTTATCGCTTCCACATCGTCGCGCAGCGGTCGAGCGCGCGGACGCACGCCTCGATGTTCTCGTACGGCGTGTGCGGATAGACGCCCCAGATCGTCGTGAGCCGCCGGTCGGATGAGCCCAACGTCCGGATGCACCGCTCGATGTGCGCGTCCACCTCCTCCGGCGTGCCGAAGACGGTGACGTGCTGCCGGTCGATGTCCATGTCGATGGCGACCTTCCCCTTCGCCAGCCGCGCGATGGTGTCGAGCCCGTTCACGAGTTCCTGCACGTTGAGGATCGACAGGCCGCACTCGATGAGATCGGGGATGATGTCGACGACGTAGCCGTCGGTGTGCAGGTACGTGGGGATTCCATGGCTCTCGCAGAGGCCGAAGAGGCGGGAGTACGTCGGCTTGATGTACCGCCGCCACGCCGCGGGGCGTATGGGAAGGCGGTCCTGCAGGCCGAGGTCGTCGCCGAAGCTGTAGAAATCGAGGCCGAGGTCGATGTACCGCCGGATCACGTCGGTCCAGTAACCTTCGATGATGGCGATGAGCTGGTCGAGTTCCGGTCGGCCCTCGGCGACGTCGACCATGAGGTTCTCGTAGCCGCGGAGGTACGTGAGCCGCAGGAAGAGGAAGCCGTGCTCCGTCCCGTTGCTCGAGAGGCGGCCCTCGGCGCGACGCCGGCGGAAGTCCTCCTCCACCTTCTTCCAGTCGGCGTGATCCTCCGGCCGCGGCGGTCGCCACGTCCGGAGCGCGTCCCACGAGGCGAGCGGGTGTTCGATGACGATGCCGTCGAGCGACTCGATCGGGTAGCGCCAGCGACAGCCCCACATGTCGGTCACCTCGTGCCCCGGCGGCCGGCCCGACTGGCGCGAGATGCCGACCGACACGTACGGCGAGAATCCCTCCATCCATGCGAGCCGCTCGCCGTACTCCTTCCAGACGGGATAGGTGATCCCGACGCCTGAGCGCACGATGCCGTCCCACTTCCCGTTCATCTCGTCGAAAAACCGTTCCCGTTCGGTCGCCATGCGTTCGCTCCCGGTGCGTCGTGCCGTCGATGCGAGGCCGTTGTGCCATCGGCACTATGATATGGCGGCGGCGCCAACGGGGGTAGCGGTCGCCCTCCGGCGACGCCGCCGTGTGCGCCGCGGACAGATTGCCCCATGCCGGACGGCAACGTATGATCAGACAACTCACCCGCACGTAGGAAGAAACCGAGGGAAGGACTTGCGAAGGAGGAACCGTTGGCCGGCACGTACCGCACCGACGACTGGAACACGTACCGCATGGACTACCACGATCCGCACCGCGCGCTCGAGCCGCTGGAGCGGGAGGTCGAGATCGTCGACGGCGTCCTCGCCGCGCTCGTGGAAGCGGGCATCCTGCCGCACGCGAACTATGATCACGACAAGATGCTCGCGCATCGGGAAGCGGTGCGGGAGCACTTCGAGATACCGTGGACGGCGATCACTCCGCGGATGCAGCGGCTCATCTGGGCGATCAACGGCATTGTGCAGCCGCCCGTGATGATCGCCGCAGGGATCTTCTGCGGGAACACGTTCATCTCGAACGCTGGCGCGGCGGTCGGTCCCGGGGCTGTGTATGCGGCGCGCGATCTCGTCGGCGTCGAGATCAAGCCGGAGGAGGCGGCGCGCGCCGAGCGCAACGTGCGCCGCATCGACCCGACCGGCATCGCCCACATCGTCGCGGACGACGCGGTGAACGTCGTCGCGCGGTACCGCGATCCCATCAACCTGCTCTACCTCGACGCCGACGGCGCCGGAGGCAAGGGCAAGGGCATCTACCTGGAGATCCTCGAGGCGGGGTTGGACCGGATGCCGCCGGGATCGGTCGTCCTCGCGCACAACAGCCTCAACTCCGCCGATCGGCTCGCCCAGTACCTCGCCTTCGTGAGGGACCGGGCGAACATGCGGGCGAGCCTCAACGTGGCCTTCGACATCGAGGGGCTGGAGGTGTCGGCCAGGTAGTCGCGTCCGCGCGTGGCCGGCACGGCATCGAGGCAGTGTCCAGGCAGGAGGGTCACATGCAACAGATCGCGTTCCCCATCACGTTCTGGTGCGGCGTGCCGTCCGGGATCGCCTCGGCGGAACGCACCCGGGAGATCGCCGACGCAGGGTTCACTATCGCGCAGGTTTCCGGAACGGAGGACCAGATCCGTCGCCAGCTCGACTGGTGCCGCGACTGCGGGATCACCGGCATGGTCATCGATGGGCGGATGCCGTCGCCCGCGGCGGCCGAGCGCGACGGCTGGCGCGAGAAAGTCCGCGCCATCGTCGATGCCTACCGCGATCACGCCGGCCTCTGGGGCTACTACGTCCTCGACGAGCCGTCGGCGGCGCAGTTCCCCGGCCTCGCGCGGATCGCCGGCGAGCTCGCTCGTCTCGACCCGGCGCACCCGGCGTACATCAACCTCTTCCCGAATTACGCGAACGAGCAGCAGCTCGGCACGAAGACCTACGACGAGCACGTCCGCCGTTTCATCGACGAAGTGAAGCCGCCGCTCGTGAGCTACGACCACTACGGTCTGCACTACCAGGAGACCGCGCGGGACGGCTACTTCCGCAACCTGCGCAGCGTGCGCGATCTGTCGCTCGCGGCGCGGCTCGACTTCTGGCAGATCTACCTCTCGACGCCGTTCCACACGTGCCGCGACCCGAACGAGTCGGACTTCCGCTGGCAGGCCTGGACGACGCTCGCCTACGGCGCGAAGGGCATCAGCTACTTCACGTACTGGACGCCCGACTCGGAGAACTTCCACGACGGCATCATCGGCTTCTTCGGCGAGCGGACGCATCACTATCCGATGGTCCAGAAGGTGAACCGGGAGATCCTCGCGATGGGGTCGCTGCTCTCGGGCCTGCGCTCGGTCGGCGTCGTCCACGGCGGATGCTGGGCGAGCGATCCGCCGCGGTACCTGGTTGGCTTTCCCGGGCGCGACCTCGTCGTCGGCGAATTCGAGCGGCCCGACGGCGGCGCGGCGCTCATCGTCGTGAACGACGACCTTACGCAGGCGAAGGGCTGGGGGATCACGGTCCGGCCGGAGTTTGCAGCGGCGCGGTTCGTCGCGCGTTCGACGGGCGCCGTCGGCGGACCGCAGCCGCTCGACGATGCCCCGTACGGCCGGCGTCTCGGGTTGTGGCTCGGGCCGGGAGACGGAGCGATCGTGATGCTGGAGAAGTAGCGCACGCGACGGCGAGGAATCACGCAAGGAGGCAATCGTGAAGATCACCGACGTCAGCACGATCATCTGCCAGGCAGGCGGGCGGAACTGGGTGTTCGTGAAGATCATGACCGACGCGGGGCTCTACGGCATAGGCGAGGGCTCGCTCTACGGGAAAGAACATGCGATGGAGGCCGCCATCTGGGAGCTCAAGCGCGAGCTCGAAGGGCAGGACCCCTTCCGCATCGAGCACCTGTGGCAGGCCATCTACCGCCAGGCGTTCTGGCGCGGCGGCCCGGTGCTCACGAGCGCCATCAGCGGCGTGGAGATGGCGCTGTGGGATATCAAGGGCAAGGCGCTCAACGTGCCCGTGTACGAGTTCTTCGGCGGCTACGTGCGCGACGAGGTGCGGTTCTACTGCAACCTCGGCGACGGCACTCCGGAGAGCCTCACGCGCCGGGCGAAGCGGTGGCTCGCTGAGGGCGTCGACGCGTTCAAGGTCTACCCATTCCCGGCGACGAAGATCGTGGACAACATGCGGCCGATCCGCGAGGCGGAGGAGAAGATCGCCGCCGTGCGGGAGCTCGTCGGGAAGAACGTCGACATCATGATCGACTTCCACGGACGCCTCAGCCCGACGATGGCGATCCTCGCCGAGGAGGTCATGCGGCCGTACGAGCCGCTGTTCATCGAGGAGCCGTGCCTCCCCGAGAACGTCGACGGCATGGCGAAGATCGCGGCCAAGGCGAAGACACCTATCGCCAGCGGCGAACGGCTCTACACGCGCTGGGGTCTCCGCGAGCACATCGAACGCGAACTCGTCTCGGTCGTCCAGCCGGACCTCTGCCACTGCGGCGGCATCGCCGAAGGGCGCCGCATCGCCGCCATGGCCGAGGCGCACTGGATCGCCGCCGCGCCGCACAATCCGTACGGCCCGGTCGCCACGGCGGCCTGCGTCCAGCTCGACTTCTGCCTGCCCAACTTCCTCATCCAAGAGCACATCTTCGAGGACATGCCCTGGCGCGACCTCGTCTACGCGCCGGCGCTCAAGCTGGAGAAGGGCCGGCTGAAGCGGCCGACGCTCCCCGGCCTCGGCATCGACCTTGTCCTCGACGAGATCGCGAAGCACCCGTACGAGGCGAAGGAGCAGGTCAAGTGGTGGCACCCGGACGGCTCCATCGCGGACATGTGATACGATTCCGCCTTGGAGACCCCACACGGCGGATGTAGGGGCACAGGCCCCCGACGTCCTGAAAGGACGCAGCCTGTCCTCTCCCGGGCGAACACAGGGGCCGTCTGCCGTGCCTGTCCTCTCCCGGGCGGCCACAGGGGGCCGCCCCTACAATGGGGATGGTTGCCACAGCGATACGAACACGCAGCGTCCTGTAGGGGCGACCCGGCGGGTCGCCCCTGTGGCGGGTACGAGCAGCACAGCACAACCAACCGGCCCGGCACCTGGTTCCATCGCCGCCATCGTCGCGCAGTTCAAGTCCATCGCCGCGAAACGCGTCAACCGCGAACGGAACACGCCCGGCGCGTCGGTGTGGCAGCGGAGTTTCCACGATCACGTCATCCGCGATGAACCGGAGCTGGATCGCGTCCGCCGGTGCATCATGGAGAACCCGGCGCGCTGGGACGTGGACCGGGAGAACCGTCGCGCTGCGAACAGCGCCCATGACGGTGGCCAGCGCGGATCGTAGGGCCGACCCAGGGGCGAGCCGCCGGCTCGCCCCTACGACGGACATGGTCGATGCGGCGCGGCACGCGCGGTGATGGGCGCTGTTCGAGCGTCCGGCGCATATTCTGGGGAGCATGGCACACCCGGCTCGGAGATCGATGATGACGGATGCGCGGGACGCGATCCTCGAGGAAATGGTGCGGCGGCTCGTCGAGGCGTACGAGCCGGAGCGAATCTGGCTCTTCGGTTCGCGCGCCCGCGGCAATGCCGGACCCGATAGCGACTACGATCTTCTCGTCGTCGTGTCGGACAACGCCGCGTCCGAACGGCGACGCGAGTTGCTTGCGTATGACGTGCTCTGGGGTACCGGCAGGGCCGCGGACGTGATCGTCTGGACGGAAAGCGCATTCGAACGACGCACCCGCGTCCCGTCCTCGCTCCCGGCGACGGTGCGTCGGGAAGGTCGGGTGCTCTATGCCGCATGATCGACCCGTGCCACCCTCATGATCGTCGCTCCGTGCGGCGACCCAGGGGCGAGCCGACGGCTCGCCCCTACGCGCCTCATCGCACCCGCGGGAGCACCTTTCGCTTGGCGACGAGATCGGCGAACATGGCGGTCACCTCGCCGCGGTCGAGCGGGCACGTCACGCGGCGGCCGGTCAACGTGGAGAGGAAGATCGCGTTCACGAGCTCGATCGCCCAGCGACACTCCTCGCCGGAGCCCTCGAACGTCTCGGTCCCGTTCACCGTGTTGAGGAAGTTGCGGTAGTAGAGGTCGCGTCCCTGCGCGGGAAGCGACACCGGCGGGATGTCCGCGAACTCGCCGAGCGCCGCCTTCGTCTCGGGAGACGTGGCGATGAACTCCGCCGAGGACACGCTGCGGCGGGCGATCTTGCCGCCGTTGATGACGGCGCGGTCGCCCTCGTAGACGTTCGGCGCGATGCCCCGTCCGCCCGCGGAGACGAGCGAGAGGCTGATCGTCCCGTTCCAGCCGCTGTCGAACCGCGCGATGGCGAGCGCCATGTCGTCCACCTCGTGTCGGTGGCCCCAGTTGGCGGCCCAGGCGGTCACCTCGACCGGCGGGCCGAGCAGGTAGCAGATGGCGTCGAGGTCGTGCACGTACTGATTGATGAGGCAGCCGCCGCCCTCCTGGTCCCACCGGCCGCGCCAGTCGCCGCTCGCGTAGTAGGCCTCGGTGCGGATGCCGGCGGTGGCGTACGCGAAGCGGATCGGCCTGCCGAGCTCGCCGCCGCGGATGACGTTCCGCAGGCCGCGCATGCCGCCGCTCCATCGGCGCTGGTGGCCGACGCCGAGGACGACCGTGTTCTGCCGGCACGCCTCGATCATCCGGTCGCACTCGGCGACGCTGATCGCCATCGGCTTCTCGGTGAGCACGTGGAGGCCGCGCTCGGCGGCGGCGATCGCCATCGGCGCGTGCAGGTAGTGCGGCACGGCGAGCGTCACGGCGTCGAGCTCGGCGCCGGCGAGCATCTTCTCGTAATCTCCAAAGACCGGCACGTCGACGGCGAACTCCTCGCGCCGCGCCTTGGCCGCGTCGAGATCGATGTCGCAGATGGCGCCGAGTTTCGCGACGGGCGAGGCGGCGATGGTCTTCAGATGGCCATGACCCATGCCCTTGATGCCCACGACTCCGTAGCGCAGGTATTCCAGCATCGGTCGCTCCCCTCGGGTTGTGGACGCTTGCGCGCGCAACGCGCGCCTGTCACTCCCGGCACTGGTCGCCGGGCCGTTTTGTCGAATGTGCGGACCGGATCGGCAAGACGCAACCGTATCCCCGATCCCGCCCGCGCTCTGGAACGACGACGCGGTGTTCATGGATGGGGAACGCCGCGCGTCACCAGATGGCGCTGCATGACGCATCTCTGCTACCTCCGGGTCGTTCTCCTTCGCCGGCGATCGCGTATATTCGGTGGAAGTTTTCGCATCCCCAGCAGGCAGGGCGCGGGTTCGGGTAACCGCGGGTGATGACGTCGGTGGCGCTCGTGTCCAGCCGAAGATGTGCGAAGAGCGGCATGCTCGGGGCTTCCGCGTGCCCGCGATCGGCACGGAACTTGCCGTGATAGACGGCGAGCAGTATCGACCGTGATGGGGACTGGTGGGCGGTGAATGCATGACCTGCCAGTCTTTTCCCCAACCACGGCTTCCTCGCGCGTTGAGCACGCCGCCGCGCCGCCTGCCCGATGAGGGCCGTCGCACCACGAGGGGGTGCTCCACTTTGGCAACGGGTCGTGCCGTTTTGTCCCGCGCCCCGAGTGGAGCAGCGACAAGGAGTGACACGGGACGGCCCAACGGAACCCGCTAAAGGAGCTCGACCATGTCACGTCCACGGACCGGGAACAAACGCGAGCGCCTGATCGCCGCCGCGGTGGAGCTGTTCGCGGAGAAAGGGTTCTTCTACACTACCACCGCGGAGGTCTCGGCGCAGGCCGGAGTGGCCGCCGGCACCCTCTACCTGTACTTCAACTCGAAGGACGACCTCCTCGTCGCGACGCTCAATACGTTCCTCGACGAGTTCTCGCTCGAGATCGTCCCATCGGTGTACGCGGCGGATACGGCGGCCAGCAAGCTCCAGACGTTCGTGCGGGAGTTCACTCGGTTCATCGAAGACCATCGGGCGCTCGCGCAGGTGTTCTTCATCGAGCTCTGCCAGAACAACGCCGCGCTGCGCCAGGCGGCGTGCGAGGTGTGGGAGCGCTACCACTCCATCGTGCGCGACCTGCTGCGGGAGGTGCGTCGCGAAGGCTACCTCGAGAACATCGACCTGGACGCCGCAGTGCCCATGCTCCTCGGGTCGATCCACATGGTCTCCATCCGGTGGCTGCTGGGACACGACGTGCGGCCCCCGTCAGCGCACGCCGGCGCTCTCGTGCGGGCGATCTACCGCGCCGTCGGCGTCGGAGAGGAGGTCGGAGTCTCCTAGCCGGCGACGGGATCGCTTCCAGCCGCCTTTCCCCACGCGTTGCCCGCCGCACGCGGGCCGTTCCGTCCTCGCCGGAGCATACCGGCGTGTCTCCGAACCACGTCTCCCAGGAACTAATCGCTCCCCCGGGCTGGTTGTGATCAAGTGTGCGAGGGCTCGTGCAAGGTTCCTGCGGAGGACGGAGCACTATTGCTTCATCCAAGCGTCCGCCGTACTTACATTGTAATATGTGGCCCGCGCAGGCGGGGCCGTTCTTCATCCCTGGTGGCGCCGACGAGTCGTCCGTGCCCGGCAGAACAGGGCGTCGGAGGAGGACTATGGCGCATCTGCTGCTGATAGAAGACGACCCGAGCCTCCAGCTCCTCTACCGGTTGGAGTTGGCCCACGACGGGCATGACGTCCGCGTCGCGCGGACGCTGACCCAGGCGCGGGAGGAGATCGCGGCGACGCTTCCCTCACTCGTCCTCCTGGACCTGCGCTTGCCTGACGCCGATGGGCTGGCCGCGCTCACCACGATCGCGGAGATACTTCCCGAGGCCGTCCCCATCGTTGTCAACTCGGCGTACGGCCACTACCGGGAGCACCTACCCACCGATCGACCGACGGCGTACGTCATCAAGTCCTCCGATCTCACGGAGCTCCTCCAGACGGTGCGGGATCTCTGCGCCGGGCAGACCTGCCGCAAGGCGAACGGCGAGTACGGGAATGGCGGCAGCCTTGGGCAGCACGCATCACCGTGACCGGCGTACCACACCCTGTCGAGAGTGCCTGCCATGCCGGTCCCGCCGGCGGTATCCGCGACGGGACATGGTGGCCGGCCCGCGGGCCCGCCGCGCGAAGAGCGTCATTGCCTCATCGGGCTCGTGGCGTCCATGAAGGCCATCCGAGCAACCTCGAAGACCCCGGAGTGGACTCGCACCTGGCGGCAGCGCGTCGCGGCGGCCGTCCGGGCGGCGGCGGAGCAGCTTGCGGGCGAGGGTCGCGCCGAGGCGACACCTGCGTCGTCCCTGCAGCATGCCGATGCACAGTCGACACGCGACGTGGAGCGGGTCGCCATGCGCCTGGTGATCCGCTCGGTCGCCGCGACGCGGATGCTCTGGCCCGCCGACGACGGGTACAGCGCGCTCGTCCACGCCTCGCGGCGGAGCCGCACGACGCGTGCGGCCGACGATGAGGTGCGAGAGACGCTCGCCGCCGTGGACGCGCAGATTCGCGCCGCCAGCCCGTGGATGCCGGACCGATCCTGGCTCGACGGCGGGACGCAGCACCCGATTGCCTCCTGGCCCGCCGACGCCGCCGCGGCACTCGCCCGCGAGCTTCTCCTCCTCCACGAAGGCTCCGAAGGCGATTGCGAGAGTGGCCCGCAGCCGCTCGCGGACCTGCCGCTGCGCGAGGTTGCGCGGCTGTACGAGTCGCTCCTCGCGCTCGGAGATCGAGGGCAGGCGCGTGGGCCAGGCGCCGCCGCGGACATCCTTCTCGAAGGCCGCCGGCGGGCCGGCGGGCGCAAGACCACCGGCAGCTACTACACTCCCGACCACATCGTGTCCCACGTCACCCGGCGCGCGCTGGGCCAGGTCGCCCGTGGCGAGGCGCCGGAGGCGGTGCTCGCCCTGGCGGTGCTCGACCCGGCGATGGGAGCCGGCTGCTTCCTCCTCGATGCGCTGTCCGCGCTCGCCGACGAGCTGGCCGCCCTGGAGCGGCGCGCCGGGCGAACGCTGCCTGCGCCGGAGCTGCCGGTCACGTGCCCGGACATCGTCCGGCAGCGCTGGCTCGTCGCGGGCCGGTGCCTCTACGGCGTGGACCAGGATGCGGTCGCGGTGGACGTCGCCCGCTTCCTCGTCTGGGCGACGATCGGCTACCGCGGGCCGCTTCCCGTCGGCGTGACCGAGCATCTGCGGGCGGGCAATTCCCTCATCGGCTGTCGCGTCGAGGACCTCCCGGCCCTGCCCGACGGCGAACGCATGGTCCGCCGCGGCCAGCGCGTGCGCAGGGAACTCCTCAGCCGCCGCGACCGGCCCATCGATGCGACGCTCCGCAACGAGTACCTCCAGGTGCAGGCATCGTGCGACCTGCACACGTCGTTCCGGTTCGGGGGCGCGCACGCGAGCAACGCTCCGCGTGACCTCTTCGATCGCGCGCGGGAGCTCGCCCTGCGGCACGGGTTCTTCCACTGGGATCTCGCATTCCCTGAGGTGTTCTGCGGCCCGGACGGCCTCCTGCGGCCGGATGGCGGGTTCGACGCCATCATCGGCAACCCGCCGTACGCGGTGAACGTCCGCGCGATCCGCTCGGCTCTCGAGCGGGGCGGATACGCGACGCTCAGCCGCGCCGGGGGACGCATCTCGATGAACACGGCGGCGATCTTCATCGACCGGGCGCACCAGCTCCTGCGGCCCGGCGGCGTGCTCGGGTTCATCGTGCCCAACTCGATCCTGCGCGTCGGGGAGTACGCACGGGTGCGGCAGTTCCTCCTCGAGAACACCACGATCCACGAGATCGTCGACGAGGGCTCGCCGTTCGAGGCGGCGAACCTGGGGGTGGTCTCCTTCGTCGCCACGCGTCGGCCGCCGGCGGACATGCATCGCGTCCTCGTGCGCGACCGGCGCGGAGGCGACCGCATCCACGGGCACGTCGAGCAGCGGCTCTTCGCCGAGCGCGAGATGATCTCGCTCTACCTCGACGACATCGCGCTGGCGATGGAACAGGCGCCGGAGCGACTCGGACAGGTGGTTCACAACCGTCGCGGCGCAAGCATTCCGCCAACCAATCTCGTCTACCTGAGCGCCAATCCCGCCGTCGGCCGGTGGATGCTGCGCGGACGCAACCTCATGCGCTACGGGCTCCTCCACGTGCCGGGTGAGGACCGCTTCCTGCGCGCGTCGCTGCCTGCCGCGCTGCGCGAGGTAGCCCTGCTGTTCGACGAGGAGAAGGTGCTCATCCAGAACATCGGCTCGCGCGTCGTCGCGGCGCTCTCGACGGGAGGCGAGGGCTTCCTCGAGACCGTGAACATCCTCCGCGCCACGGCGGGCTCGCCATACTCGCACCTGGCGCTCCTCGTGCTCCTCAACGCGCGGCTCATGAGCTACTACTTCCAGCGCGCGCTCATCAACCGCAGCCCGCTCACCGTGCATCTCGACGGCATCTACACCGATGCCTTCCCCTTGCCGGACTGCACGTCGCCCCTGGACGATCGCGCGGCCGCCCGGCTGGTGGCGGAGCGTGCCGGCGCGCCGGCCCTCGCCGATGGGCCGGCCGTGCGGTTGCTCGAGGTCGTCGGCGCGCGGCTGGCGGACTGCGCGGCTCGGTGGAGCGGCGCGCTCGCCTGGGGCACGGACGAGCTTGCTCACCGATTCCGGCTCGGCACGAAGGAGGATGCGCCTGCCGCGCTGAGCGGCCAGCTCGTCCGGCGGGATATTTGGCTGGCCGAGACGGACCGGTTCGTCGACGAGATCGCCCAGCGCGATCCCGTGGTGCGCACGTGGCCGCGCTCCCGACGCGACGAACTTGCCGCGATGCACCGACGCGCCCTCGCCGAGCTGTCGGCCGCGGGGACGGCGTTCGGCCGGCCGCCATTCCCCTACGAGGGCTCGTGGGATTGGCTCGCCGACCGGCTCGTCTACTCCCTCTATGGGCTCGTCCCGGCGCAGGCGGCGCGCGTGGACGAGGCGATGCGATCTTCGGCCACGTGATTGGGGCCGCGACGGGCGCGTCGTATCATTGGGGGCGTCGCCCCTCGCACCTCACCTCTCATCCCTCCGGGTACCGCGATGTCGGAAGAAGATCGCTCGCCCGCGCCGCGAGCTTCCCTGGATGGCGCGAAGCGCTTCCCATGGCGCTCGGGCCTGCTCGGCGTCCTGATGGGCGCCGGCGTGACGTTCGCCATCTGGCGCTTCGCCATCGCCCCGCCGTCGGAGGGCGCCGAAGCCGCGGCGACCGAGCTCCAGCCGGCGGAGGCACTCCCCGCGGCGCTCGCGCCCGCCGAGAACCTGGTGGCGCCGGTGGATTCGGCGCCCACCCGGGATGAGCTGGCCGCAGCCGCGCCTGCGCCGGCAGGGCTCCCACGCCGGTCCGACGGGGAGCTCAGGGCAAAGCTCGCCGCCGACCGCGCCGCGTGCGGGAGCTGCTACCAGGTCGGCCTCGCGGAGAACCCACGGATCGAGGGCACCGTCGTCATGCGGTTCCGCGTGAACGAGGATGGGACCGTGGCGCACGTGACCATCAGCCGCAGCACCCTCGGCAGCGCGACCGTGACGGAGTGCCTCGCGCAGGTCATCTCTCGGTGGCGCTTCCTGCCCGGGCGTCGCGCGGAGACCTTCGAGCTCGATTTCCCCTTCGCCCGGCAGTGACCGCGGCAACGCTGATGCAATCGCCCTGGCGGCCGTCCGCGGCTCATTGACCCCCCGCGCGGCTCGGCTTACCTTCTCTGCTACTCCGGGGGGCGCCGGGGCGGCGTCGCCCGTCCTCGCGGAGTATCCTGCCATGACCCCCGCCGGGTGGGAGGCTATCCCGATGGTGCAATCCCCTGTTCTGCTCGATGCCGAACAGCCACAGTCGCACGAGGACCCCGTCTCGCCTGCACCGCCGAGCGTCCGGCGTCTGATCGTCTACCTGCTGAAGCCCTCGCGGTACGACGACGAGGGGTACGTCGTGCGCCACTGGCGCGGCGTGCTGCCGAGCAACACGCTTGCCTGCCTCGACGGGCTCACGCGGGATGTCGCCGCGCGGCGCGTCCTCGGCGAGCATGTCGAGGTCGAGACGCGTCTGGTGGACGAGACGGTGCAGAAGATCCCGATGGGGCGGATCGCGCGCGCGTCACGCCGGGGCCGGGAAGGGACGAAGGTGGTCGTCGCGCTGGCGGGCGTGCAGAGCAACCAGTTCGCCCGCGCGACCGACATCGCACGGGAGCTCCGCCGGTCCGGTGTGACGGTCATGATCGGCGGGTTCCACGTGAGCGGCATGCTCGCCATGTTCCCCGAAGGCACGCCCGACATCGCCGCGCTGACGGACATCGGCGTGACGGTCGTCGCCGGCGAGATCGAGGACCGGTGGGGCGCGCTCTTGTCCGACGCGGCGACCGATCGGCTCCAGCCGCTCTACAACTTCCTCGCCGACCCGCCGGACCTCGCTCTGCGGCCGCTGCCGGCCGCATCGCGCCGGTACCTGAAACACTTCGCCATGTCCAACTTCGGCACGATCGACGCGAGCCGGGGTTGCCCGTTCAACTGCAGCTTCTGCACCATCATCAACGTCCAGGGGCGCCGCATGCGCTGCCGCGACGCGCACCACATGCGTCGCACGTTCATCGAGAACTATCGGCAGGGCATCACCCGATACTTCTTCACCGACGACAACTTCTCCAGGAACCGGAACTGGAAGGACATCTTCCTCGAGCTCATCGACCTCAGAGGCAACGGGTACGACATCCAGTTCATGATGCAGATCGACACCATCGCTTATCGCATCGAGGGGTTCGTGGAGCTGGCGGGGCGGGCTGGCTGCACGCAGGTGTTCATCGGCATGGAGAGCATCAACGCGGAGAACCTCAAGGCTGTCGGAAAGACCCAGAATGACACCTCCGAGTACGCCGGCATGGTGGAGGCCTGGCACCGCGTCGGAGTCGCCGCCCACGTCGGCTACATCATCGGCTTCCCCTTCGATACGCTCGCCTCGGTGAAAGAGGACGTGCGCCGTCTCGCCGACGAGGTGAAGGTGGACCAGGCATCGTTCTTCATGTTCACGCCGCTGCCCGGCTCGCGCGACCATCGCGACATGGTCCGGCGCGGCGAGTACCTCGACCCGGACTACAACAAGTACGACTCGTTCCACGCGGCGATGCGCCATCCGAGGATGACGGACGCGGAGTGGACCGCGGCGTACAAGGGCGCCTGGGCGGATTTCTACCGGCTCGACAACATGAAGGCGATCCTGCGCCGCGCCGCGCGGAGGATGTACTGGAACGTCTTCGACAACTTCATGTGGTACAAGCACTCGATCCTGGTCGACGGCAGCCATCCGATGGTGACCGGGTTCATCCGGCTCAAGGGGCGCCTCATGCGCCGGCCGGGCTACCCGATCGAGACGCGGCGGGCGTACGTGGCGCGACGGGTCCGCGAGGTCGCTCGCGACATGCGCCTGCGCTGGCGGCTTGTATGCGAGCTGCAGGAGCTGTGGCTCCAGACACGGCGGCGCACCGACGTAGAGACGCGAGTCGCCGACGCCTTGGCCGGCTTCGCCGTCAGGAAACGCCGCGCCCGCCTCAGGGTCGCCGACTGGCAGGCCGCCTTCGCGGAGGCACAAGCTCGCGTGCCCTCGCGGGTGCGGTTGTTCCTCGGCCGGGCCAACCTCCTCTCCCTCCGGTGGACCTACACCCGGCAGGACTTGAACAACTTCTGGCGGCAGACGCGCGACCTCGTGAAACGCCGCGCGTTCCTCCGCATCAATTGGCCGCGGGTAGCATGGAACCTCATGCGCGACACGGCGATCACCGTGCGGTTCACCATGAGCTTCGCGTTGAGGACCTGATCCGCCGCACGGCACGATGCGTCCTCGCAGCGCTCGCGGACGCCGTCTGGCCGCCTGCGTGCCCCATCTGTGGCGGGCCGCTCGGCCGGGACGAGTCCGTCTGCGGGGAATGCGCCGGCCGGGCCGGGCTGCTGGCCGGCCCGCGGTGCCCCCGCTGCTCCGCCCCAGTTCCCTCCGACGTCCCCTCCTGCTCCGCCTGCGCGACCCTGCCCGCGGGCATCGCCGCCCGCATCATCGCTGCGGAGTACGCCGTCGCGCGCCCGTGGATCTTCGCGTTCAAGTACGACGGGGATCGCGCGCTCGGACTTGTCCTGGCGGACTGGCTCGCGCGGGCGGTCGCCCGGAGCGAATGGGCGGGCTCCATCGACGCGGTCGTGCCGGTGCCGATCCATCGGCGGCGGCTTCGGGGGCGCGGCTTCAACCAGGCGGAGGTCCTCGCCGAGGCGGTGGCGGAGGCTCTCCGCGTGCCGTGCCGGCGCGATGCGCTCGTGCGCCTTCGCGACACGCCCCAGCAGACGCACCTCGACGACCGTCGACGGCGCATCGCGAACGTCGCGGGCGCCTTCGCCGTCGCCGCACGGGATGCCATCGCCGGCCGACGTGTGCTCGTCGTCGATGACGTGATCACCACGGGCGCCACAGTGGCCGCGTGCGCCGAGGCGCTTCTCGGGGCCGGCGCGCGCCAGGTGACGGCCGCGGCAGTGGCGCACCCCTTCCACGTGGCGCCGCACGAACCCATCGACGTCGCCGCGTGCGACATCTGAGACGAGTTCGGGGCAGTTGCCTATTCCACGCGAATCGAGCGACCGCTCGCATCTTGACGGTGCGGGGGAGATTCTTCGCTCAGGTCGCCTGCGGCGACACGGCTCAGAATGGCGAGACGGTGTACAGGAATCGCCGCGACTGCACGGCATAGGGGAGCCGCCGCATCGTACTGCCGCCAGGTCCGCTCATTCTGGCGGGCGTCGTCGGTCGTCGCCGGCGGAGCGCGGACCGGAGCGGCCGGCGGCGAGCTCGTTCACCTTGTCCACGAGTAGGGACGTGCTGAAGGGCTTGACGAGGAAACCGTCGGCGCCGAGTTGGAACGCCTGGATGCGGTTCTCGACCTCGCCGTGAGCGGTGAGGATGATGACGGGGATGTCGCGGAGATGTGGGTCCTGCCGGACTTTTCGGAGGAGCTCGAAGCCGTCCATCCGGGGCATCGCCAGGTCGCTGACGATGACGTCCGGGGTATAGTCTGCCATGGCATGACACGCCCCGACGCCATCGGACGCCTGCCGGACCTCGTGGCCGGCCACGTCCAACAGCGCGGAGATCATGGCGGTCATGATCTCCTCGTCGTCGACGACAAGCACGCGCGCGCTCATGCTCCTCCGCCTGTGCACGTTGCGCTGGACGTGACCCGGAAGGCGCTTGGCGTCAGCGGCCTGGCGCGTCGCGCGAGGGAACACTAAGAATATAATCGCTTTGCCGCGCGATGGGAACCGGGGACGCCGGAGCGTGCGTGCCCGGCGTACACCGTGTCGCGCGATGGAGCGGCGGTCGTGAGCCCGCGGCTCGGCGACGTATATTCGATGTAAGTGCTGCTTTTTCCCTGGCTTGACAGGAGAATGCCGGCGGCCCCGCGGGCCGCCGCCGGTCAGCAAGAACGGAAGAGGCATCGGGATGATCGACATCAAGGCGATCCTGCACCCGACGGATTTCGCGGAAGGCGCCGTGCCCCGTGCTCACGATCCGCCATCCCGAGCACGAGTTCGTCCATCCGTGAACCTGCGCCGCGCGGCGAAGTGCCGCGACCGCGCGGCGAAGTGCCGCGACCGCGCGGAGAGCCGTTGCGAGCGCGGGTCGAGCCGAGTCAGCCCTTGCGACCGTCCGCCGCGGGACGGTACCTTCTCATGGTGTTCCAACCGGCCAATGCGCCATCATCCTCCTTCCAGGTCGTATCGGGTGACATCCTCATGAGCATGCAGTGCGACTTCCTGGTCATCGGGACCGGTATCGCCGGCCTGTCGTTCGCCCTCCAGGCCGCCGGACACGGCACGGTGGCCATCGTCACGAAGCGTCGCAAGGACGACACGAATACCAACCGCGCCCAGGGCGGCATCGCCGCCGCGCTCGACGCCATGGACGCCTGGGACCTCCACAGGCGTGACACGCTCGTCGCCGGCGCCGGGCTCTGCCACGAGGAGGTCGTGGACCTTACGGTGCGCGAAGGGCCGCGAATCGTCCGGCAGTTGATGGAGTGGGGCGTGCAGTTCACGCGGGACGAGGCCGGCAACCTCGCCCTGGGCCGGGAAGGCGGCCACTCGCACAGCCGGATCGTCCACGCGCACGACCTCACCGGCGCCGAGATCGAGCGGGCCCTCCTCGCGGCGGTCGAGAGGCACCCGAACGTGCGGATCTACGAGAACCACGTCGCGGTGGACCTCATCACCGAGCACCACCTCCCCGAGGCGCGGCCGACGCGGCGGATCACGTGCTGGGGTGCGTACGTGCTCGACGTGCCGACCGGGGAGGTCTCGCGCTTCCTCGCGAGGACGACCGTGCTCGCCACCGGCGGCGCCGGGCAGATCTGGGCCCACACGACGAACCCCGACATCGCCACCGGCGACGGCATCGCCATGGCGTACCGCGCCGGCGCGCGCGTCGGCAACCTCGAGTTCATGCAGTTCCACCCGACGACGCTCTACCATCCGCGCGAGCGCTCGTTTCTCATCAGCGAGGCGGTGCGCGGCTTCGGGGGCGTGCTCGTCGACGGGAAGGGCGAGCGCTTCATGGAGGGCGTCCATCCTCTCAAGAGCCTCGCGCCGCGCGACATCGTCGCCCGCGCCATCGACCGCGAGCTCAAGACCACCGGCGCGCCGTGCGTGTACCTCGACGTGACGCACAAGGACCCCGACGAGACGCGGGCGCGCTTCCCGAACATCTACGAGAAGTGCCGCTCCCTCGGCATCGACATGACGAAGGAGCCGATCCCCGTCGTGCCGGCGGCGCACTACATGTGCGGCGGCGTGCTCGTCGACCTCGACGCGCGCACCGACATCCGCAACCTCTACGCCTGCGGCGAGGCGGCCCTCACCGGCCTCCACGGGGCGAATCGCCTCGCCTCGAACAGCCTCCTCGAAGCGGTCGTCTTCGCCAACCGCGCCATCCAGAGCGCCGTCCGCGAGCGGCGCAACCCACCCTTCCCCGACGTGCCGCCGTGGGACGACTCCGACACGCTCAACATCGACGAGTGGATCCTCATGCGGCACGACCGCGACGAAATCCGCGACCTCATGTGGGACTACGTCGGCATCGTCCGCTCCGACGTGCGCCTGCGTCGGGCGGGCCACCGCATGGAAGTCATCTGGTCGGAGGTGGAGGAGTTCTACCGGCGTACGCGGGTGAACGCGGACCTGATCGAGCTGCGCAACATGGCGTGCGTCGCCGCGCTCGTCGTGCGGTCCGCCACGAGCCGGAAGGAGAGCCGCGGCCTCCACTACACGACCGATTACCCCGTCCCTGACGACGGGCACTTCCGGCACGACACGATCCTCCGCGCGCGCCGCCGCCGTCGCCGCCGGCTGGAGCAGGTGCCCCCGTCCATCAACGGGAAGCTGCCGGAGCACCACGAGATTCCCGGCCCGAGCACGACGCAGGCCCCCGCCGCCGCGTGAGCGTGGTGCGGTCGTGATGCCGCGCATCGCGCCCTGGCGTCCGCAGGGCGCGCGGTGTATCCTACGAGCGACGACGGTCCCTCCTCCGCTCACCGACCCCAACCGGAGGCAGCCATGCCTGCGCTCACGACGATCCACGTGTGGGAGCCGTCCAACCATCCGCGGCCGAAGTGGCCGATCTCGATCAGCGTGCCCTTCGCGAAGGGAACCGTGCGCGAGCCGCGCCAGGTGATCGTGCGCGGCGGCAAGGGTGCTCGTCAGGCGCCCGTGCAGATACCAGCGCAGCGACGGCCGCTCGCGGCATGGCCGGATGGGTCGATCAAGTGGCTTCTCCTCGACTTCCCGCTCGACCTCGCGGCGCGCGAGCACGCGGAGGTGACGGTCGAGGTCGCCTCCGAGTCGGTCGGCGTGGATGCGCGCGACGGCGTGCGCGTGGAATGGGCGGGAGACGCGCTGAGCGTCGATACCGGCGCGCTCCAGTGCACGCTCGCCGCCAACTCGGGCGGGCTCGTGCGGGACCTCGTCGCGCACGGGGTGCAGTACACGTCGCACGCGGGCACCGTGCTGATCCGCCAGCCGAATGGGCGCAACCTGGAGCTCGGCAGCGGTGCGGCGACGGTCGAGCTGGAGGAGCCGGGCCCCGAGCGCGCCGTCATCGCCATGCGCGGCACGCACGGCGACGCCGACGGCTGCTGCATCGACTACGTGCTCCGGCTGACCGTTTACGCGTGGCAGCCGATCCTCCGCTGGCACTACACGATGATCAACCGCGAAGACGGCCCGTCCGTGCCCCTCGGCAACGTGCAGATGATCCAGCCCATCGACCTCGTCTCCAGCCAGACCTGGGCCTTCGTCGGCATCGACCGGGAGAAGTACACCATGCCGGAGGGGTGGATATCCATGACCACCGACCGGCTCGAGACGCGCGCCACCGACGGCCGCCGTCGCTCGCACAACCTGAACACCATCCGCCACGAAGTGCAGATGGAGCCGTTCCTCGTCGTCGGCGATCGCGAGCGCATGGTGCTCATGCTGCCGCGGTGGTGTCACTTCCTCTTCCCCAAAGCCGCGCACTACTACGGCAAGGCACTGCGGTACGATATCTGGCCCGAATCGGCCGGCGTATGGGAATTCCGCCGGGGGATGGCGAAGACGCACGAACTGGTCCTCGCCTTCGCGCCGCCGGTGCCCGACTACCAGGGCGCGATGCCGGCTGTCGCGCCGGTGCTGCGGCCGGTGATCCCGGCGCTGCCGCCGGAGTACGTCGAATCGACGGGCGCGCTGCCCGGCTTCTTCGCCTGGCGGCCGGAGCGCTACCCCGCGCTCGAGACGCGGACCGCCCAGGCCTTCCACAACCGCGCGCGGGCATATGGCATGCTCCACTTCGGCGACTCGCCGGGACAGGCGTACACCGCGCAGGGCCGCGGCCGGAAGAGTGCGACCGAAGAGGCGCTCATCTGGGTGAACAACGAGTACGACATGCCGTCCATGGCCGCGCATCAATTTCTGCGGACTGGCGACCGCAACGTATGGCTGCGGGACGTCGAGCCCACCGTCTGGCACATGATGGACGTCGATACGATGCACCACAACCCGGAGCGGCCGATCGACGTCGGAGGGCAGGTGATCCACCTCGCGAACCACGTCGGCCCGCCGGGCTACGGCGTCGATCCCAGCCACGAGTGGGTCGAGGGCCTCATCCTCTACCACCTGCTCACCGGCCTCGAACATCCGCGGGAGCACGCCCTGGCGATGGGCGAGCACCTCGTGACGTGGACCCAGGCGCACCTCGCCGATCTCGCATCCGATAACACCGCCGCGCGCGTCTCCGGCTGGGCGCTCATCGCCCTCGCGGCGCTCTACGAGTTCACCGGCGACCGCCGCTACCTCGACGCGGCCGCGGCGCATGGCGACGGGCTGCAACAGCGGATGGAAGGGACGACAGGGCACCTCACCGAGGCGGTGTCGTACGGCTTCCCGTACCGCGCCGGGTTCATGACGAACCTCGCCGTGGTCGGCCTCAAGCGCCTCCATGACATCTCCGGCGACGACCGTTGGCGCGACCTTGCGCTCCACATGATCGACGATCAGATCGCCCACCTCACGCTCCCGACCGGCGCGCAGGTCTACAAAGAGCTGCCGGAGAACCGCTTCCCGTACATGGGCGTGACGACGCTGGAGGTCATGGCCTGCGCCTGGGAGTGGACCCATGACCGGAAGTACTTGGAGCATGGCGCGCTCCTCCTGCGGCTCGCCGCGCCGCACGAGCGCCCGCCGGAGTGCTCGGCGACGTTCCTCGAGGAATCGCCCGAAGGCGCGCTCTACGAGATGTACCGCTTCTTCCCGCGCGACAGCCACTACCTCTCCTGGCTCCGCGCGACGTGGCCATTCCTGCGGCTCCTGCACGACCTCGACCTGCTGAAGCAGTTCGAGCCGCCCCGGATCGACCTGTCGGGTGTCGGGAAGCCGAAGTGATACGCGTTCGCGTTGATCGCGTCCTGCCGTGGCATGGAGGGGCGAGCCGCGGGGCTCACCCCTACTTCGCCGCCGGGATGCGATGGAGGAGGCGGAGGAGGAGCTCCGGCTCGTTCGTGAGGATGCCGTCGACGCCGCAGTTGACGAGGCGTTGCATCTCCGCGACGTGGTCGGCGTAGAAGACGTTGATGGTGATGTCCATGGCGTGGGCGCGCCGGACGTACTCGGCCGTGACGTACCGCGCGAACGCCTGAACCACCGTGCTGCCGAACGCGGCGGCGCGCTCGAGGTAGTGCACGTCGCGCTGGCCGGTGAGGTTGCAGAAGGGCCGCGTGGAGTCGATCTGGCGCACCAGGCGGACGACCTCCTCCTCGCCTGCGATGATGGCCCGCTCGTCGAACCCGTGGTCCATCAGGGCGGAGACCACCTGCGTCGTGAGCGACTCCCGATCGGCCTCGCCCGCGTAGATCTGGATATCGAGGCCGATGCCGGCGACGCGGGCGCAGGCAAGCACCTCGTCGAGCGTCGGAACGGTCACGTCGGCATAGGCCTGGTGGAAGCGGACGCCGGCGTCGAGCGCGCGGATTTCGTCGAGCGTGAGGCTGCTCACCGCGCCGGAGCCGTTCGTCGTCCGGTCCACCGTACAGTCGTGCATGACCACCGGATGCCCGTCGGCGGTCTGCCGGACGTCGAACTCGATCATGTCCGTACCTAGCTCGATGGCGTGAATGAACGCGGGCAGCGTGTTCTCCGGACGAGCGTGAGAGGCGCCTCGGTGGGCGATCACCCTGACCTGGTGCGGCATGTCGTGGCACTCCTCTCTGCGGCCGAGACGTGACAGCCGTATCTTCACAATAACGCAGACGGGCCGCAAGAACCAGAGCGGGGGGTGATATCCTTCGACTGGCGAGTGCGCTATTGGAGGGAGGTTGGCGTGCGGATCGGGATCTCGTGTCACCACACGTACGGCGGCTCCGGCACCGTCGCGACGGAACTCGGCATGGCGCTCGCCCGCCGGGGCCATCGCATCCACTTCATCGCCTTCGCCGTGCCGTACCGGCTGCAGGTCGGCCCCAACATCTATTTCCACCAAGTCGACGTGATGCAGTACCCACTCTTCGAGCACACGCCCGTGACCCTCTCACTTGCGGCGAAGATGGGCGAGACGATCGCCACCGAGCGGCTCGATCTCCTCCACGTGCACTACGCAATCCCCTACGCAACCGCCGCGTACCTCGCCCTCAAGCTCTGCCCGAACAACGACGTGAAGCTCGTCACGACCCTCCACGGCACCGACATCACCCTCGTCGGGCAGGACCCGTCCTACTACGCCATCACGAAGTTCTCCATCGAACAGTCGCACGCCATCACGGCGGTGAGCAGGTGGCTGCGCGAGCAGACGGTGAACCGTTTCCACGTCGCCAATCCGATCGAGGTGATCTACAACCCCGTGGACACGAGCCGCTTCGTCCGCGCGCCGGTGCCCGAGTTCCAGCGGAGCCTGTACGCGCCGAACGGCGAGGCGATCGTGATGCATATCTCGAACTTCCGCGCGGTGAAGCGCGTGCCGGACGTCGTGCGGATCTTCGCGAGGATCCGCGATCGTATGCCGGCCAAGCTGCTCATGATCGGCGACGGACCGCAGCGGATGCCGGCGCAGGAGCTCGCCACCGAGCTCGGCGTGATGAAGGACGTATGGTTCCTCGGCAGGCAGGAGCGCGTCGAGGCGTTCCTGAGCCTGGCCGACCTGTTCCTCTTCCCGAGCGAGTACGAGAGCTTCGGCCTGGCAGCCGCCGAGGCGATGGCGTGCGAGGTGCCGGTCGTCGCCTCGCGCGCCGGCGGGCTGCCGGAGGTGATCGTCGATGGCGAGTCGGGCTTCCTCTGCCCCGTCGGCGATGTCGAAGCGATGGCCGCGCGCTCGATCGAGGTGCTCCAGGATCGGGGCCTCGCGCGCCGCATCACGACCGCCGGCCTCGAACGGGTGCGCGAGAACTTCGCCGTCGACGCCATCGTGAAGCAATACGAAGAGATGTACCACCAGGTCCTCGCAGGCGACCCCGTCTGATCGCGGCGACCGAGCCCGATAGGAGTGTCGGGCCTCCCCATACTTGCAGGCGGGACACTCCTGCCCCGCATCGTCCAGGACCCACTGGCGTCGGCGCATCCCATCCCCTCGGTGGAATCTTCCATCTCCGTCATCAGGTAGTATAGTGGCAGAGAGACGCGCGGCGTGGCGCGACTTGCGGCCCGACGGCAAGCGCAAGCACGGCGGGGTCTCTGTCTTGCCTTCATTTCGTCCCGTGGCCGTCCGACCGACATGCTGCACCGGCGATGGGCAAGCCGGGCACAACGATATCTGGTGAGGAAGGAGCGCCGAGTCATGTGGAACGTACCGGCAATGTGGTTGACGATCGTCGCGGCAGTCGCGTTCTGCGCCGGGCAGCCGTGCATCGCGGCGCGCCCGTCGGCGGGTGATATCGCCGCTGGAAGTGGCGACGCGCAGACGCTGCGCAACCTTCAGGTCGCCTACAACGGCGAGTCGAACGCCCACGCACGCTATCTCACGTTCGCGCAGAAGGCGAAGGAGGAGAGCTACCCGGAGGTCGCCGCACTCTTCACCGCCGCGGCGCACTCGGAGCAGATTCACGCGAACAACCACGCCGCGGTGATCCGCGAGATGGGCGGGCGTCCACAGATGACGCTCGACCAGCCCGTGGTGAGATCGACGCGGGAGAACCTGCAGGCGGCCCTCAAGGGCGAGACGTTCGAGCGGGACACGCTCTACCCCGGCTTCCTCGATCAGGCGCGCGCGACGGGCAATCGCCGCGCCATCCGCACGTTCAACTTCGCCAAGGCGACCGAGGCCGAGCACGCGCGGCTCTACGCCGCGATGCTCGACGCTCCCAGCAGTTGGAGCGGCACCGACGTGAGCTACTACGTCTGCCCGGTCTGCGGCAACACGGTCGATGCGCTGACGTTCGCGCGATGCCCAGTGTGCTCCACCCCGAAGGGGCGGTTCCAGAGGTTCAGACCAGCCGCGTCATGAGGGCGCCCACAACACGATCAGACGCATAGGCCGTGCCGCTGGAGGCGCGGCGACCCGCCACGTACGGGGGAAACGCACCGCCGTCCGCGAGGCGAGCGGAGAGTAGGGCCGACGCGACGAAGGCTGCGCGCCGGGAAGCACATCGGCGCCCGGTCACCGGCGACCCACTTCCCGGCCGCTCCCTTCCGCGAGTCGGGTCTGGCGCCTCATGAATGGAGGACGCGACGATGAGCGTGATGAGCGAGTTCAGGGAGTTCGCGGTCAAGGGGAACGTCGTCGACATGGCGGTGGGCATCATCATCGGGGTCGCATTCGGGAAGATCGTGGCGTCTCTCGTCAACGACATCCTCATGCCACCGATCGGGTTGCTCATCGGCGGGACGAACTTCACGAAGCTAGCGGTGACGCTCAAGGCGGCCACGGCGGAGACGGCCGCGGTCACGATCAGCTACGGCAGCTTCATCCAAAACGTCATCGAGTTCCTCATCGTCGCATGGGCCGTCTTCCTGCTCGTCAAGATGATCAACATCCTCCGGCGGAGACAGGGCCAGCAGGTGGTTTGACGGACCACGCCGTCCATCTTGCGGTCGCGGCCGTGGGGGCCGGGCGCGAAGGCGGCGGGCTCGCCCACGGGCTCGGCGGCCGCGAATTGCACATGAGCCTCGTTGCAGACGGGGACTGATACGCATTCGCCTTCAACGCGCTACATGGGCGAACGCGGGGTTTGCCCATAGCGTCGCTTGTATGATGCGTCTGCACAACGGTTTGCAGGGGCGAGGCATGCCTCGCCCCTCCGGCCACGATGTAGCGTCTTCAACACGAACGCGTATGACTCGACCGTGAAGGAGACCAGTCATGAGCACGATGAAAGCCATTCGTATCCACCAATACGGCGGCCCCGAGCAACTGCGCTACGAAGACGTGCCGGTCCCCGAGGCCGCGGACGGGCACGTGTTGGTCCGGGTGCATGCGGCGTCGGTGAACCCGGTCGATCACAAGATGGCGTCCGGCGCGTACGGGAAATCCAGCACGCTGGCTTCCCCCTGGACCCCTGGTGCCGATTTCTCCGGCGTCGTCGAGGCCATCGGCCCCGGCGTGACGAGCGTGAAGCGCGGCGATGCCGTCTATGGCGATAGCCGCGGAGGGGGAGCCTACGCTCAGTTCGTCGCCGCACGGGCCGACACGATCGCGCCCAAGCCGAAGAAGCTCAGCCACGTCGAAGCCGCCTCGGTGCCGGTTGCAGCCCAGACCGCGTGGCAGGCCCTGTTCGATCACGGACACCTCCAGGGCGGACAGACGGCGCTGATCCACGCTGCCGCCGGCGGCGTCGGGTCGTTCGCCGTCCAACTCGCGCACTGGAAGGGCGCGAAGGTGCTGGCGACCGCGTCGGCCGGGAACGCCGACTACGTCCGCTCGCTCGGTGCCGACCAGGTGATCGACTACCGAGCTACCCCGTTCGAGTCGGCCGCGAAGGACGTGGACATGGTACTGGACCTCATCGGCAGCGAGACTCAGGCGCGTTCCTTCGGCGTGCTGAAGGCCGGCGGCTACCTCGTCTCCGCAGTGGGGGTGCGATCGCCCGAGGAGGCCGGCAAGCACGACGTGCACGCGGTGGCGATGACCATGCTGCCTTCGACGGAAGGGCTGACGCGGCTCGCCGAGCTGCTCGATGCGGCAACCATCAGGGTGGTGGTGACGAAGACATACCCGCTCGCCCAGGCGCGGGACGCCTGGGCGCAGAGCATGTCCGGCCACACCCGCGGCAAGATCGTGCTCGAAGTCTCCGCGTAAGGCTGGAGCTGTCGGGTCAGTGATACGCATGTGCCTTGAACGCGCTACATGGCCGAACACGGGGTGTGCCCATATCGTCGGTTGTATGATGCGTATGCACAATGGGTTGCAGGGGCGAGGCATGCCTCGCCCCTCCAGCCACGATGTAGCGTCTTCAATACGAAAGCGTATGAGACGATGGAGCGACGGAGCCGGACATGGCGAACGAGTCGGAGGCGGGCCGGGAAGGGCGTCGAGCGGAAGAGCAATCCGGCGCGGAGGATCGCCGCTGCCAGATGAACGACCGGCACGCGGCCGACGTGGAGACGCTCGACGCATTCTCACGGGCAGTGGCCGCCGTCGTGCGGGCCGTGGCCCCGGCCGTGGTGAGCATCGTCACCCGCGCCCGAGCCGGCCGGGGCGAGGAGGAGGCGTGGGGCGCCGGCTCCGGAGTCGTCATCGCCCCAGACGGCTACATCCTCACCAACGCTCACGTCGTCGATGGCGCCGGAGCCATTCGAGCGGCCTTCACGGATGGGACGACGCGGCCGGCAGCCGTGGTGGGCTCCGATCCCCCGACGGACCTGGCGGTCCTCCGCGCGGAGGCGTCTGGCCTGCCCTACGCCGTGTTGGGCGACTCCGACGAGCTTCGAGTCGGCCAGGTGGTGATCGCCATCGGCAACCCGTTGGGGTTCGACTCGACGGTCTCCACCGGGGTCATCAGCGCGTTGGGACGGGCGCTCAGAAGCCGAGAGGGCCGGCTGATCGAGAACATCGTCCAGCACACGGCCCCGCTGAACCCGGGCAACTCCGGAGGGCCCCTGGTGGATTCGCGCGGCCAGGTCGTCGGCATCAACACCGCCATCATCGCCATCGCGCAAGGGATCGGGTTCGCCATCCCCTCCAAGACGGCCAACTGGACGGCCTCGCAACTCATGGCGCACGGGAAAGTGCGACGGAGCCACCTGGGCGTCGTTTGCCGGACGCGGCGAATCGCCCGTCGCCTGGCGCGGTACCACAACCTGCCGACGGAGTACGCCGTCGAGGTCGTCTCGGTGGACCCCCACGGCCCGGCTGCCGCCGCCGGCATCGAGACGGGCGACCTGATCGTGAGAATCGCCGATCAGGACATTCGAGACATCGACGCCCTACACCGCTTCCTCACCGTATGGCCGGTCGGACGGCCGGTCCGAGTCGAGGTCGTCCGCGGGAAGGAGAGGATCGCGCGGGAAGTCGTGCCCGCGGAGACCGCATCGCCGGCGGCGAGGTAGGTCGGGCCGCGATGCATCGCTCGCGGAGGCACCCCCCGGAACACCCAATTCGGGTTCGCCTTGAAAACGCCAAATGGGCGAACACGGGGTTCGCCCTTACCGTCGGTATGCGGTCGCACGCATCTGTGGCGCGTTCGGGGCAGAAGCGCGTTACAACGGCGGTCATTCTGAACGCAGTGAAGAATCCCTCAGTTACTAGGGACGCCGCGGCAGATACGCGGCGAGTGCTGCCCTGTCCTCGGCGCTCCGTTGCTTCCCCCACTACCCCTGTATGTACATCCTTCCGTACGCCGACCGAACCATTCCATCGTGCCGTGGCTCTCTATCCCGCAGATGGTCGGCGGCGATGGTCCGCTTCACCGGCACCGTATCCTTCTCGGCGAGCCTGGGGAGATGACGAACGAGCTGACATCGCTCCTCGAACGGGCGCGCGAAGGCGACGCGGAGGCGCTCGGCACGGCCGCGCAGGTGCTCCTGCGTCCCGTAGCGAAGGGGGCCGACCTGGGCCTCCGGTTCATCTCGGAAAGCGCCTGCCCCGAGCCGACGATCTGCCAACTCGTGGACGTGATGGTCGAGCACAACACGCGCGACTTCGGCTTCACCGTCCGCGAAGGCGACGCGGAGCCGGAGCACGTCACGTGGCGCTCGCCGTTCCGCGTCTACGACGAGGACGTGGGGCGGTTCGGGGCGGCCGCACCGGCGATTGCTCGGCGCGGCCGGGTGGGACGCGCGGCGCTACGTGGCGGTGCTGGGAGTGTAGTATCGCCTGAGCCAGCGGCTCAGGCCGTTGAGTCCGGGGAAGAGCACGCGCTCGGTGATGTTCGCCTGATCGAGCTTGTCGCGCACCTCCCACTTGAGCGTCGAGGGGATGACGATCTTGCGCCAGAGGTCGGGCTGCGCGCGAAGCCAGTCGTCGAGCGGCGTGGCCGGGTTGGTCATCATCGAGTGAAGGGCGTACTGGTTCACGACCCGCTCGTCGAGGGCGGGCGGCTCGAAGAAGAGCACCACGTCGTCCTTGGACACGTCGCCCAGCTCCTCGAGCGACCTGATGCTGTCGGAGAGCATCGTCACGGTGAAGGCGTCGGCGCCCTCCTGCTCGAGGCCGCGGCGCAGCCTGCCGGGCAGGAGTTGGTGCGCCTTGGCGATGTTGACCGCCCAGATGGCGCCGTCGACGTCGTACCTCGCAAGGTTCGCCGTCGCGAAGTGCATGGCGACGAACGGCGAGTACGTCCAGTCCATGAGCCGCGTCGGCAGGCCGCTGTGCTGCGCGAGCGAGATCCAGTGCCATACCGATTCACGCTCGGCCCCGCTCCGAGGCGCGTACTTCCGGAAACTTCGCAGGAGCTGATACTCGATCCCCGCATAGTTGCCGCCGAGTCGCATGAGCGCCGTCTCCAGCCGGTAGGCCACGTCCGACAGCCCACGGAACGCGCACTTCAACCGGAACCGGCCGATGTCCGGGTCCCATGAATCCGCGAATACTGCCTCCTGGAGCTCAGCCCAACTGCCGACTTGTACCTCGTTCATGTTCATCCACCCAGCGCCGGATGCTGCGTCGCGACCGTGCGGTGAGCCCGCACCGACCTCCTCTTCGCATATTGCCACACTACAATAAACACCGACATGGGCGGAGAGGTGCAATCCGGCGCACGAGCGCTTCGCGCTCGTGCGTCTGGCGGGCATGCCCGGCGCGGGTGCTTGGGCCGATGGTCACTTCGCTCGCATTGGCCGAGTGATGGATACCGTAGAGATGGAGATTGTTCGGACGGGCAGCCCACGGTCCTCCTACGCCGCCGGCCGCGCCGCGATGGCGATGCGGTCGATCCCGGCGAGGTCGGGGAGTACCTCGACGGGCCACGTCGGCGCGGCGGCGTGCCAGACGGCGCGCACCGCGTCCGCCTGACCCATGCCGATCTCGAGCGCGGCGAACCCGCCCGGCAGCACGACGCGCGGCGCGCCCTCGACGAGGCGGTGGATGAGCGAAAGCCCCTCGGCGCCGGAGACAAGCGCCACGTGCGGCTCCCAGTCGCGCACCTCGCGCGGGAGCATCTCGCGCTCCGTCTCCGCGACGTACGGCGGATTGCTCACGAGAGCGTGCACCTGAAGGTCGCCGAGCGGCTCGAGCAGGTCGCCCGCGCGGAACTCCACGCGACTCGCGAGGCCGAGCTTCTCCGCATTGCGACGTGCGACGGCGAGCGCCGCCTCGGAGATGTCCGCCGCGACGACGCGCGCGTCCGGCCGCTCGGCGGCGATGGTCAGCGCGATGCAGCCGCTGCCCGTGCCGATATCCGCCACCACGGGGTGTTCGACGCCCGCGAGCCGCTTCAGCACGGCATCCACGAGCACCTCCGTCTCCGGCCGCGGGATCAGCACGTCCGGCGTGACGATGAACTCCCGCCCGTAGAACTCGGTGGTGCCGAGGATGTACTGGAGCGGCTCGCCCTTCGCCCGGCGGCGGATCATCTCCCGGTACTTCGCCACCTCGTCCGAGGTGAGCGTCCGATCGAACTGGAGGTAGAGGTCGATGCGCCGGAGGCCGAGCACGCCGCAGAGGAGCCGCTCGGCGTTGAGCCGCGGCTCGGGGATGTCGTGCTCGCGGAAGTAGTCGGCGGTCCGCTTCAGGTAGTCGAGGAGAGTGCCGGGGTCAGGCTGGCTCATGGATGGCCACCGGATTCGAGGGTGATGGCGCCGTCGCGGGGCGGCGCTGCTCGCATGAGAAGTGTCGCCACTTCCCGGTCTCCGGACAACCCACGGCGTGCCATCCGCGGCGCGTCCTGGTTGGGGGCGATGTTGCGCGCCGGTACATCGTTCCGGGCTGCGAGCGCACTCGCGAGCTACGCACCGCGACACGAGTTGCGAGGAGACGATCATGTCGGACGCGATAGGATCACCGTTCAGCCGGCGGGCGATGTGGGTCTGGGCGGCGACGGACTCCTGGAGCGCGCCGCGGCCGACGGGACGGAGCCCGTACCGCATGGCGTACTTCCGCCGCCGGTTCGCCGCGCCGGAGCATGGAAGGCTGACCGCGCGCGTCTCGGCGGACTCGCGCTACGTGCTCTGGTGCAACGGCCGCCGCGTCGGGCGCGGTCCGGCGAAAGGCGACGTGCGGCACCATTTCTACGAGACGTACGTCCTCGACGATCTGCTCGCGCCGGGCGAGAACGTGCTGGCCGCGCAGGTGGTCTCGTACGCGCCGGCACGTTCAGTGAAGGGATTCCTCGTCGCTTGGCAGCCCGGTCGGGCCGCCCCGCTCCCTCGGAATGACAGCGCCTGTACGTGTGCCGGTACATTGTACCGCCACCAATACGCTGTGCCGTGCAGGCGGACCGATCAGAATCCGAGCAACAGGGATACTGCGTCGTGCACGCGTATGCACGGCGCGACGATGCAATCCCTTCATGCAATCGCCCTGCAGATCTCACCGCGTGTTCTTGACGACCCTCCCGTCAACTCGTACCTTAACGGCCAGCGAATGGCTATGCGCCGACCTGCGAGGCCGCAAGGAGGGACGGATGACACTCGTGCAGCAGCTTCCGCGGTGCTCCGACTTCGACGTGATCCTCGCCGGAGGGGCGATGCCGGCCTTCCGGGTGCTCCTGCCGGAGCGCGTCTGCGCGGACGGGAAGGCGATCCATCCCGGCGCGGCGCACGTAGTGCCCGGCGTCTGGGAGGCGACCGCGCGAGGGATGGTCGGGCGCGTCCGGCCGTGCGATGATGCCGAGGTGACCGTCGCCATCACCTGCCGCGAGACCGAGATCGCCGTGGACCTCGGCGTGCGGAACAAGACGGCGCACGCGTTCAGCCACATCACCGTCGACATCTGCGCGGGAGTCAACCATCTGCCGGGCACACCCGACTGGTGCAACCGCGATTTCATCCCGTCGGAGCCGCTCGATCGCGCGGCGCAAGGGCGCTACTGGTACGAGACGGCGACGCCGCACGGCCTCAAGGCGCTCACCGCCGAGGGCTGGGTCCGCCTCCATCCGCGCCCGGATGACCCCGACGCCGCGCACGTGCCGCCCTACAGTTTCGTGCTCAGCCCCCGCGCCGACCGGTTCGCGGCCGCCGTCTCCTCCCACGACGGTGGATGCCTGTTCTTCCAGGCGTGGGACGCCCCATGCTATTCCTCCGGGCCGTTCCCCGGCAACGCCTGCACCCACCTGCAGCCGATCGCCGCCATGCACCTCCGGCCGGGCCAGGAGGTGACGATCCGCGGCCTCATCGGCATCTTCGAGGGCACACGCGAGGCCCTCGCCCGCAGGATCATCGGCTTCCGCGAGGGCCGTATGTCGCTCGGCGCGGCCTAAGCCTCATACGCATTCGCCCTGAGAACGCTACAAGGGAGAACACGGGGTCCGCCCTTGTCGTGGGTTGTATGATACGTTTTCACAAGTAGTTGTAGGGGCGA
>Ga0315279_10001751_pt1 | contig 35219 bp, 32 predicted proteins | sample YL17G06_20_MG_FD_203694 | JGI IMG/M metagenome (GOLD analysis project Ga0315279, IMG submission 203694) | Sediment microbial communities from Yellowstone Lake, YNP, Wyoming, USA - YL17G06_20 | ecosystem: Environmental > Aquatic > Freshwater > Lake > Sediment | place: USA: Wyoming | collected...
ATGGTGCAGCAGGCCGTCCAAGTGGATCCCGTTCCGTACCAGGCAATTGTCAAGCATGTCCGAGACCATAGAAAAGCCCACCACAATGTGTAGGGGGTACTTGAGTCAAGTAAATACCCCCTTTATGCAAATTTGATTTTTTGCCGAATTCATAACTTGTTCCGATAAAAAAGCAAGCTTTTGTAAGAAAGCCGCGTTCCTATAGCCCAGCTTTTGTTTGCTTGTCTCCACTGAGAGGATTTTTTGAGCAATTTTTGAAAAAAAATGCAACTTTTTGGGCAGTTTTTCGTCTAATACTATAGAGACAACACTACACAGTTGTCTTCCTCCTTCAAAACGCCGACTCCCTCGATCAAATCGGGAGATCGGCCTTTTTTATTGATTGCCCCCCAGAGAAGCGTAAAATGTAAAGCTAAAAGCGTAAAACTGTTGAATTCCACAATTTTCAGTTTTTAGATTTAAGTTTCTATTTTTTATATGAGGATTCCGTTAACAAGATACGGCTTGCCCGAAGTACTCGTCTACCCTGCCGTTGTCGCAGCGCTAATGATTGTTGTCGGGCTAATAGGCGTGGCATTTTTGCCCGCCTGGGCTGTCGCCTCGATAGAGATAATGCTAACGGGCGTGGCTGTATGGGTATTGTCGTTTTTCCGCGACCCGCAGAGGCCCCCCGACGTGCTCGGGGCAGTGCAGGCGGACGATGACACACTACTAGCGCCGGCTGACGGCAGAATAACCGATGTCGGAACCACAGATTACACAGATTACACGGACAAATCTGCGAAATCTGTGGTTATGCTGCGGATCGGCATATTTTTGAGCATCTTCGATACGCACATAAATCGCTCACCCTGCAATGCCAGGGTCGAAAAGGTCCATTTTAAGCCCGGCAAATACAGAAACGCAGCCGACCCACGTGCCGGACAGGTCAACGAATCAAACGACCTGGATCTGGTCAGGACCGACAGCCCGAAGGACAGACTCGTAGTTCGGCAAATCAGCGGAGCAATTGCCCGGCGAATCGTCTGCCAGGCACGCGAAGGACAGGAACTGGCCGCCGGCGAAAAATTCGGGATGATAAAGTTCGGCTCCAGGACAGAACTTTACGTGCCTGTTGGTCCGTCGTGCGTAGTGCGTCGTGCGTCGTGCGTAACGCAATACGCAATACGCAATACGCAATACGAGATACAGTGCCTGGTCAAGATAGGCGATAAAGTTAAGGCGGGCTTGACGCCGATTGTAAGGTACGAAAAATGCCCCAATTGAACCCGGACAATTCCGTTAGTCCTGCGACCCGTGGGCAGGGTTTGCCCCCGACACAGGTCCGAGGGCTAATCGCAGGCCCAAGGCGTGCGGGCAGGCGCGTGCGGAAACACTTGTCCCGAGCCCGGTCGAGGGAGCGGGTAAATTACATCACGCTTTTCCCTTCTCTGCTGACCATCCTTAATGGTATATGCGGCTTCACCGCCATTGTTTTTGCCAGCAAAGGCATAGAGGCCGGCTCAGGACAAGAGCTGCGGTTTGCCGGCGCGCAATTTTCCCATTTTGCCATAGCCGGCTACCTGATCCTGCTGGCGATGATCGCTGATGTGTTTGACGGTCGGCTGGCACGAATGAGCCAGAGCACCTCCAGCTTTGGCGGCCAGTTGGACAGCCTCTGTGACACAATCAGCTTCGGCGTGGCGCCGGCGTTCTTGATGTTGAAGGTGCTGGAATACAAGCTGGGCGGCTTTGCAGAAATCGACCCGGCGGTCGGAAGGTATCTTGGACGTTTCGTCTGGCTGACGGCAGCAATATACATAAGCTGTGCGGCTATTCGGCTGGCGCGGTTCAATGTGGAAAACCAGGAGGATGAGTCTGCGCACATGAGTTTTGTGGGCCTACCCAGTCCTGCTGCCGCCGGAGTGTTGGTTAGTCTGGTTATCGTCCATCAGCAAATGCTGCCCGATCTATTTGCCGAAGGCACGCGGGTCTATAATATCTGCGAAAACGTCATTGTTTATGCCCTGCCGTTTTTGGCGCTGGGCACAGCCGGGCTGATGGTTAGCAGGATTCGGTATCCGCACATCCTTAATCAGTACCTCAAGGGCAAAAAACCGTTCGCATATCTTATTTGGGCGTTGTTCTTGGTTGACCTGATTATCTGGACGCGACTGGGCGCGTTGGTGTTGATATTCTGGGGCTTTGCCGCCAGCAGCGTGGTGAAATGGATTTACTGCCGATGGTTAGCCCCGCAGTTTACTGCGGGGTCCGACGCCGTGCCGGCGTCGGCTAAACATATTTCCGCCGAAACCGCCTCAGATGACGCTGCGGCCACTTCTGATGTTTCCGATCGGCAGTTATGACCGGATTGATTTATCTGATGGTATCGCTCAACGACATCGACCAGTTTTGACAGGACCTGCCGCCCTTCTGGACTTGCTTCCAAGCCGACTATCTGCAGGCCGAGAAATATGCCCGTCTGGTCGGCGGCCGGCAGCATGTTTCTAATTTGGGCGCTGAACATTAGCGGCGTCTCGTATGGCATAGGCGTAAAACGCAGTCCTATAAATTGGCCTTTCCTAAAATCCAGGGTGTCTGATTTGCCGTTGTCGGTTTGCAGCGGAACCTTGACCTGCGCACCGCCGGCGGAGATATCCACAAGCCTGCCCTGGAAGTACTGTTGGGGTTCTGTTAAGGGCCAGCTCCACATCGCGTCTTTGCCCTGGAGTTTGCTGCGTCGGTGCCAGAACACTACGTTGACCTTGAGCGATTCGGGCACACTGACACGGAAATAGCTTCTTCTCTGGACGACGCCAATGCGGTCCGGCACCGCAAGTATTATCGTTCCGCCGGCACTTGCCTGCGGCGACCGCTGAAAGCCCGCCACAATTGTATCGAAGACGAACTTGCCGTATCCGTGCTTGAATGATATGCCGACCGGCTGGCCGGCCTGGATATTTATCGGGCGTGGCCTTTGCATCCAGCCGACACCCTCCGCGCTTAGCTTGTCTCCTGAGAGGGCGGTTAGCAGAACTTTCGCAACGTGCCATTTGTCCCGCGATAAATACGACATAATGGCAGGGGTCCTTTCCGCAACCACGTTCAGGAGGATTTTTTGGCAGTCAGCTCCATCCAGCATCACCAACTGGGCCCCCGCGTAGCGGGAATTCTCACTCATAATAGTCCCCCCTCTGGAGAAATCTGCAGGTTCGCCCGCATCGGCTCGACCGAGTTCGCCGCTGGCGGCTCGAACTCCGCGGATTAGCCTTGAGAATCGCTGCAATAGTCCCGTCTCTGTAAAATACATAATATATAATTCGGCCACACGCAAGGCGGGTATTACATTAAATCTGTTGATAATCGCCCAAAACCGTAATATGCTACCGCGTATGCACAGCCGACAGTTGGGCAGTACCGATCTTAACCTGACGACCGTGGGCCTGGGAACCTGGGCCATCGGCGGACCCTGGCAGTTCGGCTGGGGACCGCAGGACGATAACGAGGCAATCGCCGCGATCGTGGCCGGCCTGGACCTGGGCATCAACTGGATAGATACCGCCCCGATTTACGGCCTGGGGCATTCCGAAGAGCTTGTGGGAAAGGCGCTGAGGCAGACAAAGCACAAGCCGTATATCGCAACAAAATGCGGACTGCTCGGGAACGAAAAAAGAGAAAAAGTGCCCTGTTTGGAGAGAAGAAGCATCCGAGAAGAATGTCACGCCAGCTTGAAAAGGCTTGGCGTCGAGGTCATCGACCTTTACCAGATGCACTGGCCCGAGCCGGAAGCAGATATTGAACAGGCCTGGGAAGAAATGGCCAAGCTCGCCGAGCAAGGCAAGGTTCGCTATATTGGTGTTTCAAACTTCAATAACCGGCAAATCGAACGCATCAGCAAAATCCACGCGGTCGCTTCGCTTCAGCCGCCCTACAGTATGTTGCACCGCGAGGCTGAAGATGGATTGCTCCAGTATTGCGCACAGCACCATATTGGAGTTATCGCGTATAGTCCTATGCAAAGAGGCCTGCTGACCGGCAGATTCAGCCGGCAGCGTCTGGCATCTCTGGCATTGGACGACCATCGCAGACGGAATCCCGACTTTCAGGAGCCCAATTTCAGCGCTACACTGGAACTGGTTGAGCATCTCAAGAAAATTGCCCACAGTAACGGCAGAACCTGCTCGCAATTGGCCATCAGTTGGGTTCTTCGCCGAAGTGAGGTTACCGCCGCCATCGTGGGGGCGCGAAGGCCGGAGCAGATTATTGAAACCGCCCCAGCATCGGACTGGAAGCTGAGCCGCAAAGATATCGCGGAAATCGGAAAATTGTTGGCAGATTGGCAGACGAAAACTTGAAATATCGACAACTTGTAGAAAAAGCAAAAATATGGCCAGAGAACCCCTCCCGAGAATCGACGACAACAAGGATTTGAGAGCGCGACTTCTAAGTCATTGCAGACTGACGGATGGGCAGGTCTGGGAAGATGAGGTTTACGGACATCGTGTAGGATGCCTTGACGCGAGCAAAAAAGAGGATATTCTGCGGCTGATGGGGGATAGCAAGGCCCTCCTATCCATTCAGGATCCTCCTTACAATATAGCGGTCGGAAATGCGAACACCGATAACCTGCCGAAAACATCTGTGAAAGATTACATAGAATGGAGCGCCAGATGGGTTGCGAACACGTGCAGTATACTTGACAACGATTCCACCTTGTATGTGTGGCTGGGCGCAGACCAAAATGCCGGGTTCCAGCCTCTGGCTGATTTTATGATCATGATGCGGCAGCTCCCGGAAATGAAAGCGAGAAGCTTTATCACTATGAGAAATCAGCGAGGATACGGCACACAAAAAAATTGGATGGCTGTCAGGCAGGAGCTTCTTTACTACATAAAAGGACAGGCAAAGTTCAATGTCGAGGCCGAATATACAGCTATTCCAAAGATTTTGAGGGGATATTACAAGAAAGTTAATGGGCAAATGACAGAGAACCTGGAACGGAGTAAATCGGAAAACATTAGAGCTGGAAATGTATGGGTCGACATTCAGCAGGTCTTCTACAGAATGGAGGAAAACGTCCCCGGTTGTTATGTGCAGAAACCCCTGAAAGCAGTAGAGCGGATTGTCCAAGCAAGTTCTGATGCGGAGGACCTCGTAGTGGACTTTTTTGCCCATTCCGGTACGACATTATTGGCTTGCGAGAGACTGAAAAGGCGTTGCTTTACTTGCGATATCGACCCCATATTTGCGGAGATTGCTATCAGAAGGCTTGAGCATTATAGAAAAACGGGAAAGACTGGTTGGCAGTTCAAGAGTCCTTTTCCGGATGCTGCCATCAATTTGGATATCACCTGTGGTAGTGATGAGCAAATAATGACCAAGCAAGACCGATCACAGAAGAGTCTTTTTGACTACTCTACAATTCCTTGATTGAGACAAATAAGCGGAATGGAAAAGCTAAAGTCTGAGCTGGATAGACTCATCGAAAGACTGGAACGAGCCGAAGATTTCCGTGCTTCGTTGGAAAACCTTGTATCGGTTTATCCCTTCAGCGAATATGAATACGTTATTTCGCATCTTTTAGCTGGCGGCAAACTGACGCTTAATGAGTATCACGAATTGAGAGATTCCTACATAGACAGAAATCTGTACCTGTACATCTTTGAGATTTCCGCACCGCGCGGCATAGGAGACAAGTGGGCATTCGGGCACCTCAAGCAGCTCGTCCCTGAGTTCAAAAGACCGAGCAAAAAGTTGGATCCAAAGTACTCGGGCGAATATGATTTCTGGCTGGATTGGATCAACTCGGAAAATAAGGCGCACGGCATCCGTATAGAGGTAAAAACATCCAGAGCAGTTGACTTTGAGAGGCCCGACGATCCACTTTATGTTAAGGCGCTTGCGTCCGATTCTAAGAAGCCTTTTGATATGAACTTCCAGCAGATCAAGCCACGATGTGCTGACGTCTTTATATGGATTGGAGTTTGGAGGGACAGCATTAGACATTGGGTGCTCTCTCGTGACGAGGTCGAAAACAATAGGCACTTCTCGAAAGGCCAGCACAGAGGAAACATTGGAGAAGGGCAGTTGCACCTTACTAACGACAATATATCCGAATTCGACCAATACGAATTTCAATCTACAGCTATCAAAGAGGCTGCAATAAACGCATATAAACGGCTTATGAAGTTGAAATAGGCAGGGCTGTTATGGTCGCAAAGCAAGACAAGCCGGCAAATATGGCGCATATCGTTTATAAGAGTCCGCTGGTTGAAAGGAACGCCTCGAAGGAGATGGCGGAACTGTTCGGGGCCCAGAAAAAATTCAGCACCTGGCGAAGACTCTGGCTGGAACTGGCTAGGGCACAAAAGAAACTCGGCGCTAATATAAGACAAGGCCAGATAAAGCAAATGGCTCGGCATCTTGACGACATCGACTTCAAAAAGGCAGCCGAGTACGAAGAGAAGTTCCGCCACGATGTTGTCGCCCATATCCATACTTTTGCCGATGCCGCGCCGAGAGCCGCGCCGATTATCCATCTGGGCGCTACAAGTTGTGACATCAGCGACAACGCCGATTTGATAATTATGAAAGAAGCGATGCACCTTGTCGCGGACAAATTGGCGGCGGTGATAAATCTTCTGGACAAGTTTGCAAAGAAGCATCGGGCACTGCCAACACTCTCCTTTACGCACTTTCAGCCGGCCCAACTGACTACGGTCGGCAAAAGGGCAACGCTCTGGTGCTATGAGTTCGTGATCGACCTTCAGCAAATCGAGCACTTGCTGGCGATACTGCCTTTTCGCGGCGTAAAAGGCACCACTGGAACGCAGGCGTCTTTTTTAACGCTTTTCCAGGGCGACCACAAGAAAGTCAAGCAGCTTGAGAAAACTGTCGCCGCCGCGTTCGGATTCAAGAAGATTTGCCCCGTCACCGGGCAGACATATCAGCGAAAAATAGACACGCTTATTACTAGCGCCTTGGCATCGGTAGCACAGTCGGCTCACAAGATGTGCAATGACATCCGGCTTCTGGCGGGCCTAAAAGAGATTGAAGAGCCATTCGAGAAATCGCAGGTCGGCTCTTCAGCGATGGCTTACAAAAGAAATCCGATGCGGGCGGAAAGGGCGACCGCTTTATCGAGATTCGTCCTGAGCCTGGCAACCAGCCCGCCGATGACTGCCTCCGAGCAGTGGTTTGAAAGAACGCTCGATGACTCAGCCAATAGAAGATTGGTTATTCCGGAGGCGTTTCTGGCCGTTGATGGAATTTTGCAGATTCTTATAAACCTAACCAGCGGCCTTGTGGTCTATCCGCAGGTAATAGCGGCGCACGTTGCGGCGGAATTACCATTTATGGCTACCGAAAATATCCTGATTGCAGCGGTCAAGGCCGGCGGCAATAGGCAAGAATTGCACAACAAGATAAGGCTGCATTCTCAGGCCGCCGCCGGGCAGGTGAAAAACTTCGGCAAACCAAACGACTTGATTGGCCGATTAGCCGCCGATATTGCCTTTAGCAAAGTGGATTTCCAAAAGGTCTGCGACCCGAAGAGCTACATTGGCCGAGCACCACAGCAGGTCGATGAGTTTATCGCCGGATACGTAACGCCCATCTGCAAGCGATACCGCAAAGCCCTTAGCAGGAAAGTGGAACTTAACGTATGAAAAAACCAACGCCGAACCCCACGTGAAACGTGGGGGCTAAATATTCAGCCTGCGGTTTTACCGCAGGTTTCCAAGGAAGAGTGTTCAGTGACCAAAAAGGAACTTATAAAGCGCATCAAAGAAACCGCTTATCTGGAGGGCGATTTTGTCCTTCGCAGCGGCAAACGCAGCAAGTACTATCTCGATAAGTATCTGTTCGAGACCTGTCCGGACATCCTGCGGGCTTTGGGCGAAGAATTTGCCAAACATGTCACAGAGGATGTCACTTTAATAGCCGGTGCGGAGCTTGGCGGCGTAGCGCTGGCAGCGGCCACTGCCATGCAGACCGGCAAGAACTGGATTATCGTTCGCCAAAGTAGAAAAGACCACGGCACCGGCAAATTGATCGAGGGCGTGCTGAAGCCCAGCGATGCAGTTCTTCTGGTAGAAGATATTGCCACGACCGGTGGACAGGTGCTCGAGGCTGCCAAAGTCATCACCGAAGCGGGGGCGAAAATAAAAAAGATTGTCTGCGTAATCGACCGCAAACAGGGAGCAGCCGAAAATATCACCCAGGCCGGCTATAAATTCGAATCCATCCTTAGCAAAGACGACCTCGGAATAAAAGACACAGATTGACGGCGGGAATTTAGCCGGCGGACGCTTCAAGTATCAGCAAGGCATCTTCCCATCCATCGGGCGTTGAAAAGGATTCGACGCCGGCATTTGAAAAGCTGCCGGCGGCGAGAGACTCGCCGGTTCTCGGATCAATCCAAAATGCGTTCACTTTGCCTGCCGTGGTAATCTTATTCATATTGATCGAAAAGGACGCCTTGCTGGCTAAGTACACCATAATCCACTTGCCGTCTTTATGACGGGCTGCAAGGTTGAGCACCTGTCCGGCGGTTTGGCCGCCGCCTGCAAAAATCGACTGGTCCGGAACAAGATACCACCACTGGTTTCGGGCCAAAAATATCTTCTTAAGGATGCCCAATTGAACGGCGCCGGGTGCATCCAGGGCTTTTCTCCAGGTGGGCAGCACGCGCCAACTGTCGTTGTGCCCGTAGGTGTGATGGGCACCGGCCAGATATGAATAATACGCCTGTCTGCGAATCCAAAGAGGCGATACATCGAATCCATACTCCGTGCCCGCCTCGTATGCGCCTTCAGCCATTAAAACGGGCTTCACCGGTTTGAGATTGTAATCCTTGGTCACCATAGGATAGATTAGCTCGACGGCCTTCCATGTTTGCATTGCGTTGAAATCCAGCCAGTTTTCATCGTGAATAAAGCTGGATGAATATGGTGCGGGGTCGGGCTTGAAGGTGATAAGATGCAGACCGCCATCACCTTCATGAAGTCCTGCCGCCAGCTCTCGAAGAACCGGGACAAACTCCTGCTTGGCCTCGGGCGTCATAGACCAGACGATGTTGGGCATATTTTTGTAGCGCTGCGCCAACCATTTGGCCCACGCGCGGGCGTTGTTGACGGTTATGTACTTGCGATAGCGTTGATGATAAAGAGTCACTGAAAAGACGACGTTGTTGTCGCGGGCTATCTGGATAACGGAGTCCATATTTTTGAAATAAGCCTCGTTTGGCGTAAGGGGATCGTTATTAATCCAGGGCTTTTGCCCGTACACATTGGGCTTTGTGCCGTCGCCGACGCCCATGAGCATCGCCTGAACAAAGGCAAAGCCCTTATCTTTTGCGTTTTCCAGGATTGTCCTGGCATCCTCCAGGGTATATTCGCGAAAGATTTGCCATTGGGTAATGCCCAACCAGAAGACCGGACTGCCGTTTTGGTCGACAAAGTACCTGGCATTCTCGCTTACCTTAACAGGGTAGACCGTCTGCTCGGCTTCTGCGCCTGCTGCAAATATCAACAAGGTTAATGCCGATAAACCGAGTCTTTTAATTGTTGTTTTCATTTTTCTTATCTCCTTCCATCAGCGAAATGATTTTCCTGGCGACTACGGTTTTGCTGGCTTTCGGAAGTTTTAGCCATTTCCGCTCGGGCGTTTTTATCTGGATCGCGACTTTGTCTGCTCCTATCGCAGTGGTGCTATTGGCGATTATCATATCAAGATTCTTCTCTCTGAGTTTCTTTTCCGCCCGCCTGCGCAGAGCTTTCTCTTCGAGAGCAAAGCCGACTACAATTTGTCTTTGTGCCTTTGTGCCTTTGTGCCTTTGGCCCCTCTTATGCCTTCCTGCCCACCTGGCGATGTCGGGCGTAGGTTTTAACTTGATGGTCAGCAGCTTGTTTTCTCTCTTGATTTTGGTCTTAGCGGGTCGTGCCGGCGTGTAATCGGCTACCGCGGCAGACATAATCAGGCAATCGGACTTCGGGAAGTGCTTCTTGACCGCCTGGAACATCTCGGCAGCAGTCCCAACGTTGACAATCTTCAATAGTTTTGAGTTTTGAGTTTTAAGTTTTGAGTTTTCAATCGTGGTTATGAGCGTGACTTTGTGACCACGTTTAAGCGCTGCGTGGGCAAGGGCGTAACCCATTTTGCCGGTGCTCGCGTTGGAAATAAAGCGAACCGGGTCGAGGTATTCCCGTGTGCCGCCCGCTGTGATTAGAATTCGCATATACTTTCTAACCACAGATTTCACAGATTACACTGATTCGTATTTTTCGTTTATCTAAACCGTGTCAATCTGTGTTTATCTGTGCCTTTTCTTTCTGATTCTCGAGGCGATTTTTTCAATTGCCTGTAAGATGTCCTGCGGCTCAGCCATTCTGCCGATGCCTTCGGTGCCGCAGGCAAGCCGCCCCTTCACTGGGCCTATCAGCTCGTAGCCCATTTGTTTGAGGATCTCGACATTTCGCTGCACAGCGGGATTCTCCCACATATTGTTGTTCATCGCAGGAGCTAAGAGTTTGGGCTTGGCCCAGCAGGCACAAAGGGTGGTGCTGAGCAAGTCGTCGCAGATGCCGTTTGCGATTTTGCCTATGATGTTGGCGGTTGCCGGAGCCACGACGACAACATCAGTCCGGTCAAAGAGATTTATATGCACTGGTTTGTCGAATTTAGAATTGTGCGGTTCCCATAGGTTAGTAAAGACTGCTGAGCCCGTCACGGCCTCGAAGCTTTTGGGGCCGACAAGCCGGCAGGCATTCTCCGTCATAACGGTGGTAACTTTTGCGCCGCCGGCGGTCAGCCTGCTGGCTAATTCGACCGCCTTATATGCAGCGACCCCACCGCTGACACCGAGCAGGATATTGAGATTCTCAAGCATCTGCGGAGTCGTCGCCGGCGCCGTATCGTCCGCGTTGCGACTGCCCCATCGCGGCACTTCTCTCCCGGTCTGCAGCCGATGGCTCGCCGGCGGCAATCTTGTCCTGCAGGATTTCCTGCACAACGATCTCGAGCATTGTTTTGTCGCGGGCGTCTTCAATTAGCGGGCGGGAACCTTGCATAAGCTCGCTCATGCGCCTCTGAATCAGGGCGGCTAATTTGAATCTGCCGCCGACTTTATTGACTATTTTGTCGCTTTTGAGTTCCTCTAACATTATTTCTCCTCAACTGAGCCTTTACGAATTATTTGCACCACTTCTTTTATGGCCTGCTCCAAATTCTCGTTTATGACCATGTGCTGGTAATACTGCCAGGCGGCGGCGATCTCATCGCTGGCCCCGCCCAGCCGATCCTCAGCGGCCTGGCTGTTATCCCTACCTCTGCGGCCCAGTCGCTCCGCCAGGACCTTTGCGCTGGGCGGCAAAATGAAAACCATCACCGCGTCCGGATAAGTCACCTTTACTTGCCTGGCGCCCTGAACATCAATTTCCAGAATCACGGTTTTGCCTTGATTTAGCGCCTGTTCGACTTTGTCTTTCGGCGTCCCGTATAGATGGCCGAACACCTCCGCATGCTCCAGAAACTCGCCCCTGCCAACCCGCTGCTGGAACTGCTCTTTAGATATAAACCAGTAATTCTTACCGTGCTTTTCGCCCTTGCCGCGCGGCCGGGTAGTAACAGAAACGCTCAGGTAAACGTTCTCTATGCGCCTGGCCACCTCTTTACAGATAGTGCTCTTGCCTACCCCAGATGGGCCGCTGACTATCACAAGTTTGCCCCCCGTTCTGTTTGATTTATCCATATTCTTCGGCACAGAACCCCCAGTGAAACTGGGGGCTAAATATGGGTTACTCGACGTTTTGAATCTGCTCTTTAATGCGGTCTATCTGGCACTTGATATTAACCACGCAGCGAACAATGTCGCCATCAGAGGCTTTGCTGGCAATCGTGTTGGCTTCCCTAAGCATCTCCTGGCTGATGAAATCTAATCTGCGACCAGCCTGGTCGTCCGCCTGACAGCCCTGGTCAAACTGCAAAAGGTGCGAATCCAGCCGGGCAATCTCCTCAGATACATCGGACCTGTCGGCTAGAATCGCCACTTCTCTGGCAAGAGTCTCTTCGTCCAGTTTTAGTTTCGCCTCGGATAGCAGCTCGTCGACCCGCTTTTTCAGCCTCTTTGCATATTCCTGGATAACGGTGGCACTGCGGATGCGGATCTGCTCAAGGTCCTTCTTGATAAGCTCGCAGTAGCTTTCTAATTCGGCTTCTAAGGAGCTTCCCTCGGCGGCTCGCATTTGCTTGAGCTTTTCTATCGCCTTTTGCGAAATGCTTAGCACCAGGTTTCTAACCTGCTCAGCCTTAGCCATATCGGGCAGAGCAGGTCGAATGATTCCAGGCAGGTTCAGAAGGCTGCCGACATCGATCACTGCACCGAGGCCGGCTACCGCCCTGACTCGGTTCAATCGTTGCATAAGGCTGCCAAGAACCGCCTCGTCTATGTCAAAAAGCACACTGGCCGATACATCCTTGAGCCGAAGCACATAGCTTATTGTGCCACGCGAAAGATTCTGGCGGAGAAGTTTTTCAACATCTTCCTCCAGAAAAGCCGCTACTTCCGGCAGCTTTACGGTGGTCTTGAGATAACGATTGTTGACGGCTTTGATTTCGACGGCGCAGCCTACTCCGTTAATTTCGCCCTCTGCTGCGCCAAAGCCGGTCATACTTTTTATCATAACTCTGCACGCCTTGAAAAACCCCGCGCAATAGAACCCCGCAATAAATTGTGGGCTTTCAACCCCCAAATAAATTTGGGGGCTAAACACTCAGGCATTTTCATCACGGGGCTTTTGGCAAATTTGTGTCGGCGCTTTTACGGACATCGGTGACCGGAGTGGCGACATCGTTGGCACCGGCCGGCTGTTTTTGTGGAGCCACCGGGCCTGTGTCGTAAGCACTGACACTGGGTCTATAGAATTTGACCAGCACCACTGCAAGACCCAGAAATATGCCCACCAGCACTATCGTCAGCCAGGTGAGGAAGTCGCCGGTCTTTGAGCCTAAGATGCCGCTAGCCATGCCTCCGCCGAGTGCCGCACTCAATCCGCCGCCCTTTCCCTTCTGAATCAAGATGACAAGGATTAGCACTATCGAGCAAATAACGAACAGGACGGCGACAATCGTCATAATAAAGCCCGCTGCCAATAACGGCAAAGTAGTCATATCTATTCTCCAAAACCCGTATCCAGTGGTGAACCCCGCAATGAATTGCGGGGCTAAATACCCTATACCCTGTACGCTATACCCTAAACTTACACTGCTGACCGAATTATTGCCAGAAAATCGTCTGCATTTAGACTGGCCCCGCCGACCAGCAGGCCATCTATATCCTGCTGGCCCATCAAGTCAGCCGAATTGTCGGGCTTGACCGACCCGCCGTAAAGGATGCGGGTTTCCTCAGCAAGTTCTCTGTCATACATCTGGGCAAGCAAATTTCGCACGAACTGGTGCACTTCTTGGGCTTGCTGCGGTGTCGCTGTCCGGCCTGTCCCAATGGCCCAAACAGGCTCATAAGCGATAGTCACCGCCGAAACCTTCTCGGCGCTCAATTCAGCCAGGCCTTTTTTTAGCTGGCGGGTCACCACCTGTTCTGTCTGTGAAGAATCACGCTCACTCAACAGCTCGCCCACACATAGAATCGGCAAAAGCCCGCCGGCGATAGCAGCAGCCACCTTCTTATTTACAAGCTCGTCGGTCTCGCCTATCACGTGCCGGCGTTCAGAATGCCCACACAGGACGTATGTGCAGCCAACGTCTTTAAGCATTGCCGAGCTTATCTCCCCGGTAAAAGCCCCTTTGGACTGACAATAGACATCCTGGGCGCCTACCGCGATGCTGGATGCGCTCAGCACTTTGGCAACGAACTCCAGATAAACAAAGGGCGGAAAAACCGCTACACTAATGCTGTGGCCAGCTACTTCCGATGAGCCGGACGCGATGCGTTTAGCCAGAGTTACGCTGCTGCGAATGTCGGTGTTCATTTTCCAGTTGCCGGCTACGAATGGCTTTCTCACGAAGGTCTCCCAAATTCGTCTTGCGTTGAGCGTATTGCGTATTGCGCTGCCCGCAGTACGCACGACGCACCCCGCACGACGGTCAGAGTAGTTCCGTTGCCCTGGGGAAACTGCCCAAAATTGAAAGCTGCAAGCAGTGTTTGCGGGCTTGCTCCAACGCCTCTTGAACCTGCTTGTCGGCTCTGTGTCCTACGAAATCAACGAAGAAGTAGTATTCCCACTGCCTTTTCTTGCTGGGCCTGGACCCGATATTGGTCAGATTGATATTGTACTGCTTGAATACGTCCAGCACGTCTGCCAAGGCCCCCGCTTTATGCGCGGTGCTAAAGAATATGGCGGTCTTATCTTCGCTGGTCGGCTTTGCGTCTTCCCGGCCAACCACCAGAAATCTGGTCATATTGTTGGGCACATCTTCGATATTTTCGCAGACAATCTTCAGGCCGTACAGTTCCGCAGCGACCTTGGAGCTGATCGCGGCGGCGTCCGGCTCTTCTGCCGCCATTTGGGCCGCCTTGGCAGTGGATGCCACCGGAATGGTCTGCGCATCCTTAAAAGTGGCGCTTAGCCAGTTTCGGCACTGGGCGAACACCTCGGGCTTGGAGTAAATCTTTTGAATCTCTTGCAGCGAGCAATTGGCCAGCAGATTGTGATGAATCGCCATTAACACTTCCGAGCAGACCTTCACATCAGACTCTATCAGCGCATCGAGTGTTTCGATTACTCCGCCGGCAATGGAGTTTTCTATCGGCACAATGCCCAAGTCGCAGTGACCTTTACTGATTTCATCGAATATGCTCCTTATATCAGCCAGCGGCTCGTATTCGACGCTCTGACCAAATTTTAGCATAGCAGTAGTGTGGCTGAAACTGCCGCGCGGCCCCAGATACCCGACCCGCAGCGGCTTTTCCAGCACAAAAGAGCCGCTCATCAGCTCCCGCCAGATAGCCACCAGGCACTTATCGGGTAGCGGTCCCTTATTAGCCTCGACAATCTTGGCAAAAACTTGCTTCTCACGCTCCGGCGAGTAGACAGGCCTGTCGGTTTTGTTCTTAAGTTTACCTATCTCTATCACTACGCGGGCACGCTCGTTGAGCAATTGCACCACTTGATAGTCGATGTCGTCTATGCGTTTTCTCAGTTCTTCCAGGGACATAAACGAAGGTCTGCACCCTAAGCGCCAGCGTTTAGCCGTCGCCGGCACGGCGACGGACCCGCAATAAATTGCGGGGCTAAATATCTAAATACATTTAGCCCCACGTTTTACGTGGGGTCTTTCTTGCTTGTCATAAAAGCGAGTATATCTACCAGAATTTTGCCCTTGCGTCAATAAATTTGCGGTATTACATAGAATATTTTGGCCGCAGAGCTCTGCAAGAATGCGTGATGAATCACTGAAATATACGACCTTCAAAACAAACTGGGGCTATTTCGGCCTGGCTGGCAGCAACGGCACGCTCGCCCGAACCTGCTTGCCCGTGCGCGACCGGCAAAAGGCAGAAAGTTGCCTGCTCAAAGGCCTGCCGGCTGCTCAATATGACAGGGACTATTTCAGGCCGCTTCAAGAGCAAGTAATTGCCTATTTTGAAGGTGCTCGCGTAGATTTCAGCCCGGATATTCCCATCCTGCTTGAAGGATTTGGCGGTTTTGCCCGCCTGGTGCTGGCAGCGTGCAGAAAGATAAGATTTGGCGAGGTGGCGACTTACTCTGGATTGGCAAGCCAAATAGGTCGCCCGGCTGCTGCTAGAGCAGTTGGAAATGCCCTCGCCCAAAATCCGCTGCCCTTGATTATCCCGTGCCATCGTGTCATCCGCAGCGACGGCAGGCTTGGCGGATTCTCCGCTCCCGGCGGAACAACTATGAAAAAACGCCTGCTTGAGCTTGAGCGACCGAACAGAGGCTAATGACCACTCTCATTTGAGGTTTCCACTTGCCAGAATGTGGCCGATACTTTATAATGGACAACAGAAAAAGGTAGAACAAGATGGGCAAACGAACCCCACAAGTATTGGTCAAAGAGGCAAAGTATCAAGGTAAATACGTCGCGTTTGGTCCTGATGGAAACAAGATTATCGCATCGGGGGCAGACCTTTGCCGCGTGGTCAACAAGGCCAGATCAAAAGGCGTACAGGTGCCTGCTATCGTCTTCGTCCCAAAAGATGGTGTAACCTACATCTATTAAGATGCCTATAAGGGATTATCCTTTCACACCAGTTAGACGCGATTTTGCCCGCCCTATGTTGTGGATAAGGGTGGTTAATCCAACCAAAAACCTCGCTATCATTGCGCTGGCGATTATTGATACAGGGGCAGATGGTTGTGTATTTCCCGCCGAGGCTGCCATCGTCCTCGGCCACGATTTGAAGCGTGGTACTCATAAGAGGATACGGACGGCCAGCGGAATAACAGACACTTATGGGCATACCTCAAGAGTAGATATTTTGCAGATGCAGAAAAACGGGAAATATGGGAATGAGATATTATATACAATCCCTGATACGCTGATTGATTTCGCCGTAGGCTGTGAGTCCTTTCTTCTTGGATGTAAGCAGTTCTTGAGTCACTTTATTCTTGAGGTTAACTACCCGCGACAGGTATTTTCACTTCGTTACCCGCCCAAAAGTACTCAGTGACACCTTAAATTACTCCAGATGTACAACACGAGTCTGGCGGTCGGCTTGGAGGCTGGCCTTTTTGATAACGTCGTAGAGCTGGCGGGGCCTCAGCACTTTTTCAAAGACAAACTCCGGGTCCGACTTGTCGGTCGTGATTAAAACCACGGTGCCTATGCCCAAAACCCGATCAAGAAAACTCCTGCGAAGTTTCAAGTCAATGACCCGAAACATGTCCAGATTGTCCACCTTTCGGTCGAGTATGCCCCGCGCCCATTCAATTCTTTGTGCCGTAACTTGATAACAGGTCGTTCGCAGGTCGCCTATCTTAAAGGCAAGCCAGAGCACCACAACCAGACCGAGGCCAAGACCTATCATAATCCTGTATTGGCCAAACAATGAGAGCTGGGGTTTGGTAAAGCTCACGCCCGGCAGGCTGTCGAGCATCTTTTCCAGCGGCATTTTGACCAAGAGGGCCGCCACGGCAATAAGCAAAAGGCCTTTGACAATTTGCGGCGCCAAAGCCCAGATAGAGGGCCTACACGCAAATAAGACGTCGTTCTCATCCGATTCTCCACGCCCGGCAGGGTCTAAATTGGACTCTGGGCCGGCTTCGAGGGCTTTAGCCCGTTCGCTGTTAAGGAATTCTCCGCAGAATCGGCACTTAATCGCACGGGCCTGAATCGTCTCGGCACAAAATGGGCACTGCTTCGTACGTAAGTCAGTAATCTCCATACTTGTATATATCGGAAACACCCCGGCAATTTCACCAGCAGATTCTCGTCCAAATGGTAATTGGTTAAATGGATAACTTGTAGGCCGTTGCAAAATTTGCCGATACTATCCGTGGAATTCTGTTATAATACAATCTATGGTTTGCCAAGTCTGTAACAAAAAGGCAGCGACTATTCATCTGACCGAGATAACCGATGGCGTGCGTACCGAGATGCACCTTTGCGAGCAGTGCGCCATCGAGCAGGGCATAGCCGCCAAAACCCAGATATCCATAAACGAGCTGCTCAGCAGCCTGCTTGCTTCCCAGCCTTCGGATGACGAGATGTTCGGCCCTTCGGAGCTGGACGCCACCTGCCCACACTGCGGCTTCACCCTCGAACAATTTCGCAGGCAGGGGGTGCTGGGCTGCCCACACGATTACGAGGTTTTTGAAAAGGCGCTGGCGCCGCTTATTGAAAAAGCCCACAATGGCGCAACAAGTCACTGCGGCAAGGTGCCTGCCAAGACGCCGCAGAAAACGAAAAAACAGATGGAGCTTGCAAACCTTCGCCAGCAGCTTGATGCGGCTGTACGAACCGAGGATTACGAGCTCGCAGCCAAATTGCGAGACAAAATAAACCAGATGGAAAACGCATAATATATGGAGATAGTATTTAGCCCCGCAATCCTTCGACCTGGCTCAGGACAGGTTTATTGTGGGGTTCGATCCAAAAACGTATGAAACTGACCGACATAAGTAGTAACATAAACGAGTGGTTCAGCGGCGCCGGGCCGTTAGCCGAAATCGTCATATCTTCACGGATTCGCCTGGCCAGAAACCTGGCTGGCTACAAATTCCTCAGCCGCTGCTCAAACACCGAAAAGGCTGAAATACTCCAAAAGCTCAAAGACGTTCTGATGGCACTGGACCTCGGCGACCAGGTCTTTTACATCAGCGTCGATAAGACCTCCACTCTGAACAGAAATTTCCTGGTGGAACGGCACCTTATCAGCCGGCATCACGCCTTCGGCAAAGGCCCACGAGGCGCAGTCATCGCCCGGCGGGAATTCTTCACCGCAATGATCAACGAGGAGGATCATTTGCGCCTGCAGGTCTTAAAAGCGGGCTGCCAGTTGTCTGCGTGCGCAAAGCAGATAGACCACATCGACAATATGATAGACCAGAAGGTTGACTATGCCTTCAGCCCTCGCTACGGATATTTGACGGCCTGCCCTACCAATCTGGGCACCGGGATAAGAGTATCTGTGATGCTGCACCTGCCGGCTTTGAAGATGACCGGCCAGATAGAAAAATTCCTTAACGCCACGCGGGATATGAACCTGGCGGTGCGAGGACTCTTCGGAGAAGGCACCGAGGCAGCCAGCGACCTATACCAGTTATCCAACCAGGTAACGCTCGGCGTCTGCGAGTCGGATGTCGTGCAGCAATTCGAAAACAACATCATCCCGGAAGTAGTCGAATATGAAACCGCCGCCAGAAATCATCTGCTTTCAAAGCAGGTCGACACACTCGACGACAAAATCTCGCGGGCGATGGCACTGCTGCAAAACGCCCAGCTTATAAGCTCGCAGGAGGCGCTATTCTTGTTGAGCCACCTCCGGCTAGGCATCAATATGCACGACCACATGGGGGCTTCCACCCCGGCAATAAAGAGGCTTTGCAGCCTCAGCAGCAGCACTAAAGAAGACAAAGGCAAGGGGCTATCCATAGCGACTATAAATCGGCTGTTTATGCTGACACTGCCGGCTCATCTGCAGTTAAACTACGGAAAACCGCTGGATTCCACCGACAGGGATGCCTTGCGAGCCAAAATCATTCGCTCCGCCCTGACCCAGGACACGTGAATTAGTTGATTGGCGAATTAGAGAATTAGTGAATCGAAAATTCGTCCTCCGAGGCACATCATTGACCAATTAACTAATTAACCAATTCACTGATTGACTAATTTTCATCTGCCAAAATGGCACAACGAACCGACAACGAACAAGCGAACCGTGCTATTTAGCCCCAAATTTATTTGGGGGTTTTTTCCTAACCTCTTGATATTCAGCATGTTAAATGCCTTTGCCGCGTCACACCCCATACCTGGCACGCCTTTTGCAAGTCCTATCCAGAAAGGGCGTAAAACACGACTGCGCACAAAGCGCAGAATCTGAACACCATAAAAACGAAAGGGCTTGAACATGGCCAAAACCATTGGAATAGATTTGGGGACAACATTCTCGGTAGTCGCCGTGATGGAAGGCTCGGCGCCGAAGACCTTGATTAACGCTTCCGGCTCGCGCTTGACGCCTTCGGTGGTCGGCTTTACAGAGAAAGGCGAAAGGCTGGTCGGCCAAATCGCCAAACATCAACACATAACCAATCCCGAAAACACCGTTTTCTCCATCAAGCGCTTTATGGGGCGACGGCATAGCGAAGTCGCCTCAGAAGAGAAACTCGTCCCTTATAAAATCGTCGGTGGTTCAGACGAGCTGGTAAAGGTCAACGTCCGGGGCAAGGATTATACGCCGCCGGAGGTATCGGCGATGATTTTGCAGGACCTGAAAAAGACCGCCGAGGACTATCTGGGCGAAAAAGTCAGCGACGCCGTTATCACCGTTCCAGCCTACTTCAATGACTCCCAGAGACAGGCAACCAAAGACGCAGGCGCCATTGCCGGTCTGAATGTTCGAAGGATTATAAATGAGCCAACCGCTGCCGCCCTTGCCTACGGCGTCGAAAAGAAAAAGGACGAAAAGGTCGCGGTCTTCGATTTCGGCGGCGGCACGTTCGATGTCTCCATACTCGACATAGGCGGCTTCGGGGAGGAAGGCGGCGTGCTCGAAGTCCTAAGCACCAATGGAGACACCCACCTGGGAGGCGACGACCTGGATGCGGTGCTTATAAACTACATAGCTGATGAGTTCAAAAAGAAGGAGGGCATCGACCTGCGAAAGGACCCGATGGCCCACCAGCGGCTCAAAGAGGCCGCCGAAAAGGCAAAGTGCGAGCTCAGCACGCAACTTGAAGCAACCATCAATTTGCCGTTCATTACCGCTGATGCTTCGGGGCCCAAACATCTGCAGATGACCATCACCCGTAGCAAGCTCGAATCGCTATGCGACCATGTTTTCGAACGGCTGAAAGGCCCGTGCTATAAAGCGATGGAAGACGCCAAGCTGCAGCCCAAGAATATATCGGAGGTGCTGTTGGTGGGCGGCTCAACCCGTATTCCGAAGGTCCAGGCGATTGCCAGAGAGATCTTCGCCAAAGAGCCGAACAAGAGTCTCAATCCCGACGAGGTGGTTGCGCTCGGCGCGGCAATTCAGGCGGCGGTTCTATCCGGCGACGCAGGCGTAAAAGATATTCTGCTGCTGGACGTAACGCCGCTGTCGCTGGGCGTCGAAACGCTCGGCGGAGTTATGACAAAACTCATCGATCGCAATACCACAATCCCAACCAGCAAGAGGGAGATTTTCTCTACCGCCGCAGACAGCCAGACCACCGTTGACATCCACATCTTGCAGGGCGAGCGGGAATTTGCCCACGACAACCGCACGCTCGGCAGATTCCAGCTTAGCGACATCCCGCCGTCTCCCAGAGGCATTCCGCAGATCGAAGTGGCATTTGACATTGACGCCAACGGCATCCTGAACGTGTCGGCCAAAGACCTCGGCACCGGCAAGCAGCAATCCATCGTGATTAAATCGAGCTCGGGCCTGAGCGACCAAGAGGTTAAGACAATGACCAAAGAAGCCGAGCTCCACGCGGAAGAAGACAAAAAGAAAAGGGAAGTTGTTGACCTGAAGAACCAGGCCGACCAGTTGATTTACGCCACCGAAAAGACCCTCAAGGAGCACGGCGATAAGGTCTCCGGCGGCACACGCGGTAACATCGAAAGCGCAGTAAACAACCTCAAAGAGGCAATCAAAGCTGACAGCGCTGAGGCGATAAGAAAAGCTATTGATAATCTCAACACTACGACTCAGGAGCTGGGCAAGGCCCTTTACGAGGAGGCAGCCAAGAAGCAGGCCGGTCCGGCCCCGCGCGGCCGGGCGAAAGAACCGCCGCCCGAGGGTGAGGTCAAAAGAAAAAGCGGCGAAGACGTAATCGACGCCGAGTTTGAAGCCAAAGACTGAAAGAATGTAGAATTCAGAATGAAGAATTGAGAATTGGCCTTTCTACATTCTTAATTCTCAATTCTAAATTCAAGAGGGGGTTGCTGTTATTTGCCGATGCAGAATCGCGAGAATATCTGCTGAAGTATCTGCTCATTGAGCCGGCCAGCGACGGGCTGATGAATGTCGCATATACATTGATAGGCGGCACGCAGCAACATCGCCGCGACCTCGTCATTACCAGATTTCAGCTCATCGACCGCCTCGCCGATGTTCTGGATTGCGTCCGCAATGGCCTGCCTGTGCCGGGCGGTAAGCAGAATTGACGATTGACGATCGCCGATTGACGATTGACAACTGACAATTGCCGTATCAATTGCCGCCCGCAAGCGATCAAGACCTGCACCCGTTTTTGCAGAGATAGGTAAAAAGGGGCCACAGAGGACACCGAGCAATAAACGAATATCGAATACTGAATGTTGAATTCCGAATTTCGATGTTCCTTGTTCGATATTCTGCATTCCTACAGGCTCTCTGTGGCGAACAAATTCGCTGCCGAATATTTCACTCAGCCTGGCGAGGCTACGGGCCAGTTTCTGCTCCGGCAGCAGATCACATTTTGTCGCCACCGGTATCAGCGTTTTCGGCTCAATCAGTCCACGAACGGCCACATCCTCAGCCCAATCTGCTTTAGACACGTCTACGCAAAATACGACAACCGAGCTATTTCGCAGCGCCTCAATCGCTGCCTGCTGCGCCAACTCATCCAGAACAGACGACAGAGGACGGAGGTCAGAGGACAGAAATTCTGTCTTCTGTCTTCTGTCTTCTGACTTCTGAGTGAGACCGGCGCAGTCAAAAAGGACACATCGACAGTGCTCAAGCGAAAGTTCGCCGGTCAAGACGTCTCTGGTGGTCTTACGCCGGGGCGAGACGATGCTCCTGGCTGTGCCGAGCAGCTTGTTCAGCAGAGTACTCTTGCCGGCATTCGGAGCACCGGCAATCCCCACAGCCGGCAGGTCAAGTACCAATTCATAACTAATGCTGGCTGAGGCCAGGCGCTCAAGGTGCTTTTTTATGTCAGCCAGTCTCGTAGCGGCATCCGCCCGGCTTATGAATTCTATATCCTCGCCGCAAAAATCTATGCCCGCTTCGACGAGGCCCAGAAGGTCCATTATCGCAGATTGAGCCTGGGCTGTGGCTTCTCCCAGGCGTCCAGCCAGCAGTTTTTCAGCCGCCGTTAGTTGATAACTGTTGGAGCTTACCACCACTTCATTGACGGCTTCCGCCTGGGCGAGATCCATTTTGCCTGTAAGATACGCCCGTGCGGTAAATTCGCCCGGTCCAGCCATGCGGAGGCCCCCACCGAGCAGCTTGCCCAATAAGGCCTGCGTAACGGCAGCACCGGCGTGGACGTGAATTTCGGCAACGTCGTCGCCGGTATAGGAATAAGGGGCAAAAAATAGATACAGGACCGCATCGACTCTTAGCTCGTCATCAATAGCCACATTGCCCGGTATCACACAGGTCTTTCGGGCACGGATCGGCGGACGAAAAATCCGCTGACAAGTGTCAAGGGTTGCGGGCCCAGTTATACGGACAATCGCCCGGCCTGCGTGTCCAGGCACGCCGGCAGGCGAACTGACAGCTACGATAGTGTCATTAAGATCGTACATTTGAATAATAGTTACCCGTCGCCGTGCCGGCGACGGCTAAACTTGAGTCTTGTGCCCTACTTAAAGCGGAAGAACGGTTTGGGCTTTTTCCTTTTGACTTTGCCGCCGGTCTTGGCTGTGGCAGATACCAGGCCCTGGGCTTCCTGGCGCTCCTGATTCTCGATGTGCCTGCGGATAACGTGCTGCTCAATAACCCCAACGAACGTGCTGGCCATGATATATAAATTCACCCCCGATGCAACCTTATAAAACATCAGCGGAAACAGTATCGGCATCATGACCATCATCATTTTCTGCTGCTGAGCCATCTGCGGATTTGTGGATGCCGACGCCTGGGTCGGCGTTAGTTTCTGCTGCAAATAAAAAGCTACGCCCATAAGAATCGGCAAAAGATTCAGAGAATCTACCATTCCGAATAGCGGCAGCGTCACCCCCTGAAATCTAACCAACGCATCAGGGGCGGAAAGATCCGTAATCCAGAAAGGCAAAAACTGCGCACCACGCAGCTCAATACTGGCGTAAATCGCACTGTATAACGCAATCCAAATGGGCATCTGCGCCATCATCGGCAGCATACTCATAATGGGAGTTGCACCCTGCTCCTTGTAAAGAGCCATCAACTGCTTGTTCATCTCAGTCTTGTTGTCGGCGTATTTCTTCTTGATTTCCTCGGTCCGGGGGGCGAGCTTACTCATCTTGCTCATTGAAACCTGGCTCTTTTTGGTCAGAGGGTGCAGAGCAAGGCGGACCAGAAATACCAATATGATAATCACCACGCCATAGTTGCCGATGAAACCGTACATCCCTTTCATCACGGCCAGGATTGCGAACGCCAGAGGCCGGATAATGCTCGCCGGGCAGCAGCAGCACGGCATAAAATCGATGGTGTAGAAGAAGCCCAAAGTCTTATATAACTGGTTCTTCTGGAAAAGGGTCCTGTCTTTGGGGCCGAGATACAACTGGAAGGGGTAGGTCTTTTCGCTGCCGGCTTGCCCCGGCGGGGCCAGAGTCGCTAAAGCAATCTCCAGATTCACGCCTATCGTCTCATCGCCGCTGTCGGCCCTTGCATCGCCGTCCGGATTGTAGAATCTGGCTGTCTTATCTGATAGCCAGTTGCAGTAGTTTTCGCCCTGCGGCGGCACTGGCCGGAGTATGGCAGTGAAATACTTATTGGTGATTGCCGCCCATAAGAAATTGTCAGGCAAATTGTGCCCTATCCGGAGCTTCCTTTTTGCATCTCTAATCTCGTCCTCGTTGCCGCTCCGCAGGGCCTGCTGATACCGCTCGGTAGCGTCTTTCAGCCCCAGGTCGCCGCGGAATTTGGCAAAAAAAGAGCTCAAGATGTCCTGGCTGGCTGGGATCACTTTTCCTTGCGGTGTCAGGAAACCGCCCACAATCTTTCTGGTATCGCCTCGGTCGCCCTCTCTGCTGATTCCTGTCGGGCCAGCAAGATTAAAACGCACCTGCTGCTCGCCGCTGCTGAGATTTTGGACAACCAGGTTACATTCGACAAGGTAGCTGTCGAGGGATAGCCGATAGGTCTTAACGAGCTTCAGCGTTGGCTGGCCGGCTGGGTCGTTGATAACCACCGCAAAACGAGCAGTTTGAGCGCCGTCTTCTGCCGTTTCGACATCGAAGCTCTCCCAGCTTAATCTGTCCAGGGCAAGTTGCCGATTCTGCGGAATGAGTACCAAGTCAGTGTTGGCCATCGATCGGATCTCGCTGGCGCTGCCCAGGCGGACAGGAGACAGCAGCACTAATGGCTGTGGATTTCGATAGTTGCGGTCATCGAATTCGCTGAGCGTGGCATATCTTATAGCCGCCCCTTTTGAGGTTAGTTCAGCCTGTAATTTGAAGCCGGTATTCGGGTCTTTTGAGCCGATGATAACACTTTTTGGCGGGCCGCCGGTTGCGGAAAAATCGTTGAAATCAGCCGCCTCCAGGCGCTGCGCTTTCGGACTCGGCTCATTTGGCCCTGCCGGTGAATCCGGGCCCGCCTTTTGTTGCAGCAGTATGATGGCAATCAAAGCTAATGTGATTTTCATAATAATTAGGTATTTAGCCCCCAGTTCCACTGGGGGTTATTCAACCAGAATTTTATCTTCCGTCGCGCAGGCGTTCGCCGTGGAACTTATCAAGCTGCTCGATCGCTGCGATCTTCTGTATTGTGGCTTCAAGATCGTACTCCAGCCGTACAAAGTGCACCTTGTTTTCAGCCACATACACGTAACTTGCCCGGTTGTCGCGGTCTCTGGGCTGGCCGACTGAGCCGATATTTATAATCGCTTTCTCGTGCTCCGCGATCGGATAGACGCTGCGAAGCTCATCGGGCGTATAGAAATCCGGCTCACTAAGAAAAACGCCGGGCATGTGGGTGTGGCCAACAAAACAGATATAGCCGACCCGCTCGAACAAAAGCCGAACCTTAGGCGGATTCGTATAAACATCGTCGGGAAATATGTACTCATTAACCGGCCTGCGAGGCGAAGCGTGAACAAAGTCCATAATCATCGTGTTCGCTCCGAGGCTGCTCTTGAGCGAGCACCGCATCGGCAGGTTGCCCAGGAAGCTCCACCATCTGTCGCCGCGGTTTCTATCCTGCTCGGTTTCCAGGACTTCGCGGGTCCAAAAGCTGGCCTGCTCGGCGCCGTAGTTGAAATTCGTCGGCTCATAAAAGACCGCGTAATCGTGATTGCCGAGCACGCACCATTCGGCCCTATCTATAATTAAATCGAGGCACTCCTTAGGGTTAGGTCCATAGCCGACCACATCGCCCAGGCAGTAAATCGTTTTTATGCCCCGCTTTTCGATGTCAGCCAGGACGGTAGTCAGCGCTTCCAGATTTGAATGTATATCGCTAAGAACCGCAAACATAACTCACGTAATAGCAGAAATATCGCAGTAATGCCAGCAAAAATCGTCCTGCAATAAATTGACAATTGACAATTGGCAATCGACAATTGGCCGGATATGGCTGATATGACTCTTCTTGAAACTCGCGGACTGGTCAAGAAATATTCCGGCCGGGCGGTAGTGAACCAGGTATCCATCACCATCGGGCGGCGCAGTATAGTCGGACTTCTGGGCCGAAATGGAGCCGGCAAAACCACCACCTTCAGAATGATTATGGGCATGATCACGCCCGATGGTGGGCAGGTCCTATTCCAGGGCAGGGATGTGACGGTGCTGCCGATGTATAAACGTGCCCGCCTGGGCATCGGCTATCTTTCACAAGAGCCGAGCATCTTCCAGCGGCTGAGCGTCCGAGACAACCTGCTGGCGATTCTGGAGACGATGTCTGTCAGCAGCGTTGAGCGATACCAGAAGGCCAATATGCTGATAAAGCGATTCGGCTTGACCGAGGTGGCTGAGAGCCAGGGCAGATTCCTTTCAGGCGGCGAGCGGAGAAAGCTCGAAATCGCCCGTGCGATGGTGACCGAGCCTTCGTTGATCCTCCTGGACGAGCCTTTTAGCGGCGTTGACCCGATTACCGTTGAGGATTTACAGGAGGAAATCCGCCGGCTGGTTGCCGCCGGCATGAGCATTCTGGTAACCGATCACAACGTTGAAAGGACGCTGGAGGTGGCAGATTATGCTTACATAATCGACCACGGCCAGGTAATTGGGGCCGGCTCTCCAGCCGAGATCGTCCGCAACCAGACCGTGCGAAAGCTCTACTTGGGCAATACCTTCGCCGGCAATGAATTTGACAACCGGTAAAGTGTTCAGCCGTCGCCGCGGTGGAATAAAAATGATTGATGTTCCAAAATGCAAAATAACGCACTATCCGGCTGATGTTCTGGCAAAACCTGCCAAGCTGGTAGAAACAATCGACGACAACATCCGCCAACTGGTGGAGAAAATGAAAGATATTATGCTGGCAAATAAAGGCGTCGGCCTTGCCGCGCCGCAGGCAGGCGTGCCGCTTCGCCTCTTTATCGTTTCGCTGGACGGAAAAAGAGAAAACATCCGGGTCTACATAAACCCAACGGTGACACCTATTGGTGAGCTTGCCGAGATAGAAGAAGGATGCCTGTCGGTGCCCGGCATTTATACGAAAATCCGGCGATACAAACAGTGCAGCGTTACCGCCACGGACCTCGAGGGCAATAAGTTTACCGAAGAGGCTGATGGCCTTTACGCTCGATGCCTGCAGCACGAGTACGACCACATAGAAGGAATAACCATCGCCGACCGAATGCCCTCGGCAGCGAAAATCGCAAACAGAAAACGACTAAAAAAACTCAGAGAACAATACGGAAAAGACAACGAAACGTAGGGATATTTAGCCCCGCAGTTCATTGCGGGATTCAAGACCTTCCGTCGCCGTACCGGCGACGGCTAAACATGAAAAAACCATTATGAAAATCGTGTATCTTGGTAGCGGCGAATTCGGCCTTGCGAGCCTGGATGCCTTGGTTGCATCAAAACATGAGCTGCGATTTATCGTAACGCAGCCGGCCCGACCGGCCGGCAGAGGCAGAAAGTCCACGCCCACGCCCGTAGCCTGCTGGGCAAACGCCCACTCCATCTGTTTTATCCAGACGCAAGACGTCAACACGCCGGAAATCCGCCAGGAAATCGCCGGCTACGAGCCGGATTTGATCGTGGTCATCGCATTCGGGCAAAAAATCGGCAACGAACTGATAAATCTGCCCGGCCCTGGGCGGGCCATAAATGTGCACGGGTCTTTGCTTCCGAAATATCGCGGGGCTGCACCGATAAACTGGGCGATAATCAACGGGGAAACCGAAACCGGCATCAGCATAATAACTCTGGCGGAAAAGATGGACGCCGGCCAAATCCTGGCACAGCGAAAAACCGCAATCCTGCCCGACGAAACAGCCGGCCAGCTTCACGACAGGCTGGCAAAAATCGCCGCTCCGCTGCTGCTGGAGACCGTAGATCGGATCGCCGATGGAACTGCCGTCTACAGCGAACAGGAGCATTCCCAGGCAACTCTTGCGCCGAAGCTAAAAAAATCGGATGGATTCATAGACTTCAATGAGCCCGCCGAAGTCCTGGCCAGAAAGATTCGGGGTTTATCGCCCTGGCCCGGCGCGCAGGCCACATATATCTCAAAGAAAACCGGCAGATCGCTGGCGATAATAATAGCCAGAGCCGCGACCGTAAGATCGGGAATCGGGGATCAGGAATCGGGGATCGGGAACCAGCTTAACCTTCAGCCAGGGATACTCGATGAGAATCTGCACGTGGTTTGCGGTAGTGGTGCATTGAGGATCGTTGAAATCAAGCCTGCCGGCAGTCGGCTTATGAGCTTTAAGGATTTTATGAACGGCCAACAAACTCAGCCCGGCGACATGTTCGCCAAGATAGATAACTAAAATGCCTGCGTCATCGCCCAAATCCGCCCGGCTCATCGCGGCAGAAGTGCTCAACCGATTGGACCCAAAACAAAATTACGCCGGGCCAATCTTAGCCGAACTGCTGCCACAAACACATGAAAGACAGCGAGCCACGGACCTTGTTTTCGGAACCATAAGAAACCGCTCTGCCATCGACAGGGTAATAGCCACGTTTTCGGGTCGGCCCGTCCAGAGAATACCAATCAAGCTGCTAAACATCATCCGTTTGGGTGCCTATGAACTGGTCTATTGTCCAGAAACGCCCGCGTACTCAATTGTCAACGAGGCAGTTGAATCCGCCAAGCTGATCAGCGGCGAAAAGCAGACTGACTTTGTTAACGCGGTGCTACGCCAAATTACCAGGCATATAACCAGTCGCAGTGCGCAACTTTCCCAAGTTGACTCGCCAAGCACAATCCCGCAGACGCCTCTAACCGGGTGTGAATTTGACAGAGATTTTCTGCCGGATCCAAAAGATTCACCGGCCGATTATCTTGCTGCTGCTTTTTCGCTGCCCAAATGGCTGATAAGTGAGTGGCTGGGCGAATACGGCTTGGAGGAAACCAGGCAGACTTGCTTTGCATCCAACCGCCGGCCCAGCATTTACGTAAGGCCCAACACGCTGAAAATCACCGCCCAGGAATTAGCCGAGAACTTTCGCCGCGCAAACATCGACCATGAAATGCTCCCGGAAGTCGAAATGATAAGAATCAAAAGTCCGCGGGACGTAACGCACCTTACTGGTTTTGCGCAGGGCTTGTTCACCGTACAGGATATAACCGCTTCACAGGCGGCGAGGCTGCTGCAGCCCCAAGCGAATTGGACAATACTGGACCTGTGTGCCGCACCGGGCGCAAAAACAACCCAATTAGCAGAGTTAACGGGCGACTCAGCTAAAATTATCGCTACCGACATCGACAGTCAACGCCTGGAAAGAGTCAAAGAAAACATTGCCCGGCTGGACGTTAAAAGTGTAAGTACCTTTGTTTATGACCAACTCTTTGAAAATTCTCAATTCAAAATTCTAAATTCTAAATTTGATGCAGTTCTCTTGGATGTGCCCTGCTCAAATACGGGCGTACTAGCAAGGCGCGTCGAGAGCCGCTATCGGCTGAAGCAAAACACAATAGCAGAATTGACCCAAACGCAAGCACAGCTATTGCAAAAGGCGGCAGCACTGGTAAAGCCGGGCGGAAAAATCTGCTACAGCACCTGCAGTATTCAAAAGGCTGAGAACGCCGACCTTGTAAGACAATTCATTGCAAAAAATGCTGATTTCGAGCTGCAGAACGAAAAACTGTGGCTGCCGTCAGCCGAGCGATTCGACCACGATGGCGGCTATGTGGCGATCATAAGAAGCAAATGAAAACCTATCGTCTCCGGCGGGAACCGAATCCACAGCTTTTCCACAAGACGCATTTGTGATGTGAACAGGTTGTGAGAAACAAATTTTTTTTTGGCGTAAAGTCAACCCCGACAATGGGCTTTACAAAGTGGAAAAGAATCTGTGCAAATCGGTCTTGATTGATGGTCTGCAGACCGATAAATTCAACGTTATCAGGGTTCCACAAAGAACTGAAAGCCTAAAACTCAAAGCGTAAAGTTGTGGAATTCGATAGTTTTTGTTTTTTAGCTTTCAGTTTTTAGCTATGCTAGATTCGCAGGAACCCGAGAGGCAGACCCGCACCGATTGGGCCCGCAGCCCTGCTTCCGTCCGGCAGCAGGGCAGGGCGTTCCAGGGAAGGACAATTGGTGTAGGCGCAATCAGCAGGAGAGCATGGATGCAGGGCGTGTTCACGGATGAACGCTTCAAGCCTACGGGCTCAGAGCTTCCCCGCTCGGCGGGGGCTCAGTGCCAGGCGATAGCGACACAGTCTCCGGGTTCCTGCGAAACTGAATCGCAGGGTTCTCGCGCGGCCCCGACCCAGTCGGAGCAAATAAACGCTATCTGCCAGGCTATTGCCGAAAGGCTGGGAGAGCAACGGTATCAAATATGGTTTAAGAATTCAGCCAAGTTCACACTTGGGCAGCCTTGGCCGGGTCAATCGGTCGGCTACCTAAAGATCGGCGTGCCGAATCTGTTCATCGCGGGCTGGATCGAAAGTCATTTCCTGGATGAAATCAATCAGGCAGTTCGAGCGGCTACTGGCAACAGTCTGAAGATTACCTTTGCCATCGACCCGGAGCTTTCGGCAATCCCGGCTCGCAGTGTGCATCGTCCCCCTGCTTCCGCAGGGACAAACCTACCCCCGCAACAGCGGCGGGCGGGCGACGGACGACGGACAATAGAGGATGGACGGCGCGGCCGAACCGCGAAGCTGACTCTTGATACGTTCGTTGTCGGGGCATCAAACGAGCTGGCCTACAACGCCGCCAAACAGGTTGTATGCGAACAGCAAAGTCGAGTTCCCACCGGGCAGCCACCCACCTTCAACCCGCTGTTTATTCACGGAGGATATGGGCTGGGCAAAACACACCTGCTGCAGGGCATCTGCAACGAGGTGGCCAAAAACCGACCGCAGACTAATTGGCTATACCTGTCGGCAGAGGACTTTGCCAATCAATTCGTGCTGGCCTTGAAGACAAAAAAGCTCGAGACCTTCAGGCACAAAATGCGACAAACCGATCTAATAGCCATCGACGACATCCACTTCCTGGCGAACAAGCCCTCCACACAGGAGGAATTTCTGCATACCTTCAACACCATCAATTTAGCAGGCAAACAAATTGTTCTGGCCTCCGATGCCCATCCCAAGATGATCAATCAATTGTCGGAAAAGCTGGTCAATCGTTTCATCTCTGGAATGGTCGTCAAGATTGAGCCGCCGGACTTTCAGACCCGCTGCAAAATCTGCCGGCAATATGCCGCCCGCTTAGCGGGCGGAAATTCGAAATTCGAAATTCTAAATTCTAAATTGCCCGGTTCTGCTGAGCCGGTGCCCGAAACCGTAATAAGGTACATCGCCGAGAATCTGCACGGCAGCGTGCGAGAACTGGAAGGGGCGTTGGTGAAGGTAGTCGCATATTCGGCGTTGCAGAACGAGAAAATCACGTTGGCGATGGCGCAAGCAGTGCTGGCCGAACACCTCGAAAGATGCGACCCAATCGTGCGCATATCAGACATCGAGTCGGCGGTCGCTACTTACTTTGGCACAACAACCGCAAGCCTACACTCCTCCAAGAAAGATAGGACGGTCTCGCTGGCCCGGCATTTCAGTATGTACCTGGCCAGACAGCATACAAAGATGAGCTCCTGCGAAGTCGGGCGATTTATGGGCAATAAGAATCACGCCACGGTGCTGCTTGCCTGCCAAAGAATCGAGGAGCTGCTCAAACAAAATGCAGACGTTCACTGGCACTCGCCCGCAGGCAACAGGCTCGCCAAAGCCAGAGTTGTGCTTACTGCCCTGGAAGAGAGCATATCAGCGTAATAAGGGGTCAGGGGTCGGGGATCAGGATGCTGGCTCCTGACCCCTGATCCCTGATTCTCTTTCGCCCGATTCACGGGCGACAATTTTGATCTTGCACTTGGGTATCGCCGCCAAAAATTTTGCACCGTAGGATTTATTGACTATCCTACTATCCAGAACAACGATCATGCCGGTATCGGTCTTACTGCGGATCAGCCGACCAAAGCCCTGCTTGAACTTGATAATTGCCAGCGGCAACTGGTAATCGTAAAAAGGATTGCCGCCTTGCGCCGTTATTTGCTGCAGACGACCTGCGATTAGCGGCCTGTCAGGCACGGCAAACGGCAGACGAACAATAATGACGTTTCGCAGCGCCGCGCCGGGCACATCCACGCCTTGCCAGAAACTGTCGGTTCCAAACAGACAGGACCTGCTGCCGGCCTTGAAACTGGAAAGTAGCGCAGTCCTATCCAGACCAGCCCCCTGCTGGTGCAGGGCAAAATCATTTTCTGCCAGCCAGGTTGACAGTTTTTCAGCGAACTCCCGGAGCATCTCGTAGCTGGTAAAAAGTACAAAGGCGCCGCCGGCGGTCTGGCTTATGTATTTTTTTAGCGTTAGGACGGCGGCGTCAATAAAAGCCGGCTCGTTTGGCTCCGGCAGGTCCTTCTCGACATGGACGGTCACCTGCTTATCGTAGTCAAAAGGCGAGCCGAGCCGCAGCGCGTCAAAATCAGCCAAGCCGATGCGACCGGCAAAAAAATCAAAATCCCCTCTTGTGTTGCGTATTGCGTACTGCGTATTGCGTCTGTTGTCCTGTTCAATTTGCCCGCACGCCTGCCCCGAGCCAAGTCGAGGGGACGCATCACGCATAACGCACGACGAATACGGTGCGCTACTCAAAGTGGCGCTTGTTAGGATGATCGATTCATATTTGTCGAATAGGCACCTTCTTACGTCAGGGCCAACATTTAGCGCGGCACTCTTAAGAAAAATTCCGGCTTGTGGATTCTCAGCACTAGGGGTCTCGACCCAATAGATGTAATCGGGCTTGCTCTGCAGCAGAAAGCATTGCAGGTCTTCCGCCAGTGCTTCACAGCGGTCGGTCGCCCGCATAATTTCAAACCTCTCGTCAACATCTTTTGTTTGCTTGCCAAGTTTGGCTAACTCCGACCGCAAATCCAACAGAAGCCCGGAGATTCTGTCATCGACAAAATTCTTGTAGCACCTGCCGTTGGTCTCATCTCTTGTCCGCTCAAACCAATCACGAACGCTCTGAAAGAAAAGCCTCGACTGGCTGGCTATCCGCGCGACCAAATCGACGGCTTTATCTGCGCCGGTGTACGCCAGAAGCCCTTTTCGCGTGCGTGGATTGTAAAGGCCGTCCAGCAGAAATTTGACCCGCCGGTCGCTGATACTTATGCCGAAGTGCTCCTCCGCGACGTGCTCGATATTATGCGCCTCATCAATTATCACGTAGCGATAATCGGGCAAGACCGATGCCCCCTCTTCCTTGAGCACAAGGTCGCTGAATAATAGCGCATGGTTGGCCACGATTATGTCGGCGTTTTCCAGCTTGCGCCTGGCCCGCCAGTAGAAGCAGTCGTGAAAATGCGGGCACTTTCTGCCCCTGCAGTTTCCGTGCTCACTCTTGACCGCATCCCAGAGCAGATTTTTCGGCACAACCGGAATGTCGCTGAGAGACCCATCCTCCGTTTCACCGGCCCAGCCGGCCAGGGTCTGAAGCCGTGAGCCGAACTCATCGAAAAGTCGCATTTGCCGGCGCAGTGCAAAGTCCAGCCGACGCCTGCAAAGGTAGTTACCCCTTCCTTTTGCCAATGCCGCTGTAAACTTGTCCGGCAGACAACTCGCCAGGAAGGGAATATCTTTGTTGATTAACTGTTCTTGCAGCGTGATGGTAAAAGTGCTGATCAGCACCCTGCTTGCCCGCCGTTCGTCTGGCGGGCCCGCTCGGCGGCGGACCTGTTCTATCGCTGGGACAAGGTATGCAAAACTTTTGCCGACTCCGGTGCCGGCCTCGACAACTAAATGCCGACCGGTTTGAAAGGCCTTGCCAACCGCACGGGCCATCTGTACCTGCTGAGGCCGCTCCTCGAAACCGGCAAAGACCTTTGAAATCAAGCCTCCTGCACTAAAAGCCTGTTCTACATCTAAACCCGTATTTTGCCTTATCATAGCAAAAGTATTATCCGTTTTTCATCACTCACAGCAAGCATCGAGTATCGCAGAACTGAAAGTCCGGCCCTTGGACCAAACCAGCCACGAACGACCAGCGACGAAATGTCACCCTATTCCCCCGCAGTTTGTCATCTTGAGCGGAACGAAGTGGAGTCTAAAGTCTACCCTAAGCCTCGTCGAACGGGATCCGCCCCCGAAGGAGATGTCGCCTACATACTACCCCCATCCCATGCATCTTTACATCTTGCTGTCTGGTTTTGCTCTTCGCCGTTAGACTTCTGATTTGCTTTCCTGGCTCTACGCTAATCCTTTACTTGCTCTCCCTGCTCTTCAAAGACATTTTTGCACTTCAGTCTTGAGTTTTTCCAACTTACTGGCATTCCCTTCTACAGCATACAACCGAATCACTTTCAGCGTCAATTGGCTGAGGTAGTGGATGATGCTCTTTTTGTCCTCGATGAGATTTGTAATGTCCCCCGACGACTCTTTTATCCGCACCAATTCGCGCATTTCTTCGTCCTTCATATCGGGCGCGCGGGATATGCTTGTGAAGGGATTCAAGGCTTCAAATTCAACGTCCTTCGTTTCTCTCCAGATCAAACACTCCTTGTGGATATCGCACCTATCCGCTATTTCCTCCAAGTCCCTTTCCATGCACTTACGACACAACTCATACTCTCTGCTAGGGTGGCTCCGCTGCGAGTCATAAAGTTCAACCACCTCGTGTATGAGTTTTGGTGGCCGCCGCAGCCTCACGGCCTTGGAGAGAATTGTGAGAGGCTCATCATTATTCTGGCCAGCGTACCGGTCGATGAATCTGTCGATATATCCATCGTGGAAATCCAGAAAGTCGTCCGTCACGGCCATCTTCTCGATTTCCGAGCCCGATCTGTATATGGTGTCTCTTCCTTGCAGGAGAAGCAGGATGATACGGCGGACGACTTCTTCAAAGCCGAACACCGTTTTGTGAAGATACACGGTATTGAACATGAAATACCGAGCTATACCCATCAGGAATCAAATTTCGGCGGGTTGTTCAAGTTCTTATTGGACTATAGCCGAAGTATCTGGTGATGGATGGATTCAGACTGACCGCCGAAGAGATACGTTCGTTGCGGGCCTTGCATCG
>Ga0315279_10001752_pt1 | contig 35203 bp, 21 predicted proteins | sample YL17G06_20_MG_FD_203694 | JGI IMG/M metagenome (GOLD analysis project Ga0315279, IMG submission 203694) | Sediment microbial communities from Yellowstone Lake, YNP, Wyoming, USA - YL17G06_20 | ecosystem: Environmental > Aquatic > Freshwater > Lake > Sediment | place: USA: Wyoming | collected...
GTTAGGGCTACACGGTTGCACCCAGTATGATTTTTGCCCTTTGCGATCGAAAATGAAGGAATGAATATTTCGACAGGGCAACTACGTGCACCATGTAAATTGAAGAGAAACTGAGCACGGTCTCTCGGCCCCGGAATTGAGGGCAAGCGCCTAATGTAGCATCTCTCCTTTCACTCTTCCCCATCAACGAGAATCACTTCCTCGATCACAAACCTGCGTGACCTGTCCATTGTCAGTGCAGGAAGTTGATGCCCTTCTTGACTTCCCACCTCTCCTTTTCCTTGCGGATCTTGCTCGTGCTATTTCGATTCTACACGCGAGCGTCTTAGTACGAGGGGTTCTCAATAAAGGACTTGGGTGAATTTCACCATCCTTCTTGCTGTAACACTTACTCAACAACTCACTTTCTTAATTCGAACGAATCATACACTACACCGGCAGCAGTGTATGAGGTGAAAGACAGTTTGTTTGCTTCGACCGATATCACCTGAAATGACGAAATTTGATCTCCAATCTTTGCCATCAAATCTTTGTATTTGGTATTAATGGCATATGCTTTAGGCCCGCTCACCGAAACAACATACACGGTTCCTTTTTCATCAACAGGAACCACCCTGCCGTCCCTTAATTTGAATGTTCTTGCATAGGTGTGGTCATGGCCTTGCAGTACCAGATCCACATTGTATTTATCAATGATGCGCAATAAGGCGATTCGAACAGCTTTGGTGTCATGGTCGCTTCCGGAGTTGTAAAACGGATAATGTAACGTAACAATCGTCCATTTGTTCGGGTTCTTTGACAATAGTTTTTCCATCCATTCAGCTTGTTCCTCGAGTTTGTCATTAGTGTTGAGCATGAGAAATCTCACGCCTTGATAATCAACATAATAGGAAGTCTCTTCCAATCCGGTAATCCCATTTTCCGGAAGGGTGAAATGCGCATTCCATATTGGATCTGTTGTCTTCAATCTTTCCTCTTTGCCGTCGACCAGGACTACCGATCGATCATGATTACCTGGAACCATAATAGAAGGAGTTACTCTATAGATGAATCCCGCCGCATAGAATAGTTCGCCCCAAAGATCATCGGTCGGATAAGCCACCAGATCACCGGCGTAGAGCCAGAAGCCAGCATCTGGTGCAAGCTTGTAGGCTTCCCTGAAGACGCGCGATACATGCTCTTTTATATTATTTTGTGGATCCCCAAAATAGACAAACTTGAAAGGTGCATTTTCTTTGCTCGCAGTCTTGAATTGATTCCATTCACTCCACACAGAATCATGGCCAACCCGATATACATACGTTGTGCCTGGCTTAAGACCATCTAGCACTCCAGAGTAGTGGTAAACAAACTGATGATCATCGATCCTAAACTTTTCCGTTTTTGCGTTTACCTTCGTAACGGATTTTTTGAAATCCGTCCATTGTGTTGATACGGCATAATGCACTTCGGAACCTTTGAACTCTTCGTTCGTACGCCACGTGACTGCCATGCTATTCTCCGGACTCGCAGTCAGGTTCAGTATGATTCTTTGGGGAACCTCATTGAGTGAATAAGTCTGCGCATAAACTGCATGGATAACCAAAAAATGTACGATGAGAGCTATTGAGGTGAGTCTCTTGTTCATGATCATCCCTTAAGATTTTGGGCGTTTACTCTTTGATGGTAAAACTGCCGTTCAATCAAATTTCTTCCGATGAACTGCCGATCATAGATGGTCCAGTCACCGGTGATCGCAGTAACGCCGCCGGCAAAGACAATATTTGACTGCCACGACTGTCAAAATAGTTGACTGGACAAAATCGCTGTCATTCCAATGGCGACCGGCAACACGCAGTGTCGAACGATCATGCTTATTCCTTTTTTGAATCCGGGCCTACATCTTTTCTCTCTAATGGACGATATTGTGCAGGTTGATTCGGTAATTGCCAGATCCCGCCTGCCTTCACCAACTGTGGGTCAGTCACTCGCACTCCATCGATGGAAGAGCGCGCAGCAACAGCGATGCCGGTTGCCCAGACGATGTTGTTCTCCCAAGTGGAGTTCACCGGTTGAGCAAATATCTTAATGAGTGTATCTTTTTCGCCTACAATGATGTTGTTTGCAATGCGCAATCCCATCGGTGGAAGGCGCCACCAGTTTCCTTGAAAACCTTCGCCGTCGTACCCAATTTCGAAATTGCTCGCGTTGTTCACCAGCGTATTAAAGGTAATTGTCGCGTCGTGAATCCGGAAATGCTTCGTCAACGGCTGTCCGTCGCCGTATTCCGCGTCACCGTTGGTGATCGCAAAGGTCGCATCCCACCGTTTGCCGGTCAATCCTTCAAAATAATTATTCACAATGCGCATACCGGTGCCATAAAAACGCACCCCGCCGGTTCCGAGCGTCCATGTCTTCCCCGTGCTATCGAGGAAGGTTCCGATTCTGCCGTTACCCAAAATGAAATTGCCCTCGACCGTATTGCGATTGCCATGACGGAGCGAGAGCGAACCGAGGCACTCGCGAAACGTGTTATGTCGAATGGTGTCATCACTCGACTTAATAGAAATGTATTCCGGGTCGCCGTCGCAGCGATCGAAGAGATTCTCTTCAATGACGGTGAAGCCGCTCGAACGAGAATATTCCGCCGAACCTGCACGAATGGCCTCGAGCACGTTTTCGACACGCGGACCTATATCGGCAAAGAGATTGTGATCAATGCGGTCATACTGTGACACTTGGGGTTGGAAACGTTTCGTTCCTTCGATCGTAATGAAATTGCCAAGTTGGGATTTCTTCTCAAAGAGATTATGATCTATCCGGTTGTAGTGACTTAGACGAACCGAATCTCCCTTTATTCCGTCGATGAGTATCCAAGAACCACGTTTCGTTTCTCTTAAACGGAACGTATTTCGAGTAATTTGGATATGATTGCAGCCGCGAAGCTCAACTGCAGGACCATCCGTGCTTTCAAAATTCATTCCTTCGATAACGATGTATTCTGCGGCTGTAAGAACAAAATGGGAGTTTCCAACAAACTTCGCTTTTCCCTGTTGTTTCGCGACAATGCTCAACGGTTTTTCTTTCACTGCCTGACATGTGATTTTCACGTCAGCACCAAGATCGTACTCTCCATCAGAAAGGATGATACGTATTCCCGGCTCAGCTTTTTTCAGAGCATTCAGGAGTTCTTTCGCGGTTCCTACTTCTACATTTGTTTGTGCAAAAACAGAACCCATCGAAAGCAAGAAAAGGAACGGGATGATTTTGTGAAAACAGATGTTAAACACTGTCGTCAGTCCTTCCAGATAGTGTATACCACAAGTGAAGATGGAGAGACAACAAAGGGCTGATCAAAGAACGTCAGCCCTTTGTTTACGTTTTTGTTATTTCATCAAAGTGATTTTCTTTATTTCTGTGAAGGAACCTGACTGCATCCTGCAAAAGTAGATACCGCTTACAAAGCCAGCGGCATTCCATGTTGCAGAATATGTGCCGGCTTGCTTGGCTTCATTCACCAGTGTTGTTGCTTCCTGACCCAGAATATCAAAAATCTTCACCGATACAAACCCTTCCTTAGCGATCTGATAAGTGAACGTTGTGCTCGGGTTGAAAGGATTAGGATAGTTCTGGCTCAGAAAGAACGTCAGTGGAACCGCATTCGTGGAGTTTTCCTCGACCGAGGTTGGTACTTTTAGGCTTCCTCCTGCCATAACAACAGACCCACTGGGGCCTAATGTAAACGGTATAGTATTGTCGAACACACCGGCAGCGAGCCTAAGCACACCGTTTATGGTGGTTGCTCGCGAGAGGGTTACACCATTGCTGTTATCGATGGTGAGATTTGGAACTGTAACCGGTAAGGCGCCTGTGGTTTGCGCGCTTGTACCATTGTATGTGTACGTGCTTGCACTTCCGCCATTAAATGCACCGCTATTGCTGAACGCACCACCAATAGAAATATTCGATCCTGTTCCGACATTCGCGTTGAGCGTTCCAGCTGTTACGGCCAAATTATTCTTGACAACCAGGTCTGTCGGGCCGGTACCATCGGTCAGCGTAACCTGTCGATTCGTTCCCGAAGGATTGTTGACAATCACATTCCACAGCGGTGCAGTTGGCGCTGAAACTTGAAAACCATCTGCTGATCCTGCTGACGATGCAACACCATTGCCAAAGCTGATCGTGCCCCCGGTGATATTGTAAACTCCGTACTTTGAGAGGTTCATCTCTAGTCCCGCTCCTGTCGTCGAGAGCGGATTCACTATATTGATCGTCCCTCCTGACATGTTGAAAGTGGCGCCGGAGTCCACCGCAAAAGCATTGTTTGTGCCGGCAACTGCCACAGCGCCCGCACCTGATTGTGGATCTATGTTGACCGTTCCACCCGAAATGGTGGTCACGGAGTAGTCAATATATCGACTATAGATGTTCACCGTACCAGCAACGATAGTCAAAGAATTCATGTTTTGAAATGTCGCACTTCCTTTCTTCGTGCCAGTTGAAAACGTACCCGTTGTATTAATGTATATTGCCGCCATAGAGCCACCGCGACCGATGCCAGCCGAGTCCTGCAGCGAACTTGTGCAAGCATAACTTCCACTGCCCGTGATTTTGAGAGTCCCGTTTGTTGAACCCATATTCTCGTTCGAGGCTGAGGCGCTTGTGTCATTCAATTTTCCTGCATTTTGTTCCCAAATACCTTTGAGAAGTGTAATGGGCCCCGCTTTCGTCCACATGGTTGTGTTACATAATACTCTATCCGTAGCATTTGGACGATTCACGAAAATATAACCAAACTTGAAATTATCATATGCGTGTGTGCCTGTTGATGTAACTGTCTGATCAACACCGGTTGCACTACTATTAAAATTAAGCTTAATACCTTTACTGCTGCCACTTGCCAAATTAAGAACTGCTCCAGTGCCAATCTGAAAGTTCCCGCCGAGATAAACATTTGGCAGAACGCTTGGTATAGATCCATATGTGAATTGTCCACTATCGCTGATGGTAAGATTACCTGTGATCGTTAATGAATTAGCCGCAGTTACATTAGCTGCATAAGTGAGAACTCCTGGATGAACACCTTGGCCAATTGTAAGATTTGCAACTGTAAATGTTAAGGAACTATCCAAATAAACAGTGTGCCCATCTGCAATAATAACATTGTTGCTGCTTGTTGGCACAATGCCGCCAGGCCATGGTGCATTGGGAGTTGTTGATCTCCAATTACCACTTCCAGCGGTGGTAATTGTCTGTGCATTCGCGCTGAATATCAACAATACTGTCAGCGCCAAAAAAGGAACTAATGTTTTCATAACGTACCTCCTTTAAGAATGTGATTGTGTAACAATTGGTGAGTTGTTTTTTTACTCCTCGCATTATTTAATCAGAAGCATTCTTTTTGTTTCAACAACATTTCCAGCCTGCAATCTGTAATAATAAACGCCAGAGGCGTATCCCCGCCAGACCGACTAGTGCAATGAAGGCGGGCTGGCGCCTTTGGCGCAGATACCGGAGGAAAACCGACTTGCGTCCCACGTTATCGTATGATTTCCGGGGTTCAGTTGTTCGTTCACCAGGATGTCCTCATCCGAGGATGATTTATGAAACAACGTATCTCCCTAATGCAGCGTCACGAAGTCCTGCCCGACTACCTACACAGTCAGCAGGCGGGGGTTCGTGACGCTTTATCAATCTTTAAAGACTATCGTAACAACACTACCTTTGTCGTTCGCACCTCCTCACCGCATTGCAGGCGGCAGAAATAGACACCTGAACCAACGCCGGAAGCATTCCACTTCACTTCATGTCGGCCTGCATTCACCGGTCGATGAACGAGCGTCTCCACTTCTTTTCCCAGCAAATCAAAGATCTTCATCTCAACAAAATCCGGAGTTGACAGGTGAAAACTGATTACCGTTGTCGGGTTGAACGGATTGGGATAATTATTGAAGAGTAACAACGAACTTCGATCCGGCTGCCAACCGGTTTCGTGTCTGACCGATGTGACAGTTGTCAGGGGCCCAACATCCGCACGTGTCAAGGGTTTCCGCCTGATAGAGAGCGCACTATATTGATCAGCGCCAACATCCATCGGCGTAGTGCGATCTTGCCCATCCATATCATCCACAACCATAGGGTAACTGCCGGCCGCCGCACCGATAGCGGGACTTGTTCCACCTAATCGCCAGAGACTATCCGCCCCGCGGATAAGCTGCGGATTAGCGACAGTATTTCCGGCAGGCGTGCTCATTCCCACCGAAGCACCGTAGAATATATTGCCCGACCATAACATATTGACCGGAGTATCCGTGAAGGTAACGAGCGGAGAGTGGCTGCCCCAAATAATGTTGTCCGCAATTATGCAATCAAGCGGCGGAAGAGAGAGTTCGGTATCTTTGCCGCCGCCAATATTCACAGTGTACCGATTATCGACAAATGTGTTGAACGCAACTATCGCTCGCTTCACTTGAAAGTAGCGGTCCAACGGAGAATTGGGCACGCCATTCACCAATGTCAATGCGGTTTTCATGCTGCTGCCGTCGGTTCCGCTGATATAATTATTGAACACTTGATGATCTTCACCGATGATTCGTACTCCACCGGAATTCGGAGCGTGGTTTCCGAAAAAGAAATTCCCTTCAACGATGCATCGGTTTCCATGTCGCAATGTCAACGTCCCCTGACAGCTCACAAATGTGTTGTACCGATAGATATTTCCACACGACTTGTTCGAGATCGTCTCTATCTCGCCGTTGCATTCTTCAAAGTAATTGTATTCTACGGTTGTGAACGAATCATACATCGACCAATCGCTTGTTCCAATACGAATTGTTTCACCCCCGTTCCATCCGTAGAGAACCGGGCGCAATGCAAAATAGTTGTGATCGATTTGATGGAAATTTGCTTTACTTGAAAGCCACACCACAAGAGTCGTCCCTGAATGCTTCTTCCCTTTGAAATAACAATGATCCACGCGATTATGAGTTCCATAGAGTGAAACCCATTTATAATCTTTCGTCGAATCTGCAGGATTATAATCTCTCACCGTACAATTGGTGAGGCGGCATGAATCGCTTTCGCCATTTGATCCTCGGAATTCTATTACGTCACCGGAAGGGCTGCTTCCATTGATGAAAAGAAGACCATCGACGATGAGATGCTTGCCGGAAATTCTCAGGGTTGAAGTGCCTGTCAAGACTACTCCACCAGCAGTTTCAGCGCGCAAGAGAATCGGCGCAATTGAAGTACCGAAACCTGCAAATGAGATATTGGCGTTGGTCCAAGTTCCACTCACCATCGTCAGAGTATCACCCGGTATTGCTGCAGCCATCGCCGTGCTCACCTGTCCTGCCGATGAGACTCTGTAGTCAGTACCGTGGAGATGCATTGCGAAGATGATCAGAAACGTACTGACACGAACACCGGCCTTCGCTATTATTGTTATTCGCACCATCAATTCTCACTTTACCTTCAATTGTACCCGTTTTATCTCACCACCAAAAACAAACACTGATGCTACACCTAGAGGAACCAACAGGGCTCCCATGATAAACACTTGTGTGTAACTGATCATACTCAAATAAGGGATAAGCCACGTGCTAAAGGTGAGCACACCACAAACCGCGCTCAAACCACCAAGTCCCGCGAGCGATCCAACTGATTTTCCAGAGAAGAAATCGCTGGGCAAGGTTTGAATGTTGTTGATCATCACTTGGAATCCTGCTAGCACGATGGCAATAAGGACAACTGCACTTGTCGGCGTTGAAGCAAATATCACAAGAACGAGCGCCGGCACAGAAATAATGCCGCCAATCACAATTGCCCATTTACGTGCCTTATTCACACTCCATCCTTGTTTGATCTTATGACCGGACCACCAGCCGCCGGCCAAACTGCCAATTGCAGCCCCAACGTACGGGAACCATGCAAACAACCCGATCTGCTTCACGTCAAATCCAAATTGTTCAGCAAGGTAAATGGGGAGCCAATTTACGAACATCCACCAAATCGGATCGACACAAAACCGGGAGGCAATGATCGACCAGCTTTGTCTGTAGCTGAGCAATTCGCCCCACGAGAGCGCACGTGATTCTCTTTCCGCTGATGCAACACTGGACTGACCATCAAGAATGTGTTGACGCTCTTCTTCTGAAATCCATGGATGGTTTTCCGGCTCCGAGCGATTGACGAACAACCAAGGGACAATCCACAACAGGCCGAGCGCCGCAACGACCATGAAGGTGGCTTTCCAACCCAGCAGAACATAGAGCGTTGCAATGAGCGGCGCTGATATGACTGCGCCGAAAGAAGCGCCGGCATTGAATATTCCCTGGGCTAATGCCCGTTCCGTAGCAGGAAACCACTGAGCACACGCTTTCGTCGCTCCAGGCCAGTTTCCCGCTTCGCTTAGCCCCAGCAAAGCACGAAAAGACATGAAACTTGTAATGCTTCGCGCGATGCTATGCAGACCGCATGCGACCGACCAAACTGAAATAGATAGAAGAAAGCCGATGCGCGTTCCCACCTTGTCAAATAAGCGCCCTGATAAGGCCTGGCCAAGGGCATAGGCGATCATAAATGCTGACACAATCGTCGCATATTGGTCTTTCGTGAGTCCGATATCTCTTGAGATATCCGGCCACATGACAGCAAGGGAAGTTCGGTCGATATAATTGATGACCGTAGCAACACCGATCAATCCAATGATCCACCAGCGAAGTCCACGCACCGTTTTCTTCAATTGCCAGTTTCCTTCATTTCAAAAAATCCAGACGCGCAGGAGCAAACGTATCAACAAGGAGGCCTGCTTCCAATGCAGTTACTCCATGCTCCGCGTCCGGGGGAATATGATAAAAATCACCACTCCGGAGGACTTTTTTCTCGTTGCTGATCGTTACTTCAAACGAACCGGCCTGAACGTACGTGATCTGTCGATGAGGATGTCGATGAAGAACACCGACCGCTCCTTTCTGAAATTCTACGCAGGTAACCATCAGCTGATCGTCATACGCGGCAATGCTTCTCCGGATCCCCGCACCAACTTCCTCCCATTTCAATTGACTTGTCTCTATGAATCTCTGCCCTTGTTGTGCTTCCATTTGTTTTTCCTCTTTCAAACAATGTTAACATTTTTGAAGCGATGCGTTCCGCGTCCATCGATGTGTTGTACCGGCAACGGTGATTGAATGTTGTTGTGTTAATGAAGATGACAGTGGCTCTCAATGAGAATACGAGTCTTTCCAAAACATCCTATTCAGGCAAAGAAAATGCCACCATTGATTTCTACCGACTCGCCATTGACAAATGACGATTGTCCTGATGCCAAAAACGCTACAAGTTCTGCGACTTCCGGCGCCTCGCCTTCTCTTCCAAGTGGAGTCATCGAAGCTACGCGCTGTCGCACTTCTGGCTTGGTGAATGTATTGTGAAACGTCGTATTGATCATTCCGGGCGATACGGCGTTGACGCGGATCTTGCGCGGGCCGAGTTCTTTTGCCATAGAACGTGTGAAATTCAACACACCTGCTTTTGCCGCAGAATACGACGATGCGCCAGGTCCACCGCCATCGCGTGCGGCCTGTGATGAGAAATTCACGATCGCCCCTCCATCGACCATATGAGGCACTACTGCCTTGGTAACAAGGAATACCGATTTCAAATTCAAGCCGATGACAAAATCCCAAAACGCTTCATCCATTTCCTGGAGCGTCTTACGACCGACTAATCCGCCTGCAACATTGATGAGAATATGAACATGCTTGCCAAACGCTTTTTGTGCTTCTGCAACGAACCGTTCTGCGTCTGCAAACTTCGTCATGTCACCCTGAATGGCAACTGCTTTCCCGCCTGATTCTTCGATCGTTTTCACGGTTGCTGCCGCCTCATCGGGATTGTCATAGTAATTGATGGCAACGGCTGCTCCTTGAGAGGCAAGCTTGAGAGAAACGGCCCTGCCGATATCCCGGGCTCCACCTGTTACCAGTGCCACTTTATTTGATAGATCCATCATATGTTTTTCCCCATAGTTGTTAAAAATGATATCCGAGTTCTGCGGCAAGCGTGTGGGCTTCGCGAGAATTGTAATTCATGTTCGATTCCCACGCATCGATGTATCTCGTGTAGGCGTATTCGTATGCCAGGCTGATTTCAAACTTGCTCCAAGTAATGCCGCATCCAAGAGTGTACACCGATCCACGGATAGGATCGGTAACAATTGCCGCTCCCTCCTCAGCATACGATTGAACATCTTCCCGATACCCCCCGCGAAGCATGAACCGATCGGCGACTTTGTATTCCAATCCTACACGAAATATCTGGCTATCAAGCCATGGATTTTGCTGGATGGTGCCAACTTCATACGTTGCATCAGCATTGGAGCGTAGTTCATAATCAACAGCGATTACTATCCTATCGGTTGGATGGAGACCGAGTCCGAGTCTGTAATTCCATGGATATGTGACCTTGTCCGTTCCGCTTTCGGTGAACATGGTGTTCAGTGCTGATTTGTGGGTTGTCACCGCCCGATTCCATTCGCGCGTGATGGTGAATGAAGGGTGAATAGAAATTGCAACGCTGTAATATGGTTGATGCGCAAGGAATCCAACCGTGTACATTGTTCCTTTGTATTTGGATGTTCCAACCTTTGTGATGTGAGTGTCCACCGAATCAATGGAAAGCGCATTTGCGGCCATCAGATGCACCAGACCGCGGCCCGTCACTTCTTCGCGGTCATCACTTGATCCCGAAAGAAAAGCTGCGGAGACTCCAAGACTGATATTTTCACCGATGCCAATTGCCAGAGACGGTGTGATCCCAGTGATGGAACCTTCCCTCTGGTTGATGTATTGGAACCAATTGAAGTCTAGTGTATCCACTGCCGTTTTTTTGCGGATGATGGGTGCAGGCCGCCATTGGCCGATGTAACGGCCTAACGAGTCCCTGAGCGCATTATTGTTCTGGTAATAATGAGTGAGATCCACGACCTCAGAGTAACCGGCTCCGGCAACGATCTTCAATTCGCCGGGTGAGAACGGAACGGCTAATGCCGCGTAACCGGGGTGCATCCTCGGTGTTCGTTTGTCCCAGTTTGGCGTGATGGCATCATACGCCCGTGCGAGATAGAACACACTGTCAAACGGCAGCCGCTTGATGGTACGATCGGCATTAAATGTTGTATCATAGTGTCTTATGCCAGGGTTTTTGATTCCGTCTTGACGATCCTCGAACAACAGACTCAATTCACTGTAAAACTGATTGGGGTGCCACTCTTGCGATTGCGCAAAGAGCGGGCTGGAGTACGAAGCCCCAATCCGCACATCGATCAAAGATACTTGTGTCAGTAACGCGGGGTTCGAAAAGAGCACGGTGGCATCATTTCCAACAGCCGCCACAGCACCACCCATCGCACGACTTCGTGTTGATGAAACAATAAAGTTATCCATCTGTTGTATCGTGAGTGGATTATCAACCCCTTGTGCCCTAACTCCGGTCATACCAGCGCCACCTATTAGCAGTGAGAACATTACCATGTTTATTCTGACAGTGTGTTTCATTTGAATTTCACTCCGAGGCTAATGCGATGGACGTTGGTCAGATATTGGCTCATACTTCCGTAACTGTAGTCCGCAGAGATTACGATCAAGTCGAGATCGAAATTCGCGCCGCCGCCAAATGTGAGACCGTCGGCATCATAATTCCACTTGTATCCAACACGTAATGCAAAGAGGTTGGCGAACATGTATTCTGCACCGAAATGCAATTGTTGGTCGTAGTCATTTGGCTGGATGATATCTGTCGTGAGGGTCATGCAATTGTTTGAGGATTCAGACAGCAACGCATTCTTTCCGATGACATCGACAGCCAAGCCCAACCGAAACACCATCGGGGCCGGATATGCTTCCTGTGCAAAACGCACTTGCGCCCCAAAGTTTTGAACTGACGTGCCGATACGCAATGTGCGGTAGCCGGTATTGTAAAGCATTCCGAAATCAAACAACACCATCTTCACAGAAGTGTTGAATGTCTGGAGATTACCATAAATATCGGGTGCCGTGATAGTACTTCCATCCCAGAGTGATTCCGAAACGTATTTTGCTGTCAACCCCATCGAAAAATGATCGGTCATTTGTTGGGCATACGAAAGACCGAGAACCCAGGAGTTCGGTGTGAACGTGCGCCCGGTTAATCCATCGTGAAAAGACCCTGGATTAGAATTATTCTGGTAATCTGTATATCCTAGATTCTCAACACTGGTTTCATTGATACTCCCAATATCCGTCACTTGAAACTGTATTCCCGCTCGTCCCAACGAACCTAGTGACAAACCGTAAGCTAGCGCATATTGTTTGGTGTCAAATAGCCATTGAGTGTACGTGGATGTCGCTTCGTGGCCGGTAATTCCTGTCAGCATCGCGGGATTCCAAAAGATTCCGTCAATCCCAGATCCAAAGGCGACATACGCTTCACCAAGGGCGGTCGCCCGAGCTGTAGGCATCACCTTGAGAAATTGCAGCGACGAAGTGCCAACTTTCTGTGCTTTCGCCGTTTGAAAAGCGCATGCACAAAGTAGGACGAACGCCATGATGATCGTACTTTGTTTTCGTTTCATATCATTGTTCCTTAACGAATAACCACGAATTTACCGTGAGCCCGTTGGCTTGTCGGCGTCTCGACAACGAAGAAGTACAGGCCGGGGGCTATTTGTTGGTTGTTTCGTGTAACCTGATACCACGCACGACCGAAATGGTCAGATGAATGTTCTATTGTATTAACCAATTGCCCGACATAAGAATAGATGCGGATGGTACATTGTGCCGGAAGGTTCATGAAACAGATCCTCGAATCCGGGGTCATTGCACCATGGAAACCGGAGCGTACGAGAAATGGATTCGGAACCACATAAACATCTTTCAGCACCGTACCAGCGTTTGACGAGAGCACTTGAGTTTCATGCAGAATCGCGTTGCTTCGCGGACTCCTTACACCGAATTTGTCAACAGCCACGACAGAATAATAATAGTACTCTCCCAGCTTCGCTGTAAAATCCTGATACACATATGAACCACCTTGACTGGCGACATAGAATCGGGGGTCATAGCTTCCAACGCTATCTATCTTCTGCCAAGGACCTATGGCACTCTGTGACCGAAATACTTCGAAGTGGCTCAAATATCCATGCAATATTATGTCCACTTGGGGACCCCATTCTATCCGATTTCTTGGCAAAGAATCGGTAGTGACTTTTATTAGGGGCGCTGGAACAGCGAGCGCCAATTTGTATACACCGTGGTCTGGAGCATTTTCAGGCCAATAAAATGTTGAATCATAATTAACAACTGGTCCTCCAACATAGGCTTGTATAGCACGATTCGCCACATCGCGTATGGTAACGACTTCCGAATTGACGTAATCCGGTAGTTTGAACGTCTTCAGATAAGTACTTCCATATGGCAGTTTTGAGTCTCCACCAGATCCATAATAGATCAACGTATCCCAACAGGGGACGGGATTGTTTGCATAAAGTTCTGGCTGAGCACCAGCTTCACTGCCCAATTCACCCACACTCCCGCCTTCATCATCATACTTATTCTTACTGCTCGGGAGCAAACTTGCTACCGTTTCAGCGTGGTTTGCAGCGCCATAACCGGCAACCTCCGCGAGCGCAAATCTTATCTTCTCTCCATGCTTCATGATATAAGGTCCAAAAGTCATGGTTCGACCTAACGCAGCTTTTTGGCTCTGTCTCCAGTTGAAGGCTCCGCGGCCAATCCATTCACCAGGATATGCAGCCCGGTTGCTAATGCGGCCGTTTTTGCTCCATGCCGGATATGTATCCAACACTTCCTGTATGGCTTTCACATACGTCAAAACTCCCGTACTCAGTCGAACAGCGAATGGTTGCTTGAAATGCATATTTGCATCCCAGACGATAGAATCTTCAGCGGCACTGACCGGAGCTAGTGACTCGCCTCTATGCGCAAGGTGTGTGGTGTCGTGGTAGAGGATTACATACCCAACAGCTTGAGGAGATCCTAAACCGCCGCCATTGACGCCACTGCTCGCCCATTCGGCAAAATGGATGAGGTCTGGTTTCCCGTCCCGGTCGATGTTATAGGCCATCCATCGGCGACGGTCGAAACGAGCGCGTGCATCATGCTGCTCGTAATCCGTGTTTCTCCATTCATTGAACGTGCGTTCGTACCCGAACATTGATGGGCACAAGCCGTACACAAAACTGATCAGCACATCGGTCAATGTCGCATTAGAATGAACGATAGAAAAATCTGTTTGGTAGCGGTCACCGGTGTGTTCAAGTTCATATTCATAAATGATGAAATCATCATAATCGGGATTACTCCAGGACCTGCTTGTTCGTGTGACAGTGATACCGACGTTCGTGCCCCATTTGGCTACAATTTTTTCTTCAGCTTCATCTGGATTGAATGAAGTATTGATAGAACCATCCGGATTCAGTGGATAATTCTCGTACCGCTCGATCGAGAGCGGGAAACTAAACGTTCCACGAGGCGGCACATCTGAAGCACCACAGAGGGAATATATCCTTGTGGTATCGCTGGCGTTTGCAGCAAGACCCATCCCGCCGCCGAAAGAATTATACTGCCCGTTATATGGTTTTCCATCGACGACGGTTGCAGAATTACCCGGCCATTCGAATGATGGCTTGCCGGGTTCACTGCCTCCCGTTCCTTTATCGTAGGCACGACCAATCTCGCCTGTGTTATACACTGTTTCCCATAGCGTACCACGCTTATGGATCCTGTAATCGCGGTTTTGAACCTGCTGCGCACTGATGATACCACTAAGCAGCACGGGCAGAAACAGAAGTATGATAGTGCGTTTGTTCATACGTTCTCCATTTCCATTAAAAATCCAGTGCCAATCCGATGTACGTGGATCTTGGGGAATTGCCATAAATCAAGAAACCCTGATCAACTATGAACGGTGCATTTATCGTGTACCACTTCAACAGATCCGGATTGGTCTCGTAATTCAGGATATTGTTGTTGAGCGCTCCGGTGCTGACCTTTCCCGACGTCGTAAGCGTCTGAAATACCGAGTTATACGCGAAAATCTTCTGATTGAACAAATTCATCACCTCAATGTAGAACGTTGCCGATTGGCCAAAGAAATCCGAAATCTTCTTGCTGATTTTCAGATCTGTACTGTATTCATTCGGCGAACGGTGATTATTGAGGAGACCCAGCCCTTGCGTATCGTATGTGTACGGGCGCCCGCTGCGCATGAATGATGTCACCGCCACATATACTTGCTCCAGCGGATAGAAGTTGCCAAGGTGCGGTCCCCACGAATCTTCCGTCGCCAATATGAGATTGAGGGTCAGGTTGTGCGTCCGATCGAAATCGAGCAAAACGTCCCTGGGGTTGGGCAGTTCCACCGCAAGCTGGCCTTCTCCCGGACTTTCGCGATAGACAGGCGTCGCATTAAAACCGGTGCTGCTCTTGCCGGTGGCAACACTGTAGTTGTATTTCAAAGAACCTGTCAGCATCCCTTTCCGTTTTGAGAGAGTGACATGGAAACCGCGAATATCCGCGTAGTCTCGATTCACAAACGTCATGTACTGCTGACCGCCTTCATCATAATAGATCGCTTGTTCAAGGAGATTGTTCACATCCTTATAGTACCCGCTCACATCCAGCGTGAACCCTACGCCCAAGGCCTGTGTCACGCCAACGTCATAGCTTTTCGTTTCTTCCGGTTTCAATCGCGGATTTCCAAGTGTGACGCCGTTGAAATTACCGCTGCGTGGCAATTGCAGATAGACCGTACGCTCAAAGGACGGCCGCTGGAAAAACGATCCATAGTTCAAATGGAACACCGTGAACTCAGATACCGGAAAGGAAATGCCAATGCGCGGCTGCAACCGTCCGATGGTCGGTGTCCGTTGTTTTGCGGCAAGATCTGGATCATAATGAATCCCAGTGGAATCGACATATCGGACTGGGGAAAACCGATCGACATAATAGTTCACGTTTTGATTGTAGAGATCAAATCTGAAACCCACGTTCGCGATCAAGCCCTGGAATTCCATTTTATCTTGTACATACAGTCCTAATTCGAATGGCTTCGCAAGAAATATTTCATTTTTTGAGGATGCCAGTGAACTAAGACTGGTGTTGTCGTTCACATTTATATTGTAAAAATTGACCTGCGTACCGGCAAGCAGCATATGTGCATTCGATGTCTGGCTCGTTATCGATGCGTCGATGGAAATGGTGCGGGTTTGTTCGTTACGGAAGTCATTTTGCATCTCACCGATAACGGGAGCAAGGTTTGGTACGGTGTAATCCGACCAGAGAGCATCCCTCTTATCATCGCTCGTATACCGGTTTGGATTGACGATACGCGCACCATCGACGTATTTTGTTTGCAGCATGTTGACTTTGACATCAAGCAATGTGCTGTTGCTCCATACGTAGACCGAACGCAGGCCAACTTGCATGTTGTCTTCCTTCAATTGCTGTACCCCGATGACGCGATCAAGTAACCAATCCCAGAAACCTGAATAGCCGGTACTGTTCACCCCGTTGAGGTCGTACTCGCGGCGTCCGGAGTACGCACCACTCACTCGGAATGTAAATGGCCCAAGGTCCTGCACAATATTCCCCATCACCTGCCTATTGACATTGGGACCTGGAGTCGGAATAATGGGCCACCTGTTCTCAACCCGTGTGGCAAGAAAGAGGCGAGCGCTCTTGGAAAGCGGGCCGCCGGCGTTTGCTTCGACCGAGTAATCCCAGAGATTGTTGTACCCTCTATTCAGATCTCGATTTGCTTGTTTCCATAAGGCATAGGCGATTTGGGAGACTTGTATGGTATCCAAGTAGCGATTGATGCCGTACGAGATCGTGCTCCAGTACGGGTTCAGACCGGCTGTTGTTGGATCATTTCCTCGCCATTTTTCATCTGTGTTGAGCATAGACAGATATGGATTGGCACTCTCATCAAACACGTTAGCCCCGAAATGTTTGTAGCCGGGAAGTCTCGTGCGCACATCGGCTCGTGCATGCCAGCGATTCGATCGGCCCTCCTTCATCGAGATGTTGACAACGCCTGACTGTGCATTGCCATATTGGGCACTGAAACCGCTCGTAATGACTTCCATCTCTTCAACTGCGCTCATAATGGGAGCGAAGGCAATGGAACGGTTCAAAGGATTCATGATCCCCATACCGCTAAGATTATACAATTCTTCGCCATCCCGACCGCCGCGAAAGTGCCCATCAACAACATCTGCTGAAAGAGCAAGAACATCGGAAATACTGCGCATACCGGGCACGGCAAGCATCTCATCTGATCGAACGATATCACTTGTAGATGTCTTTTCTCTTTCCACGTCGGGCCGTACTGCAAAAATTTCCACAGCTTTTTGTTCGATTGCAGTTTCTTCCAACGCAAAGTCAACTGTTGTCGTGCGTGCCATGTGCACGATGACGTTCTTGTTGATAATCTCCCGATATCCCACTATGGATGCTCGTATTTCGTATGTTCCAGGGGGGATGTTGAGAATAAAGAAATACCCGTCCAGGTCGCTCGATGCCCCCATCGTAGTCCCAAGCACAACCAGATTTGCTGAAGGAATTGGTTCTTGAGTCTTTGCGTCGACAACGCGCCCGGATATTTTTCCTGCGTTTTGTGCAAACACAGAAACCGACCATAGAAGGCACAAAAGAAACAAGTTCTTTGTCATGTGTCGTCCCTTTACTTTGGGATGATTCTTGTCTCGAACAAGTTTATTATTCTTCAAAGGAGCCTTGATCGAAATGAAGCTCCAGATGGAGCAGCGCAGTCTTTCTCATTGCGGATCCAACTGGTGACGCTCCGAAATGGATACGACTTTCCCAATCAGTATTCTATAGGATTGCCATGGGCCATTGTTGGTTTTGATGCTCACCGAGTCGCTGTCGCTCCTTAGGACAGTTATCGTGGTGCCTCTGCCGGCGGTTTGCGTGATCTCAAACGAACTCCGCCGCGGAAAGCGGATCTCAAGTACGCTGTCCGAAAAGGACTGCGCTGCGTGCATCCAATACGTCCGAAGCGACTCGTGCGTTGACCGGAGAAATGCCCGGGCGTCTGTTGCGATGTGGCCGTCGCCGATCAACGCACCGTCTGATTCAGTGAAGGTCCAGCGGGAGTCGCCAAGGCCAATCGATGTGGTGGTCGTGGCACCTCTTGTTGAATGCTCGATGAGAGGGTCCACCTCGCGTGAAACCGGGGCAGGGAGCAGCAGTGTCAAGAACCGGAAACTCCCGTTGTGCTTCTTCTCGAACACAACTCCCGAGGTCGAGGCTACCGACTGGTTCTTGATACTGAAATCGTCTCCTTCCAGTTGAATGATCTTGAGCCGTGCTCCATCGAGCTTCTGCAAAGCGCTGTGCGCCTTCTCGTCGATTTGATAGTTTCCCTGCCATATTTGCGTGTACGTGTGCGAGCTCGCGGAACTGAATTCGTCAATGACGAGCCAACAAGCGGGTTTTAGAAAGAGGACGGATCGGCCATACCGCACTCCTGCGTCTTCAAAGCCGTTGTGCTTCGCTGAGAAGAAGTCGGCGCTGCTCCCGCTTAACCATTCCTGTCCAGACGGCAACGGCAGCTTCTGCCATCGGCCAAAGCCTGTTCGGGCATTGTTCTCAATCCAGCCGCGTCCCTGCAGCAGGGTGTCCACGAGCGCCACGCTCTTCACGAGCGAGTTCTTCAGTATCCGATAGTCGGGAGCGCTGTACCGCACCGGATAGCTGGGGAGGATCTCGGCTCCAAAGCCGTATGCGATAAGTCCGAGAATCCCTCCGTGTGTATGATCGGGCTTGTCCTGGGCTAGACCTCCATCGATGATCAGATAGAGATCGTCCTTCTCCCATCCCGTCCGCATGACATAATAGTGGCTCTGTGGAAGGCCCACCGACAGCACCGAGGGCTGCTTTGGCGGTAAGGTTTCGTAGGCTTGAATTTGATCTGTCGAGAGGAACCAGAAGAGCGAAGAGGGAAATTTCTCCTGACCGAAGAATTTGTACGTCGGATCTCCAAAGAGGGCCGCGCCGAGGCTGAGGTATTCTTCTTCAGTCGGTTCGGGCAATTCAGCTACGTCGTTGGACGACGGTTCGTATCGTGCCTGCCCATCCTGGAGCACGGGAACCCTCTTATTGGGCATGGCAACAGCCACGAGCGCATCAAACATGGCCTTGAACCGTTCTTTGAAGATGGGGGGGAGGTCGATCCCGTTCAGCAGTGAAAGCCTGTAGACGCGGAAGTAGTTCAAGATATCGAGCTTGAAGTAGTGTGAAGCGCGTTCGCACTGGAAGCCATCGGCGGGGATTTCTTTCTCAAGATGCTCAAGGATTGTTTTGAGCGCCTTGCGGTTCCATTCGCGCATGACAGGGAACTCCGGATACATAAGTGACACTTCGTAGATCCCCGTGAGCCCGACGAGCTGGTGATTTCCCCAATTGAATTTCTCGCAGACGTCGATCAGACGCGCACCATGGAGAAGGAAGACCTTGATGAGGAAGATCTGATCTTTCCATGAATAATCCGGAGAGGCGAGGAGCAGGTGATGCATAGCCAACCAGTTCCGTGCGCGGTGACCGCCGTAGAAGCGCTCGAAGACATCGTTCGCTCCCGACTCTGTCAATCCCATTTCGTAGTCGTGGATGAAATCCCGCACGTGGTTCATAAGAAAATCGAGGTCGGCGGATTTCCGGCCCTCAAGGTAGTATGCGAGAGCAATGTTCTCTGCCTGCGATTGGCGGGCGAGGAAGCGGATCGTGTTGGGGGTGTGGGCTCTACCGAGCCGGTCTTTGCCCGGCACTTTCCAATCGACATCGGACTCGTAAGTCCGCATGAATGCGTGGGCATCTGCAACGATTGTAATGGCTGCTCCGGTGTAGCTGGCCGCGAATTGTTCGAGCCGCTTCTGGAATTCCACGGTGGAGAAGAAATATCGGGGAGCAGTGCGATTACGGAAGTAGGTAGCAACTTCTTGCAGTGCGTGCGCGGTGTCCCCTTCGGAGAGCAGCTTTCGCGCACCTGCGAACTCTTTGCGCTCAAGGTCGAGGACGCGTAGGAAATCCGCGTCTGAAAGCAGCCGATCGCGCGGGACCTTGTCGCGGAAATCTACACCACCGTGGAGAAGTGAAGAGGCTTCTGCGGCAGGTGCGGCGATAAGAAGAAATGTCAAGATGGTTCCGTGCAGGACCAACGGCATTTCCACGGTTTTGGAGAATAGAGTCGACGGTGCGTGGAGGCAGAAAACCCGCACGGTCGGGTGAAACAGTCGAGCTACTTTGTCGCGTACGTTGTCCGAATATGTTCCTCAGCAATCCTCAGATGTTGTTCCATCGCCTCCCGTGCTGCGCGGGGATCGCGTTGGAGAATGGCGTTCAAGATTTTTGTGTGCCACTCGACAGCAGATGCTTTTGCATCCTTTACTGCGCCATAGACGTCTGATTTGATCTTCGGCATCAGCCGATGGATCGGATCGATGATCAGAGGCACGATTGGATTCTCAGACGCTCGCGCGATGTCCAGATGGAACATCATATCCAGATGTGATAGCTCGGTGTGTTCGTCGCCGCAGTTTATCAAATCGTCGAGGTCGCGCTTCAGTTTGACAGCGTCCTCCTCCGTATGGTTGAGTGCCGCCGCCGCCGCGATTGGCGGCTCAATCATCTGACGAGCATGGATCACATCGAGGACGTGCGTCTTTTCATACCGAAGATGGAGGTACATGTGCATCGGGTTCGTCACCGTGTCGGCAGAAGGATTGTTGACGAACACCCCTGTGCCTTTCACGCTTGTGACGAGTCCTCGACCGCTTAACGTCCTGAGGGCTTCTCGGACAGCGGTACGGCTGACTCCGAACTGATTACAGAGCTCTTGCTCGGACGGAAGCTTTGATCCAGGAGAGAGCTTCTTGGCGAGGATTGCCTCCTCGATTTTTTCCTCCACCAATTTGCTGAGTAGTATTCTTTCGCCGATGAGTGTGAAAATCGCAGGACCTCCTCATATGATGTATGATATCATACCGATGATAGCGAAAGACGGAGAAATTGTCAAGAAAAAAATCGATCAGCCCCTGACGGCGTTGGCAAGGAAGTCGGCGGAAGAGTATTTGTCTGTTTTCTGGCTCTTATTCTAGCAAAAGCAAAACTTTGACTCATCGCCAGTGCGCTCTCACTAACGCCTCAGGTGGGGGAAGAGGTGTTGCCGGATGGGCTTCCTTATATTGTGGCAAGCGAGAAAGCAAGAGGGGGGATGAGGACTCTCTATTGGCAAGTCGGCTGCAACATATTTCTGCCCAAGAGATCGAGTTTCTTGAAATCGCTGTGTCGAATTGGAGTCAAAAGGGGATGCGTGCATGGAATACCCTATTAGCTGAACTGCTATTCAATTGCCGTTTCAAAGGCTCGATGCAAGGCTGCAACTGCCGTAAGTAGCCGGTTTACCCGCCGTAGCCCCGGAGGGGCGTAGGCGTGGCCCCCGTGCTTCGACTCGCTTCGCTCGCTCAGCACAGGCTACGTGATGAATCCTGTTTGCCAGCATCAAAAATGAAAAAGGTCAAATGGGTCACCTCAGTTCTTCTAGGACGGGCACACAGAGCAAATCTGGTGGAATGAGGCTAAAGTTTCTATCGTGTGCATCGCGTGCCCCGGACTAGAACCTGCAAACGGAGCTTGTCCCGCCCATCTTGGGGGGTAGTTGTGAGTGCTGCCTACGAGGCAGGGGAGGTCTATTCGCAGGCTACGACAGAGTCTAAGAAATCGTTGAAAACCCGAAGTTTTCCTGTGGTGTCACGCTAACTGCAGCTCGGTAACGACCAGCAGTTGTACTGGGTGCAGAAGGTTCCCTTTAGGGCTACCGCCAAAATCACTCACGAACTGCCTTTTTGTGAGTGATTGTGATTTTGCGCGTCCCGCCGTCCTGTGGCGGGATACGAACAGTTGCACGCGAGCGATTTCTGCGAGTGGCTGCAACTTTCAGCATCCCACTGAGTGAAGCGGAACCCGGATGGGAATTTTTAATGGTCGATTTTCGATCTGCGGTTGCCCATTGATTGCATCCGCGCAACGTGGCGCTAGCCTTTTCTGCACCTGCTTCATCGCTCGCCTTCTCGAATGAACCACCGTGGATCTTGCTCGTTGACTCCGGCCACTCTGCGACATATATTTGTAGAAAACATCCCTCCGGCACCAAAACCAACAGGAAGGCCTGCCATGAAAAGATCAAGTCTTAGTGCCCTTGTCACTATTTTGACTTTGGTCGCGTTTGTTCTGTTCCATGTGGATCTCGCGGCTCAGGAGAAACAATCCCCCATTCGTATCGCCGTGGCCACATTTTCCCATGAGACCTGCACGTTCTGCCCCGACCCGACCACGGTCGCCGACTGGGAGTACTACGGCCCGCCGACCCGCGATATTCTCCGCGGCTCGGCTGGCTACATCGGCGGCTTCAAGCGCATGTGTGAAGAGTACGGCGGCGTGGAGCTCATCGGCATGACCTCACCGCGCGATTCCCGCGGCGGGTCATCCGGGAGTTGGCTCACGCAGGAAGCCTTCGACAAATACGCTGGTCTGATTGTCGCCGATCTTCGCCAGGCCAGTCGCTTGGACGGTGTCTTCCTCGCCCTCCACGGCGCTATGGCCGTGACCGGGGTCCCCAGGCCTGAGGCAGAGCTCGTCCGCCGAGTGCGGGCCGCCGTGGGAGAAATCCCAATCATGATCACGCTCGACCTCCACGCCAACGAGGACCAGGCGTTGGCGGACGTGGCTGACGCTGTGTTCATCATCAAACGCTACCCGCATTACGACGCGACCCTCATTGGCGAGACAGCCGCACGTGTTATGATCAACACCATCCGCGGCCGATACAAGCCCGTCATGGCCGTGCGCAAGCCCGGAGTCATCACGCCCAGCGTCTTCCAGGGGACCGGCACGTCGCCAGCCATGGAGATCATGGAGCGGGCCCGCATCTGGGAGAACGAGAATCCTGACGCCTATGTTTCCGTTGCTTTCGGCTTCGCCTATGCCGATGTGCCCGATGCAGGAGCCGTCGTCATGGTCGTCACGAACAATGACAAGACACTTGCCGACCGGATTGCGGACGATATGTCGGATTTCATCTGGCGGCACCGGAAGGAGTTTGCCGGGAAGATCCTGCCCAAGACGAAGGAAGGCGTAGCGCTGGCCATCAAAGCAGTGAGGGACGGCCGAAGGCCCGTCGTCATCGCCGACCACAGCGACCGCACCGGTGGCTCGACCCACATCCTCGAGGAGCTCATCCGGCAGGGCGCCTCGAATTTCTGCATCACGACACTGCGCGATGAGAAGGCGCTCGAGGTGATCGCCGGGAAAAAGGCCGGCGACACGGTATCGCTAAAGCTCGGCGGTTACTCGGACGAATTCGCCGGAGATCCCGTGCCGCTGGAGGCCAAGATCGAATACCTGGGCAAATCCGGCCGCGACGCGGTGGCGGTGCTTCGTTTCGGCAGAAACAACCGGGTCATCCTCACCCCGCAGCTCATGCAAGTGACAGATACCAGGATCTTCAGCAGGCTGGGCATCAAGATGGAGGAGCTGGACATCATCGTCCTTAAGTCCCGGGTTCATTTCCGGCGCGGCTACGCCGACACAGGGATCGCCGGCGCCATCTTCGAGGTGGACGCCCCCGGCTGGGGACCAGCCGACCTCTCCACGCTCCCCTATAAGAACATCCCCCAGAATCTCTATCCGTTGTACAGGAAAGAGTGAAAGCGACGGGACTACGCGAAAACTGCCCGACACCTTCCCCCTTCATCATGGATTGGCCAAGGGTTGACCCCCCGGGAGAGAACAGTTCAAATAGCCAAACAAGAAAGCCGCCTCGATAGACAACATCGCGACGGCTTTTTTTGAAATGGAAATCGGACAGCCTAGATCCCTTCTTTGTCATTCAACTTGGCTTTTCGGTCTCGATTTGTTCTCGGGAGCGTCAACTTTGCAGGTTTCCCTTTCTCATCCAACTCAAACTCAACGTAGTCCTCCCGATCTTCCATAAGGAACTTCTTCGTTGACACCGGGAAGAGCCGGAACTTGAGACCGGTTGCAAGCTCGATGAGCAAACCATCTTCATACATCTTCACCTGAACTGTGTCGTTGTCCGCGGGATACAGTCCAGCGTGTCTTGCCAGGTCTTCCCTCGACATACGTATGAATTCAACCGGTTTGCCTGCGGATTTGAGGACGACAAGCTCCGGTTGCTCCTTGGGTTCGCCGGTTCTCGCTTCCAAAACCATCTTCGCAAGTTTGAAACCCTGGGCATACTCGACCCTCTTGCGTCTGTACGTATCAACTCGGTGCACAAAAACAAATTTCTCCTTCGGTGCGACCCCGATGATATGTCCACCTGACCCGCGGGCGGTGTAGAAACCAGGCATCGATGTTGGCCCTTGGATCCACCACAGATATGCATACCCCCCTTCTCCCGCCTCCGAGTAGGAGGTCGTGCTTTCTTTGATCCATTGATCGGAGACAATTTGTCTCTCATTCCAGCGGCCCTGTTGCGCAAACAGCACGCCGAAGCGCGCCATGTCTCTCGCGGACATTTTGAACGGATAAGCAGGATGCAGAGAGTTTTCCTTTTCCAGATGATAATATCCGTCTATGAGCCGGTAGTCCTGCATTTGAAGCGGCTCCGCCAGTCGCACCTTGAATTCTTCAAAGAGGTCCTTTCCGGTCACCTGACGGAAAATCGTACCGAGCACATTGAAATCCCAGTTATTGTAATACCAGAAAGTGTTGGGGGCGTGACTTCCCCGAAGTGGCCGTAGCTGTTTCATGCGTGCTGTCTCGTATGCTGCAGGTAGATACACGCCGGATCGGGCTTTGAGGAGATCCCGGACCGTCGCCCTCTTTTCTGTTTCCGTCAGCGGCTCTTTGTCGACGATGCCGAGCTCACCGATGGTCTTATTGATATCGATCCGCCCTTCATCCACGTGGATGCCGTATAATGCGCTCAAGTAGCTCTTGCGGATTGAGTGGCACATGAACCTCCTCTCGATGTCTCCCCAAACGACGAGTACTCGTCCGTTATATACGGCCATGAACGCGGCACTGCCCAGAGTATCGAAGCATTGCCTTGCTTTGTCGAGTTCCGTCGATGACCACCCCGCTTCCTCCGGCGTCTTGTATTGGAGCCATTGTGCTCCGGGATTCTGAGCGAGCACAATCGTTGAAATGAAGAAGACATTCAGCAGGATCCATTTCTTCGATCTCATAGTACTCTCCGCTTATGTTAGTTCTTCAGCTTTCAGATTCATACCGTTCTATGTGAGAGGCAGTTCAAAAGTAATGTACGCAATTCTGTGATACGACCGGGGAGGATGACCTGGCACGATCAGGATTGCCGCCAGCAGCCAGCTCTCAGACCTGTTTTGCACAAGGCTTCCAGCGTGCAGAGCATCGACAGACGGCGCAATGCAGTAGCTTGCAGGGGCTTCTCGACCATCCGGCTTTGCAGTCACTCCCGTCAACGGAACCCACGCTCGTTGCATCTCTGGACGCAATTCATTACAGTGTACTCCGGGCAACAGACGTCGAAAGACAACGATTCGGAGGTCTGAGGAGGACGGAGGCAATGTCGGAGAAGAGCTTTACCGTGCTGGTGATCGCAACGGGCGCGCTGTTTTGCGCCTGCTGTTCGAGCTTCAATGTGAGTTCTTCCCGCATGGTGGACTCAGATGAAAAGGTGTGCTCCACATTCGCGGTCATGCCCTTCTACTATCCAAGCTACTTTCCCTATACCCTGGATCGATTAAGAGAATCCCTCCTCAACGCTTTAAGAGCTCGGGGATTAGATCGGGACTACTGGGAAACGAACTGGGAAAGAGTGGATACGCTCAATATCTCGTTCGTGAACCTCAACGAAGAGCAAGCTGATACTATCGCCAGACTCTTAGAGGTTGATCTTCTCATCACTGGTGAGATCCGAAACAACGTCACATTTCGACACAGCTGGTACGCCACCAGGGCCGTAGCCAACACGATGCTTCTGAAGGCATACCACACGAGATCTCGTAGGTTTGTGCTCCGAGAGGCACCGAAGGATATCGTCTACTGGGGGCTTATCCCTTCTGTCAAAGATTTCGACGATCAAGCGAAGGATTTCGTGGACAAGCTGGTCAACATGGGATATCTGAAATAGCTCCGCGCCTGATCCCCTTGCTCACCTCCCTTTGGGCAACTGCGGGGGAAGAGCCGACACCGTTCCAAAGCCATTCCGACGTAGTTGCGCTCCTTCAAGAAATGAAGCCGCCCCGACGGGCAACATCGGGACGGCTTTTTGACAGACTCGGAGAGAAGCGCCTATTCTGTACCCCAGTAGGGATTGCGCATCTTCTCATTCAGAGAAATTGGCATATATTGCCAAGTACCCGGCGCCAAGTGCCATTTGTTAAACCGCCGTTGGTCAGGCAGTCTGAGGCCCCTGATCCAAAGTGCCTTATCTCTCTCTTCGAAGATATTATAACTCGTTGCCGTCTTTGGATCAGAAAGAGTGATGACTGTGCCAGCCGGCAGGGCAGAGACCCCCTGTGAAGTTCTCACTGCATTGATCAAGGTCAACGCATTGTCGCTCGATGCACCGCGCACTGCCAGTTCTGCTCTCATCAGGTTGTTTTCCTGCCAGTCCATCAATTCTATCGGAGTAACGGTCGATCCCGTTTGCACATATTTTATCTCACTATAGAATACCCAACCGCCGGTACCTGTCTTCCTCTTGATCTTTATTCTTTTAGCCTCAGTCGTATCAGCTACAACATAGGCGTTGAAGCGCGGGTCAGCCATCAAGTGGTCTCGCAACTCGCCTGCCTCAGTCCTATAAGCATTGTCGTTCAAAAGGTCGTACTTGGCGAGCCAGGGCGCATCCGGACTTACAAGTCCCTTTGCAGCACATGCTGCGGCACTGGCGTAATTCCCGATGAAAAGATACAACCTTGCCATAAGAGAATTCACGAGTCGTATTTGATAGGCGTTGGTGGTGTACTTCAGCGCCTCGTTCCATCTATCAATGGCAGTCTGATAGAGCTTTGCAGAAGGGATGAAATGACCAAGGTTGATCGGCGAGCCACCTTCCGTCGGGCCTCTGCCAAAGTACGTGGCCGTCAAGTAGTAAGCATATGCACTGCTGAAGTAGCCACAATATAATGCGCTGTCTTTCAGAGTTGCACGAGTAAATGTAATGTTGTTACGGACTCTGTAAAGAAGCGTATCGGCCAGGATCCGCAACTCATGGACATTGTCATATGGTTGCGCATTCTCATCTCTGTAGTCCAGGGGATCACCCTCATCCAGCATCTGATAGCCAGGAAAGGTTGCCATTGGATTTCGCGTATCAAAGATGAGTTGATCAGAGAGACCGTCGGCGCCCCTGAACAAATCGTCTACCGTCCACGCTACTTGATTGTCTACGCCCACTATGAGCGCGGGGACGTTTCTCTCTGCGTTAAGCGCTTCGCTCACGAGCCTGTCGTTATAAGGCTCTACGTTGGAAACATAGTCTTCACAGGCAGACAAGCTCAGAAGGGCGAGGACGCTGAAGAGTATTCCTATGTTCGTTTTCATGTTTGTTCCCCGGGTTCGTTTAGAAAGCCAACTTGATCCAGAAGTTGTATGTTCTCGGCTGCGGAAGCGTGGCCCATTCGGTTCCCGTGTTCTCAATGCCCGACCTATAGTTCGCCTCCGGATCCATCGGGTACTTTGTCCACTTCGCAACATTTCTCACCGATATGCCAGCCTGCATTCCGCTGACATAGCTCTTCGGAATGAAATCTGACAAGAGGTCAGTGAAATCATAACTCAGGCTTGCCTCACGGAAGAAGAAGAAGTCAGCGTCATAGACAAACGACCCATAGTAGCTTGGATTCAATCGTGCGAACTCATTGGCCGCCTGGATGTATTCGGGGGTGCCAGGCGTCAGTGGCTGAATACCCTGCTGGACAGGACGCGTACCACCAGTAGGTATTTTGCCGAGTTTCGCTTCTAGGATCAAGTGGGGTATCCACGATCTGGCGAGGCACGATCTGCGGATTGAGTAGCTGAAGACCTTGTTGTTGAGGCCCCACTCACCCATGGCGTAGAAGTTGAAGTTTTTCAGGAAACGGAAGTTCAGGGTAATGGACCCGCTGTGATCCGGGAACGGATTTCCAAGAGGCACCATTTGCGGCCCCATTTTCCCGGTAACACCAATTGAGGAATCAACATACACGCCCTTGTATGTGCCGTCTGCATTGAACGTGGCTCCACGTACGTTGTATTCATAGAACTCCCACTTGGGTAGTCCCGGCTTCATCACACTCAATCTCCCCATATTGAGTACTTCTATGAAACCTAGAGACTTGACCTCGTTTTTCTGGAAGTTCCAGATGAATGACATTGAAAGGTCGTAGTTGGCAGTTCGTATCGGATTGACCTGTAGTAAGGCTTCGATTCCCTTGTTTTCTACGGAACCTACGTTGTACGGGAATGTATAGTCGCCCAATCCCGTCGAAGGCGCATAGGTGGCATTGACGATCGACCTTGTGGCATTCTGCAGATAGAACGTGAACTCCAGAGAGAACATGTTCAAGTACTCGGCGTCAAAGCCCAGCTCAAACTCCTTGATTCTCTCGGGCTCAATTTCAGGATTGCCGAGTCCGCTGAAGCTGAGACCGTTCAGGCCTGACCCCCCTGGAGAGCTCGAATATGTCAACGGCACTCCGTCGTCCACGTTTGGCAATTGACCGGATTCACCATAGCTGGCCCGCAGTTTCAGCATACCTATTTGGGACGGCAGGATACCGAACTTATCCAGACGAACCGCAGCACTGGCGTGCGGGTACGAAATCGCCGGACTCTCAGCGCCAATAGCACTCGAGTAGTCTCTTCTCACTCCGATCGTCCAAAAATACGTATCGTCGTAAGAAAATGGCAAGTCTGCGTAAATGCCAGCCTCCCTCCTGCTTGTGCGACTGTCCCACTTCGAAAGAATGTCCGTCGCTGAACCGATGATATCCATCACCTCGTTACCAAAGTTCCGGACATCTATTCCAAACGTTGTGGTTTTCCTATCAACGATCTGGGTTCCGACGACTGTGCTGAATTCCAACTTGTCCATCAACACGTCTTTGAAAGAGTAACGAGCGTTGAGATCGTACGTCTTCTGAGACGATTCTCGTTTCTCCACCTGCTTCTCCCCCGTCGTGAGACTGCCATATTTGATGCCGTAAGGATAGAGTACATTTTCCTCGTACAGCGTGTACTGGACGCCCCCGCCCGCATTCAACTCCAGATTGGAGATAGGCCTCCAGGTCACGGAACCTGAACTAAGAAGCCCGTTCTGAAAAGAGAGACCGCTCAGCGCTGCAAGCGCTTCTCTCGTGGCGTTGGCGAATGCAGGGTAGTAGCAGAGCGCATTCAGGCCGTATCCGTAGACTGCGTCATCGCCGAACGGACGACTGAGCTTGTACCAAGTGTATGAAGTATTGAACTTGAGACTGAACTGTTCAGAAGGAATCGCATCGAAGCTCGCTTTCAAGGAGTTTCTATCGATGTAGTTCTGGGCTGGTATGAGTCCTGCGTCATAGCGGTTAGTGTACGAAGCGAAGTACCTTAGCGCATTGGCACCTCCCGTAACGCTGACACTGTGTTCCCTAATCATACCATCAGTATCCAAGATGCCATTCATTGTATCTGCATTGAAGAAATCAGATGGGTAGTCGAACCGTGACGTGTTCACTCCAAAGTTGTATTGATAATTGACGGTGTAACCTTTTCCCGGACCAAGAAGTTTTCCGGATTTTGTTGTAATCAATACCACACCGTTCGAGGCGTTTGTACCATACGTTGATGCAGCGGCAGGTCCCTTCAATATTTCAATATTCTCTATGTCATTGGGATTAAGACCGGCAAGAGAATTCGACCTTTGCCCTCCCGTAAAGAGAGGAGTATAGTTTATGTTCTCCACTCTCACGCCGTCAACATAGATCATCGGCTGAGCGGTGCCGTTAATACCTCCGCCGCCACGAACGAAGAAGTTCATTCCGGTTCCCGCATTTCCGGAGGACTGGCCGACAGTTACACCGGCTATCTTTCCAGAGACCAACTGCGTAAGGCCCTGGAAATTCTGAATCTTTGTTATGTCAGTGACCTGGATGCGGCTTGCGGCGACCTGAGCAATTCCTTTCGCCGTCTTCGACGCGATACCCGTAACAACAACGGCCTCAAGTTGGAAGACATCCTCATCCAGCTCTATGTTGACAGTGATAACACCCGGTCTCAGGGTGATTGTCTCCGTCTTCGACTTGTAGCCGATCATCGTCGCCGACAACACCGCTTGCCCTCTCGCCTTGTCTTCAGGCAAGACGAAGCTGTACGCCCCTGATGGATCAGCCGCCGCCCCCAGGCTGAGCTCCCTTATCATCACGTTCGTCCCCGACAATCCCTCACCCGTTTTCCTATCCGTCACTCTTCCACGGACGGTGGTGGCTTGCTGCTGAGATTCGTCGGCTGACAACGCCATTGAGCCGGGCTGAGAAACCTTGTCAGCGGGATTCGGAATGAGTACATCGGATGCTTGTATCCTTTCCGACACGAACCTCCCGCCGGCATTCCCCCTCACCTCTTGCCACCCCACGCTCTGCGCGAAGAGGGCGGTAGAAAGGATGCACGGCATCAACCAAAGGAAGAGCCGAAACATTTTGCTTGTTCTCACGGCAATTCTCCTTTCGGTTATGTAAGATTAATTAAGATGAGGAAATGATAGTTAGTTGATCGGTAGGATTATCAGATTCTCTGCCTGGAAGTCCTAGAGCGTACGGGGCAGGATAGTAGGTCCCGGTCATACCTTTGAACGCGACGCAACGGGTCACGAAAAATCCGTTACGTTCGCGCAGTGCTCACAAGAGACCGCATCAGAGAGGAGACATCACTTCTTCGCGTGCATCATAAACAACTCCCCAGTGAATGTCAAGCATCTTGACACGTGCGATGATTCTTTCGTCTGTTTCTCAGTTATAATAATCCAGGAATCATTATTGTTGTTTCAATCATTTCGAATGCCCGAAGACAGCCCCTCTTCTCATCGTAGTGTCTCGACCAGTTCACTCTCTAGCGAGTCAATCGCACAAAAGGAAGATCATAGGCCCTTGGCAATGCGATGCTCAAACTCACTACGTGCCCATCCTTGTCCCGTCTGAAACGCACTACCCATTCCCCCGATTCTCCGAAAGCAGTCCTTACGCTGGGCGCAATGAAAGCATCGTTATAAGCGGATGTGAGAGGACGGACTGTATCTGGCCTGCGACGTAGAGAGAGCTTTCCGTCTTGCACAAGAACAGAACAAGTCACCTCCACTTCATCACTGTGGTAAAGCCCTTCAAATTCTCTTAGTTGGGCCACAGTCGGAGACACTTCCTCCGCAGGTTCAAATTGAGTTGTATCTTCGCTGGTAGCGAATGAGAATGAAAAGCGGTTACCTTGGCCCTGTGTACTGAAGAGTATCCGATTGGGCCCGTTCCCGACCAGGAAGTCCGTATCCGAGAGTGGAAGCAGCTCACTCCTGCCCACATAGAGGCTACCATCGCGCAATGACAACCGAAGAGGTGTGTCAAGGCGAGGATTACGATAGAGCCCTGCCTTTGCTTTCAGAGCATTGAGTGGGAGTGAAATCACTTCCGGTTTTTTCTCACTTATATAGTCGCGCAGGAAAATATCGGCTGTTTGGTGTGCAAGCGAATCCGGGTTCATGGTGGCCAGATTGCAGAGCAGGGCCACGGAGAGATGCTGCGTGGGGTATCGCATCAGAAAAGCCCGGTAGCCCGCTGTCGATCCACTGTGACTCACTTCCGGAATTCCTTTGTATATGCTTACACGAAGGCCCTCGGCATAGCTTATCGTCTGCCCACTCGTAAGTACTGCTCTCCGCTGGAGTTCTTCCACAAGCGAAGGCCCGCCAACCTTACCATGGATGAAGTTTTCGTTCCACAGGAGCAGATCGCCCACTGTGGTAAGGAGCCCCCCGTTACCATGCACATTTTCAAACGGCATATTCATGGAGTAGCTTCCTTCCCTGCGCGAATATGCGATGGCTCGGCCCGGCACGATCCGGGAAAAGTCGTCACGCCAGCCGGTATGCTTCATGCCGAGCGGGTCGAAGATATTCCTCTTCGTGAAGTTGGCGAATGCCTCTCCGCTCACCCGTTCCACAATCATGGCCAGGAGATTATATCCCGTGTTGCAGTATGAATACTCAGATCCGGGTGAGAAGTTGAGAGACTTTTGTCGGCTGACCACATCGAGAACATGGGCCTGTGTATGAAGACGGGTACCGCGCGGCCAACCGGCCACATCTACAATTGCCCCCCAGTCACGCAAACCGCTGGTGTGATTCATGAGATGCCGAAGCGTGATCTTGGATCCATAGTCGGGTAGCTCGGGGATGTACTTCCGCACGTCATCATCGAGTCCAAGCTTCCTTTGCTGTGCAAGTTGGACTATTGCCGCTGCAGTGAACTGCTTCGAGACCGAACCCGCTTCGAAAACCGTCTCCGGCGAGTTTGGGATCCCGTGCTCAAGGTCCGCCATGCCATAGGCGCGGGATAGAACAACTTGACCGTTCCGAGAAACCGCAACGGCACAACCTGGTGTCTCCGAGGAATTCCATCGTGCAAAAATTCTATCGACCTCTATCTTCGGATCAACTGCGGAAGCAGATTGACTCTGTGCAAACTTGGGCAAAGCCAGCACAGTCAGAAATATCAAGATCGCGTGCCGCCTATTCATAAGAGTTAATCTCCTTTCACGACGAGAGAAAACATGTGGCATAAACCAGCAAAGGGAAATCCAAGCCATACCCCGAAAGGATCCTGGACATTCAGACAAAGTAGACTCGGCGAGCCCTCACGAGAGCAGAACGGGCAGTGCTGATGAATGGCCGGATTTCCTTTGTACGAGTTGAGGTGAATAGAGCTCGTCATATGCCGCTCCTGCCCTGTCTGTCGCTTCTTGCGGAACGGCGACTGTGTAGGCAATCCAATCCCCCTTGAGGGTGAGAACTCCAGCAGCCTGTAAGAGAACGAAGGGGGTGACCAATACACAGAGAATTGTTAAGAAAGAGGCATCGTGTTTTCATGAAAGTGTCTCCTCACCTGTTTGTCGATGAGGGTTCTTCCTCAGGGTTTTGCCCGCAGGTACTGAACAGGCCAAGGGACATCGACAGAGAGCGCCTGTGCGGCGTGGAGTGGCCAGTAGGGATCTCGCAGCATCGCCCTTGCAAGAATAATCGCATCAGCATCACCACGCACGAGGATATCCTCGGCCTGTTGTGCTTCCGTGATCAATCCCACTGCTCCCGTGGCTACTCTCACCTCTCGACGGATAGCCGCAGCAAATGGCACTTGATATCCAGGCGCAAGAGGGACCTTCGCATGCGGGACGAGACCCCCGCTCGAGCAATCGATGAGGTCGACGCCGATCTCCCCCAACCATCGGGCTAACGTTATTGATTGGTTCAGATCCCAGCCGCCTTCGACCCAGTCCGTTGCCGATATCCGAACGAACACTGGGAGGGTCGCTGGCCAAGCCTTGCGAACGGCCTCAGCAACCCGGAGCGGAAATCTTGCGCGTCCTTCAAGCCCCCCGCCGAACTCATCCTGCCGATGGTTTGAGAGCGGCGAAAGAAACTCGTGCATCAGGTAGCCATGTGCCATGTGAAGTTCGATTACCTTGAAGCCAGCCGTGAGCGCTCGTCGTGCTGCCTCTGCAAATCGTGCAACGAGCTCGTCGATTTCCTTCTGAGAGAGCTCTCGCGGTGGTGGATAATCCTCGGCAAAAGCGATCGCACTTGGGGCAACCGTTTGCCAGCTGCCGTCGCTGGGTCTCAAAGGGCCGCCACCTTTCCAGGGCGCAGCCGTCGAGGCTTTGCGCCCTGCGTGAGCAAGTTGAATCCCTGGTACTGCACCCTGACCATTGATGAACGATGTCAAACTCCGGAAAGCCTGCGCCTGGCTGTCGTTCCAGAGGCCGATGTCGCCCGGTGAGATACGTCCTTCCGGCGAGACGGCTGTGGCTTCAACGATCACCAATCCTGCCCCGCCGACAGCTCTGCTCCCCAGGTGTACCAGATGCCAATCAGCCGGCATACCGTCTGTACACGAATACTGGCACACCGGCGACACGAAGATCCGATTCCGGAACTCCAGATCCTTGAGAGTAAGAGGCGAAAAGAGTCTCGCAGCCAATTTCGGGTTCCTTTTGTCCAGATGAATGTGGAGATTCTGCAGCACAAAGCTACCGCAGTTGAACCTGAAAGGCAAATGGCAGAGTTCTTGAGTGTGGTCTCTAGGCAAAAGCAGGTCAGCTCCGGCCATAAACAGAAGACTACTCCCCATCGCTGGATTCGCGCCGGGAGGTCATAAGACCGACGTGGATAACGTGGCGGGTCAACTTCTACAGAATCCAAAAGCGCTTGAAAACGAGAGTTTCTATTGTGCTTTTATGATAGCTGTAGCTCAGTAACCGCTAGCAATTGTACTGGGTGCAGAAGGTTCCCTTTAGGGCTACTGCCAAAGTTTCCCACGAACGTTTCTCAGTGAGTGGTCGAAACTTTGAGCATCCCGACGTTTTTCGTCGGGATCTGGCGGTAAGAGCAAACGACAGAAGTTAGCGAGCCCTGCAGGGCGAAGCTAACTTCTTTGTCGTTTTGAGAATCCCGCCGTTGTTTGGCGGGATCCAAAACGGCCCGCGAACGATTTGTGTGAGCAGCTGCCATTTTCAGCATCTCCCGCTTTTGGATTCCGCTTGGAGCCGGGATTCATAAAGCGGAACCGCCGTTTTCGCGTTTCTTGCGTCTGCCATCTTTCCTGACCGCCAATCTTCACGGCGGTTTGGCGGATTGGCGGGAACCGAATTTACAGTTTATCCCTCCCGCGGAAAATGAAAGAGGCAATTCCAAGCATCCGGGATTGCCTCTTCGCTTTTCTGCGTAACAACCTAGCCCCTCGTCTGTCGCTCTTCCTCAAGCGGTCGGAATCATCCTCGCTGTCCTCATCGTGCTCTTCTTCCTGGTCACCAAAGGGAACATCTCCGTCGCCACTATTTCAATCCTTCTTGATCCACATGAAAACGTCAGCGCCCCCACAAGCACCGATAGAGGAGGTCGGGCAAAGGGGGCGCTT
>Ga0315279_10001753_pt1 | contig 35195 bp, 31 predicted proteins | sample YL17G06_20_MG_FD_203694 | JGI IMG/M metagenome (GOLD analysis project Ga0315279, IMG submission 203694) | Sediment microbial communities from Yellowstone Lake, YNP, Wyoming, USA - YL17G06_20 | ecosystem: Environmental > Aquatic > Freshwater > Lake > Sediment | place: USA: Wyoming | collected...
TTTGCCCTAAGTCGAATTTAGCCAAAGCCGCCTTTAATTTTTCAAAAACCTCTTTAGTTATACAAAGCAATTTCTCTAACTTCCCCTTGTAAGGGAGGGGGTAACGATCTATGGTATCATTTCCATAGAATGGGCGATTTTATCTTGACAGCCCTTATAGAAGGTGGTAAAATTTTACCTAAAATAAGGAGGGAGTATTGAAAGAAGCCATTGCGAAGGTAAGTGTTTTTGTAATTTCTGTAGTTATAATTGCAATATTGATTACACGTTATGAGACATTTCGGTTATACTCGGTCCTAAAAGAAAAAAAAGCCCTCCAGACACAATTTGACGAGGTATTAAGGCAGAAGGCGTCTCTAGCGGATAATCTCGCTAAGATAAATGCAGAACTTAAGACATCCAAGGATAGGCTAAAGCCATTAGAGAGAGACTTATCGCATCTGCAGAAATCTTTAGCGGATAAGACACAGCAAGAGGCAGCGCTTAGAAAACAATTTAGCCAGCTTCAATCAAGTGTCCAGAGCCTTACGGATAAGATTGCAAAGTCTAAAGATAAGATAAAAGAATTAAATGATACACTAGGCGTTACCAAAAAAGAAAAGTCCGCTTTTGAGGGGACAAGTAAAAGATTACAAGACGAACTTAATGTTACCACGAAGAAATTTAATCGTGCCCAGGCGGATATTCAGATATTAAAAGCAGAGCTTCTCCAGATAAAAAATTCCAATATCCCGTTGAGGAAAAAAGCAACGGAACTTTTAAAGACCATTAGTTTAAAAGAAGAAAAGATAAGAGGATCAGAACAAGAAAAAGTATCCCTAAAAGATGAGTTAAATAATATTAAGTCTCTTAATGAGCAAACAACCATAAATTTCAACGAACAACTCAAAGACCTGCAAGATAAATTATTACTGAAGAATGCTCAGATTACAGAATTAAATATTTCTAAGGATGCCTTGGCGGATAAGTTACAAGAGACAGATACAAAGTTAACCACCTTAACCAGCGCCAATAATTTTTTAGAAAAACAAATTGAACAATTAGGTCTGTCAAGTAAACAAGCGGAGGATGAATTAAATAAAATCAAAGGAGAGCTACTTCAGCAAAAAGGCGCAAACGCATCTTTGGCAGAAAATATAAATTCCCTTAAACAGACATTAGATGAAAAGGAGAAGGAGAGGTTAGGTTTAGCAGGCGAATTAAATAAACTTACCGCTCAGAAGTCGTCTTTAGAGTCGGAGTTCTTGAACTCAAAGACAAAGTTGGAATCTAATGATCGGGAATTAAAACAGAAGGCGCAGGATTTAGAGAATACAAATCTGCTCTACAATAATCTCAAAACTCAATTATCTCAACTTTCCAATCTTGTTATGCAAAAAGAGTTAGAATTGGATAATAATCAAAATGAGATAGCTGGCCTGAAGGATGAACTTAAGGTAATGAATCAAGGGAAAGTAGCGTTGCAGGCAAGGTACCAGGATTTAGAAACGGAGTTAACCTTAGCCAGGAAACAACAGAAAAGGATGATGGACGAACTAAATAATGCCGCTAACCTAAATGCATCTTTACAGCAGAGTCTGACTGGTATCTCACGGTCAATGGCTCAAGAAGAGGAGAACAGAGAAAAGGCCAGAGTTCTTAAAAACAAGGTTGAGGTAATTTTGACGCCTCAGCCCCCAGAAGTTACTAAAGAACAGCCCCCAGAAGGTGCTCAAGAACAGCCCACAGAAGGTGCTCAAGAATAATATGATGCGGCAGCACATTAAAATATTAATAGGGCTATTTATATTTTTGTTTTACATCTTCACTAATTTAGCCGCTGAAGACAGATACAGAGTCCCTCATTCGCCTGGATCAGAAACAAGGTATTCCACAACTGAAACAACGCAGCACTATCTCAATGGAAAAGAATTTTATTCGCAGGGTCGTTATGACGAGGCAAGGAATGAATTTGAAAAGGCATTGGAGTCAATAAATCCACCAGAAATAGGAGTTATGACGAAAGAAACAGCGCAAGAGAAGACTTTGGAGATTGTGCCTCCTCAGACACCGGCCTTGAAGGCAAAGGCAGTTAAGAAGAAAACAGAAGAGAAGAAAGCAGAGGGCAAGGGAACAGAGCTTACAAAAGCAGTGGTAAAGCCAGCACCTAAGGTAGAGGAGGCGCAAGGCGAGAGAGAATACTATATAGATATTGGCGATATCTTGGATATTTCTGTTTGGCAGATAGCGGATTTATCCCGTCCAGAAGTCATTGTCCGGCCTGATGGTAGAATTTCTATGCCTTTAATTGGCGACATAAAGGCAGAAGGCATTAGCCTTACCCAGTTGGATAATATAATAACGGAAAAATTCAAGACCTACGTGAAGAACCCTGAAGTTTCTGTTATGATTAGGCGCTTTGGGGAGCAGACAAACAAGGTGGTTATATTAGGAGAAGTCCCCAGTCCTGGTGTTTATAGGTTTGGCGGTCCACCTACTATAAGTGAGGTCGTTGCTTCTGCAGGCGGGTATACTAAATACGCAGTTTTAAATAGCATAATGATAATTAGAGGTGATGTAAGAGCCAAGCCCGAGGTTACCCGAGTTAATCTTGCCCAGGTTTTAAAGAGTGGCAGGCTTTCCGAGAATATAGTTCTTAAGCCCAATGATATCGTCTATGTCCCGCGTTCCTTTGTTGGTAAGGTCAATGTATTTTTAGAGCTAATCCAGCCGGCTGTAAGTGAGTATATGCAGACCATGGATGCCCGACATTTCCACAATGTTATGCATAGGGCTGAATAACAATTTTAGAGCTAATCCAGCCTGCCATTAGCGTGGTAATTGGGGACGTTTCTAATTGGGGACGTTTCTATTTTTAAGTTAGATTTCCCCTCTTTTTACGTCTATTAGTATTAGGACAGAAAGGAGGGATTTTTTATATAATTGGGGACGTTTCTATTTTTAAGTTAGATTTCCCCTCTTTTTACGTCTATTAGTATTAGGACAGAAAGGAGGGATTTTTTATGCCCAGGATAAGAAGATTGATACCCATAGATGCGGCTGTACATATTATGTGCAGGGGAAACAATAAACAAAAGATATTTAACCAGGAAGAGGACAAATTATATTATTATTTTCTGTTACGCGATTTAAAGGAAAGCAATAAAATAGAAATTTTTCATTACTGCTTTATGAATAACCATATTCATCTGATTGTCTGGCTGAATTCCTGCAGCAAATTATCCAGATTTATGAAGCAGGTTAACCTTTGTTATTTTAACTATTACAATAAAAAATACGATTATTATGGGCATTTATGGCAGGGTAGATTTAAAAGTAACATAATAGATACGGATTCTTATCTGTTGCAATGCGGCAAATATATAGAACTTAACCCTGTAAGGGCTGGTATGGTTAACTTACCAGAGGAATATAGGTTTAGCAGTTACATTCATTATGCAAAAGGCACTCCTGATTCCATAGTTACCGATAATCCTAGCTATATAGGGTTGTCTAATCGTGATGAAGAGCGAAGAAGACAATATATTGAATTTGTAGTAGACAGTAGTATAATAAATACCGAGCATTTAGCTAAACAACAATTTATCGGCACTGAATTCTTTGTGAATAAACTGCAAAATTATTATGGAATAAGGAACGAAAGGCTGAAAAGGGGCAGGCCAAAGAAGTTAAGAAGTTGAAAAAATAGAAACGTCCCCGATTTTCCGCCGATTTTCCGAAACGTCCCCGATTTTCCACTTGCTTTTTTATCTACCGGTATGTAACGCGTGTTATTATACAGGAAGGTAGTTTTGCCATTAGTAATAATTATTGAACTTGGGGGAAAGAAATGAGCGCGAAGAAAAAAAATAAGATACTAGTGATTATAATCTTTGTGATTGCTTTTTGTTGGGGGCTATTTTTTACTCATGGTTTTAGTTTCTTCTGGGAGGATTTTGATTATTATCATCTTGATAAAGAGGTGTATCCGGCATCTCAACGGATCTCACCTACGGCATGGCAGGAGATTTCGCGAATATCCAGTGGATACTGCAAGGAGTTTTTTAAGGTTGAAAGATTATTCCGCATAGGTTTCGGGGCTGATGGTCATGATCGCCCAAATCAACCGCTCTTATGGAGTTCGTTAACATTAATTTTTAAAGACAATGTGCTTCTCTACAGAATTTTTAAAGCCATAATCTTTGCCTTAAACGCGTCTATTATTTTCTTAATTATAAACCGGGTTTCGTTAATATTGGGGTTGTTCGCATTCTTTATCTATTTGTCGTCTGCTGAGATATGGGTTTCATTAGTGTACAGTCAGGATGCGGGTTTATATGCGCAATGTGGGGTTATTCTTTCTATCTTTATTTTCTTAAAACTCATAGGCAAGAAACAGTTACGTTATACGGATACCCTGTTTTATTACATACCAATACTCATTTTATCAAATTTCTCGGTTCTCTTAAAGGGTGACGGAAGGTACTTGGCGGCGGTATTTTTTCTTACCTTACTGTTCTTTGATAGGAAGAATTTGCCTTTTCATTTACCCATGCTGTTTCTGTTGGCATTGTTTGAGCTTCCCGTACTTGGGTTTTTAAAGAAGGCTTTTGTCGACAGGAATTTTTCGCCTATTGATATTGCCAGTCATAATCCTGTACCGATATCAGAATCGCTTAAGTTAATTTTTAAGAATAAGATATATCCTATAAATGCGCTAGGTAAGTTCATTATCTTGCTTTTTGCGGTTTCCGTGTTGGCGCGAATATTAATAGCATTTTCGAGAAAACTCGGCTCCCGAGATTATTTGACATCCTCAGAAACTAAACAGGGAAATCTTATGAGGTTGTACCTATGCGGGTTGTGGTTTATGGCAACATTTTTGATGTCTGCCCTGTCAAGAAATTTTGCCTACGATGGTTTGAGGTCTTTTCAAATCAATGATTTGGGGTATATTATTGCCCCCGGTATTATCTTTTTATCCTATTTTATATATTTAACGTTTATTAATCTTAGGCAACCTTATAGCGCGATATATTTGTTCATTGCCACGATATTACTAACATCGCAGTTGCTGTTTGTTAACTTATTACGATTAAGTAGTTACAGGGGAGGATGGGGCAACTATTTTTGCGCCTGGCACAATGCCGAGAAATACATAGATGAAACTACCGATAATGCTTTAGTTATTGCGTTACCCGAGATGCACTATATACCATTTGCATTTCGTAGATCGAATAATATAGTTGAGATTCCGCCGGTTACTGAATGCGATTTGAGGTATATTGAGTCTAAATTTATCGATGGTAAATATCAGGATATTTTTGTAGTTGTAAGTGTAAGGGACGGATTAAAATTTAAAGGAAAATCAAAAAGAGTAATACTGAAAGGACTAAAGGTCGTAGACGGAGATTCCGGAGATCTGTTTGACCGTTTAAAACGTGTAATAGACATCCCCTCTCAGCCCTCTATATACGTGTACCATTTTAAATTTAATTGAAGTAGTAGTAACTTTGGCTGGCTGGTTGATAAAGGAGATTCCAAATGGAAACGATTACTCGGACGACCTGTCGTCTGTGTGGCTCAAGCCGCCTGCAGGGGGTTATTAAAGAGCATGCTGTTTTAAAACAGCAGATAAAAAGAAAAGGCATAGTCTTTGGCGAAATTTATGAGGCTACAGCAATTAAAAATAAAGACCTTCATGGGGGGTGATTATGATTTATGTCTGTGAGCCTGAGTTAGGTGGGAGGGAACTTGAATACTTAACCCAGGCGCGGCGGGGCAGAGAATTGCATCTGGGCCTTTTAAATTTTTATTCTTTAAAGAGATTGTTTGTAAAGAATAAATTAAAAATATGTAGAATATTTTTCGATGAGCTACATATTCCCTTATTGTCAAAACTCATTAAAAGAAGAGGCATTCCATTACTGCGCAATGATTTTTATAGCATTTTTGCGGCTAATTTAACGATAGGTTTTAAAAAAGATTGATAGCGATAATATTTAAGCGTGGAAAATTATAGAAAGAACTTATTTTTTAAAGTAAAGCAAGTAAAGCATTAGGTGCGCGCATGATTTGCACTAATAATTTATAAGCTTTAAAACAGATGCTTAGCACTATTTTTAAATCGATATTTAGGTTTTTTATTTACATTGATCTGTTAGCCTTATGCAGGTTCATTAATAGGGGCAGTATCATAATTTTATTTTATCATGGCGTGAGCGCACATCCGGAAAGAGAGCCCAATAATTCTGATGGGAAACATGTGGAGTTAAGCAAATTTGAAGCACAGATGCGCTATATTTCTCGAAAATATCATGTAGTACCGTTGAAAGATGTTATCACACTGCTAAAAAAGAGAGAGAAAATCACCCGTAGTGTTGTCGTCGTGACTTTCGATGACGGCTATTACAATAACCTTGATTGTGTTCTCCCAGTTGTTAAACGATTTAGTATCCCCATAACTATATTTTTGACTACGAATTACGCTGATCTAGGGAAAGACTCTGGCTTTTTAGGATGGGAAGAGATATGCAACATGCATAAGCAAGGAGTAAAATTTGGTGCCCATACAGTTACCCACCCCGTACTTACGCGAGTCTCTAATAACCAAGCAATGTTTGAATTAAGAGAATCCCGCAGGGGGTTAGGGTCTCGCCTTAAGGATGATATATATTTCTTTGCTTACCCTTACGGAATCTTTAACCAAGACATTGCCGATATGGTAAGTGAAGCAGGATATTCCTGCGCTTTCACTACTGTCTACGGAGTAAATACATATGATAGTGACCTCTATAAACTCAAAAGGATAGCGATTAACAATAATTTTAGTTTTGAATACTTCGTTGCTAATTTATTTCCTTACTTGAGAAATATCGTTAATAAGATGTATGTTTCTTGAGGGATGAAAATGAAGAAAATAACGCTCATAAACCCGCCCTGGTACAATAATACAAAGACACCTATAAAATCAATGAATCTCGGTTTAAGTTATATCGTCGCGTATCTACGAAGTAAGAGGCATGAAGTTACAGCTATAGATGCGCTTTTTGACGATGAGGACCATATTGTCCCCATAAGGTTTAAGTATCAGCAGGTATATAGGGTGGGTTTGTCATACGAGGAGATTGCCCAAAGGATCCCCAAGGACAGCGATTTCATAGCAATAAGTGCGCCATTTTCCAATCATGCTACCATCATTAAAGAGCTGAGTGCGCATATAAAAAAGATACACCCCAATAGGCCCATAGTCATAGGGGGGACTTATCCTTCTACTTCTCGCGAGGACATTTTGTCTATGGATGTTGATTATGCGGTCTGCGGGGAGGGGGAGATCCCCCTTGAAAAGATGCTCTCGGGTGAAGATCCCGCCGCTATCAGGGGAGTCTACAGCAAGAAAAACGGCAAGCTTATGGGCAAGGGGCGCGCAGATACTATTACAAATCTTGATGATATTCCCTTTCCTGCGCGGGATATATTCCATTATCAAGAGATTCTTGATGCTGCTGGTCCCGCAAGGATACGCGTTGGTACTGACATAGTGACTCGTGAGGGTAGAGGGGTGCCTATTATTACCTCTCGAGGATGTCCTTATGATTGCACATTTTGTTCAATCCATTTCGTGCATGGGTATCGCTGGAGGTATCGTTCAGCGGAGAATGTATTAGCGGAGATAACCGAATTAGTTAATAAATACCATGTCAATGGGCTGGCAATAATTGACGATCACCTTGCCGGGAAACGCGATAGATTTATTAAAATTCTCGATGGATTGATCGAACGTGACCTAAAGATTGAATGGGGTACTCCCAACGGTATCAGGGTCGATTACTTGGATGAAGAGGTCATGGAAAAGATGAAAAAAGCCGGATGTAGTTCGTTAGTCCTTGGCATACAGCATGGTGATCCAAAGATGTTGGAACGAATGGGCACTAAACTAGACCTGAACAAGGTCGAGGATGTAGTAAGGATAGGCAGCAAGTTAAAGCTGGATATGGCAGCATTTTTTATCATCGGGCATCCCGGGGAAGATAGGAAGAGTTTTATGCGGACGATAGAATACGGTAGGCGATTAGGTAAATATGGACTGAAAGACTTTCGGATTAATATTGCCCGGGCGTATCCCAAGACGAAACTTTTTAACTACTGTAAGGAAAGAGATTTGTTTGTAAAGAGGGATACTGAGAATATCCTTATTTTTCCCGGTGATGATACTGAGGCTAATATCAAGACCGAAGATTTTAATCCCAAGGAGCTATTATGGCGCAGGAATTATGCCAAGCGTAAGCTCATGGCCGTGGAAAACAATATTTATTGGAATATTGTGTATTACGCAGAACGATTTAAAGTAAAGAATTTATTTAAAACTCTGCTACCGGAAGGTGTCTGGAGTATGGCAAAAAGGTTTATATATAATATGTCGAAACGGGTTGTAGCTGGCAAATGATGGATATGAAAGTTTCCTTGATCAATTTATATCTTCCAGAGCAGAAGATGCTCTATCCTCCTTTGGGTATTATGTCTATTGCCGCTGCTCTTCGAAACAAGGGAATCAATGTTCAGGTGTTTCATGAGGAAGCAACGCAGCGGAACATGAAAGATATCGTGAAAAAGTCACAAGGGGTTTTGTTTGTAGGCCTGTCAGTACTTACCGGCCGTACGCTTATCTGCAATCTGGAACTAAGTAAGTTATTAAAAAAAAATAAAATACCCGTACTTTGGGGGGGAGTACATGTTTCTTTTCTTCCGGAGAGCACCTTAAGAGACGATAGGATAGATTTTATAATAATGGGAGAAGGGGAAGAGGCTATCTGCATCTTTACCGATAAACTTATCGCAGCAGGTGATTTCGGTGATGTAAAAGGGTTAGGCTACAAGAAAGAAGGTAAGATTTTTCTCAACAGTCAAATCTCTTTAGTAGAGGATTTGGATAGTTACAAGATTAATTGGGACGACATACGGGTACCCCATTATTTATATGAAATGGATGGCGTAGGAAAGTTTCTTCCCTATTTAACAAGTAGAGGCTGTCCGCATCGCTGTGGTTTTTGTTATAATCTCAATTTTAATAAGCGTAGATGGCGGGGGAGGAATCAAAACGATGTTATTGAGGAAATACTTTATCTCAGGCAAAAATATCAATTCGACGGCGTAGACTTTATAGATGATAATTTCTTTACAAATCAAAAAAGGGCTTTTGATATCGTAGGGGGCATCGGCGTTCCATGGATAGCCGAGGTACGCGCGGATTATGTAACTGAAGAATTTATCAAAAAATGTAAAACATATAATTGTCATAAATTAATCATTGGTTGTGAAAGTGGATCCAACGACCTCTTGAAGTTAATAAATAAGGATGTAACCGTAGCGCAGATAGAAAATGCCATTAGACTGTGTTATGGCTACGGCATCAAGGTATACTGTTCTTTTATGATAATGATGCCGGGCGAGTCTAACCAAGACAGAGAAAAGACATTTGATTTAATAAATAACCTTATGGATACGTATCCGGGTATCGAAATTGACGGACCCAAGGTATATACTCCTTATCCCGGGGCACCGTTGTTTGAAAGATCTAAGGAAAACGGCTGGCAAGAGCCAGTAGATATTCAAGGCTGGGCCCAATATCACCGCGCAATGAACCCTTTGCTTCTGAAGTATGTGGCTGACCAGGATGTTAAAAAAAATATGGCTTTGGTAGGCGGCATTGCCGTAAAACATCATATTTTGACGTATATTGAGGAAAGATTCAGAAGTAAAAATATTATTCTTCATATTTTTGTTATTCCATTCCTTCGATTTTATAAAGGTATTGTTAGTTTAAGGCTAAGGTATAAATTCGCGAATTTCCCGCTTGAAATAAAATTGTATATTCTTTGGTTAGGGCTCATAAACAAAATTCGTTTTTCGCGAAACCGCAATAACACGGCAAGATAATAGTACGGGGATAACTTTGTTAAAGAAGAAAATTGTCAAGGGTTTTATTTGGGTAGGGTTAAGTAGTTGTCTTGTCCAGGGGATTAAACTTATCTCTAAGATTGTCTTGGCGCGCTTACTCCTGCCTGAAGATTTTGGGTTAGTCTCTGTTGGCTTGTTTGTGCTTAGCGGGTTTGCGCTTTTGCAGGGATTAGGCATAAATACGGCATTAGTCCGTAAGCAGGAAAAAGTAGAAGATGCAGCTAACGCTGCTTTTATTTTGGCACCTTGTATTGGTGGTACATTGTTTATCTTGACATTTTTGGCATCAGCTCCGGCAGCTTCTTTCTTTCAAAAACAGGAAATAGCAAATATCGTTCGCGTCCTTTCTTTTACTTTTATACTTAGTTCTTTTGAGTTGGTTCCCTCAGCCCTGCTAACTAAAAATATGGCATTTGCCAGAGGGTCTGTAGCTGAAGTTTGCTCAACATTTATATATGCTTTTGTCGCAATCAGTTTGGCGTATATGGGAAAAGGATATTGGAGCCTGATTTACGGTTATATTTCTTCTTTGGCAACTAGCGTATTATTGATGTGGCTTCTGTGTGATTTTCGCCCTTCCCTGCGCTTTAATCGGGAAGTCGCACTCGAACTTCTAAGTTACGGAAAATTCGCCGCGATAAGCGCGGTTGCTTCATTTTTTATAATACAGCTTGACAATGGCGTAGTAGGAAAGGTATTGGGCATGTCGGCATTGGGATGGTACGGAATGGCATATACTATTGCAAATCTGCCTGTCGTAGGTACCAGTATGGTGATTGCAGGTGCGATGTATCCTGTTTTTTCTAAACTACAGTCTGAAAAGGAAAGGCTAAGACAAGCCGTGTTGAAGTCATTAAAGATAATCGCGGTTATTATCTTACCCATTTCTTTCTGTATAATCGTGCTTTCCGATGAATTTATACGCCTTTTTCTAGGGGCTAAATGGCTTCCTATGTCAGCAGCGCTTAAGATTCTTTGTATTTTTGCAGTATTCCGCGCAGTCCAGAATCTTTTAGGTATGATGCTGCAGGCAATCGGAGAAGCTAAGATAGAGATGTTAAACGGGATACTTGAGGTCTTAATTATACTTATTACGATAGTGCCGTTGACTTGGCGATTTAATATCATTGGCACAAGTATCGCGGTAACTATAATGATTTTTTTAGGGTGCAGTTGGCTGCTATATATAACAGCCAAGAAACTCTATATCAAATATTTAAGTTTTTTTGATGTTTGCGCGCTGCCTGTCTTTGGCTCTGTGGCGATGTCAGCTATATTGATCTTAATAAAGAAGTATTTGCTAAAAGATATAAATATTTTAAGCTTTTTTATTTTGGTACTAATAGGAGGAGCAGTTTTTTTGTCAATTTTAATTTTCTTCGACCGTAAGATTATTTCAGAAGGCAAAACTTTATTTAACTTGGCTATGAGCCGAAATGCAAATTAAATAAAAAAATGCAAACCAAGAAAATTATACTTTTTAACCCTCAGCCACGGGGGTACTCCGGAGAAGATGATAACTATATAATTCCCCCCATGTCGCTTCTGGCTGTAGCTTCCTTAATAGATGCGCAAGGTTTTACAGTAAAGATCATTGATGCAACTGTTGATGAAGGCTATGAGGCGCAAATCTTAAAAGAGGCAAAAGATGCCTTATGCTTAGGGATTACCTCTATGACCGAATAAAATGGCTGTTTAAAAAACCATGGCCTGATCGGATATATATTTATCAATACCAGTGGGATAAAGATACAGTAGTTCAATAACTGGAAACCGCGACTTTTGAGTAAGTAAATGAAGATGGCTACATTGTTAACCACAATAGAATAGGGTATGGTTAATATAATGCCACTATTTTCACAATATAAAAATAAAATTAAATATTTCGGATTAGGCTTTGTGTTTTTAATTATTATTTTATTTAGGATGTTAGGATTGCGAAATGATGAGGTCTTTTTAAGCAGCGATACAGCGATGCAAGTTTTAGCGGCGATGGATATTTTTAATTTAATGCACAATTTTGGATTTTTGAATTTGTTATCTTATCTATTAAGACTGTATGCTATGCCTTGTGGCTGTAATATAGAAATATTAAATACAGTTATTGTGCTCGTACTAGACATATTCAGAATACCCATCACCGAACTAACAATTACTATCCCCCATGTTTTTATAGGGATACTTTCCTTTTGGGTGATTTATAAATTAGGCAGGGAATTGCATAGTGTTGCTGCAGGCATTCTTTCAGTTATTTTTTTATCTGTGATGCCTGCTCACATTCTAAGTTCACGAATGCCGCATGGCATTACTTCTATCAGTTCGATATTTTGTATGCTTTCTATAATATATTTTATAAGATATTTCAAATCCGGTAAGAGGATAATGGGCATATGGGGTTCGCTTTTTTTAGCGATGTACATTGGCTGGGATGGACAGTTTCTGGCTGTATTTCCACTCGTATTTTTTACTGGGCTTGCCTATGTTCAGGGTAATTCATTAACCACGAAGATTAAAAGAACAGTGGATATGCTTATGAAAAAATCAATTTTCATCCTGCCGGCGATTAGCCTCCTGCCACATATCATTGTATGGGGTTGGTTCGTCTTTACTAGAAAAAGTTATGTAGATGGCTATATTGGACACCTGTTCCTGGAAAAGACATATAATTACGCATGGGACCCATTCTTATTCTTTGAAGGCATGTTGTTAGATACAAGCCTTATATTTATTATCGCATCTTCGATTGCATTTTCTTATGGTTTGTATTTGTTTTATAAACGTTCTCCTCAGAGTTTGCTGGTAATCTGGGCTGCCTTATATTTGGCTCCATGGTTATTTGCTATTCAGCGTCCGGATACATCTTGGAGAATATACTATCTTATGGGCATTATTCCTTTAACTATACTCGTGGCTATAGCAATTCTTGAGGCAGGTAGTCTGCTAGGGAAAACATTTATGAGAAAATTTAAATTTGTCATTCTATCAATGTTGGTGGGTTCCATTGTATTCTCTATGCTTGTGAGAAGTTTAAGCGCTGCTTATGATATAACTCTCTTCGGTTTAAAGACCGATTTTTATTATGGAAAAATGGTGCGACAAAATTATGGAGTGAAAACTGCAGGATTCTATGCCCGCGAGAATATTCCTCTTACTTCTCGATTGTTTACTGATTCAGGTATTCCGGTGGTAAAGTACTATTTCCATAGAATGCCCGTTGCCGATAAGGATGTTTTTTATAACATTATAAGTAGTGAAGATGAAAACAAATATGAATTCTTAAGGAAAGTAGTTGATACTATAGATTATATATTTGTGCGTACTAAGAATGAAACCTTAGCACAACCGTATGTTGAGAAGGATTTTTATAAAATTATAGACATTTATTATAGGAATAATCCTGTTATGAGCATTTACTCCAGAGATAAAAAGCCGTTGATGCGCATGGATGTAGAAAAATATGATAGATTATTTGATAAAAAGTATGGCAAAGGCGACGCATTGCGTGTGCCTACCTGGTATAACATAGAAGTTTTTTAACTTCAGCAAAGTTTATTGTGCGGTTTTAACTTAATTAGATTACAGAATTTTTTGACTAAAGGAAGGAAAGCGCGATGGAAAATAATAAGAAATGTTTGATTTCTTTTGTGGTCCCTTTTTTTAATGAAGATAAGTGCGTTGAGGCGCTTTATGTGCGTATCAGGAAGACGTGTGAAGCGCTTAAGATGGATTTTGAATTGATTTGTATAGATGACTGCGGTTCTGATGCCACACTTCGTATCCTGCGTAGATTACGTAAAGAGGACCCGAGAGTAAAATTTGTTTCATTTTCCCGGAACTTTGGGCATCAGGTAGCTATTATGGCAGGGCTTCATCGTGCTTCAGGGGATTGCGTAGTTGTAATGGATGGTGATTTGCAAGACCCTCCCGAAATTGTGGTTGAAATGGTGAATAAGTGGCGGCAGGGCTTTGATGTGGTTTATGGAATACGCACGAGTCGTAAAGAAGGAGTATTCAAGGGGATTTGCTATAAGTTATTTTATCGTATCCTACATAAAATTTCACTTTTACATATTCCACTCGATGTAGGTGATTTTGGGCTTATGAGTAGGCGCGTAGTGCTTGAGATAAGAAAGCTTAATGAAGAGAATCCATTTGTCCGTGGAATCCGTGCGTGGGTTGGATTCAAACAGACAGGGATAGAATACTGCCGAGTTCAAAGAGCGGATGGAGCATCAAAATATACCATAAGAAAACTTTTCAGATTAGCTTTTGATGGGTTGTTATCTTTTTCAACCTTGCCCCTTGAAGCGGCCACATTGATAGGCTTGGCTGTATCGCTCTTAAGTATAACGTATGGTATGTATATCGGAGTAAAAAGAATTTTACTGGCACTCAATATCATTGGGCCGGAGAATGTTATCCCTGGTTGGGCGACATTAGTCTGTAGCGTGATGTTCCTTATAGGCCTGCAATTCATTTTTCTTGGTATCCTAGGAAAATATATAGGTCGTATCTTTATACAAGTAAAGAATCGTCCGCCTTATGTTGTGCAGGAAGAGTCAGGATTCGAAGATGATACCTAAGACTGTAAGCGTAATTATCCCGGCCTATAATGCAGAGAGAACAATTGTTCAATGTCTGCAGGCAATTAAACAACAGTCATTGCCTGCGTTAGAAGTAATTGTTGTGGATGATGGTTCCAAAGACCTAACCGTAGAGCTCGCTAAGAAGCTTGCTGTTGTAATCGCTAGTCACCGAAAAGGTGCTGGCGGAGCACGAAATACGGGGGTTTATGCTGCTCGAGGTGATATTGTCGTTTTCACAGATAGTGATTGTATCCCCAATCCGGATTGGCTTAAAAAAATCAGCGATGCCTTTAAAGAAGAAACAGTAGTCGCAGTGGCAGGAGGGTATTCAGATCATAGAGGAGAGAAATTTATAGGCAAGTTTGCTTTCTGGGAGCTCAGCCGGCGCAGGAAAAATATGCCTTTGTATGTTGAGACTGCGGTATCAAACAACTTTGCAGTAAGGTCAGAAGTATTTAAAAAAGTCGGCGGATTTGCAGAATTCTTTGAAGGTGCAACATTAGAAGATATGGTTTTTTCCTTTCAGGTTAGTCGGATTGGCAAGGTACGTTGGCTTCAGGATAATGGTGTGAGCCATTATTTTCACGAAACGCTGCGAGGATACCTTCAACAGCAGTTCGCATTTGGCCGCGACACAGTTGTAGTATACAAAAAAATACCAGCATTATTGAGCGTGAAAACTCATCAAGGGCGATTAATTTATTTTGAGACATTAATCGCAGGCTTGGTGATTTTCAGTTTGTTTCGGCCGTGGTCGTGGTTTGCAATAGGCGTTTGTATTCTTTGGTGCTTAAATTTTAAACTCTTAGGAGATGTCTTTAAATACGGTGGCCCTATGATGTTTGTTCAAGCATTGTGTGTGATTATAGTGAGAGATTTTAACATGGTTTTGAGCGTGGTTGCCGGATGCATAAAAATTATGACACAGAGGAATCCCATTGAGTAGCGAAGGATTATCATAGTATGGTCTTAGACAAAAAAGAGACTCTAGATGTTTTACTGATCCACCCGCCTTGGTTTCGTCTTCAAGAGACAACCCTGATTGATTATCCATCTGGACCATGTGCAATAGCTTCGGTTTTAGAAAAGATTGGTATGAATGTCCTTGTGTGGAACGCTGATTTTGATCCCTCTGTTACAATGGTGATAGGCGGAACGAACCTGCTTAATACAGAAGAACTTACCAGGAAATATCACCAATACCTATCTAACCTCAATGATATGAATTTTCCTGTATGGCGGGAAGTCAGAGATACCTTACAGAAACTCAGGCCGAAAATTATTGGAATTTCAGTGTATAGCTGTTCATATAAGTCGGCATTGAATGTAGCAAAGATTGCTAAAGAATTTTTGCCTGGTGTGAAAGTTATCTTAGGCGGTGTACATCCTTCAATAGATCCGAATTCCTGCATTTCGCATCGAGAAGTTGATGTGGTTGTTGTCGGTGAAGGAGAGAGGCAAAGTATGGAGCTATTCCCTTTATTGATGGATGGATATACTGAAAGCAAACTCAGGCAGATAAAGGGTATAGTGTTTAAGGATTCTTTCGGGAAGGTTGTCCATACGCCTCGAGCTGCCTTAATTGAAAATCTTGATGAACTTCCATTTACTGGCCGTCATTTGCTCTACCAATTGGAGAGGCATCCACCGGCTGCATTTCATATGTTATACGGATTTAGAGGTTGCCCTTTCCAGTGTATCTTTTGTAGTTCTCATAACGTCTGGGGGCGTAAGGCGCGAACGCGTAGCGCCGATTCAATGGTTGATGAATTAGAGCTTACCTACCGTAGATGGGGTACAAAGTATTTTTACATCTGTGACGATATGTTTTTTCTCAAACGAGAACGGGCCATCCGTTTTTTTGAATCGGTATGTAAAAAAAGACTAAAGGTGTTTATAAGTGTCCAGACCCGTGGAGAAATGATTGATGATGAATTATTGATAGCTTTTAAACGAGCAGGAGGCCAACACGTTTCAGTAGGAGTTGAAGTAGGCGATGAAGAAATTCGGGAAATGATAAAAAAAGGCAATACGGTTGATGATATGCGAAAAGCAGGACGGCTCTTGCATAAATATGGATTGAATATGATGGGATTTTTTATGTTCGGCTTCCCCTGGGAAACTGAAGAACACATCGAAAAGACTATCAAGCTCCTCTATGAAATTAAGCCAAGAGCAGCGTTTCCTTATATTGTGACCCCAACTCCTGGAACAGAGTTGCATCAGATTGTATTAGATATGGGACTCATTAATAAAGAAGACGATTTTTCAACATTTTACCATGAAAGCCCGGAAATGGCGCTTATGGCGAGTGTTCATAAAGAGAAGAGGATTGAGATAATTAATCGTGTTCTGAAGGTATTTACTCGTTATAATCGAAGCAGTATGCGCTTTGATATGTTTAAACATCCAGCGTTTTATCTTGCAGCAGCGCAAGACGCAGGTTTATTGAAGTCTCCATCATTGGCGTTGAAGAATATTTTGAGAGTGTTTAAATAATTTTTGTATTGTGACGTATTATGGTTCAAAAAAGGGGGGGGAATGAAAAAAATATTTGATAAAGATTCTGTGGTAGTTGTTACAGGGGCAAGTAGTGGAATGGGGGAAGAGATAGCCTTAGCCTGTGCGCGACAAGGGGCAACCGTAGTGCTCATAGGGCGCAACCCACAACATCTTGATTATGTTGCGCGAAAAATTGTTGCCTCTGGCGGCAGACCTGTATTTAGCGTTGCTGATGTAAGCAAACGTTCTGATCTGGAATCCGTTGCTTCTCGGATTGCAACGGAACATAAAAAGATAGATCTTTTAGTCAACGCCGCAGGTGTTGGACTATTGGGCAAAATTGAAGATACACCGGAACAAGATGCGCGCCGTATATTTGATGTAAATTATTTTGGAATTCTGAATTCTGTTCAAGTCTTTTTACCACTTTTACAGAAAGGCAAGAATGCAACTGTTGTGAATATTGCTTCTGTGGTCGGTAAAGTAGGCTGGCCAGGAATGGGGGTTTATGCTGCTTCAAAGGCAGCGGTGTGCAGTTTAACAGACGCATTACGCATAGAATTTAAAAAATATGGAATAAGGATAGTATTGGTTTGCCCGGGTTATACAAAAACCAATTTTTTAAAAAACTGTATACAAATCAATACGCATAAAGATGAGAAATTGTTGGGCGGCGGTATGTTGCCATTTGATGTTGCAATAGCAATCCTGAAAGGGGTATCCCGAGGTAAAAAAGAAATCATTATAGGAAACGTAAAAGAAAAAATAATCCTTACTGCATATCATTATTGCAGACCGGTTGCAGATTTCTTGCTTCAAAAGGTAGCAGGCTGACGCTTTTTATCCTCTTTTGCACGGCTGTGCATTAGCCGTCGATAGTGGATAACCACTGATTGCTTAATTTAGCAAAGCAAAATTGGGAGGAGATTGACGTATGAGAAACACTAACGTAGAAGATGTTACCAAACCACTGAGATCACTGTTGGTTTATCCTCCTGCTTATGCTAATAAATTCAAGCCTCGCCGCGCTTGTTTTCCTCTTGGTATAGGGTATATCGCTAGTGTACTAAGAGAACACAGGCAGCCTGTAGATGTCCTCGATTGTGTTATAGAAGGCTTTAATGATATTGTAGAGGTCAAAGAGGCGTCAAACTACATGGTTTTTGGTCTATATGGTGATAAGCTAAAAGAACGCATAAAAGCTATAAGGTCAGATATAGTTGGGATAAGTTGTCCGTATTACACAACTCAGAAAACTTCAATACAGATCTCAAAAATTGCAAAAGAAACAGGAGCAAAATGGGTTGTATTGGGGGGGCAGCATGCTTCAGGGCTCATAGATTACTTTTTGGCTATTCCTGAGATTGATTTTATTATAATCGGAGAGGGTGATTTATCTTTTCTTGAACTTGTCCAAACACTTCAGGCAGGCCAGTTGGAAAAACTAGATTCTATTGATGGGATCGCATTTAAAAAGAATGGCAAGATACATATTAATCCGAAAAATAATTATATCCAAGATTTGGATTCTTTGCCGTTTCCTGCGCGGGATATGTTTCCAATGGAAGAATATTTTCGGATAAATGTACCCAGCGGTTTGACAAGTTACGCTGGTAGAGCTACTGAATTTGTTACATCGCGCGGCTGTCCTCATGAATGCTGGTTTTGTGCTTCGACGCTGTTTAATGGGAACTTCCGTGCAAGAAGCCTGGAGAATATTATCCATGAGATGCAAATACTAAGGGATACATATGGTGTCAGGGAATTGCAGTTAGTGGATGATAATTTGACACAGGACCGAGAAAGGGTACTTAAAATCTGTAAAAATATGGTGGAGCGTAAAATGAATTTGAAATGGGGGATTCCAAACGCTATAGGGACTTTCGCTTTAGATGAAGAGATAATCAAGTGGCTTTCATTAGCGGGGTTTTATTTTACTCATCTTTCTATTGAGAGCGGTAGCCAAAGAGTCCTTTCTGATATAATGAAAAAACCAACAAAAATAAATCAAAGTACTCAAGTAGTTAAGTTATTGCATCGTTATGGAATAGACGTAAGTCTCGTATTTTGTATTGGTAACCCTGGTGAGCAGTTCGATGATATGGAAAAAACTTTTCGTTATGCAGCTACGCTCCCGGCTTACGAAGCCTTTTTTTATTTTGCTACGCCGTTACCCGGCACAGAACTCTATAATCTCTGCCGAAAACAAAAGTACGTCCCTGAAAATTTCCTCGAATTAGTGTACGATTTTCAGGAACCAATTATTACAACTCCTGATTGGAGCCCCAAAGAACTGAAAAGGTTTGTACGAAAACGAGTTATTTTACTCCATTTCTTCTATTTTCTTCGGAATCCCTTTGGTTTTGTTTTGAGATACTATAGGCGCTATTGCAAAAATGCATCTGTGCTTAAGTCGTTTTTTTCGTTCATATTACATGACTAGAATTGCCCGGAATAGGATGATATATAAAACGCAAGAATACAAAAGAGTGATTAAGACATGAGAGTGCAGTTAGTTTTTGCTCCAGCATTTTTAAGTTCTCCGTTTGAAGTCTTGGGGGAAAATATATGGCCTCCCTTGGGAATTTTATATCTGGCTTCATATCTGCGCTCCAAGATGCCAGAGGTTGAAATCAAGATTACCGATGGCTGCAGAATAAGCTATAAAAATACAATAGAGGAAATAGGCAAATTCAAACCCGATATTGTTGGTATTTCTTTTTATACCATTATGACCCATGGCGCAATAAAGCTGGCTTTAGAGATTAAGCAAATGTTTCCTGAGACAATGGTTGTTTTGGGCGGGCCGCATGTTACCGCTCTCCCGGAAGATACTCTGTTGGCCAGTAATGCGGATATCGCTGTATTAGGCGAAGGCGAAGAAACTTTTTATCGAATAGTAAAATTGAAAAAAGAAGGCAAAACTAAAAATGAGTTTACCCGTATACCCGGGACATGTTTTGTTATCGAAGGTAAGGTTCATAAAAATAGTCCAGATAAATTTATAACTCCAATTGACAGTATACCGTTTCCGGCATGGGATTTAGTTGATACGAAACACTATAAAGGATGGTATTTATCAAAACAGCAGCCGGATTTCACTATGTTGTTTTCCAGGGGCTGTCCTTACGATTGTACATTTTGTTCAAATGGGGTATGGAAGACATCAACACCCTGCGTGCGCCTGCGGTCTCCCGAGAATATCGTAGATGAGATTGGATTTTTACGGGATAATTTTTCAGTAAGAGAAGTATTTGACAACTCTGATGAGTTTAACAATAACATTCCCCATGCTCTAGAAATTTGCCGTGAAATCAAAAAGAGGAAGTTAGGCGTTACTTGGAAGGCGCAATTACGGGTTTCGCCTTTTACTGAGGAGCTCGCAAGGGAAATGGCCGAGGCAGGCTGTTGGTATGTCCATCTTGGTATAGAAAGCGGAAATCAGGAAACTATAGACGGCATAGAGAAGCATATAAACCTTAAAGACGTCGAATCAACATGCATCTTGCTGAAAAGGTATGGGATAAAAATATTGGCGCTTTTTATGTTGTTCAATGTATGGGAAGAAAGCGGAGAGCTTAGATATGAAGATAAAAAGTTAACAGAAAATACCTTAAAATTCGCGTGGAAGCTTGCCAAGAGCGGTCTTACTGATTATATTAGCTGGTCATTTACAACACCTTATCCGGGCAGCAAGCTCTATGAGATAGCACAGAGGCATAACATAATAAAACCTTTATTCTTGAACAATTGGGAAGCTTGGCAAAAAGAAGGCTTATTTGTGATGGAGTTGCCGGCCGTTGGTCGAAAAACACAGGTGATGATTAAAATAAAAGGAGAAATTCTAAGGGCGAGATGTTTATTGAAGAGCAGAAATATTGCATTCAATAACCTACTTTTTCTTATAAAAAGAGCACTACACATTGTTAGATGCGGCTTCAAATAGAAGAATGATTGATTTTACGACTCTGCTCACGGTTAAGAATCCTTTAGGCTTTTATGCTTAAATTCTTTCTATTATTTTTAGTTCGTGATTAACTCAATGGCGATGCATATTTTTAAAAACGATTTTGTTATAGAGATAGGCAGTAGGGATAACCCCAAAATACACTCTGATGTCCTCTGCGATAAGTTTATAGATGACAATACACAACGCGCAGGGGATGTTGTTAAAGATCGGCCAATCGTAGAAGACGATATTGAGTATCTGCCCTTCCCGGATAAATGTTTTGATTATGCAATTTGTTCACATGTCTTAGAGCATGCAGAAAGTCCAGAACGCATGTTTAAAGAATTAATGCGGATAAGTCATCGCGGTTATATAGAGGCCCCCTCAGAAATAGCTGAAAGGCTTTTTGGGTGGCCTTTTCATAAATGGTTTATAAACTTATTAGATAATCGGCTTGTTTTGACAAGAAAAAATAGCGAGGATTCATTTGGTTTATTTTTCCATTATTTGTTGGCCCATGATAAATATTTTTTAAGGCTTTATGGACGTTATCCCCAACCCCTTATTCAATTTCATCTATAAAAAATGGAAATATTATTGTTATAATAATCGATTATACAAGACTAATCATAGGTATAATCGCAAGAAAAACAAACTAGCTGTGCTAAAGCATGAAATTACTGGTAATTAATGATGCAGGAATAAAGGGCGGGGGCGCGGAGAATCGCATACGTCTTCTTCTCGTAGAGTTTCAAAAGCGCGGTTTTTTTGAAGAAATACATATCTTACAGTCAAAAACAGAGGCGGTTGATAAGACAGGCGGTTTTATAATCCATACTGTTGATCCGGGTTATATTTCTTCGTACCGCGCTACAGCGCGCGTTATTAATAAGACAGGAATTGATATTGTGCAGACGCACAATATGCTTGCCCTTACGCCTTCAGGAATATTAGCGGCTCACGAGCTAAAGATCCCCATAGTATGGTTTGCCCATGATTATTGGCCATTATGCGCAAAAAGGTCATTTATTGATCCATATGAAGCCAGTAAGAAACAATTGTGTAAGAAAACAAGTTTTCTACATTGTGTGGATTGCTCCGGGTTAAAGACACAAGTGAGATTGTGGGGTTTTCGACAGGTTTTGGGAAAATCGGATTTGTCAGTGGCGAGTTGTAATTTTGTAAAGAACTTGTATGAGTCTCATAATTTCTTAAAGGGAAAATGGGAAGTGGTTAAACCATGGGTAGAAACAGATTGTTTTTTATCCAGGGCTGAAGTTAAAAGGGATAGTTCTGTAGTCTTTACCGGTTCATTGCTGGATTATAAAGGTGCTTGGGTTTTAGCGGAAGCGTTTATAGAAGTTATAAAAGTTTTGCCTGATGCCCGATTGAAGTTCGCAGGCAGCGAACAGGAGTTTAATAGCCGCCATAGAAAAAGATTAGATGATATTTTTTCCAAATATGGCGTTGCAAACCGGGTTAAGTTTTTAGGATATTTAAACTGGGATAAATTATTAGAGTTATATAAGGGGTCAGGGGTTTATGCTTGTCCCACCGTTTGTATGGAATCTTTTGGTTTAAATTGGGCTGAGGCAATGGCAGCAGGATGCCCTGTGGTAGCAAGCGATATCGGGAGTTTGCCTGATTTCTTAAAAGGAAGGGCAATTTTGGTGACGCCGAGAGATAAAGACAAATTAGCCGAAGGGATTATTTCCGTTTTAAAGGATAAATCTTTAGCTGAAGAATTAAGCAGAAAAGGGATAGAATACATTGAGAATAATTTCAGGGTTAAACACTCAGCAGATGAAATATTGAATTTATACAGTCATTTGCTGAACTGAGGCTATAAATGATAATAGGAATAGATTGCCGCACTCTTTCTGGTCAAATGAACGGAGTAAATAGGTATTTGAAAAACTTACTTTCTACACTCTCAGAGATAGACGCGAAAAATAAATATATATTATTTTCCGATAAAGAATTTTTAAATAATGTTAATCTGGGCGATAATTTTAAGAAAGAAATTCTGAGAAATAAAAGCAACTTGTTATGGGAACAATTTATATTGCCCAAGTTTCTTAATGACCAGAAAGTGGACATTTTTCATTGTCCCCATAATTACGGTGTTCCTTGCGCTAAACGCTGGAAAGTTGTACTTACGCTATACGATATTATTCCGTATAAATTCCCTAATTTTTGGAAAAATAGGTCAAAAGTGCTAAGGTTTATGTATAAGTTATCGCTTAATAATGCTATATCGAAAGCGGATAAGATTATTGTAGTTTCACAGTCTAGCAAGAAAGATATAATTAATACATTCCGTTTATCAGAAAGAATAATTTCAGTTATTCCTGGGGCAGTTGATGCAAGATTTAATACCCATAATCCCTCAAAGGGAAAAAATAGTGAAAATTTCAGCTCAGATAAAGATTATATTTTGCATATAGGAGGCCTGGGTTTTAACAAAAATACCGAGACAGTTTTGTTGGTTTATGAAAATTTGAAAAGAAAATATAATTTTAAGCATAAGTTACTTATTGTAGGTAAAAAAGGCTGGTTTTCGAAAGAGATATTGAAAAAATCCGAACTAATTGAAGGAGTTGTATTTACTGGATATGTCCCTGATGAAAAAATGCCTTTGTTGTATTCGGGCGCAACCGTATTCCTATATCTTTCACTTTACGAAGGGTTTGGTTTTCCCGTCCTTGAAGCCATGGCCTGCGGAGTTCCGGTTGTGGTTTCTAAAAATTCTTCTTTGCCTGAGGTTGCGGGGAATGCAGGTTTGTATGTCGATTCTTGTAATATAGAAGATATATGCAAGAAAATATTACTTGTTTTAAATGACGTAGGGCTGAGAAGCCAACTTATTTCTAAGGGGTTAGAAAGAACTAAAGAATTTTCATGGGATTTGGCTGCAAGTCGGACACTTAAGGTATATGAAGAGGTAATGAATTGAGAGTAATGCAGGCGAAGTATAAAATTGGATATGATGTGGGTTGCCACAGAAAAGATTATGCCTGTATGAAAGATATCACACTTGATGAAGTGCTTGGTGCCTGTGGAAAGATCTTAGGATAGGTTTATTTATGAAAAGTTTATTTAAATGTAACTGTTGTGGTTGCTCCGATTTGTACCTTCTTTATAAATTTAATGATGAACTTATTGAAAAATGTCGTGAGTGCGGGGTTATTTTTACTAATTACAGGAGAGTCAATTTTAGACTCGCGGATTATTATGGTAAGGATTATTATGAAAAATGGACTGAGGAGGCTAAGAACCGGAAGATAATGTGGAAAAATAGATTCGAGCAATTAAAGAAATTTTGTGGAAGGGGGCTCATTACTCGATGTTGGCTGCGGGCTGGGTGATTTTGTTACGATCGCTAAGAACAACGGCTGGGATGTTACAGCTACCGAGTTATCTAAGTATGCGGCGGATTATGTCTTAAAAGCGGCTGGCATAGATGTTATTCATGGCGAGATTAGCAACGTCGATTTTGGTTTTAAAAAGTTTAACGTTATAACAATGTGGCGTGTTTTAGAGCATATGGATGACCCCTTGAAGGCGCTCAAGATAGTACACCATTTACTCAAAGAAGATGGATTATTGGTTGTTGAAGTACCGAATGCTTATTATTTGGTGCAATTATTAAAGAATTATCTTAAAACGCGTAATTTCTTTAGCAGTTTTATTTTAGATGGTAGCCCGGAGCCGCATTTAGTGCATTTCTCTGTTGAGAGTTTAAAGAAGCTTTTGGCAGATACAGGGTTCCGAATAAAAAACATCTATGTCGGTATTTATGGAGAGCATCAAAGTGGGATTTTACGCAGGCTTAAAAGCAAAATTTATAACATTTCCACAATTCTTGTTTATTTATTGTCGCGAAAGAATATAGGAGTGAATACTCGTATATACGCAGTAAAAGTTTCGGAGTGCAAAATAGCATGAGAATCCTCCATGCTACGATTAGATATTATCCTGCTTTAGGCGGGGTTGAGGAGTATGTAAAACGTATCGCCGAAGGACTCGTTAATTACAATCATGATGTCTGTGTTTACACAAGTGATCTCTTGCGGCACACGGACAAATTAGTAAAAACGCAATGTAAGAACGAAATGATAAACGGTGTTAGGGTGGTGAGGGAGTATGCGCTGCCTTTGAAACTTAGGCATTATTCGCTGATGCCACGTATGCCTTTTGATATGTTGGGAGAGAAAGCGGACTTGATTCATGGGCATTGTTTTATGTCTTTTCCTTTGGATGTCGCAAGCGTAGTCGCCAAGCTTAAGAGGAAAAAATTTGTTTTTAATCCTTATTTTAGCGAATTTTCCCCATCTTCAATATTGGGGAGGCTATATAGAAAGACCTTAGGGAATTTGGCGATGCATGCAGATGTAGTGGTTGTTATATCCGAATTCGAGAAAATGATAATTGAAAAAGCGGGTTTTAAAATAAAGAGATTTGAAGAAGTCCCTCCGGGTATTGACATGGATGAATTTAAGGTATCAGGGAATAACATTTGCAATAAATATGGTTTGGAGGGGAAAAGGGTAATTCTATTCGCAGGAAGGCTGGATTATAACAAAGGGATCGATGTTTTAGTCAGGGCCGCACCGATAGTCTTACATGAGTATCCTGAAGCAATATTTTTTATTGCGGGTGCGGATTTTGGAGAATTGGAAAATCTAAAACGGATATGCAAGGAATATTCTGTAGAGAAAAATTTTATTTTCTCCGGCGGATTAGAGAGGCAAGACCTTATAAGCGCTTTTAAGAATGCTTATCTGTTTGCCTTCCCCAGCCGTTACGAGGCCTTCGGGATTACCTTAATTGAAGCTATGGCGGCGAAACTGGCAGTAGTAGCCAGCGACTCCACGGCAATACCATTTGTAGTTGAAGATGGCAAAACCGGAATTTTATTCCCACAGGATGACTACAAGGCGCTTGCAGAGAGAATTATTTACTTGTTTAAAAATGATAGGCAACGCGATACAATTGCAATGCGCGGCCATGAATCAGTTTTGCAAAAATACAGCTGGAATATTTCCGTTAATAAAATAGCCGGAATTTATAATTCATTATGAAAAGAATATCGTTTAAAACTGAATATCTTTTTTTAGGAATGATAATATCGTTGCCATTTTTGGATTTTTCGGTGTTTGAGATAGGTTTTACTCTTCATTTGAGTTATGTATTTGCTATATTAACTTTAATATTTACTTTATGCAAAAAAGAGATGCAAGTTTTTTCTCCCGGATTCTTAATAACTCCTCTCACTTTGCCATTAGCGATATTTTTAACCTTTATTTTTCTTTCAATATTTCAATCGGCTTTTATCCCGTTTGGCCAAAAGTATATGTTTCGTCCTAACATAGAGTATTTTATCCATAAACCATATATAAGAAGCATTGTTCAGTTTATGGCTTTATTATTTATGGTTGTGCCGTTCTTTCTCACGGTTAATTTTATAAAAACAAAAGATATGCTTTATAGACGATGGGGATACCATTGTGGGGCCTTGTATTTTTTGGGATTATCATCCACCTAAAAGCTATAATTCAAAAGAAAGGTGATTTCCCTTGGCTAAAAGACATAAGTTACTTAATTTTGACCTAGACATAAAATTATATCTCATTGGCACACATATTGTTTCGCGTATAAGGAAATGTTAAAAGATATCTTTACTAAACGCCAAGACAGTTTTATTCCAAGTTTTTCTTTGCGTGGCAAGGTGTATCGTTATTTATCTATAAAATTAATACTTTTTATTAACAGGATATGGCATTCCCATCGTAGTTCCAAAGACATAAATCGAGATTCAATTAAGAAGGTATTAATTATACATCCGCAAATGGCAGGAGATAATGTGGTAGCAACTCCTATGATTAGAAACCTGGCTAAGCAATTACGTAGAGCGAAGATATCTTTTCTTACTAAAGGGTACTCTCATGCGGTGCTTAGCGGTAATCCCTATATAACCGATTACTTATTTTATGATGAAAAAGAAGAGAAATCTTTTTTGAATTGGATAAAGATGATAAAAAGATTAAGAAAAGAGCATTTTGATTGCGTTATAGATACTCAGCACCAATTCTCTACGATTAGGCGTTCATTGATACCTTTTTTAAGCGGTGCACGCTATAGAGTAGGTTTTTGGAGATCGAAGGGTTTCAGGGGTGTTTTTAATACTCACGAAGCGCTATACAATTCAGATAAACATGGCGCATATCTTTTTATGGATCTAATAAAAGCAATTGGGATAGATATTATAGATGAACAATTTGAAGTATATTTTAAAAAGCAAGATGTTGAAGCTGTGTCTAGAATGCTAAAAGACGCAGGCCTGACGGATGAAGATTTAATTATCGGATTACATACCGGTAATGTCAATAAAGTGAAGCTTTGGACTGAAGAAAAATTTGCTGCAGTGGGAGATGCGCTTGTTAATCTATATGGTGCGCATATCATACTGACAGGTTCAGCTCAAGACCTGCCTTATCTAGAGCTTTTATCGAGCAGAATGAAGCATAAACCACTAATATTAGCGGGTAAGACAACGCTGCCCCAATTATCCGCATTGATTTCCAGATTAGACCTTCTTATAAGTATAGATACTATTTCCATCCATATCGCTGCTGCAACAGATACCCCTACAGTTGGTATTTACGGAAAGACCTATATCTACAAATGGGTGCCTTGGAACAAACAGAAACAAGTTATTATAACAGGTTATCATAGATGTGCAGGCTGTTGGCTTGGAGACTATTTTGATAGAATTATTCCGATTGATACAAAAACTAACATTTGCACTTTAGATTATGCCTGTATTAAAGATATACCAGTTGATGAAGTCCTTGATGCAGCGGGAGAGCTTTTGAGAAAGCATTCTGTTAAAATACATTCTATTGTTTTGTGAGAGTAAAAAATGAAAATTTTATTTGTAACAATCGATTTTATAATTGAGCCTCTTGGCATTATGTACCTTTCCAGTTCTCTTAAGCAGGCAGGCCACCAGGTCAGCTTTGTTAAGACTATTTATAATGAATATGAAAGATATGCGCTTAAGGGTAAAAAGCACCATCCCAAGGAAGTTATAGAATATGAGGAGAGGGTGGTAGATACTATTAAAAATATAAACCCAGATATCATTGCCTACAGCATCACCACAGGTATGCATATGTATTATTTAAGACTTAATAAACTGATAAAAGAAAGAGTCAGTGCAATATCTGTATTCGGGGGGCCGCATCCTACATTTTTTCCGGATATCATTTACGATGAAGGCGTAGATGCTATATGTATAGGAGAGGGGGAAGAGACCTTTGTTGAATTTGTAAATAAAATATCTTTGGGCAAAGATATCCGTGCTATTAATAATTTTTGGGTGAAACAGAATAATTTAGTTTATAAAAATGAGGTTAGGCCTCTTATAGAGGATTTAGATAAGTTGCCATTTGCCGATAGAGAAATTATCTATAACTTTGAATCCTCATATAATAATCCCATTAAAAATTTTATAATAGGAAGGGGCTGTCCTTATAATTGTACTTACTGTTTTAATCATGCCTATTCTGCTTTATATGCGGGTAAGGGCCGTCGTATAAGACTTCGAACACCCGAGAATGTAATATCTGAGATAGAGGCTGTTCTTAAATCATATCCCCTTAAACTAGTATATTTCCAAGATGATATATTTGTATTATCACATGAGTGGCTCCATAGATTTTTATCTTTATATGTCAATAAAATAAACTTGCCTTATCATTGCCATTTGCGTGCTGATTTGGTAAATGAAGGTCTTTTAAAAATGCTCAAGGCATCTGGATGTCTCAGTGTGACTTTAGCATTAGAATCTGGTAATGACTATATAAGAAACAAAATTCTTAAACGCAGTATGAGCAAGGAACAGATATATACTGCCTGTTTCTTGCTTCATAAGTTTGGGATAAAATTTAGGACTGAAAATATGATAGGGCTTCCCGGTGAAGACCTTAATACTGCGCTTGAGACATTGAAGATGAATATAAAATGTAAGCCTGATATCGGATGGACGTCACTTTATCAGCCTTATCCTAAGACCGTACTTGGCACAATGTGTCAGGAAATGGGTCTTTACGACGGCTCTCTTAATTCTATAAAACCATCTTTTTTTGAAGAGAGTATATTATCTTTAAAAGACAAAAAGAAAATAGAAAATCTGCAAAAACTTTTTTCACTGCTTGTGGAATTTCCATTTTTGTTGCCTTTAGCATTAGTATTGATAAAACTGCCTCCTAACCGTTTCTTTAGAATGGTATATAAAGCATGGAAGGAGCACTGTTATTCAAAGAGGATTTATAATTTGAAATCTGCCAAAAGGCCTGAAGACAATATTAGAAGTCGCGCCATCTTTATTATAAAAAATATACCGTCATATTTTTTCAGGATTGCTATTGCAATGAACTTTCTTTTAATATTGCGGTGGTTTGGAAGAAAAAAAATATTGATTCTGGGTTACCATGGTATATCCGCTTCTTCTCAAAGAGGTGGAGTGATTGATTTTGATTACAGGCATATACCTTATAAGCAATTTGAAAGCCAAATGATATACCTCAAGAGGCATTATAATATTATGTCTTTATCAGAAATAGCACAGCGACTAAAAACAGGTAAATCTCTTCCAAACAATACAGTATCAATAACATTTGATGACGGGTATGCGGACGTATACCTGAATGGCTTTGAATTGATGAAGCGTTATTCTATTGCCTCAACAGTATTTTTAATTTCAGGGTTAATTGATACCGATGAAATCGCCTGGTTCGATAAAGTCGAGATGGCATTTGATCCGGTTCATAATTGCTCAGTAAAAAGTAATAATAGTGGTAGTGAATTTATGCTCAATCTTTTAAGTAGAGAAGGAAGAATTAAATCAAGTATTACTGCTAAAGAAAAATTAAAAAGCCTTGACGAAGAACAAAGAAGGATTAAAGAAAAGAAGCTATTGGATATTTTACAGTTTAGCGGTTTGTATAAAAATGATTTCTATGTCCACCTTAATAGTGCACAGATAGAGAAAATGAAGGAAGTATTTTTTGATTTCGGTTCACATAGCGCAACGCATCCAATTTTAACAAAGGTTAAAAAAGAACAGTTAGATTTTGAAGTTAGCGAGTCTAAAAAAGAGTTAAATAAGATTACTAAGACAAGGATAGATTCCTTTTCTTATCCCAATGGCTCATACGATAATATAGTAGAGAAGGCGGTTATAAATGCAGACTATTTATGTGCGGTTACAACTGAGTATGGGGCGAATGACTTAAAGAGTAATCTGTATAGACTTAAGAGAATAGAGGTTACCGGGACATTTTCTTTTGAATATTTTGTTTGTAGTCTCTACCCTTGGCTTAAAAGAATAGTTGATAGATTTAGCAAAATTTAAAGTTTATAAAGTATTATAATGAAAATATGCTGTGCTATTGAAAAATATCCTCCTCATTCTGCTTGTAGCGGAGGTGAATTTAGTGCTCAGAAGCTATTTAACGCACTCTCAAATAAAGGGCATGAGATTCATGTAGTGACAGCACATTATGATGGAGTGCACATTGAAGGAGAAGAAAATGGCGTTAGAATACACAGGATATTATCATCAAATTTTGGATATGGCGCAAGAGGACGCAGTCTTAAATATCTGTATATGCAACACGAAGGTTTATACAGACATGTAGAAAAGAAACTTAGTGTTTTTTTGATGAAGAATAAAATGGATGCGATACATTGCCATAGCCCAAATATGATTGTGCCTGTTAGTCATATAGCCAAAAAGATAAAAATTATTTCCTCGATGATGGCTAATGAACAATTTATGACCTGTGCTGCAAGCAATAAACATACCTATAAAGGGCAATTATGCAACAGGTGCCTCTTTATTAAGACCTTGCGTTGTAACAGAATTGGTAGAAATTCTATCAATAGAAAAATTTTAGCCGCATATTTTTATCTAAGAATGTTTAGATACAGACGTTGCGCATTATTATACGATATTATTTTTTGCGCAAGTAATGACGTTAAAAATAGACTTAATGCGGCGGGTCTTTATAATACCACAGTGACTTTTAATATTGCTAAACCCTTAGTGGCGTTTAGTAACGAGAGAGCAGTGGATATAAAGCAGATAAAGAATAGATTCGACAAGGCGATATTATTTGTTGCTACCGATTTATCTGATGAAGCAAAAGGATTTCATTTGATTGTCGAAGCTGCAAAGCAGTTAAAAAAATATGCTTTTATATGTATCGGAAAATATAAAAAAGATTCTGCCAGCATTTTTTCAAATATATTTTATACAGATAGAGTCGTCCCAGAGCAAATGGGGCAGTATTATTCGCTCTCAGATGTTGTCGTGATTCCATCCATTTGTCCCGATGCATTACCTAGAGTTGGTCTTGAAGCATTGGCTCTGGCTAAACCTCTTATTGGTTCAAGATGTGGAGGAATACCCGACATCATCGAAAATGATGTTAATGGCTATTTGTTTGCACCTGGTAGTGTCGATGAGTTTACGAGTAAATTAAGAAGCATATTTTCTGACTCCCCGAGATTGATTTCTATGGGTAAAAATAGTTTAAATAAAGCAAGGACAATTTTTTCAGCTGATGTTGTAGCGGATAAGATCATAGCTTGTTATGAAAGATTGGTGTATAAAAAATAAGAATATTTAAGTATCAGTGTAATATTTAACCCCTCTAAGATTATTATATCTCGCTGCGGCGAGACGCGTAACACATTATTAACAAATTCATCTTAGCTAGTATATCTAAGGTGAAGATTACGCCAGGAGACATAAATGAAAGAGCGGTTATTAGATTTAATTTGTTGCCCCAGTTGTAAAGGGGAATTAACTTTAAATCAGAGAGCAGAGAGAGAAAAGGGTGAGATAAAAGAAGGAAGGTTGAATTGTAGCTGTGGTAAGGACTATATAATAAATAATTTTATTCCTAGATTTATTGATTCCGATGCCTATGTAGGAAGCTTTAGTTTTGAATGGCATAGGCATAGAAAGACTCAACTGGATAGTTACACTAATAGCCTCTATTCCGAAGAAAAGTTTAAAACAAAAACAGGTTTTCCTGTTGATGAGCTAAAAAATAAGCTGGTCTTGGATGTGGGTTGTGGCGTGGGTAGATATGCTGAAATCGTTAACAAATACGGTTCCGAAGTTGTTGGTATTGATATGAGTTACGCCATTGATACTGCTTTTGAGAATATGGGTTTAAGGGGCAAAGTACATTTTATCCAAGCTGACATTTTTAATCTTCCGTTTAAACCGGGGACTTTCGATTATATCTTTAGCATAGGGGTGATCTTAATAAATCCTCATTGGTATAATAATGATGCTGCGCCAAAGGGGTGAAACAAGAATGATAAAAGGTACCAAAAAAGTAATTGTCCTTGGCGGTGGGCTCACTGGCCTTAGTGCGGCCTACCGGTTGTCTCAGCAGGGGGTGAGCGTAACAGTTATTGAGGAACGGCCTCGTCTCGGCGGCATAGCCGCAAGTATCAAATACGGAAAGTATATATTTGACTATGGGCCGCATCGTTTTCACACCAAGAATTTATCGCAACTTGAAGAGATAAAGACCCTCATGCAGGATAAGTTGAATATCTTGTATCGTAAAAGCAGCATACGCTTAATGGGGAAATATTTTGTTTGCCCTTTGGAGATAAAAAATTTGCTTTTAAATATGGGGCCCCTTAAATCTACACAGGCATTCCTTGATTATGTATTTACGATTACAATGAACAAATTGGTTACGCAACCGGATTCCTCATTTGAAAATTGGGTAGTCAATAGATTTGGTAGGACATTATACAATATATATTTTGGCCCATACACTGAAAAGTTATGGGGGATTCATCCAGCTCGGATCTCAACAGATTGGGCATCGCAGAGAATCGCTCTTATGAATCTTTGGGATGTAGCGATTCGACTTTTAATTAAGAAAGACGACACCCCAAGGACTTACGAAACAAAATTTTACTATCCCTATTTTGGCTCAGGAGAGTTTTCAGATAAATTTGCCGAGAAAATAGAATTGAATAACGGTGTTATTCACACCCAGGCTGAAGTGGTTGCGCTTAACTGGGAAGGTAACTCTGTTGATGAAGTGGTATTTATTAGAGATGGCTGTGAGTCTCGCGAAAAAGCTGACTATATAATTTCTACTATACCTATAACAAAATTGATTTTGATGAGCAAACCCCTACTTCAGAGCACTTTAGTTAAGTCCGCCATGCGTCTTAAATACCGTGGTATCGTATTCCTATTTTTAGTAACAAGAAAAAAAGAACTTACGGACAATCATTGGATATATTGTCCTGAGAAAGAACTAATATTTAATCGCTTATCAGAACCGAAAAATTTCAGTGACAAGATGGTGGTTAATAATACAACCTCTATTTGTATCGAGATAAGTTGTAATCAAGGAGATCATATATGGATGGCATCTAAGGATGAAATTTTTAAATTTGCGATGGATTCACTTAAAAGAATGGACTTCATGGACGAATCTGATGTTCTGGACTTCTTTATTGATAAACTTCCAGATGCCTATCCAATCTATGAGTTAGGATACGAAGATAATATCGAAAATCTCATTTCTTTTCTCCACTCTTCAGCTAATTTAATAACTGCAGGCAGGCAAGGCTTATTTAGATATGGGAATATGGATCATGCTATTGATATGGGATTTTTGGCTGCGCAATATCTCTTAAACGGAGACGGTGACAAAAGCAGACTTTTTGATATAGCAAATAAAAAAGATTATTTTGGATGACATCTGGAGGATAATAAATGCGGATAATGTTAGTGGTTCCACCCAATAGCTTGGAGGAAAGATATGGTTACCTTAGATATGTTGGTACTATGTATCCTTCTATGGGGCTTGCCTCCATTGGTGCAGTAGCTGAAGCATTGCATTGTCAAGTAAAAGTGGTTGACTGCGAGGCTATGGGTTATTCTTATGAGGAGCTGGAAGAAGAGATTAAAAGTTTTTCTCCGCATCTTATTGGAATGCAGACGTTCTGTAACACCGTTAATCGTGCATTAGAAATAGCTAGAAGGGTGAAGTGTAATATTAGTAATGAAATAAAGATAGTTTTAGGTGGAGTACAGGCAACACTGTTTCCACAAGAATATTGTAAAAATGAATATGTAGATTTTGTGGTTAAAGGAGAAGGTGAAGTAATTTTCAGAAATTTAATACTCGCATTAGAAAACAATAGGACGGAATTCTTAGATATAAATGGTCTTGTATGGAAAAAACAGGGTTGTGTGATTAATAACAAAGATGAGAAAATAGTTGATAGTCTTGATATATTGCCTTTTCCTGCACGCCATCTTTTCGCGCTCGAAAAATATTACCCTTCAGCTCAAATCAGAGGTAGAAGAGTCTTCCACATTGTTACTTCCAGAGGTTGTCCTTATAGATGCGGTTTCTGCTCCTGTCATAAGACGTTTGGAACGACATATAGATTTATGAGCACTGAAAGAGTAATAAGAGAGATAAAATATCTTAAAGATACTTATAAGATGGATAGTATCCACTTTTATGATGATACATTAACAATACATAAAGGTAGGATGATTGACTTATGCGATTCAATGATTAAGAATAAACTTACTTTACCCTGGGCATGTTTTACAAGGGCTGATGTTGTCGACAGAGAATTACTCAGAAAAATGAAAGAGTCAGGCTGTTATCAAATATTTTATGGTGTAGAATCTGGTTCACAAAGATTATTAGACCTTATGAAAAAAGGGCTAACAATAGAACATTTGAAGCAAGCTTTTAAGATGACAAAAGAAGAAGGTATAGAAGCATTAGGCTCATTTATCTTAGGGTTACCAACAGAGACACCCGAAGAATCTGAAAGAACAATAGATTTTGCATTAGAGCTAGATGCAGACTTTGCTCACTGGGAATTATATACTCCTCATCCAGGTACTAACCTATTCGATATTGCATTACAACATGGTCGATTGCTTACTACCGATTGGAACAAATTCACAACGTGGGTTGATGAACCTGTATATTTGCCTCATGGGAGAAGTTTTGATGGATTATACAGGCACAAGGTATCCACCTTAGGGGATTAGTCTATTTAAGCGAGGAAGAATTTAAGTTTTTAGGGCTTCTAAGGTTTGATTTTTTAAAAAGGGCGCGCGGATTTTTCCAAGAACA
>Ga0315279_10001754_pt1 | contig 35187 bp, 28 predicted proteins | sample YL17G06_20_MG_FD_203694 | JGI IMG/M metagenome (GOLD analysis project Ga0315279, IMG submission 203694) | Sediment microbial communities from Yellowstone Lake, YNP, Wyoming, USA - YL17G06_20 | ecosystem: Environmental > Aquatic > Freshwater > Lake > Sediment | place: USA: Wyoming | collected...
GCCCAGCCGCTTGCGTGACCATTATCATGACCTTTCGAAGCCGCTCATTCGTGTACCACTTGTACAGTCCGGCAAAGAACGGCATCAACGCCAAGCCTGTAAGGATGCAACCGACGTTGTAGAATATGGCGCCACGTGGGCTGAAACTTGAGTTACCCAGGTCGCTCAACCAGTTGTCGATGGGACTGAATGCGGTCGGAAACAGAGCTATCGAGGTAAAAGTAAAGGCGCAGTAGAAGATTATGACCAAGGCGCCTGCAACCGAAAGTACAGGCCACCTAACATTCCTTGACAACCTTGACTCCCCAACCAGCTAACGTGCACGTCAGGGAAGATAGCTCTTGCCGAAACCACCCGCGTCTCTCTTAGTGCCCTGTCTCTTTGCCCCGCACGTTGAGGATTCACGATTCACTCAACATTGGCTTTGATGTCCCCAGCGACATACCAAGAATGGGGCCACAACCGGCACGCAGGACTCTTACAGCCGAACCGCAAGCGACGTACCCATCTCGGGTTCAGATCCCCTTGTACGTGAGCCAACGCTGTGCTATTTCACGACGACGACCCTAATGGGATTTCCAATTCTCTCTTCAAGAATCCTGAATCCAGTGTTGACTTCATCCAAGTGCACTCGATGTGTGATTGATGTTGAGAGATCCATCATTCCGGATCCGACGATGTCAATCAGTTGGGCTAGTTCGGATCTGAGATGGTCGTTTACACCTATGAGCTCCATCTCTTTGCCAATGATACTCTTGTATGGAGATATCCTGATGTCATGTTGACCTATACCGACGAGCACCATCCTCCCGCCCTTCCCAACGCAACGGATCTCCTGTTCTACCACCTGCGCGGCGCCTACAAAGTCCAGCACAAGATCGGCAAGCTTCCCTTCCGTCATCGATTCCATGCGCTGAACCGGATCCTCAACCGCAGCATTCACGAGCTCATCGGCCCCGAGCTTCCTTGCTAGCTTCAGCTTCTCCTCAGACGTGTCGACGGCAACAACCTTTCCAGCACTGAAGATCTTAGCAAGTTGTATCGCTTGTGCGCCGAGCCCGCCCACACCATAGACTACGACAGTGTCGCCGGCACGAATTCTGCCCCGCTTCAGCGCATGATAGGATGTTGAGACTGCGCATCCGAGTATGCATGCTTGCTCAAATGGAAGGGCGCTGGGCAGTTTCAAGACGTTGGATGCCGGAACCGCGATGTACTCCGCAAATCCCCCATCAACGTCCTTCCCAATCATCTGATATTCTTCACAGAAATTCTCCCTGCCAGCTCTACAATATGAGCAGTTACCACAACTTCTTATGTAGTGTACGCACACTCGGTCGCCTTCCTCTATTCCCTTCACACGTTCTCCTGCCTTAGAAACCAGTCCGGCAATCTCATGCCCCAGGATCAGCGGCAGTTTGCCGACCGGGCTAACGCCGTCGCGATAGTTCAAGTCCGAATGGCATATGCCGCTAGCCTTGATGTCGACAAGGACAACATTCGATCCAACTTCTGGCATTTCCACACTATCTATCTTCAGCTTCTCTCCTATCTGATGCAGCCTAGCGGCCTTCATTGGTTCCCACAACCGCACTCCGTTGTGTTTCTTGCTCTGACGTCAAGTTAGCTCAGACATCTGTGGCACGCGACCGAGTGTGAATGGCTCGCTCCGATCAGCTGGGGTTCTATCTCGGAACATTTCTCAAAGGCGTAACCGCACCGCGGATGGAACCTGCACCCTCTTGGCGGATTGACTGCACTCGGAGTCTCTCCTGGCAGGATCAATTTTCGTCTTTTCTGCGAAGGATCCGGGACGGGTATTGCTGAGAACAAAGCCTCGGTGTACGGATGCAGCGGATCTTCAAAGATCTCTTCAGTGGTGCCTACCTCAACCAACTTCCCAGCATACATCACTGCTATTCGGTCGCTCATGTGATGAATTACATTTAGGTCATGACTGATGAACAAGAAGGTCAGTCCGAGTCGTCTCTGCAAATCTTGAAGAAGGTTCAGTATCTGTGACCGAACAGACATGTCGAGCGCAGATGTCGGTTCATCTAGCACAACCAGTTTGGGCCCAAGGATGATCGCCCTCGCGACGGCAATCCGCTGCCTCTGACCTCCACTGAATTCGTGGGGGTACCTGTGCATATGCTCTTCTCCCAACCCCACAGCTTCCAATATCTGTGCCACCTTTTCTCTGCGGGCCTTCTTCTCACAGGTATCATGAATTGCCAGAGGTTCTGCAATGATCTGCTCTATCGTCATTCTGGGATTCAGGGAGGAGAAAGGATCTTGGAAAACCATCTGCATATAGCGACGGGCTCTGTTCAGTTCCTGGCGATTCAGACCCCGCAGGTTTCTCCGTTCGAAGAGTACTTCTCCTGCGGTTGGTTCAACCAATAGTATGACGCATTTCCCTAGGGTGGTTTTTCCACAGCCTGACTCGCCGACGAGACCCAGTGTCTCCCTTGACTTCACACTGAGATTCACACCGTCAACGGCCCGAACGCAGCCAACGGTTCTAGCAAGAAGACCTTCGGTGATCGGAAAATGCTTTTGCAGGCAAGTCACAGTTAGCAACGCGTCATCCATGTCGTCATTCTCCACTATCGGATGTATAGCCAGCAGGACACAACGTGGTCAGGCTCAATTTCCACCAGTTCCGGTATTCGTTCGCCGCATTTGCTCATGGCATCGGGACATCGAGGATGAAACTTGCACCCGCTGGGAGGCCTGGCTAGATCCGGAACAGATCCTTTGATGACCGCCAAGGGCTCCCCCCGTTTCCTTCCGAGTCTGGGGATTGCATCCAGTAGACCATGAGTGTACGGGTGGCGAGGTTTACTGAATATTGTCTGGACACTGCCGCTCTCAACAACGTTTCCAGCATACATGACTGCCAGTCTGTCACAATTCTCTGCAACTATCCCAAGGTCGTGTGTGATCAACATTACTGATGCTCCGATCTCACGGACAAGTTCTTTCATTAGTTCTAGAATCTGCGCCTCTATGGTTACGTCCAAAGCAGTGGTTGGCTCGTCCGCAATCAAGAGCTTCGGATTACATGAGGTTGCGATTGCTATCATGACTCTCTGTCTCATGCCTCCGCTTAGTTCATGTGGGTGTTTCTTGATCGTTCTTTCCGGATCTGAGATTCGCACTCTCCTCAGGATGTCCACTGCTTTCTTTGTGGCGTCGCTTCGGCTGACGTGTTGATGAAGCCTTATCGTTTCCGCGATCTGGTCGCCGATCGTGTAGACTGGGTTTAAGCTGGTCATTGGTTCCTGAAATATCATCGAGATTCTGTTTCCCCTGACTTGCCTCATCTCTTGGTCCGATGTCTTCAGAAGATCACGGCCGAGGAAGCTAACTCGTCCTCCGACGATTCGCCCCGGAGGCCATTCGATGAGTCTCATCACGGAAAGTGCCATGACGGATTTGCCGCACCCGGTCTCGCCAACGACTCCGAAAGTTTCCTGTGGATTGACTGTCAGTGAGACTCCATCGACAGCTTTCACCACGCCGCTGCGGGTGTAGAAATGGGTTTGGAGGTTCTCGATTTGAAGCACGGGATCTTGCCGCTCCATTGAACTGGGGAAAGTCGTCGACTCTTTGGTCATTCCAGATCTGCTCCGGACATCACATGAATAGAGTAACTGATCAATGGAGAAGTACTCCTAGGTCCAGTATTGCCTCCGGATTCTTGGATCAAACAAGTCTCTCAAGGCGTCTCCAAGCAGGTTGAACCCGAGTACCGCGACGAGTATCGCCAGACCCGGGAAGGTTGAAGCCCACCAATACACGGGAAGGTATATCCTGCCTTGACTCACCATCAGGCCCCATTCAGGAGTAGGGGGCTGAGCACCCACTCCGATGAACCCTAGTGCCGCGGCAGTCAATATTGCGTATCCTACATCCATCGAAGCCTGAACCATCGCAGGTGCCCAACAATTCGGAAGGATGTGACGGAAGACAATTCTTGCATTACTGGCTCCGAGCGATCTGGCCGCTTCGACAAAAGCTTCCTCTTTCAGCGAGAGTGTTTGGCTTCTCACTAGTCGTGTGTACCAGGGCCACCAAGTGATGGATATGGCCGCCATCGCGTTTGTGATAGACGGGCCCAGAGCAGCTGCAATGAATAGTGCCAACAACAGTGGTGGAAAAGAGAGGAACATGTCTGTTGTTCGCATTATGATCTCGTCAGTCTTTCCGCCGAGGAAGCCTGCAGCTAAACCCAGTGGGACACCTATGCCGATTCCGATTGCGACCACTACTGTGCCGATCTCGATCGATATTCGGGTTCCGCTTAGCACCCGCCTAAGGATATCTCTGCCCATATCGTCGGTTCCAAAGAGGTGTTCGAGGCTAGGAGGCAAGAGTTTCTGTCCAAGGCTAGAGGTTTCCCAAGCGGCGAGTGGACCTAAGACCAATGATGCGATAGCTGTCACGACGATGCCGAGAACTATCAGAAGGCCGACAGCTGAAAGGGGATTTCTCACTAGAGTATGGATGATGAATGAGTATTCGTCTATCTGAACTCTGTGCTCGGTCTTCCACCGAGTCAGCAATCCCATGGTCTTCATCTCTCCATCATCCATACTTTATGCGCGGATCAATCACTCCGTAAAGGATGTCAACGAAGAGATTGACCAATGTGTAGATGACTGCCCCAAGTAAGGTTACACCAGCGACTGATGGAAAGTCGACGTTCACGATTGATTCGACTGCATACAGGCCGATGCCCGGCCAGTCAAAGATCGTCTCAACAAGAAATGCACCGCCAAGAAGGAAACCGAAAGTCAAACCCACAACTGTGGTCGTGGGGATGAGAGCATTCCTGAGAGCATGCTTGTACACCACAACTCTCTCCGATAGGCCCTTCGATCTTGCAGTTCTCACGTAGTCTTGGCGGAGGACCTCCAACATTGTAGATCTGGTCATTCGTGTAATCGTGGCCAATGACGTATACGAAAGCGCGACCACCGGCAGAATCATGTGTGTAATTGCGCTTCGAAAGAAGACCCAATTTCCTGTGAGCGCGCTATCTAGGGTATACATGCCGGTTATGGTTGTGATCGGGGATTGAATATGAACGAATGGATCAACGCGTCCCCCAGTGGGAAGAAGGCCTAGCCAACTCGCTAGCAGAAGTTGCAGAAGAATACCAAGCCAGAAGATGGGCATCGAGACACCACTAAGCGAGAATAGCCTCGTGACATGATCTGCTGCTCTATCCTTCTTGGTTGCTGAGATCACACCCAACGGAATACCGAGAACGATGGCAACGAGGATTGCCGCTACGGTCAATTCCAGTGTGGCTGGGAAACGATCCCTCAGATCATCTATCACCGGTCGTCGAGTGTGAATAGACGTGCCAAGATTTCCCTTTGAGAGGCCGACCAAGTAAGACCAGAACTGTTCGTAGAGAGGTCTGTCAAGTCCAAGCTCTCGTTTCGCTTGCTCAACCTGTTGGATAGTTGCACGCGCACCTGTCCACATTCTGGCCGGATCGCTCGGAATCATTCGTGAGACTGTGAAAGTTATGGCCGACACTCCGAGAAGCACAAGTAGTGCGAGGGCGAGTCTTCTCACAATGTAGTACCTAAGCTTCATTCAGCATCCTCCATTAGTGCCGGCTTGGAGGAACAAGAAAAGAAAAAGGGGAGTATGGAAGTCTGATACACTCAGACTTCCTTGTAGATATTGTAGAAGTCGAAATGCTCCGAGTAGAAGATGTTCCATTCGTACCCCTTGACCCACGTGCGTGTCATGTCTACGACATGTCTCTGCCAGATGAAGAGTGCTGGAGCGTCGTCTACAATCATTGCCTGTGCTTTCTTGTAGAGTGCAATCGCCCCAGCTCTGTCCGTTCCAGATATGGTATTGGCCTGTTCGATCATCTTGTCGTATTCATCGTTCTTGTAGAAGCTCCAGTCGAACACGCCGATCTGGCTCGAATGAAACATACCGTACATATAGTCGTACGGGTCTGCGTAGGTCGGCCACCACAGGTGAACGCTTAGGTGGGGTGCGGTATCTGGGTTGGTGGCTTGGGCATATAAAGTCCCAAAAGGAACCGCTCGTGCATTGACCGTTATGCCAAGTGTCCCGAGGTTCTCGACGAGCAATTCCGCGACTTTCCTGACCTGTTCGTCGCCTGTGTAGTAGAGGAAGTCGAGTATGAAACCTCCATTTGGATAACCTGCCTCTGTCAGAAGCTGCTTTGCTTTCTCGAGGTCGTATGAGTATTGGAGTGTACTTTCGTCAAATCCCCATAGCCCCTTGGGTAGTGGCCCACGAGCTTGTTCTGCATAGCCCATGAAAACTTTCTCAACAGCATCTTTGTACGGAAACGCGTAGGAGATTGCTTGTCTGACTTTCTTATTGTCAAGCGGTTTCTTCTGGACGTTCATTCTGATGTATAGGATGTCCATGCTAGGATTGACGTTGACGTTGATGTCTGTTCGCTGCTTTAGTGAGTTCACTTCTTCGAGCGGTCCGCGATTCATCTCATAATCGAGTTCGCCCGTGCCGAGCATTATCATGGACGAGCTGGCTTCTCTGACGATCTTGATTATCACGCGTTCAACGTGTTTTCCTTCCCAGCCTCTCCAATAATCATTGAACTTGGTGTAAACGAGCTGTTGCTCATGTATCCAAGAGTCTAGCTTGTAAGGTCCGGTTCCGACAGCATGCTCAGTCATCCACGCCTGTGCAAGATCCCCGTCCTTCTCGTTCTGATTCACCGCAGTAGGACTTATGATGTATGCTGCGTACAGCGAGGAAAGGATCAAGTCCAATGGTTGTGAATACTTCAGAACGAAGCGCATGGTGAGAGGGTCAACGACTTGGATCTCCTTGATCGGTCCCAGTATGTATGCGGCGCCCTTGTTGATTTTGATTGTCCTCTCGAGACTGAACTTCACTGCGTCAGCATTGAATGGGGTGCCGTCATGGAACTTCACCTTGTCCCTTAGATGATAGGTCCAGGTGATTCCATCGGGCGAACTTTCCCACGAAGTGGCGAGCAACGGAACAACCTTACCATCCGGGCTCATTCGAGACAGGGTTTCGTAGGTGTTGAAGATCTCCCGCGACGATCCGTCGAACACTACAGCCGGATCCAATGTCGACGGGTCGTGCATATCGAACCAGAGCAGAGTATTCACATCTGTGGGAGGGGGCGGTGGAGGTGGTGCAGATGGTTTGAGCGTTGTTAATGCGTAGAAGTAAGTTCCTCCGACCAGCATTATCGCGAGAATGATCACGCCGAGTATCTGTTTGGTACGATTACTGCTTAGGACTGACATACGAAATCGCCATTTTCCTGCTGAAGAGCGTACCCGAAAACTATTTAATAGTTTGCATAGTGCCGAAATAGGCAATTTCTTTAAGTCCAGAAGTGGATAGACCAGTCAGACGGCGATGGTCGACAAAATAGATCTCGAGATCCTTTTTGCGCTTGATCGAGACCCGAGGTCACCCACGACTAGGATTGCAGAGAACCTCCGCTTGGATGCTAGCACGACTAGGAGACGCATTGACAGGCTTTCATCAGAAAAGAATCTCAAGTTCAGGGCCGTTCTCTTTCCTCTTGGATTAGGGTGGAGCTACGTGAGCACCCTGATACTGCTCGATGGCTCTACCCCTCGGGAAATGATGACAAATCGGCTCAATTTGGCACTTGATTTCCCTTACAGTATCTCGGTCGGATTCGGCGACTATGATGTCAACGCATCTTTCTTCGTCAAGACACTCGATCACCTATCCAACCAGTTAGAGAAGCTGAACGCCCTGCGTGGAGTCAGAGAGGCAGATACGGCCTTTTATATTCCCGGATCACAGACAAGGAATCGACCTAGGAAATTCAACGAGCTCGGCTGGAAGATTGTGAACTCACTAAGACTTGACTGTAGGAAGACAATAGGACAAATCGCTACGGAAGTGGACGCCAACTCAAAGACAGTCCGGAAATATCTCAATACAAGGATTGGACACTTGGTGTTGCTTCACTCCTCATTCCGGCCTTCTGATCTCGATCTGATCCATGCCCTGTTGACGATTCGTCTAAGAGAAGGTGAACGGTACCAGCGAGTGATCCAAGAGATTCTCCGACTGAGCAAAGAGATGAGTATCTTCGTTCATGCCTCGAATAGGTACTCAGGGGATTTCCAGATTGGGCTGGGCGTCTATGTGGACACAATTCCAAAACTTGATGATTTCGCTGAGGCGGTTCGCAGAATGCCTGACATATTTGAGCTGCGAAAGATGGCGGTTTCCGAACATATTCCATCTGTGGCCAATCACAAATGGATGGATCGCCTCATAAAACAACACTTACATGGAACGCGATCGGTCCCAATCAGTCCAACCGCGAGAGTGAACTGATGCCTAGGGTTGGGACTCTCGTTTCAAACCAGAGAGTCTGCACCGGCTGTCAGGCATGCGTTGTGACTTGTTCCTTTTTCAAGGAGAGAAGTTTCGATCTGATCTCGTCACGAATAAAGATTGGTCGCGATGAGTCGGTATGCTCGTTTACGCCTCAATTCTGCAGGCATTGTGGTAAACCCCCGTGCCAGCCGGCATGCCCTACTGGAGCAATTCGACGCAACGAAGAGACCGGAATTATCTACGTTCAGCGCGAGCGTTGTGACGGGTGCGGGCTTTGTATGGAGGCATGTCCGTTTCACGCGATCGGACTGGACCGGCACGGCATCGCTATCATGTGTGACCTCTGTGATGGTCAACCGATGTGTGCAATTGTCTGCCAGCCAAAGGCGCTTTCATTTACTAGATGAGAAGGAGAACGTCTGGTCTTGAATTGCTGGGCTGGTTCAATACTTCATGTGGATCTGTCTAGCGGTAAGATCCGGCGGCAATCACTTCCCTTGGAAGAGGCAGTCAAGTTCTTGGGAGGAAGGGGTCTCAATGCAAAGTTGCTGTGGGACCTCGCAAGCGATAACCAAATGGACCCCCTCTCTCCAGAGAACAGATTGATTATCGGGACGGGCACGCTAACGGGGACATTCGCCCCTTCATCAGGGAGAACAACGATCACGACAAAGAGCCCAGCCACAGGCTTGTATGTGAAATCAAGTGTAGGCGGCCAAATCGGCGCTCAGCTCAAGTTTGCCGGGTACGACCACCTGGTCATTCACGGCAAGTCACCCTATCCATGTTATCTGACTATAGAGGATCGAAATGTTGAGATTAAGAAAGCCGAGCACTTGTGGGGACTGGATGTCAGAGAGACAGAAAAGGCGCTCAAGGCTGAATCGTCAAACCGTAACTTCGAAGCCTGCTACATAGGACCCGCCGGTGAAAGGCTTGTGAGGTTTGCCTCAATCATGACTTCAGTCTACCATGCCGCAGCAAGAGCCGGCGTGGGAGCAGTAATGGGATCCAAGAATCTCAAAGCGATTTCCGTTTCTGGGACGGGAAGCGTGAACGTTGCAGATCCTGATGAATTTGGAAGACTGGTCCTGCAGGTTCGTGAAGCGCTTTCAAGCGATCCAAAGGCTGGTCACCACTACCACCTTTACGGGACATCAGGAGGAGTCTTAGGCGCCAACGAGGACGGTAGTCTCCCTGCGTACAACTTTAGTGTGGCAGGTATAGACGACGCATATCCCATCTCCGGGCAATGCTTCGTCGAGAAAGGCTACCTGGCAAATCGTGTGGGGTGCTTCGCGTGCACGATTGGCTGTCACAGGTACACAACTGTGAAGGATGGACGGTTTCTAGGAACCCATGCTGGGGGCCCTGAGTATGAAACAGTTGTATCTCTAGGCGCGGGAACGGGTGTGGTAGACACCGAGGTCGTGCTCAAAGCGAACGAGCTTTGCAACATAATGGGACTGGATACGATCTCTACCGGCGTTGTCATTCAGTGGGCAATGGAAAGCTACGAGAGAGGAGTGCTGTCCAATGCAGACACGGACGGCCTTGAACTTCGTTTCGGGAATTCCGATGCTCTTCTTGCTCTAATATGCAAAATAGCCTCAAGAGAAGACAAACTTGGGGATCTTCTCGCTGAGGGAGTCCAAAGAGCTTCAAAGAAAGTCGGCAAAGACTCTTGGAAATGGGCAATATGCAATTCTAAGGGATTGGAGCAGTCTGCAGTCGACACGAGGGCGTCAAAGGCCTATGCTTTGTCGTTTGCAGTAAACCCGAGGGGTCCAGATCACCTTCATACAGAATGCTTAGCCGAGTATGGGGGAACCCCGGATGCGGTCGCTCTGATCAAGAAACTGACTGGGGATGAGAGATTTGCGTCCCCATACCTGACGCAGCACAGGGCTGAGATCGTTAGATGGCACGAAGATTGTTATGCAGTGAGTGATGCTCTAGGTTTCTGTGCATTCACATCTACGAGTTCCTACTGTGTGAATCCAAAGAACATGGCTTCGATGTTCCAAGCTGCCACGGGGATTCCGATAGACGAGGAATCGATCATGCTGGCAGGCAGAAGGATTGTGACGCTGGAAAAGTGCTACAATGTACTATTGGGCGCAGATCGAAGGCTGGATGATCTACCGTGGAGGCTAATGCACGAGCCGTCTCCAAAGGGGATTGCGAAAGGAATGATAAACTCTCCAGAAGAACTGAACGAAATGCTAGATAGGTATTACATGCTTCACGAATGGGACGTTGAGACTAGTCTGCCATACAGAGGCACCTTGGAATATCTTGGTCTGGACGATGTTGCTGATACACTCGGCAAGCTCGGGCTGGTTCCCGTGCGCAAGAGCACTAGTGGTTGAGAGTGAACAGTTCGATGAGAAGCGCCAAGATACTAGACGGGATGAATAATGCTCCCAACCGTGCACTACTAAGAGCAGCCGGGCTCGGAGACTCGGATTTTGGTCGCCCATTCATAGCAATCGCGAATTCCTGGAATGAGCTAGTTCCAGGACACGTGCACCTTAGGCAACTGGCAGAAGCTGCCAAATCTGGAGCACGACAGGCGGGAGGAACCCCAATAGAGTTCAACACGATAGCGGCTTGCGACGGAATTGCCATCGGCCACGCAGGCATGCGTTATGTGTTGCCTACAAGAGACCTAATCGCCGATTCGATCGAGTCAATGGTTCAAGCTCATCTGTTCGATGCCGTAGTTCTCATCGGATCATGTGACAAGATCATTCCAGGGATGCTGATTGCGGCCGCGAGGCTCAACCTTCCGAGTATAATGATTACCGGAGGACCGATGGACCCCGGCGAATACGGAGGACGGACTCTCACGGCGCTCGATCTGTGCGGCGAGGTTGAGAGGGCCAAGCGGAATGAGATTAGCGCCGAGGATCTTGCAGTTCTCGAGAGACACGCATGTCCAGGGCCAGGCTCTTGTCAAGGAATCTACACCGCCAACACAATGTCCTGCATCGCGGAAGCCTTGGGTATGACCATGCCAGGTTCCGGTACGATTCCCGCTACGAGTGCGATGAGATTGAATATCGCCAAACAGAGCGGCGTGCAGATCATGAGGTTGCTGGAGGAGAGAATCACACCATCAAGTGTCATGACATCTGAAGCGTTCGAGAACGCGATTCGAGTTGGAATGGCCATAGGCGGATCGACAAATATGGTTCTTCATCTGCCCGCCATCGCCCGGGAGCTTTCCGTAGAACTGCCGATTCAACTGTTTGATCGCTTGGGGCGGACCACACCATGCCTCTGCAGTCTGTACCCTGCAGGATCATTCATGATGAAAGACCTTGACAGAGCGGGTGGAGTTCTGGCTGTCATGAAAACGCTCGAGCCTTTGATGCATCTTGGTGCGATGACTGTTTCGGGGAATTCTCTAGGGGAGCGTCTGAACCGCGTGAGGGTGCTCGACCGTCGTGTAATAAGACCGCTCACCGATCCCGTTCGCAAAGATGGTGGCATTGTGATTCTTCAGGGGACACTTGCTCCACGAAGTGCCGTCGCGAGACAAGTCACGATCTCGCCAAATATGCTTAGACATCAAGGACCCGCAAGGGTCTTTGACGATGAAGATGAAGCCTGCGCTGCGATACGTCAAGACAAAGTCACTGCGGGTGATGTTATCGTCATCAGATACGAAGGCCCCATGGGCGGGCCAGGAATGAGGGAAATGCTGGACTCCCTTGAAGCGCTTCGCAGCAAAGGGCTGGACTCCTCGGTGGCGTTGGTAACTGACGGAAGATTCTCAGGTGCCACACGGGGCCCAGCCATCGGTCACGTGTGTCCTGAGGCAGCGGCTGGAGGACCGATCGCTATTGTGCAGGAGAATGACATCGTTGAGATTGACATTCCCGGAAGGAGAATCGATCTGCGTGTCCCAGAAGATGAGATTCGTAGAAGGCTTTCTGCCCGGAAGGGAAGAAAACCTAAGATCACAGTAGGATACTTGGCCCGCTACGCAACAATGGTTGGTGCAGCAGACGAAGGTGCCATGCTCCACCCGAGTCCTGCACATGAAGCACGATGAGCGAAGGGGCACTTCCTCGTGAAGTTCAGCATTCCCTATGGAAGAGATCGACTAGACGTTAACATACCGAACGAAAAGATAGCCGCGACCCTGACGCCAAGAAGCACAGACCATGTGCCAGACGCACACGAGGCGATCTGTCACGCACTTCGGCAACCCATAGGAACGAAGATGATTCGAGATCAAGTCAGCCGATCCGACAGAGTGACGATAATGATCTCAGACGTCACTCGACCTGTGCCGGACGGCTTGATCCTTCCACATCTTATCAACGAACTCTCGGAGGCCGGCGTAGCTGATGAGAGAATCAGAATCTTGGTCGCAACCGGCCTCCATAGACCGTGCACACGTGAAGAGCTTCAGCAGAGAATAGGAAAGGTCATTGATAGGATCCCGGTTACCAGTCACGATGCAAGAGATACTGGCAACCTCGCCTGCATCGGACGGACTTCCGTGGGAAACGACGTGTGGGTCAACAGTTCAGTCGCCACGTCAGACTTCAAGATTGCAACCGGATGCATCGAACCACATACCCTAGCTGGATACAGCGGAGGACGAAAGACCATATTGCCCGGAGTGGCCGGTGAGGAGACAATTAGACGCAATCACAGCCCCGAAATGATAGTCCATCCGAAAGTTGGTTTTGGTCGGATTGACGAAAATCCCATCCACACCGAGATGCAAGAAGCCTCGAGGCTCGCCAATCTGGATTTCATAGTCAACGTCGTTTGGACACCGACTGGAAAGCTGATGAAGACCGTAGCCGGAAATCCCGAGCAAGCGTGGCGAGAAGGGGTCAGGGCTGCAGATGAGATTTACAGGCGGACTCTGGACAAGAAAGCCGACATCGTTGTCGCGGGAGTCGGGGGCTATCCGCACGACATCAATCTCTATCAGGCGATATCACATGGCCTCGACTCTACCCTCCCATTGGTTAGAGATGGAGGGTCAATAGTCTTGGTAGCTGAATGTTCGGAAGGAGTCGGAAGTGACGTGATGTATCGTTGGCTCAAAGAGGCCTCCACACCGGAGGATGTCTTGCACAGGATGAAAAGAGAAGGCCTTGCCATGAACGGACACGTCGCTTGGTACTTGTGTCTGAACGTGTTGACGAGGGTGAAGATCATAGTCGTCTCGAAACTCCCGCCAAGACTACTGGACGACATGTTCATGAAGCCGGCAAGTAGCGTCGCTGACGCTCTCGCTTTGGCTGCGCACAACTTAGGGCGATCTTGGGAGACAGTAGTTATTCCAGATGCTTCCAAGATCGTGTCAGAGATTCGAGGTAACGGGTGAGGAGTGCCAACCTTCTCTGAATGCTGGCAACACCGTGTCAGCGAAGAGCTCGAGACTCTCCTTGCCCATTGGAAGAATGGGCAAACAGACGACATAGCCCACCCCGGCTTTCTTGTAAGCTTCGATCTTCGAAATGCAGTCGTCAGGAGTGCCAAAAATATAGCATCTCTCGATCGCTTCTCTTGGTACGTCATCAGCACGATTCCAGAGCGACTCGTATCCCAGTCTCTTCCCCATGGAGACTGGTGGACCACAATAGCGGAAAAGGAAATCTCGGGCTGTCGGTTCAATGGTCTTGAAGGCCTCCTCACGATCGCGGGAAATCGCCACTGGTGCAGCGAAAATCATCTGCAGCTTCGTCCTCCTTTCGTTCATGGCTTGTCGTTGACGCAACAATCTCTCGTATTCTATCCTGCAATCCTCAGGTGGGATATTCTGGGTCATCCATCCGTCTCCCAACCTTGCGACTATCTCAAGCACTTTGGGCGTGAATGCCGCAATCCATATCGGAGGATGAGGTCTCTGGATGGGCTTCGCGACTATCGAAGCGTTCTCGAAGGTGTAGAACTTACCTCTGTACGTGACCGTTTCTTCAGACCAGAATCTTCTGAGGAGAGTGATTACCTCACTCATCTTCGCAACCGGACTCTTCACGGGCTCCCCGTACGTGGCAGCATTCGCAACGCCTTTTCCTAGCCCCAAAACAAGTCTGCCTCCGGAAAGGAGATCTAGAGTAGCAGTCATCTGAGCTAGAATAGCGGGGCTTCGACGAGCGCAATCGATGACCGCAGTCCCTAGCCTCACTCTCTTGGTCTTAGCTCCAACAGCCGATAGAGTTGTGATCGCTTCCAGCGGCATGTCTGCATGATCCACCATGAAGACCGAATCAAATCCTTTAGCCTCGGCAATACTTGCGAAGTCATGCATTGACTCCACGTCGGCTCTAGAAGATACGGACTCATTCCATTGAAGCAGACTAACGCCGAATCGTAGTTCACCCATGAGTATCAACGACTTGAGCGCCGTGCGGCTCATCCGGATGCGTCAACACGTGATAATAGCTTTCCTGTCCCACAGCATACACGTTCTCACCATTTGCCGAGAGGCGCAACCCTGTTATTCGAGTGGCCGGCAATGACTTGCTGGGATAGTGATTTGTGGGCCTTGATCAGCGTTTTCTACGATACGCACGACTTCACACGAGCTTTCGTCAGAATGCTATTTCACACTGATTAGATGCGAAACCATTTTAGACATCTTGGATACTGATCTTCAGAAAACATTGTGTGAATCGTCAAGCAGGGGATACATCTGACGAAACTTCGTGGTGGAGAAATCCTAGCAAGAGCGCTTGTCCAGCAAGGCGTTAAGATAGTTTTTGGAACAATTGGGTCACACGTAATGCCGATCTACGACGCGCTGCACGACGAACCTTCAATCAAGACGATAGCCGTGAAACATGAAGAGAATGCCGCAGTCATGGCTGATGTCTATGGACGCCTCACCGGTGAACCTGGAGTATGCCTAGTCACGGCTGGCCCTGGCGCTACCAATAGTGTTACGGGTGTCGCACAGGCTTTTGCCGCATCATCGCCCCTAGTTCACATTTCCGGAACAGTATCGGGATCAGATGAGCTCTTTCACGGAGTGGGTGGTGATCCTCTGTTCTTGCAGGAGATGTTCCAGCGAATCACCAAATGGAGCGACAGGATAGAATCACCAGACAGGATCCAATCAGCGACAATGAAGGCATTTGAGTTAGCATCAGCCGGAAGAAAGGGGCCTATTCACATCGAGATACCTCTTCGCGTACAGCGTGCAGAATGCGAGTTACGGCAAATCAAGCCAGTATATCCTCGACCGAAAATCGACCGTAATAGCCTTATCCGGGCACAATCAGTCATCGCTCGTGCCCAGCAATATGTCATATTTGCAGGCGAGGAAGTTCTACGCTACTCAGCATCGAGCGAACTGCTAGAACTTGCAGAGACCATTCGCGCACCCGTTGTAGTAAGCGATTCGAGCATAGATGCATTCCCACATGATCACCCACTCTTCGCCGGATATCTGCCCGGGAACTACGATGGCCCATACCGGAATCCCATCGTACAGACGGCGGTGAAGAAGGCGGACTTGATGCTACTAGTGGGAGCAAGGCTCGAGGCACCGGAGACCAGCATAATCCTTTCTCTTGGACCAAAGAAATGCGTGAACATAACGTCTGAACGTACTTCACATCGAGTTCGAGTTCCGATGATCAATGTAGTAGGGAACATTGCACGCTCATTGACGACATTGGTTGAATTGGTAGGGTCGTCCCAACAGAAGAAGAGGCCAGAATCCTCACTGTTGCAGGACCTCGCACAACAAAAACAAATGATCTCTGAAGCACTCGAGCGTATCATCTCAGACAAGGTCACAGCATCGCCGATACATCCAGGGCTTGTCGCTGCGACAGTCAGGCGACTTACTGACAGGCACGCGATTATAGCAACTGATGTGGGAACTCATGCGATCTGGGTCCGAGACTACTTCCATGCATATGAGCCGAACACGTACCTTGAGACGGGCAATTATGGCTCAATGGGTTTTGCTCTTCCAGCCGCCATAGCCGCCAAACTCGTCAGACCCGAACAGCAAGTTGTCGCTGTAACCGGAGATGGAGGTTTTCTCATGTCACTTGCGGATCTTCCCACGGCTGTAGAAAACAGGCTCAACATCGTGGTCGTCGTCATGAACGACTCAAAGTACGGAATGATCTGGCGAATGCAAGGAGAGGAGTACCGAGGCAGACACATTGGCGTGGATTTGGCACCATCGAACTTCGCTTCGTTAGCGCAAAGCTTTGGAGCAGCGGGCGTCCGAATCGACGATCCCAGAGACCTTGCCCCTGCCTTGCGAGAAGCTCTGACTGACGACAAAATGACCGTGATTGACGTCCTAACAGATCATAGGCCGGACTATGCTTGTAGGGAGATATTCAAACACACGCCGAGCCAGGCAGGATCTTGATCACGAGCCAGCTCTGTTAGGCTAGGCCAAGTGATCTGCTGACCAGTGACTTCAGGGGAACCCAAACACAGAATGCACGAACAACGGAGGAAGTTAGTTGAGGTTCATTTCAGCAGAGAAGTTCGCAGGACCGATGAGCAGAACGGAATTGTTGAACTTCCTCAAGAAAGAGCAGGTTCTGATGAGGCTTGCAATGATCGATACGGAAGGCTACCCAATTGTTCATCCAGTATGGTTTGTCTTTGAGGATGGTGAAATATGGGCGGCAATAGAACGAACTAGCCGGAAGGCGCGACTTCTCAAGAGGCATGAGCGAGTATACTTTACAATCGACAAGTCAACTCCTCAGCCCAAAGGAGTTCGAGGAAGAGGAATCGCCACACTGATTGACAACTCTTCCCTTGCACTTGAGATTACGAAGAAGCATCTCCTCAAGTATCATGGATCCCTAGACGACTCGTTTGCAAAAGAGTTACTTGACGCAATCCCTGAGCTGATTGTAGTCAAAGTAACCCCACTGTACTTAGCATCATGGGACTACTCAAGAACCACCCGAGGATGAAGCGTCTTGGAAGCTTCTGAGACGCATGTCATTTCACTTTTATTTATCCAGTCACTCCTCTATCTGCCTCCGTGAAATCATATGACACATGCGCTGACTCTGCAGGAAGTATCGGACCTGGTGGCCGGTACCACCATTCTTGGGACAGGAGGCGGAGGAGACCCAGACGAAGGCCGCCGAATCCTAGCGGCCGACATATCCTCAGGCAAACTGCCAAAGATATGCACTTCAGCTGAACTGGATCCTGAATCTTACGTCATCTGTGTATATCGTTGCGGTTCCATACTCCCGCCCGGAAAAAAGCGCGCCCAAGAAGTTGTCAAGTTGCCAGTTGAGCAGATGCTGCTGAGAGGGCTTGAGGTGATGAGACACGAGCTTGGCGCCGACATATCCGCAGTGATTCCCGCAGAACTTGGAGGACACAACACGGCGCTTGCTATACATACGGCGAGTCTACTCGGCCTGCCTGCAATTGATGCAGACCAAGTTGGCAGGGCAGCGCCGGAACTCGTTCAATCCTCTTACCATGTACACGGCGTAAAGGCAACTCCGGCCGTGGTCATGGACACACTCGGTGATCTACTTGTCGTGCATGATTACGTTGATGTCGATCAATATGAGAAGATCGCTCGCACTATTGCTGTGCTTGCTGGTCGGTACTCCTATGTGATGGACACGCCAGTGAAGGCAAAAGAGATCGAAAGACTGGCACTGCTGGGCACCATTTCACAGTCCATCAGGCTCGGCCAGAATGTTCGTGAGGCCAACGAAAATGAACAAGATGCGGTTGCGAGAATTATCAAGCTCCTCGATGGATATCACCTATTTCACGGGAAAGTTGTGTCATCCAATCTGAAAGAACAAATGGGATTTCTCGTAGGAACGGTCGAGATTTCTGGAATGGGAAAGTGGCGAGGACAAAAGATGAGAGTCTGGATAAAGAACGAGAACCTCTTGGCCTGGATTGGGAGAAAGGTAGTGGCCACCACGCCCGATCCCATAATAATAGTCGACAAGCACGGCCATGGGCTAACAAATAGCAGCATGAAGAGAGGTGTCGAGATCCACGCTATTGGTGCAAGAGCGCCTGATATCTGGCGGACAGCTCGAGGTGTTGCATTGTTTGGACCGAGACATTTCAACTTCAAGCTTGACTACACACCTATTGAACAACTGATGAGGTCCTGACGATTCTCTCGGAGAGAGTGAGGAAAATGCAACGCATTGTCCGCAAAGACGCGAATGTTGTAGAATTCAGCAGGTTTCTGAAACCTGCCCTGAAGGTAATGCGCGGTGAGAGTTTCGTCATAGAAACAGAAGACGCACTCTGCGGGAGGATAAGAGATGAAAACGACCTTCCTGTGCCCGAGATATTCGGATCACTGTTTGCGACGGAACCGCCGAGCACAAATCCGGTCGGCGGACCTGTTTTCGTCGAAGGTGTGGAAAAGGGAGATGTGCTCGTAGTCGAAATCATTGACGTGGTTCCCGGAGAACATGGGGTCACCTGCATATTCCCTGGTGTTGGTCCTCTGCAGGACTCAAAGAGTTGGGAAGATCTCAGAGGCCCTGCGACTCGTATCATAAAGCATCTTCCCGGTCCGAGCGGCACCCTATCAGATGGGAGAGGGCGCTTCTCGCCTAGGGTGACTTGGGATCTGCACCCTTTCATAGGCACGATCGGCGTGGCACCCGAAAGGGAAGTTCAAGCCACCCTGACGACACAGGGACCATGGGGAGGCAATCTCGACGTACGCGATATCTGCAAGGGAAACAAGTTGCTGCTGCCGGCTTTCAACGAGGGAGGGATGCTATTTGCCGGCGATGTTCACGGGAGTCAGGCTGACACGGAGTTCTACGGCGTCGCCGACGAGACAAGAGGCGAGCTGACTCTAGGGTGCGACGTCATAAAGAGAAAGAGGATTCCGTTTCCTAGAATTGAAACGGCGAAAAGCATCATCCAGTTGGCCTGTTACCGACCCATGGAGGAGGCTGTGAAACAAGCGATCCTATGGTTGATGGAATGGTTGGTCGAGGATTTTGGATTTGACCGCAAGGAGGCCTACATGCATATGGGCGTCAATCCTGAAGTAAGGGTCAATATCTACCAGATGGTCGCACTAGACCGCCTCCAATATACGGTAGGGGTTGAGTTTCCCAAAGAGTTCCTCTCCTGAGGGGCTCATTCTGATGCTGAGACCTCAATGACCTCGAGAGTGCCAGTCGTGGTTCCAAAGGAGCAACCGTGAGCATGAACGCTCAGATTCGACCCACTCGGAGGCTGGCACCTAGAGCAGACCATAGAGGGAAAGTGCTGTGTAGATGGACGTCAATATAGTCTGTTCAGTCGCAGCCTAGCGGCCTTCATTCGTTCCCCCATCCCTCAGCCACAACCGACGCGAGAAATGATGCGCGGAGGTTGCATGAAGAACCGACGGTCGCTTCCTGTGCCATTCGTGGTGCGTGCACTGTATTTTGAGCCGCATTTCTGTGATACCCTTGAGTACTACCCCTCATAGTTCTGAGTGAGACGTACCCATAGAAAGTCTGAAATCCTCACACAAGCGGACTAATGAGTGGCTTTGTGAGATTCACTGATTGCCTGTTTGGAGTACGATGCTTTCTCTGCTTACGGGAGCGTCGGGGGCGTGATGACGAATCCCCCAAGAGTAAGAGAGGTGACAAGACCGGTGGGTTTGAGGATCACGACTTTCAATGTTGAGTGGATGAACGACTTCTTCCATGCTGACGAGCCGCGCTTCAAGACCTCCCACAAGCAGGGCAAGTATACGGGCCCAGCTATCAAGGACGTGCCGGCGCTCTGTTCGAGAATTCAGGGAACCATCCGTGACATCGACCCTGACATCTTGGGCATTGTGGAGGGGCCTAAGCTTCCGTCACAGATGGAGAAGTTCGTTCAAGAGTATTTGAAGGACCAATCTGGAAATCCGATCTACGATGTTGTCGCGAGCCCCAGCGAACGTACCCAACGACAATACCTCCTCGTGAGACGAGGCACCGCAATCTCGGTTAGAACCCTATACGATGAAACGCGTTACGAGGGGATGGTTAAGCGGTGGAAGTTCTATCCCTGGGGTGCATACATGCCAACGGAAGCTAAACAGCACACGTTCTTCCGACAACCCCTAGTCGCCGAACTACAGATCGATACACGCAAGCTTACGATCATCCTGCTCCACATCAAATCAAAATACACCGGCTTGAAACCAAGCGAGACGAAGGAGTACGTGGAGAAATCCATCCTCGCACGGCAGGAGATCACTTCTGAAATGAAGAAAGTGAGAGAGTACCTGGATGATGCTTTGACAGAGGAGATGACCCGATCAATTGTGGTGATGGGCGACATGAACGACGGCCCCGGTAGGGACAGGTTCGAAGCCGATTTCATGCTCCAAAACCTTGTGGACGTCATCCAGGGCACATTGCTGAACCCAGAACTGAACGTCTACCATGTGCTTGAGAGTCTACAGACAGACGCCTACAGCCTCGAATACGAGGACAAAGAAGAGGGTGGAAAGAAGAAGCGGGAACTGATCGACCACATCCTGATGGCGCCAGGAATGTTCCTCGACACGGCTGAGCTCACGTACCAGAAAGGCTCAGGAAAAGTGGAACACAAAGCATGGGGCAACCACGTTGGCACTGACCCGGACCACGTCCGCGACGACAGACCAAGCGATCACAGACCAGTCACATGCGAAATAGTGGTTTAGAAAGACTCTAACCAACGCGGAAACCGTTGGATAGCTGATGTGGCGGTCATGGACGCCTGCGAATCTGGAGTGTTGGATCTGCCGGATTTCTACTTCACAGGTGATGACTACAGGTACCGCTTCGACCCGGAAGCGAAACAACGGTTCCTGGAATTGCTGCGTGAGCGGTTCAATTCGCCGGTCAGGTACAAGGGACGTGTCTTGAAATGGGATACAGTAATTCAGGAGAAGACGGAGGAACTGGCAAGATACTTGAATGGTCGAATGCAAAGGCTTGGCTTTACTGAACCCACTCCTATTCTTGAGAGGACGGACGCTCGGACGATTAGAGAGGCGATTCTTGGTTTTACGCAATCCGAAGCCAAAAAGCGGGGGATTGAGAACGCCTCGTTTTACTATCTACGCAGAAATGCCCGCAACGCATACTCATTCAGGGTCTATAGAAAAGTCCGGAAAGACTTCTTGGATAGAGTTGAAAAAGAATGAGTGGCAATGAAGTGGAATTTCTGAGATTCAAAGACTGGATAGAATCAAACGAGCATCTTCGATCGGACTGGATCACCGTTGCAAGAGACGACAAACCCAGCGTTGCAGACAGTCGAGGCACATTCAGTGCTCTAATCCGCAACACCGACCACGATAGCCAGACCGTTCTAGCGAATTTCGAATGGAACGTGGATTCAGATTTCGGTCAGCCGTTCTTTGGTAGGTCTGAGGGCGTGATTACCCTCGACCTCGGAGATAAACATCTTGACAACGGCGTCGAATTCACACCCTTCACAATTCTTAGGAGCTTTCACACAACACATGAGGGAAGGGCAGAGATCGTTCAGAATTTCGTCCTCTATCACAATCTTTACTGGGATTCGACCGCCCAGAAATTCTTGGACCCCATAACAAACGATGCCGTAATTGATTATGTGGCACCAAAGTTCGTTCGGATCAAAACCACTCACCTGAAGGACTACCTTGCAGCTCGGAAAATGATGTTGGTTAGGTTTCACGATCACCGTAGATTTGTGAAGGAAGATGTTGCGAAAATCCTCGGCCAGCAGTCTGAAGAATTTACAGTTCGGAACCGCGAGTCGCACTATGGAATATACATAGGGACACTGGGTTTAGGTCAGGAAAATGAAGCATTCTCAAGACTATTAGGCAAAGACCTAGTGCGACCCTATGAAGAACCCGTTCATGAGGAGTACAACTGGCTGGCTGGGAAGCCAAAAAAACATGCGACTTTCTTGATTAGAATAGATGAAAGCGGTAGCAAAATCGAGTCAACCTGCGATGAGAAAATCCTCAGCAACCTGTTCGTTGACAAAGGGACGCCGCAGTTCCTGACCCCTGTTTACTTCAAGCAAGATGTCCTAAAGAAGTATTACGACAACAGCAGATATACAGCGTCTTCATACGGAGTTTCCTTTCTTGACATATGGCACATACCAATTGGAGTTAACAAAGAAGGATTAGTACATGCTTGGCTAGGCGATCTCGGTAGCATTCCTTACGAAGAGCAGTTGCATTGGAAACAATACAATGTCGCTCCTTCTGGAGGAATCAACGAAGAGTTCCACAAGACACAGATTCTTGCTCAATTCATTGAACCGAAGGATCCCATCTACAGACTTCATCAGACAAGAGAACAGTTGAACAAAAACGCGATGAGCAGATTCGGTTTCAGAATTTTCAAAGAGCTACCTGAGGAAGACGCATACATAGTCAAGTCAATACACATCCCAACATTAGACGAACAGAAAGAGCTGGATGGGCAGCTAATTTATCTGTCAAAGTATCTGGTGGATTCGCTTTCCAAGTCAGATCTGGAGGCGCACGTGACTTGGAGACCTGGACGCAGTGAAGAAAATACTCACATAAGATTTCTGCGGGCTTTCCTTATCGAGAGACTCGGCTACTCGGAAATGCTGGCGAAACAGTCAGTTGACCCTCTTAGAATAGCACAAGCGCTGAGATCACAGTCAGCCGCACATGTCAAATCGAACGAATACCAAAAACTTCTAGAGAAGATCGGAATGGCACGAATTACAAGACAAGAGCAATTTCGCATTCTAGTGGAGAGTCTGAATACCTCGCTATCAAGCATCGCTGAAGCCATTGACGCCCGCGCTTGAAGATAGACGGGCAGAGCCGTTATTGATCGTCGAACCCGTAGGTGTGCGCACCAACCGACCCGACGGCGATTTGGGCTATGGGATATGTGTAGCGCACCCGCAAGAGAACGCCTCCGGATTCTAGATTGCCGGACTGGGATCTAAGGAATTGGCCATTTTAGGCTCTCCAGCCAATACAAGATGAAGAACAGAAAATAGAAGAAGACCCCCAAGCTCAGGGACATAACCGTCGCCCACCTGTCTCCTTTGATGTATAGCTTCAGAGTCTTGAGAAAAGGATAGTCGAGTGCACCTTCGATCTCAGAGGTTTTGGAAGGTAGACGCCGCAAGAACGTTTGGTAGATCCATCGCATCCATGCACAGCCTAATCCCATCCCACCAAACAGCGAGAAGCCTAGTGCGAATGTGACCCAGAGTGACAGGGGGCTTGGGAAACCTATGACTAATGGAAAGAACGAAGGTAAGAGAGCATTCATCGGATAGAGCACGATTGCACCACCAAAACCGACACCTGATAGAAAGGTGAAGATGGCCCACGCTCTGATCCTTCCAGCAACTGAACCGCTGAAGCTAGCGTGCACACCGAAGGGCAGCGACACCAACGCACCGGGAAACACGAGAAGTAGCATGGTGGAGGCGATCGGGTCTAAAGGATACTCAACACTCCGTATGTACTGAATCGAGAAAAGCAATACGGGCAACGATACGAAGTATACCAAATCAATTGATGATAGCGCGTTCGCCTCCTTTACGAGCTGCCCGAGTGTGTGTAATCCCATCGAACCGGGTTCAGTTTCCGGATCTGATTTCATCGCCACTTCTTTGGGGAGCCCTTTCTCCTTTTTGCTGCTTCGCCAATCACCCATGGCTGCAAGAAACACACCCGAGATTATGCCGAAGACGGATAACCCGTCCGTCAATAACGCCAGTCGATATGTTTTCTGGGCCGCAAAATAGGTCACGGTCGAATCATATACGTAGAATTTGATGTTTGGAAAGAAATTCTCTTCCCAACCTTCGTAGATGCTACGAAGGATCCACACATCAAACATGTAGTTGCCGGATTGGGCCATGGGGAAAACTATTTGCTCGCCTGTCGAGTTGAGATTCAACGTCTTCTCCGTAAGATCGTTAGCGTCTGGGTTCATGAACCAAATGGTGGCATTCGCGACGGCGGTCGTTCTGTTCAAGTGGGAATAATCGAAGTCGCACACAAGAAGATCCTTCTTCAAGAGGATCTTCCCTTGGGATTCCACAATGCGATGGAGAAAATACGCGGAGAACATAGCCGCGGGAAAATCAAAGCAATTGACTCTGATTGTTCCGACGTTGTTACTTAGTGTCATGTAATAGTCTTGTCTTACGTATTCCGGTGGATTGTCTATGTTAATGAGCTGCAAACAGAAAAGTGCGGAGCTGAAAAACAACACAAGAACTATGCCAAACACTTTCAGCGTTTTCGGCATGCGTGAGTAAATGGCTCAAGAATCTATTTAGTGTTGAGTAGTCTTGGAGATTCTTGCTCAGTCGTCGTCTGGACCCTCAGCGCGTGCGTCGTTTTCGCGTGTGTGTGAAAGGATGAAAAGCCTCAAGTTCCGGCGTGAGTCATTCCTCGTAGTTGGTAAGCCCGAAGAGACCCTGACCCAAGTAGCGGTCGGGTGTGTGAATGGGCAGCCTTCCGGAGCGGCTCATTGAATGCGCTAAGACGCGCGAATAGGTGATTGCCGCGCTCAAGCCAACCATAACGAATGGAGATGAATCAAAGAACAGAACAAAGCGCATAAGCTACTCGACGGAATAGTCAACTCGGCTTGAGCGCCATGTGGAAGAACCACCCGAGAATCGCGTACGGGACCAAGCTTTTCATAGGTGGGTACCTTGGTGCGAGCATCGTAATTTGAACGCATGGCTAGAAGTCATTACGCGTTCGGTGATGGAGTCCTCATTTTGGTGAGTGAGCAGGCGAGGAGAGACGTATATCGCTGAACGGGTCGCTATTCATCGAGTTGTAGACCGATTTCCTCCAGTTCTCTTCTGACCGATTGCAGAATGCTGCTCCACTCGGTGCTTGCTGTCACCGTTCTAGCATCGTAGCATTCATGGTATCTCTTTCCGAGCGGGGGACTCGCAAACAGATGCTCGTACTTCGGAAGAATCGCTTTCGCCACGTGGTCAGCGAAATCAAGCTTCCTCCCTGCAAGTGATAGTGCGATTTGGCCAAACAAGCGTTCTTCGAGTCCGGTGAACCTATCAACTTCCTTAGTGCCGCAACCTGCAGGCCCCGGGCCCGCGTGAGCTCCAGAAACCACCGCCAGCGCTGGTGCAACGGCTTCGTAGAGAATCATTTCTGTGCATGGCCCCGCGGAAGCAAATGATTCACTGGTAGCAACTATCTTCGTATTGCGGGTAAGCGCTTGTGCAACTACAGAATGATCCCAGATGCTCATTCGACTACTAGTATTGTTGTATCGTATGTCTTGGCAGCTGATCTCTTGGACGCTCGACTGGCTGATCAATTGATTCGCTAGACAATGCGCAGTCATTGAGATTGCTGTCGTGTTAGGCCCACCAGTGTAACCCCCGATCAGATGATCAGCATAAGAGAAGACGGGACATCCATAATCTATGAAGTGCTTCGTCTTGTTCAAGAGGTTCAGCGTGGTTTTCATCGGATAAACAAGACAGGAGATCGCCATGTCCGTTTTCCTGTACCCGAACTGAGGGTCGAAAGCTGAGATGACCGCTGCGGCACCCTCAGGTGAGCCAGCCAGTACACACAAGCCAGGACGATTTGCTCTTGCCACTGCCTTGCGCATGCATATCGCCTCGAATCTTGCTGCATGCATTTCAATCGGGGAGTCTCTGATGATCGGACCCCCTTCGATCTCGACGAGAGATCCTCCACAGATGGCATCAATCACAGGCTCGACGGCAATGCTCGTGATGATGTCCTCGTAGTAGCGTTGGCTGACGATTCCTCCACCAAGACCGCCGATTACTGCGGGCCGTGCCTGATCCTCGATTCCTCTTCTGCTGATCTCCCTAGAGTCACTGCCGGCTCCCACATGTACTCTCGTGGGGACTGAATTCGCTGCGCCTTTGATCTCGTTCTCACTGAATTTGATTATCCGTTGCGTGTCAATGCAGAAGATCCCCACCTCTGCGAGGAACTCGCATGCCGCTTCGAACACGTCATCTGCAAGTTGCCTGTCATTTGGGACAGGCGTTTCTGGATCGTACGATACTCCGTGTTCATTCGCTAGTTGTTTAAGTTTTGATGGAATGATCTTGACGTCGAATTCCCTCTCATCTACCAACTGTCCGGCCCGAGCGGAACGGGTAAGCTCAAGAAGCTTCAGCGACGACTGCATTCCACGACTTCCTACGCAGGTGAACTAGTTCACTCAGATTCAACAGTATATGTGGTTGGTGATCTCGATCGGACCACCATCCTAGAGCTTGAGCCCTAGCTCCCCGATATCCTTCATGACCTTCCCGTAAATCGCGAGCCACTCTCTTGTTGGTTTCATGGTTTCGGTGTCGTAACATTCGTTGAGTGTCTTTCCTGGCGGTGGGTTATCGAACATGTGCTCATATTTCTTGACCAACTGGTTCGCAATGTCGTTGGCATCTTCCCTCTTCATACCAGCGCATGCATGACCTGCTTTGGCGAAAAACCGTTCCTCGAGACCCGTGAACTTGTCGGTCTCTTTCGTTGCCCTTCCGCAAATACCAGGCCCTAAGCCCGTACCTGACACCACAGAAAGCGCCACAGCTGCGCCCTCGTAGAGAATCATCTCTGTGCATGGTCCTGCTGACGCAAAGCACTCGCTCGTTGTGATGATCCTAGTGTTTCTCGCGATCGCTTGACCTACTACGTTGTGGCACCAGATGCTCAGTCTGTTACTCGTGTTGTTGTAGTGTATGTGCTGGCAGTTGACATGCTGATAGGTAGCGTGGTTCAGGATCACGTTTGCTAGGTGATGTGCCATGCTTGAGATAACGTTCTCTTCTGCTCCGCGAGTGAACCCGCCTATCAATTGATCAGAATAAGCATGGATTGGCATTTTGTGGTCGAGATAATGCTTCACTTTGGCGAGCATGTTGAAGTCGATCTTCATCGGATAGATCATGCATGGGCATCCTGCGTCAGTGGAGCGGAATCCCCAGTCTGGGTTGAAGCTGGCATGATCGGCGGCGGCCCACTCGAATCCGCTGCCTATCAAGCATAGGCCCGGTCTGCCGGCTCGATTCGCAGCCTGTCTCATCCAGTCTGCTTCAAGTTGTGCCGCATGCATCTCGATCGGAGAACGGCCCACTATTGGCTTACCGTCGATCTCGCTGAGAGATCCACAGCAAATCGAGTCAACAGCAGGTTCCATTGCGATACTGATGAGGATGTTCAGGTAGTTTTGAGAGCTGCAGATCCCGCCGCCTATGCCGCCCACAAAGGCGGGAGGTCTCTTGTCCTCTACAGTTCTGATTCGGAGTTCGCGTCTTTCCTGTCCTGAACCTAAGATTATGCTTTCCGGGAGGTTTCGCAGGGTCTCCTTCAGGTCTTCCTCGGTGATCTTGACTGTTCTTCCGGTGTCGTTGCAGTATACACCTAGATCGAGCAGCAGCTCTTTCGCTGCTTCGAACACGCTGTCGGCCAGGCCATCATCAGACGGAATGAGAACTTCAGGATCACGTTTGATGTCATGCTTTGTGGCTAGCTCTTTGAGCTTGTTCGGGAGCAGCTTCGCCTCGAATTCGCTCTCTTTCACGAGCCTGCCGGTCTTTGCGCGCTCCACGATTTCGAGCAGATTAGAGCTTCCTGGAAGCATTCTGTTCTTCACGCCCGAGCTTCTCTGTCAGAAGTTCCTGAACTTTCACGACGCCCTCGTTGGCATCTTTCCCGTATGCGTCGGCTCCAATCTGTTTCGCCCACTGTTCCGTTACGGGCGCTCCGCCCACGATTACTCTGTACTTGTCCCTGAGTCTTAAATCCTGGAGCATCATGAGAACTTCCTGTTGAGCAACCATCGTGGTTGATAGCAGGGCTGACAATCCAATCACGTCCGCATGCGATGATTCAGCTTGGTCCACAAGGTCTCTCGATGGGATATCCTTCCCTAGGTCAGTTACGCGAAGGCTGTTTGCTTTGAGCAGGGCGACGACGATGTTCTTTCCAATGTCATGAATGTCTCCGGCCACCGTCGCGATCACCACGGTGCCACGCTTCTGCAGAGTGCCCTTCTCGGGAAGATCCTTCTCCAGTACAGAGATGGCTGCGGTCATCGCTTCGGCAGCAATGATCATGTCGGTCAGGAACAAGTCTAGTTTCTGGAATTTCTCGCCGACTTCGCGTATGCCTTTGGCGAGACCTTGTTCGATTGCTTCCAGTGGGTCAATTCCAGCTTCCAATGCGCGGTTTGCGGCAAGTTCCGCTTGGTTTGAGTCACCTTGGATGACCGAGGTTCTAAGTTGCTCGATGATCTCTACTTTCTGGTTTGGACCGGTCATCGGCTATCTATCCGACCTACGGTAGGGATCGTGCCCGGTTCAACGGACTGCGTTGGTTGATGGATGCCGTCAGCTAGTAGAGCCAGCCCTTCACATAGAGTGAGCTCTTCTTCACATACGGTGATAGGACCCTCAGCAGTATGAAGCTCAGTGGGATGACCGCGATGAGGCCTCCTGTTACGGATAGTGTATATGATATTGGGAAGGCGTCCATGGTGTACCAGCCGTAGACGTAGATGCTAAGCATCTGATAGGTGAAGTCTGTGACTACTGTGGCTAGGATTACCACGAAGACAAACCAGATCGCATAGTCCTTCTTGGTCTTGAGACTCGGATCAGCGTTCGTGACTTTGAAGGCTATCCATGGTATCAGGGCATAGACTGCATCGCTGAGACCGCTTAAGAGACCAAAGTGGGGCGCCATTCCCCAAGCGGGGGCGTACAGGACGCCCGCGATGATTGCTCCGATGAGCGCCCATGGTCCGAACCAGATTCCGAAGACAGGTAGGATGCCGCCTGGCAGATAGATGAAGGCAAGTCCAGGGAACGGCTGCAGCACGCTCGCTGCTATGGAAGCGATTGTGCTGACTGCAGCCACGACTGCGATCAGTACGAGATGAACGACTCTGAAACCTTTCGGTCTAACGACTTCTTCTTTTCCAGACAATTCAGATCGCTGACGAGCCTTCTCTGTTAAGTAGATATAAATGACCTACGGTCGCCTTAAGGCAGTCTAGTACTGATCTATCGAAATCTAGAGATGCCAAATGAACATCATCGAATTCAGAGACTTCTGGTGGAAATACGAATCATCCACAGACTGGATCTTGCGCGGCGTGAATCTTGAGGTAGAGGAAGGCGAGTTCCTAGCAGTAACCGGGCCGAGCGGCTCAGGCAAAACAACATTATGTCAATGTCTGAACGGCATCATCCCTCACTCTCGTCCAGGAGTCATAAAGGGCGAGGTGTACGTGTCCGGGATTCGCGTAAGAGATTCAAATGTGCCGCAACTATGCGAGCACGTTGGAATGATGTTCCAAGACCCTGAGAGTCAGTTCATCGGGATGTCCGTGGAAGAGGAGGTTGTCTTCGGACCTGAAAATCTTGGACTCTCACGTGAGGAAATCGAGCGTAGAATGCTGTGGGCGCTGAAAGTTGTCGGAATGGAGGACATGCTCGATAAGGCTCCCTACGAACTCTCAGGAGGTCAGAAACAGCGCGTGGCAATCGCCTCAGCGCTAGTGATGTTGCCGAAGATCCTCGTGCTTGATGAGCCGACCTCGGAATTGGATCCCATCGGCAAGAGCGAGGTCTTCTCAATTGTCTCTGAACTGAGACGAGATCGAAAGATGACGATAGTCATGGTCGAGCACGAGACAGAAGAAGTCGCGAAATATGCAGACCGCGTGGTCTTGCTGAGAGAAGGCACGATCACAGCGAGCGGATCCACACAGGACTTCCTGAGCGATGTGGAAGGTCTCAAGGACACAGGCGTGGAACTGCCTCAGGTGACTCGGTTCGCGCATCTCTTAGCCCAAGACGGACTAATTCTAGGAAAGCTACCCATCACTCTAGAAGACGCACGCGATCGAATCATACAGATACTACAGAATGGGAAGAACAGGGCGGTTCGTTCTTGAAATCGTCTGCTCCTCCGATAATCAAGGTAGAGGGACTGTCACACACTTACCCAGATGGCACCGACGCGTTAGAAGGCGTCAATTTGGAAATAAAGAGAGGAGAGTTTATCGGTGTTATTGGACAGAACGGGTCAGGTAAGACCACCCTAGTGAAGCATTTCAATGGGCTTCTGAAGCCAACGAAAGGTACAGTCCTTGTCGATTCCGTTGACACACGAGAGAAGACCATCGCCTACCTATCTACTAAGGTCGGATACGTTTTCCAAAACCCTGACCATCAAATCTCACAGGAGACCACAGAGGCGGAGCTAGCTTTTGGACCCCGAAATCTAGGGCTCTCACCCGCTGAGATTGATCATCGAGTCAAAGAAGCCTTACGAAGCGTAGGGATAGAGCACCTTGCCGCTCGACATCCACTTCTCACGAGCAAAGCTGAGCGCCAGATGATCGCGATCGCGTCCATACTTACGATGAAGCCTGAGGTAATCATAGTCGACGAACCAACAACTGGGCAGGACAAGAAGCAAAGCCGACAAACAATGAAGATGCTCGCCGATCTGAATGCCGCAGGCCACACTGTCATCATAATCACTCACGACATGTCACTGGCGGCAGAGTACACTATGCGAGTCATAGTCTTCCACAAAGGCAAGATAATTCTAGATGGCGCTCCAAAGAGTGTCTTCAGAGAGACAGAGATCCTTCGTGAAAGTGGTCTGCGTCCGCCGCAGATCACGCGCCTAACTCAGATGCTTCAACCGTTCGGTTTCTCTCCGGATGTGACGTCTGTGCCGGAGATGTACGACGAGTTCAAACGGGTGTATGGCAGGAGCTGACTTCCATGTCGTTCGTCAGAACATTCATTCTCTACATTCCTCGAGACTCATTCATCCACAGACTAGATCCTGCGACGAAACTGATCATCATGCTCACGCTGAGCATTCAGGCGCTTGTTATCGCTGAGCCGATCTCTGGTGCCGTGGTCTTCGTCGTATCCATGTTGTTCTTCTTGGCCGCAAACTTGCCGCTTGGGGTTCTCAGAGCGACTCTCAAGTACTGGGTAGCTACCATGGTCATAATCTGGATAACGTACACGTACTCATACAGCGGTCAAGGTTCGGTGCTGTGGCAGTACGGGTGGCTACGCTTGACCGACTACTCGGTATTGCTCGCGTTCACAGTGATGTTCCGACTCTTCAGCGTCGTCACGCTCGCATTGTTGCTGTATTGCTCGACGACGCAACGGGACATAATCGCAGGCTTCAGAAAACTCGGCATGCCCTACCTGCTAACGTTCGTATTCGCCTTGGCGATTAGGACACTGTCAGTACTCTACAGTGACTACAATCGGATCCGTGAGGCGCAGATGGCACGAGCCCTTGAGATGGAAAAGGGGCGGTTCTTCGAGCGTTTGAAGAAGCACGTCTATCTGATGGGACCACTAATCGTCACGGCGTTGAGTCGCGTCGAAGCCATGAGCGCCTCCATCGAGTCCAGAGCGTTCAGAGTGAAGAAGGCTGGAAAACGAACATTCTACTATGTCACGCACATGCGAACCGTAGACTACGTGATCGCTGGCTCCTTACTCTTGGAGACGGTCGCTTTCCTAGTTCTGAGATACCTGTACGGTTACTTTACCGTCCCTTGGCTATTGTCCATGATCCCGTAGCCTCTCATCCTACGTTCGTTCTGTTTCGCTTGGGAGAAGGATGTCGTGAGGGCTTGCTTCTTCTTCCCCGTGTTGGGAAATCATGAGGAAGGTCGCTTTCTCCCAGAGGTCGGATACGCTGGATGCGCCTGCGTAGCCCATGGCAGCTTTAAGGCCGGCGAGGAGTTCATGCAGGGCCAATGCTACTTCTCCTTTGTAGGGAACCCATCCTTCAACTCCCTCCGGCAGTCCTTTTGCAGGCATACTGTAGCGGTCGATTGCGTATCTCTTCGTTCTAGCCGCCGGGCTGCCCATGCCTCTGTACTGCTTGTAGTGGCGGCCGCCGATAGTGAGCAAAGTTCCAGGCGCCTCTTTGCACCGGGCGAACAGATTGCCTATCATCACGGCGGAGGCTCCTGCAGCTAATGCAACCGCGACATCGCCGGCTCCCCTGATCCCGCCGTCGGCAATTATCGGAATTCCTGCACGGTATTGGCGTACTGCGTCAGCGACCTCGCATGTCGCGAAGAGAGTCGGTGCTCCTGCTCTGGTTACAGCGGTTGTAGAGCAAACTGATCCGGACCCTATTCCGACGCGGAATGCAGCCACATCATCGAGTTTCGTGATTGCCTCTTCAGCGGCCTTGAAGGTTCCGATATTTCCGACCACAACCTCAGCTTTGACGTCCTTCATGATCTTCTTCGTGGCTTCGAAGACTTTCACGTTGTGAAAGTGAGCCACATCGATCACAAGGATATCCACGTGCTTATCGAGCTCTCTTGCTCTCTGTGAATCGAATGGCGACGTGGCTGCGGCGCACAGTAGTCTACCTTCATCGTCTCGAGTTGCGTCGGGAAATCTTCCGCGGAGGATTATGTCCTTTATCGTGATGAGTCCGCTGAGCTTTCCGTCGGCATCGACTATTGGTAGCTTCTCGATTCGGTGCTCATGAAGAAGTTCCTTCGCGTCGTCTATCGTTATGCCCTCTCTCGCGGTGATGACTTTCCGAGTCATCAGGTTTTCCACTTTCAGAGATGGGTCCGCAAATCGCACATCTCTTCCAGTCAAGATTCCCACCAGCCGGTCCTTTTCGACAACTGGTAGTCCGGAGATCTCGTGTTTCTGCATTAGTGCGAGCGCTTCGGCTATGGTGGTTGCGGGCGTCACAGTCACAACGTCCCTGATGACCAGTGCCTCTGCTTTTTTGACGCGCTTTGCCATCTCGCACTGCTCCTCAACCGTGCAGTTTCTATGCAGTACGCCAAGACCGCCATGCCGGGCCAACGCGATAGCCATCTCGCTTTCAGTAACCGTATCCATAGGGGAGGAGACGAAGGGGATCTTCATCTGGCGTTCCCTCGTAATGGCTGTCTGCACATTCACGTCTTCAGGCTCAACCTCTGATCTGCCCAGGGATAGAATCACGTCACGGAACGTTGTGGCTATCATTGCGTTCTTGAATTTGTCGCGGAAGACCCTCTCAGACAAGCAAGCTACACCGAGTTATGTCTGTGGTTCGTTCCAGTTATGATCTTAATGGTTATTCGAGCCGGCCAGCTGCATCGCGCGCAAGAGCCCAGATTCGGGTCTACCGTACTGATGTCTGTCATCAAGCAGGAGCGCGTCACCGAGCAGTTTGGAAAAGTCGGAAAGTCATGGTCCGTTACTAGATCGATCTAGGCGGATTAGATGACATACGTTACTCACCTACGGTGTACGAGGTGTGCAGCGACGTACGCGCCCAAGGATCGCGTGTTGCCGCGAATACTATCCGTATACGGATGAGTGGAGAGCATTGGCCGCCATCTTGCTCCTGCTAGCTTGTGGTGATGGTTCCTCATGCTTGGTCACAGGTCGACCTACCCCCCAGGGGGGGTCCCCCAGCTCAATATGTAGAATCAAGTCAGGAGAGTCCGGACGCTCCCTCGCCGCCTTCCACGGGTCTGACCTCTATCAGGCACGCGCTACCTTTGTCTGACCCATACTCAGGCATGAATCACTACGAACAGGCTCACGGGATCCTCGCGGAGCATGTGCGTCAATACGTTGAATCGTATGCGTCAGCGCATACAGCTTCCCGAAAGGAGTTCGCGCATGGGTGTTAAACACTCAGGAAAGGGTGTTAAACACCCGCATGGGTCGAGTGGGCTGTCATTGGGTAAGTGCTCGATTCTAGAACCTTAGCACAACTGGATTTGCAGCTGAGAGATGCTGGGGAGTAAATGGGACCTGTTCATCTGTAAGAGGCCTTTTGTAGCCTCGGCTGATAAGTAGTCGAGGTTTCAATAGCTTTGTCTGCGAACTCGAAGCGTCCCAGGCCGCGAATCGAATCTCTCTCAGACCCAGTGTTCGGTCTGGCTCTCTCAGTAGGCACTATCTCCCTGATCTCCAGATTGCCCAGTTCTCCAGTAAGAATTGTCTACGACATAGCAGAATTTGGATTCAGCTTCCTGATTCTGATCACTGTGTGGATCAGCTACACGAGCATCATGTCCGTTCTCCCGCTGGAAGACGCAACTACAATCACACTGAACGTGATCCTGCTCTTTTTCGTCTCTATTGAACCGTACTTGTTCTACTTGAACGCCGTCTTTGACCTCGCAGGGCAGGAAATCCTCTTGAACGTCTCTTCAGTAGCTTTCGCACTGGACATGGCAGGGTTAATGGCGATTCTTGCCCTGTTCACGCATCAATTGACCGTGGAGGAGAAGGGCCTAATCCCTAAGAGCCTCCTATCCAATTACAAACGTATTCAAATCAGTCGTTTGATCGCAGCTCTACTTTTCGCGCTTACCATCCTTCCCATCTTTTGGAGTCTGAAGATACAGAACATACCCTTGCGATTCTATCTTTGGTTTGTGTCACTACTCATAACCCAGACCACACGAGCGACAGACAGAACAACAGCACGAGAGCACGAGCCCGATGCCTAAACCTATGACCTGTCAGCATCGTGGAAGAAGAGGAAGCTCATGGATAAGAGAGAGCGGCGCGAACCATATGGTTTCGCGAAGGAACGGTGGTCCATGCCTACGAGCGCTGTGGCTTAGCTAGCTAGTGCCCTGGTAGATTAGTGGATAAGCTTCTCGCGTGGTCTTGAGTCCGAGCTTCTGTTCGAAAGCAATTGCTTCTTTCACTAGTTCCCCAGTCCTGTATGCGGTCAAGGAATCCTGATCTCTCCATGCGATTATGGTCGTCTCGTCA
>Ga0315279_10001755_pt1 | contig 35186 bp, 29 predicted proteins | sample YL17G06_20_MG_FD_203694 | JGI IMG/M metagenome (GOLD analysis project Ga0315279, IMG submission 203694) | Sediment microbial communities from Yellowstone Lake, YNP, Wyoming, USA - YL17G06_20 | ecosystem: Environmental > Aquatic > Freshwater > Lake > Sediment | place: USA: Wyoming | collected...
GCTGGCCTTCGTGGACGCGGAGGCCGAACTCCCCGAGCCCGATGAGGAGCGGGTGACGTTCCTAAGGCAGCGCTGGCTGCGCGAAGACAGGTGACACTATCTTCCGATCGTGAGAGCATTGACAACGTCCATGTAAGGCGTAGAATCGATGTGCTCGCACTAATCGTACGAGCGGGGGGCGGCCAGATGCGCGGGAGGGAACCCCGCGGCAACGGTTAGTAGGTAGCGGTCGCTATGGCGAACGCCCGCCGACCGCTATTCGTTTTGCGGAGAGGGGTGCGGCGATGGGAAAGAAGCCGCGGAACATTGTAGCCATCGGGTACGTGCTGGTGTTGCCAGTCCTAGCGGTGCTATGTCTCACCAGCGGCCCGCAAGCCGCGGCCCAGGCGCCGGGCGACCGCGTGAGCCCACAAGTGCACGAGGCTCTTCAGGCCCAGGCGAAGGTTTCGGTCATTATCGCCCTGCGAGAGCCTGGCGCGCTTAAAGCCCGCCCCATCGACCTTCCGGCCCTCCGCCGGGAAGCGGGAGCGGCACAGGCGCGAGTGCTCTCCGCATTAACGGCTGCCGACTTCGACCTTAGGTATCGCTACCAAGCCTTGCCAGCGCTGGCAGGCGACATCACCGCGAGTGGGGCGGAGAAGCTGGCCGCTCACGCTGACGTGCTGGGGATCTACGCCGACTGGCAGGGGCAGGGGGCCCTAAGCCAGAGCGTTCCCTTGATTAACGCCGACGACGTTCACGCTCAGGGCTACACCGGCGAGGGTGTCGTGGTGGCTGTGCTGGACACCGGACTGGATACTGATCATCCCGATCTTTCTGACGACCTGCTCTTCGAAGAATGCTTTTTGGCTGCAGGGAACGATCCTCGGCCACGCTGCCCAAACGCTACGGGTAGGCAAAGCGGGCCCGGCGCCGCCCAAGACGACAATGGCCACGGCACCAACGTTACCGGGATCATCACTTCTAAAGGCACGGTGGCTCACCTGGGCGTGGCCCCTGACGCCAGCATTGCGGCCTACAAGGTAATCGACGCCAATAACGTGTTCTGGGGCTCCGATGTCCTCGCTGCCCTCGACCACATCATCAACAACCACCCGGAGGTCGACGTGGTCAACATGAGCCTAGGCACCTGGGATAGATTTGCAGGCTACTGCGACAACGTGTACCCGCCGGTCACCACCGCCATCGAGACACTGCGAGCCAACGGCGCAATCACATTTGCCTCCTCTGGCAACGAGGGGGACAAGGGCGCGATGCCCATCCCGGCGTGCATCTCCTCGACCGTGTCGGTGGGGGCCGTGTACGATTCGGACCTGGGCCGGGAGCCGGATGCTGGCACATACCGCGACCTTTTTGGCGGCAACTGGCCAGCTTGCTTCGATAGCCCCACTGGCCCAGGTGTCGTGACCTGTTTCAGCAATAGCGATACACCCCTTGATATCCTGGCTCCCGGGACGCAGATTACTTCCACGGGCATGGGAGGCTCAACCAGCACCTACAGGGGGACGTCCCAGGCTTCCCCGCACGCGGCCGGGTGTGCCGCACTGGAGCTTGACGCAAATCCAGCGCTTACCCCTGACCAGATCGAGAGCCGTCTCGAAAGCACAGGCGTTGCTCTCACCGATCCCGGCAACGGCTTGACAAGACACCGGATCGATTGTTACCAGGCCACGTTTGCGCCGATGGCCGTGGGCGGCATAGCAGAACTCCCGGACGTCTCTGGTTCTTCGGCTCCGAACTATGTCCTCCTGGCTGGACTCGCGGCTGCAGCGATCCTCGCCCTCACCGCAGGCGCCTGGTACGCCAGGAGGCGGTGGCTCAGCTAGGGCTTCGGGGCACCGTTCGGCTGATCCACACACCGGCCCGGGCCGAACCAGCTCAGAGCACACACCATGTGCCGATGGTGTGACCAACGGGCCTCGCGATCCCGCTCCGGTCCGCACGCTCTCCGGACGTTGACGCCTTCGAGACGTTCTGGCATGATGCGGGCGCTGGCCTGGTGGAGGGTGAGCTGTACGCCAGGAGGCGGTGGCTGGGGTAGGGGCTACTTCCTTGCCAACCCTCGCGGCTGCGAGTAGGATGGGGGCATCGTGAATTGACGTTCGCGAGACGATGCGGCGTGATGCGGAAGCCATCCAGGAATCCGCCATAGCTAGGGAGGCAACACCATGAGGAAGCTGGCATGGATTGCGGGGGCCAACGTCGCACTTGTGCTGACAGTTGTGCTTGGCTCTGGCCTTCTGGGAGGGCAGGGAGTCTCCTCCCAGGGCACCGTCAACTTCGACATCCCCCTCACTCTCGTCCCGATAGACATCGACCCTGACCACGATGGTCTCACCAACGGGGAGGAATACCACGCGGGCACCGACCCCAACGACCCCGACACCGACGACGGCGGCGAAAACGATGGCTCCGAGGTCGATTTCGGCTCCGATCCTCTCGACCCATCTGACGATGAGATCGAGCCCCCTGAGAATCTCCAAGCGACGGCCGGGATCGGTGAGGTGACGCTAACGTTCGATGTCCAGCCTGACCACGATCACCTGATCCTCTACCGCTCCACGAGCCCAGAAGCTGGCTACGTTGTGGTAGATGCCAGCGTGGCGCTCGACGGCAGTCACGTTGACGACGGCCTCACCAATGATGTCACTTACTACTACTTCATGATGGCGGTGGACGGTGATGGACACGTGAGCGCCCCGTCCAACGTGGTCTCGGCTACACCCAAGGAGGAGGCCATCTCGCCTACGCCAACGCCAAGCCCAACCCCAACGGCCACGCCTACGGCTACCCCACCGCCCGGAAACACCCGCAGTCTGCATTGGGGCCCCGGCTGGCACAACGTTTCCTGGAGCGGAGGTGCCTCCACCCCTGAAGAGGTCTTCGCCTGCGCGGCGGGGAACTACGCTGCCGCCTATCGGCTGGTGAGCGGAAGCTGGGAGCGCTACTTCCCCGACAGGCCAAAGATCTCCAACATGGGGCCGCTCAACAAGTACGACACCTTCCTCATCCTGGTGACAGCGCCGGTCTCCTGCATCATGCCCATCGCGCCCTAGATCGCGACGGCCTTCCTCGCCCTCACCGCCGGCGCCCGGTGCGCCAGGAGGCGGTGGGGGAGGTAGGGATTCCCCCTGCTGGCCGACGCTGCGGTGTGGATCGCCATCGCTCAGGGCTGGCCGTGACGCACACCATGACTTCATGGTGCGCCACTAGAGGGGCAAACAGGGGCCCCCCTGGACTTTCGGATGTCCTCGCAAGAAGTTCGCGAGAAGCCGACAACGAGAGTAGAAGGCGTTCGGGCGACGATGCCTTTCTGTCACTCATGATGCAGCCCGCGTACCAACCACCCGCGACGACAGTTCTCGTGGTCTTCCGACAGCCGTCGGTGGCGAACTGGATTGGCGCGTGTCTCAGAGAAGCGGGGTACGTGGTGGCCGTTGCCAAGGGTTATGATGACGCTCTTCGCACTCTTTGCATCATTCAGCCTGACGCGGTCATTGTCAGCGCCAGCAAGATCGAAGGAGACACTGAGGAATTCCTTGCTTGGCTTGAACGTGACCGGCGCGCCCGCGGTATCCCCACCGTCTTGGTGGCACCCACCAAGAGCCAGGCCGTTCTGGCGGATGTCGCAGCCCGCAGCCCATCGCGCCGCGCATATCTGTTTTGGCCCTTGAAGTGCAGCGATCTTCAACTCACCATGCAGGACTTGCTGGGGACAGACAGACAGGGCGTAGAGCCCGTTGCCAGCAAACACGTTGTCCTTGACCCGCGACTGCGCATTCTTCGAGGGTGGGCCGGAACTACCATCCTCACCCCAGCTGAATGCCGCCTGGCTGAGTATCTGATGAGCCAAGGAGGGCGACCGACAGCCCTGGAGGATCTCCTGACCCGCGTCTTCGGCTTCTATCGCGGCAACGGGAATCCAGCCCTCGTGCGGGCGCACGTCGCGAGCGTGAGGCAGAAGATCAAGATTGTCACGGGGGGCAGCGACCTCATAGGTGTCGTCGGGAGGCGCGGCTTTGTCTACCTTGGCAAATAGAGATGCAGGACGCCAGAGTCGTCGATTCTCTCTGAGCCACATCCCAATGAGCCCCCAATACGCACCTGTCGTGCTACAATTCCGCCCAGACTGCCGGCGTTGATGGTCCTTGGAATCTTGCCTGTAATGAAACGGCATTCCGACGAATTCGTCACCAAGGTTCTGGTTCCCAGGCGTCGGACGGACACGATCCGCCGGCAGCGGCTCCTTGACACCCTCTCCGACAACCTCGAGCACCGTCTGACATTGGTTCACGCTCCCGCGGGCTACGGGAAGACGACGCTTCTGGTCGACTTCGTGCACGACCTGGCAATGCCGGTCTGTTGGCTCTCTCTCGACGAGGAGGACAAGGATCAGGCGACCTTTCTTCGCTACCTGCTGCTCTCTCTCCGACACCGTCTTTCAGGTCTTGACCCCGGAATAGAGCCTCCCACGGCGCTGGGCGGCCCGCCGGGCTCCACCGACGCCAACCACGTCATGGGCCAGATAGTCACAGCCCTCCATCGCGACATCGGAGAACCGGTCGCCATCATCCTGGACGACTTTCACAGTGTTGACGGGTGCGAGGCGGTTACGCAGCTAGTCAACCTCTTCTTGCTTAGACTCCCGCCCAACTGCCATCTGATCGTCTGCGGTAGAACGAAACCGTCCCTCCCAGCCCTACTCCGCCTCGAAGGGCAGAGAGAGCTGGCGATCATTGACGCCTCCTTGCTCGCCTTCACGGTGGAAGAGATAAGACGCTATTACTCTCAGGTCCATGGGGTAGAACTGGACAACGACGGCGCCAAGAAGCTGGCGGGGGTGACTGAAGGATGGGTGGCCGCCCTCACCCTGATGCCAGCTCGCACTTCGATGCCGACCGGCCTCGAAGCAGCGAGCCCAGAAAAGGCCTTCGAGTATCTAGCGGCGGAAGTGTTCGACGGGCTAGGCAGAGAACTCCAGGAATTCCTCCTCTCCGCCAGCGTCTTGAGCGAGGTCGACGTGGAGCTGTGCGACACGCTGCTTGGGGGAAACGATTCTCAGCACATCCTGCGTGAGATAGAGGTGCGCAACCTGTTCCTCACCCCCGTCGACCGCAGGGATATGCGCTGGCGGTTTCATCCGCTATTCCGGGAATTCCTCGTCTCAACGTTCAAGCGCGAGCAGCCGGACCGTTTCAAGGCCCTGAGCGCCAGAGCGGGCGAACTGCTGGCAGCCAAAGGCAGGTGGGGAGAAGCCATCCGCCACTTCGCTGAGGGCGGCCTCTGGGATGAAGCGGCCTCTATCGTGGGAAAGGCGGCACCCCAGGCTCTTGCCGAGGGAAGGTGGCAGACGATAGCCGGATGGCTCGAGACGTTCCCCACCCCGCACCTCTCCAACTACCCGGGGCTCGTCTTGTGGCGGGCGCGAATCCTGTATCAGCTGGCACAACCGGACAAGGCTCTGGAGGTGGCTGCGGCGGCCATTCCATCGCTTGAAGGACGCGGGGACAAGATCTCCTTGGCCGAGGCCTACACCGTGCGGGGAATGGCTTTGCGCCTGAAAGGCGAGCAAGGAGAGGCCGCCGAGTCCTGCCGGCACGCCGTTGCGTTACTCACGAGCGCAGACGGGCCGATCAAGTCCGTGGCTGAGGCGCGAAAGCAACTCGGCATGGTCTACCTCGCCCAAGGGTCCTTCTTGTCGGCCCTGGACGAACTGAAGGCCGTCCTGGATATCTACGAGGCCTCCGGCGATGTGGCCAACGCTGCTTTCGCTCACGAATGCGCGGGCCTGGCCTTAGGACAACTGGGACAACTCTCCAGCGCCGGGGTTCATCTTGAGAAGGCGCGGCGCGCCTGGAAGCGACTCGGCAATCGCAAGGAACTGGCGACCGTGCTGAACAACCTAGGGATGCTTCACTACATCCAGGGAGACGTCGACAAGGCGGTGCTGCTCTTCCATGACGCCGTGGATAAGGCGCGCCGCAGTGGGAATGCTCGCGCCGAGGCCTATGCCCTCGCTTCTATCGCCGACATCGACCGAGATCAGGGTGCCTACGAAGTGGCCATCGAGCGCTATAACCTGGCCCTCGATCTAGCCGGAGATCTGGGCGACACAACTCTGTGCACCAAGGTGCTCACGTCCCTCGGAGACACGCACCGGCGCCGCGGAGACCTCGACAAAGCCGAGATCCTCGTGGGCCAGGCCGCCGCCGATGCAGAGGAGCGCGAGAGCTCGTTCGAACTCGGGACTGCCAAGACAACCCTGGGCCTCCTGCTACGAGATCGTGGGGACATCTCACGAGCAGTGCTCCAACTCGCCCACGCCGCGGAACTGCTATCGAACTGCGAGGCGAAACTTGAGCAGGCAATTGCTCTGTATCATCTTGGCGAGACCTTGTTCTCTTCGCGGCGGACGCGATCCAGGGCAATGCGCGCACTCGAGCAGGCCGCGGGCCTTTCCGAACAACTCGGATCTCACCACTTCCTCTTGGAGCGGGCGCTCTTGAGTCCGGAGGTGGTAGAGTACGCCGCCTCCAAGAGGATCGGTGGCGGCTTCTACCGCACGCTCTTGCAGAAGATCGAGACCCGGCGACGGCCCAGACAGGAAAGAGCTGAAGCCGCGCGCTCCAAGACGGCGAGATTTCCCTCGGTAGAGTTGCTCGCTCTCGGACCCATGGAAGTCACAGTCGGAGGTCGACGAGTGCTCGACTTCGAGTGGCAAAGCGATAAGAGCAAGGAGATGTTCCTCTTCTTGCTGCGCCGCCGCGAACCCGCTCGCAAGGAGGAGATCCTGGCGGCGCTTTGGCCCGACCTGCCTCGAGATAGGTGCAACAGTAGCTTCCACTCCACGCTGTACCGGCTCCGGCAGGCACTGTATACGGAGTGTGTCATCGAACGGACCGGTCGTTACGTCCTCAATCCCCGGGGACGCTTCTGGTGCGACGCCTCAGAGTTCGAAAGCCTCGTGCGAAGGACCGAACAGAGCGAGCAGCAGTCAACTCGCTGGAGTCGGGGTCTCCGCAAGGCGCTTGCCCTCTACCGTGGACCATTTGGGGTTGACTTTTACTCCGACTGGCTGGAACCAGAGCGCCAACGCCTGGAAGATACCTATCTCCGATCGCTGGCGCGATTGGCAGCGTACGAGCGCCAACGACGCAACTATCCGGAGGCGCTCACCCTCTATGAAAAGGCTGTCGGTCTGGACCCATTTAACGAGCCCCTGTGGTATCAACTCATAGACACACACGGCGAAGCCGGCCAACTGGAGGCCGCGACGCGCTGCTATCGACGGTACGCCGACACTGTCCGCGATCAGCTGGGAGAGGAGCCGGCCGCAGCGCTCACCGACCTGTGCAACCGCATGTCCGCTTCGCTCGCCGGTTCCCGATAGCCGTACCCGCCCCCTACTAGGGTGAGCCGTCAGGGATATCGTCCCTTCCGAGAAGCCGCGTCAGAATTGCGCGAGAGGTTACCTCCCAGGCTACCGCTGGGCAATCAACTGTGCCCCGCAAGTATCACCAAAGGAGGTATCTTCATGCACAGGTTCGCAACGCTGGCCGTGATCATCGCGACGGCTATCGTTCTTGGGGCAGTCGCCTTTGCGGGCACCGCCCCCTGGATGATACCGTAGGCCGTTGCGACAAGAGGGGACGCGCCCCTCTCTGGGCGACCGTGAAGTGGCTGCGACTTCCAGTGTCGGTTTTCCAGCGCGATTGCGTTGGACCTGGCTGGGAGTCGCAGCCCTTCTTGCCCAGATCTGGGCTGTCTACTTCGCTGAGATTGAGGGCGCCCCAGGGTTCGTCCGTCGCGTAGTGCTGCCCCTGACTCTTGCCCTCCTGCTGGTATTCGCACTCCGCAACTGGCACCTATGGGGTGTCCGGGTGATGGCTGTCGGCCTTCTCTTGAATCTCCTCGCCATCAGCTCCAATGGGGGGTTGATGCCAGTTAGTCCCGAGGAGGTGGCCGACGTGAATCTGCTAGGTCGTATCCAAAATGTGCAGCTAGGCGAACCCGTGCCGGGCTCCAAGGGAATACTGATGGCGCCACGCGACGCGAGGCTCTGGTTTCTCTCAGACGTTATTGTCTTCCCGCCACGCGGTCCGGTTGCTAGGGTCGTCAGCCTAGGAGATTTGGCGATCGGCCTAGGTCTGGTCATCGCTGTTGCCGAAGCCGTAGCGCGGACCATCGCGAAGAAGAACGGACGACCGAGCACTTGACGAGGCCGGCGACGTCTCCAAGGCCATTTGTCAGGGCCTCTTTGGCATCCTCAATCGTGAGCGTTTGGCGAATCCATAGGCGCTGGCCCGTATACGGAGCGGCGGCAATTTCCCGCCCCCGCCGCTAGGAGAGAGTGGAACGGCAGATGCAGCGAGGGAACGCCTATAGGCTGACCTTCCGCGAACTGACGATCCTCCACCTGGTGGCGGCCGGCAGGTCGGACAAAGAGATTGCCACCGTGCTGGGCATCAGCCCGCTCACGGTCAGTAAGCATGTGGCCAATATCCTTCACAAGATGGGTGCGGCCAGTCGTACGGAGGCGGGCGTGCGGGCTGTCAGGCAAGGCCTGCTCGGCTAGCGAGGGACAGGAAACACGCCCCGGTATGCCCAAGAATCGGTAGAGGATTACGAAAGAATGGTATGGACTAACGCAGCCTGAGAGCCTAGTCGTGGGCTCGCTAGGCTCCTGTTCGAACTCCCTCTGGCAGATATCATCGGGTCGTCCGTACCGCAGATTTGGACTGACCTACGGGTCCGGGGCCAGGCGCCGCTGGGCCCTGTTCGAGTAGGTGGCATTCGTTCGGGTGAGCCGAGGGCGCCTGGTACGCCGGGAGGCGGTGGAGCCGGTAACGCAGCGAGCCGGCGGCACACAATGTTCCCATCGTGCGGTTCGTGGTCGCCGTAGTCTTCTTCTTGCCAGCCGTCGCGCCTGCGAGTAGAATGGGGGCACCAACTCTAGGTCAGGAGGTCCGCGATCCATAACCGCATGAGGAAACTTGCTCTCCTGTCCCTGACAGGCATGCTTGGCCTGGGACTGGTGACCCTAGTCTGGGTCATAGAGATCGGCCCGTCACAGGCCCAGCAGGGTGCCATGCAGAACTGCCCCCAGGCAGGCAAGTGGGCGATATCGGTCTGGAGCGGCAACGACGGCACGGAGACGGGGCAGGCGTTGGCGACCTGTGGAGAAGGAGCGGCGGTGGCGGCCTACTACCTCGACCCCGAAACGCAGGTGTGGTGGCGCTGGTTCGCTGGCCGTCCAGAGGTAAGCAACCTGGTGACGCTCGACGACATGCAGGGTGCCCTTGCCCTGGGCGCGGCGGTCGCTGGGACCCCCACACCCGGCCCTTCGCCAACCCCAACGCCCACGACGCTGACCGTGCACTTCATCGACGTGGGCCAGGGGGACGCCATCCTGATCGACAGGGGCGGCACGCACATCCTAGTGGACGGCGGCCCCACATCGTCGAACGTGCTGGCCTACTTGCAGGGCCAGGGGGTGGACGATATCGACCTCTTGGTGGCGACCCACCCCCACGCCGACCACATCGGCGGCCTACCCGATGTCCTCGCCCGATATCCAGTGAGTGAGGTCTGGGTCAACGGCGACACCGCTACCTCCCAGACATACCAGAACTTCGCGGCGGCGGTAGCTGCTGAGGGCGCTACCGTCCGCGAGGTAACGCGGGGCTACAGCACCCAGATCGACGGGCTGGACATCGCCGTCCTGAACCCCACGTCTCAACTCACGGGCGACCCGAATGAGGACTCGGTTGCCTTTCGTCTCACGTGCGGTGAGGTGGCGGTGCTGCTCACCGGCGACGCCACCAGCGCCAGCGAGGGCAGCATGTTAGCGGCAGGCCTCGTGCTGGACTCCGAGGTGCTCAAGGTGGGGCATCACGGCTCTAGCACATCCACCGGCGCGGTATTCCTGGCCGCCGTGACTCCCAAGGATGCCGTCATCAGCGTGGGGGCCGGCAACACCTACGGGCACCCGAGCCAGCAGACGCTGGACAGGCTGGCCGCCGCGGGAGCGAATGTCTACCGGACCGACCAGGACGGCACGGTGGTCCTGACCTCGGACTGCAGCACCTACTCCATCACGACCAGCGGCGGTTCACCACCGACGCCCACGCCGGTAGGCACAGCGACACCCCTACCGACAGCGACGCCGACGCCCGCCCCATCAGCCTGCGGACCGTGCGCGGCGACGGACTGCAACTGCGCGGATTTCAGCACGCAGGCCGAGGCCCAGGCGTGCCTCGAAGCGTTCCCTGGCGACCCCTTCAACCTGGACGGCGACAACGACGGCGTGGCGTGCGAGTCGCTGCCGTAGGAAAGGGAGGCGTTCTATGTCCCGGATTCTGTCGTTGATGGCAGTGGCCTTCATTCTAGCCCTGGGTGTCGTCGCATGTACCGAAGAGGAAGAAGAGGGAGCGGCCGGTCCCACCGCGACGGCAGCTCGAACGGCCACGCAGGCGGCCACCATGACAACGCCTGAACTACTCACACCATCGCCTACGCCGCAGCTCACCCCAGACACGGCGTTTGGCGTGCCATCCACTTGCCGTCCGAATCTAGAGGAGCGTGCCGATCCCGCCATCATCGCGACTGGTATCCTGAGCCGCCAAAGCCAGGAATTGCTGTTCGACTCCGAAGAGTTCGCCGCTCTGAGCGATCAACTCGAGCAGGTCCTACGGTTGATCCGCGATGCATACCCGGCCGCGGCGCCCATCCACGCGCGCGACCGCTATGTCGCCGGACAAGTTATCCTCGGAGTGGAGTCCCCCTTGAAGGAGGCGGTGCAGAATGCCGTCGCCTCTCAACCGGGCACGACGGGGATCGTGACGGGTCAGGCAGCCTTCGACGCTCTCAATGCTCAGCTGGGAGGCGTGCGCGGCTTAGACACGTCGCTCCTGGAGAAGTACGGCGACATACTGCTGTGTCTGGACGAACACGTGAACGTGCGCGCCGCCAGCGCGGCCTATTCGGAGCTGGAGGGAATTCGAAATGCAGCTCCCAATCAGCTAGGGGGAGACGGGCCCGATATCGACGCGTTGCGGGATGGAGATACCTGGTACATCGTCTTTCGCGACGCCTGGGGAGATTGCCCCGCCGGCTGCATGGACGAAGAGCTGATGTACTTCACCGTGACAGGTGACACAGTCATTGCAGTTGAGGCCTCCCAGGCAGCCGCGGACCCGAATTTCGCGTCGCTGGTGAAGTTGGCTGGGGGACCCCTCGCAGCCATTCCTTTCACCACCCCCACGGCTGGCGCGGGCCCATGGGGGGCAATCGTCGGAATCGGTGTCTACCTCCAGCAGAATCCCGTGACCGACGACATTGTGGTTGTGTCGCCCTTGCTGGACTCCTCTGCGTACCGGGCTGGCATCCAAGCTGGTGACGTCATCCTCGCCGTCGACGGCGAACCCACGAGCGGGTGGACGGAAAGCGACGCCACGCAACGCATTGGTGGCCCCGAAGGCACGGTGGTGACCCTCAGCGTTCGGCATAGCGACGGCAGCGTGGACGAGATCACCATTGTTCGCGGCACGCTCGCCGTTCCCGCACCGCTTCGGCTCGAACGCATCGGCATTGAACTGCTGGCCGGCACGGTGACCGGCGTGATCGTGGTCGTGTGGCCCATGGCGAACTTCCCTGCCGATCAGGCCGGCATCCGGCACGGTGACGTTATCCTGGCCGTCGATGGCGAATCCACAACCGGTTGGACGGTGAGCGAAGCTGTGAAACGCCTTGACAGCTTTGAGGGCGAGCACTTGACCATGAGGGTGCGCCACGATGACGGTGAGACAGAAGACATCGCTCTTAGCCCCATTTCTGAGTTTTGCCCCCTTGCCTTGCCAGCCACCTACATGGGCGTGGTCTTCCTTAACGGCGATGTGGCTCCCGTGGGGTCTACTATCACGGCTGTGCAAGGAGGGGTGACCTGGGGAACCGCAATCACCGAGGACGCAGGTCACTATGAGATGGACGTCCCCGAACCGGTGAGGCTAAGCCCTCCGTGCTTACCTGACGGTCCACTGTCCTTTCGCATCGGAGACCTGTGGGCGAACGAGTCAGCGGACCGGCGTCCTGGGCTTAACGAGTTGAACTTGACCTTTGGGTCGGCATCAACGGCGACGCCGTGAGCTAGGCCCGATCACACCGATCAGGACTGACACTAAGTCGGCATCGTGTCGCATCCGCCTATTGGCCCCCTTTTTGACCAGAACTAGACACGCTTCTTCGAGCTGGGAACTCAGCGGTAGAGCTCCGAACTTTTGATCCGGGAGTCGTGGGTTCGAATCCCACCCGGCCCTCCAGAGGCTCAGGCATAGGAACGGTCCCAAGTGCCAATGCAGCTTTCCCGCGACTCGATGGGCAGCTGTAGGTCTGCCAGGGTTAAGCTCACCACCCGGGAAGGGCGTAGGCCGATCCCATGTGCCCTCCCTGCATCTTAGGGATGGCTACCGCCCTTGACACCGTCCTGGCAGTGTGGTACGTGACGAACTGGCCGTACAGTATGTCGCCTCCCCTGTGGAGTGAAGTGTAGCGCGGCGCGTTGCCGCTGAAGGTTCTCGCCGGCGAATGTCTGTACCACGGGGAACGGCTACGTCTAGGGACATGCTGCACGGTTCTCGCATGGCGCCGGCGGCTAATAGAAAGGAGCACATCTAACGTGCGATTCATCGTTCTTGGCGGAGCGGGTGACATCGGATGCGTCGTGACCAAAGACCTGGCCGCAGCCGCTGGCAGTGATGAGGTGTGCATAGGCGACATAGACCTGGAGAAGGCCCGGAAGATGGCCGGCGAGGTGGGCCCCAACGTGACGGCGCGCGCGGTCGATATCAACGACGCGCGCGGGCTTGCGAGCGCGCTGAAAGACTATGACGTTGTCGTCAACTGCGTCGGGCCGTTCTACAAGCACGGCTCGAAAGTGCTGGAAGCCTGCATCGAGGCCAAAGTGCACTACGTCGACATCTGCGACGACTACGACGCCGCGGAGCTGCTTCTGGGCTTCGACGGCCAGTGCCGGCAGGCGGGCATCACCGCCATCATATGCCAGGGAGCAAGCCCGGGCATTACGAACATGATGGGCCTGCTGGGGGCGCGCAGGATGGAGGCCGAAGCGATCCATACCGCCTGGGTGGAGAGCATGATGGACGTGGGCGGCTTCGTCGTCTTGTGGCACGGCGTCCACATGGCCTCCGGGGAGGTCCCCCAGTATCTCAACGGCCAGTGGGTACGGGTCCCAGCCTTGAGCGGCGCCGAGGAACTCGAATTCCTCGAGCCCCTGGGCAAATACCCGGTCTACTACCTGGGACACTCCGAGCCCGTCACGATGCCTCGGTTCATCAAGGGGCTCAAGACGGTCACCAACAAGGGCAACATGTGGCCAAAGGAGACGGACCTCACGGCGCTGGTCAAACCATTCTCCGAGATAGGTCTAACAACCACAGAGCCGCTCACCGTAAATGGTGTGGAGATCTCCAGGAGAGATTTCATCTGCCACCACATGGCCGGCTTCCTGGCCACTGCTATGCCCAACGTCGAGGGGGTCGAAGGGCTGCCTCATTTCCTCGCCAGGGTTGATGTCTTGGGCACTGTCGATGGCATAAGCGCCCGTTACGTCTACAGGTCCGCCTTCAACACCAGCGAAGGGACGGGGTGGTCTGCTTCCTACGCCGCCCAGGCCATCGCCCAGGGCAAGATAGAGGCCAGGGGCGTCTTTGCGCCTGAAGGCTGCGTCGACGCCGAAGATTTCTTCAAGTACCTCAAGACCAAAGGTATTCTCATTCAGGAGACGAGATCCCTGACCGAGCTGGTTGTGTAGCCCAGAGCGATGGCAAGCGCCCCAAGCCACTGACTTGGAGAGATAACGATGCCTAGGAGCGACGCTCTGAAGGGGATGGCGAGAGAGGAGAAGCTGGAATACCTCCTGGATACGGCCTTCCGCTGTCTCTCTCGCTACGGATACAGCGGCACCACGATGGAGCGGATGGCCGAGGAAGCCGGGGTCAGCAAAGGCACCCTGACCTACTACTTCAAGAACAAAGAAGACATTACCTGCAGGATTACGTCCCACGTCGCGGCCGGGTTCTTCACTGAGGTGAGGCAGGCCCTGCAAGGGCTGGATGACCCCAGAGAACGCCTGATCCGGGCCATCGAACTGCTCTGGACGGGTTACATGGCTCAGCCTGAGCTGATCACGGGATACTACGACTTGTGGGCCCAGAGCTTCTTCTACCCCGCCCTGAAAAAACAAGTGATCGCCATCTACACCGAGTTTCGTCGCATCTTCCTGGATGAGCTCGTCCGGCTCTCTGCGGAGGCGGGCGCCGACGGCAAGAGGCTGCTTAGTGACGCCATACTCATCGCCGGCGTCGTTGACGGCGTGGCCATCCAGTTCTTCCTCGAGCCGGAGCTTACGGATTGGGACAGAGTCCTCGCCAGACTGAAGAAAATCGTCTCCACCATGCTGGATTCGCCATGAGCTGGGTCCGGCTGTTGAGCTGCGGCTGTTAAGCGGAAGGGGGCTTCGAAGAAATGGAGAAGGTCAGAATCCTGGGGATCGTTGGCAGCCCGCGGAAGGACGGAAACACAGCGAAACTGGTCGAAGAGGCCCTGGAAGCTACCAGGGCTTTTCCGTGGGTGGAGACAGACTTGTTCGCGGTCGCAGGCAAGAAGATCAACCATTGCGTGGCCTGCTACAAGTGCATGGAGAAGCGCCAGTGTGTCATGAACGACGGCCTGTACGATTTCTGCGAGAAGTATATGGCCGCCGATGGTGTCCTCTGGGGTGTGCCTGTGTTCCACATGGGCGTTCCCTCCGTGGTGAAGGCTCTGCTGGACAGGTTCGGATGCATGACATTGATGCACTACCTTACCCAAGGCAAAGATGTCCCGAGATTCAGCAAGGTGTGTGGTGTCCTCGTAAACGGCGCGAGTCATTACGGCGGGCAAGATTTGACGTTGAGTTTTCTGGTCAACAGCTCTTTGCTCATGAACGGAGTTGTCGTGGCAGGAGACACGATCCGGGGGGACAGTTACATCGGTGCCGCTGCCTGGACCGGGCAGTGGCCGAACCCGTTCGCCAAGGATAACGTGCTCAAGGACGAACAGGGGATCGTCGCTGCTAGGAGCGTGGCCAGGAGGGTGGCAGAGATGGCCCGGATCGTGAAAGCAGGCAAGGCGGCGTTGGGATCGGATCTGCCCAGCGAGTATTCCGACACGTGGGACGTGGAAAGAGTGAGCCGCGGGGAGGCCCGCGTGGCCTGAAACCGGGAGAGCCCTCATAACGATCAATCGGAACTGATGGTCAAGAGAGGAGGATCGGTCATGCTAATCAGGCGCTCGGCGAGGCTCTGGGAGACCCCCTTGTACGCGGACTTCCCGCGAAGCGAGTACGAGGATCGAGTGGCGAAAGCCAAGAAGTACATGCAAGAAGAAAAGATCGACATCCTCGTCCTTTGGGATTCGGTTAACATCCGCTATTTCACTGGATTCCAGTCCTTGCACTGGACTGCCATGAGCATACAGCCGGCGGTGTACCTCCTTCCTCTTGAGAAGGACCCTGTCATCGTCGTGCCGGACTTCTTCGCCGGAGTGGCAGAGGGATACACGTACCTGGCGAACATCTGGCTGCTGCCGAAGCCTCACGTGACGAAGGTCATCCGCGACCTGCCGGTGGACATCGCCAATACGGTCAAGGAGCTTGGGTGCGGCAACGGCAGAGTCGGGCTGGAGTCCGGCTACCGGGGCGGCATGTGCGTCCCTCGCCCCATCAACGATATCGACCGCTTCCGCAGCGAGCTCGATGGCGCGACCTTTGTTGAAGCGTGCGATCTGATCTGGAAGTGCCGCATGATCAAGTCGGCGAGCGAGGTGGAGGCACTGAAAAAGGCGTCTCAGGCCGTCGTGCGCGCATACAACGAGGTTGTGGCGAACTTCCGGTTGGGCATGAGCGAGCGCGATATGGGACGAATGATCCGCCATGCCATCCTCGACTACACAGAGGACTGTGCGCCCCCGATTGCCACAGCCTCTGGACGGCGGATTGTCATGCCGGATACGCCCTCGTTCTATGATGAGGTCACTCTCTCCATAGGCGATCGCATCGTTTTCGAGCCGCTACCAACCTACAAGGGGTATTACGGGAGCTGCTGCCGGCTCTTCCAGATCGGACCGCTTCCGGATGAAGCCCTGCATAAGTCCGAGGCTGTCGACAGGGCCCAGGCCGCTGCCATGGCCGCCATCAAGCCCGGGACCCGGGCAGGCACCGTGACGGAGATCGTCGCCAACGTCCTCAGGGAAGAGGGGATCCAACCGACAATCGAGGTGGTGGGACACGGTGTGGGCCTGAACCCGCATGAGCCGCCGATGATGGCCGAAGACGAGGAATCCCCAATTGAAGAAGGGATGGTCCTGGCCATAGAGGTCTGGGTCGTCGACTGGAGTGGGATGAGCGTCAAGGAGGGCAAGCTTGTCCCAGAGGTCTACGGTAATGAAGACCTGGTGGTGGTGACCAAGAACGGCTGTGACCGGTTGCCGTACTTCCGCAAGGACATCCGAACCTTGCCGTGGGAGGGAAGCCTGGTCTAGCCGGAAGCCAGCCAGCCTCGCCCGCCGTTGCGAAAGGGGTAGGCAACAGTGGAAAGCGCAAAGGTCCTCGTGATCGGGGCCGGGATCGGAGGGCTTGCGGCTGCCTACTGGCTCTGCCAGCGCGGCTACGACGTGGAGGTCCTGGAGGCGTCCAGCCGACCCGGCGGGCGCATGCTCACCCTGGAACGCAGGGGAGATCGCGTCGATGTCGGCGCTCAGTTCTACCATTCAAACTTTCGCTATGCCATCCAGTTGCTGGATGCCGTGAACCTCAGCGGCACGAGGAGGCCTATCAACGGCAAGGTGCAGTTCGGCCCTTCGTGACGGTTCCACCTACCTCTACGACCACCGTGTGCCCTATATGAAGATGCTAGGACTGCGCGGCAACCTGAAGCTCGCCTCATTCATCCTGAAGTACGTTCTCTTCGGGCGCCGGTTCCCTACGAACCGGATCGTCCGCGACATCCCCGAATATGACAACGTTGAGGCGGTGGACATTTGGCCGGCGCCCTCGGACGCGCCGCTCAGGGACTTCATCCTGACAACCATGGGCGTCGCCGAGGCCGGAGGAATGCCCGAGTGGATGAGCCTCTACCACTTCATCCACATACTTCGCATCACCATGTTTTCCAGCTTCTTCGGCCTTACCGGGGGCGTGGCATCGCTCGCCGAGGAACTGGCGAAGCAACTGCGGGTACAGTACGAAGCGCCGGTGCGACAACTTGTGGTGGAGAAGGGCCGGGTTGTGGGAGTGGAGATGGAACAGAACGGACCCGTGAAGAAGGCGGGGCATGTGGTGGTGGCCGTCACTCCACCGGCAGCAGCGCGCCTCATGCCGGATGAGCTTGAGGAACAGCAGCGCTTCTTCGAATCGGTCGTCTACACCCCCAAACCGATGCCGGTCTTCTTCCTCGACCGTCCTCTGCGTAAGGATGTGTGGTGCTATTTCAACGATCCCGGCCTGAGGAAAGTGTTCATGTTCGCGCTGGATGCACATTCTAAGGTCCCTGACATGTGCCCCAGCGGAAAGAGTGTGCTGACGGTGTGGTCCGGCTACCTCATGACGGCGAAGCTGATGTCCAAGACCGACGAGGAGGTCCTCAGGGAGGCGCAGGAAGACCTAGAACTGATGATCCCCGGCGTCTCCCACAACATTGAGGACGCGGCGTTGGTTCGCCATCCTTACGAGATGGCGCAGTTCCCTGCCGGGTCCTATCGTCGCGTCCTGGATTTTCAGAGGCAAGCCAGGCAGCTGGACGGGGTTTCTTTCGTGAGCGACGTATTCGGGGCCTTCGCTATGGAGGGAGCGGCCGGCAGCGCGGCGGCGGCCGTAGGTCGCGTCTGCGCTTGGGGAGGCGTGGCCAAATAAGGGAGACGGTGTAGCGAGGGCTCAGAACGGCCACTTGCGCAGAAAGGAGGTCACCTCGTGGAAGACATGGACATACCGCCGGTCATCGAGCGCCCCAAGGGTCTCTTCCGTCTCATCGTGCGGTACCCTGTGCTGTACTATCGGCTGGGCCTCCACTGGCTGGTGAGCCGCCAGGTCCTACTGCTTACCACCACCGGCCGAAAGACGGGCCTCCCGCGAGTCGCGCCCGTTGACTACGAGGAGGAGGACGGCACCTTCTACATCGTGCCGAGCCAAGGGACGCACGCCACGTGGTATCGCAACCTGGTCGCTCACCCAGAGGTGACCATTCAGGTGGGTCGCAGGCGGATGGAGGCCATAGCCACGCCCGTGACCGACCTGAAGCTGAAGGGCCCACGTCCTTCGGCTCTTCGCCAGCAGCCGTTGGGCCTTCCGAGTGAAGAAGTACTACGGCATCCCGCCGGGGGCTACCGATGAGAAGCTGCTGGAGCTGGCACCCCACCGAGCCGTGGTGGCGGTGCGTCCCCGCACTTCTTAGTCCCGGTGTTCGCGGCGTAACGATAGATCTTGAATAGGGCGGCGACGTCCAAGACGCAAGCCAATAGGCAAGGAGGAACGATATGCTCTGCATGATCATGGGCACCGCGGTGCCGGGTTGGCCCCCCGAGCGAGGTGCCGAGAACATGAAGCTATTTGCGCAGTGGAGGCCCCCCGATGGCCTCAACATCAAGGCGATGTACTTCTCGGTGGGCCATGCCTTTCTTCTCGCCGATGTCGAGACGTCGGCCGCCTGTTATGAGGCGCTCGAGGCTTGGGTGGGTTCCTACCAGTTCCAGGTCATACCGGTGGTCGAGGCTCCGCAGATGATGCAGGCCAGTCAGAAGGTTGTCGAATGGAGGAACAGAGTCCTGGGCGGCTAGAGAGGGCTCGGGGCGCATTCGCTGACCACCGGTGGGAGCAAGGAGACACGACGATGAAGACGGCTAACGTGGTGATGAGCGCAGTCGTTGCCGCCTGCCTGGCGGTACTGGCGGTAGGCTGCGGAGAGGAGGAGACCCCGAGCACTACCGCAACAAGTGTAGCCACGGCTACCGCGGGGACTAGTCCCACCCCGGCGGCAAAGGTACCAGGCGTCACCGATACGGAGATAATCCTGGGACAGCACATGTCCCTAAGCGGCACCTACGGAGCGATCTTCGGCATTCTCCCCCGGGCCGAAAAAGCCTACTTCGATTACATCAATGACACCCAGGGGGGCGTCTGCGGCCGCAAGATCGTCCTAAAGGTGGAGGACGACCAGGACGACCCCGCCAAGGGCCTGGAGGCTGTCCGCAAGCTGGTGGAGCAAGACAAGGTCTTCGCCTTTGTGGGCAACTCGGGCATCGAGTCCCACCCGGCCGCCTGGGAGTACCTGAACGAGCAGGGCGTGCCCGACATCCTGCTTGCCGGCGGGGTCGATAGATTCTATTCCGACACCGTCGGGCACCCCTGGACCACCTCCGCCCTGGCTGATTACAGCCTTGAGGGAAGGTTCTATGGCGCGTACATCTCCCACAACCTGCCGGGCAAGAAGGTGGGCATACTCTACGTAGACAACGAAGGTGGCTTGGATGGTCTGGCAGGTCTGAAGGAGGGCCTCGACCCCGAAAAGAACGAACTAGTCTCCGAGCAAAGCTTCGAGGTGACCGACATTGAGGTCCGTTCTCCGGTTCAGAGGATATACAACGCCGGCGCCCAGGTGCTGTTCATTCACGGCGGGCCCGGTCCAACCGCCCAGGCCATTAAGGCAGCCGACCGCCTGGGCTGGAAGCCCGACGCTGTCTTCATGCAGTACTCCAACGCTGACCTGGACTTTTTCGGGGGGGTCCGCCCGGAGCTGATAGAGGGCATGATTACGCTCGAGGCCTTCAAGCTAGCAGACATGACCGACGACCCGGCGGTGGCCCGCCACTACGAGATCATGCGTGACTACGGCGGCCCCGCCCCCAGCAACTTCACCATCTTTAGCCAGGTATTGGCAGAAGTGGCGGTAGACGTGCTCAGCAGAGCCTGTGACAACCTGACCCGACAGGGCCTGATGGACGCCATGGAGTCCCTTCGCGACTGGCACAGCGACCTGGCGCCAGATGGGGTCAATTTCACCATGACCGAAACCGACCACCGCCTCGTCGAGTCCGCCAGGATGATGCGGGTTGTCCTTAAGGATGGGAAGCCTAAGTTCGAGTACTTCGGCCCCCTGTATTCGTTGGAAGGAGGGGAAATCAAAGTCTACGAGCCCTAAGGCCGAGCATGGGGCTGTGGGGTGCCAAAATGTCATCCGTATCCGGAGGGTTGACGCCTGAGCCGTTTGGATCAGCCTTGAGCCTGTTGGGTGTGCAGCCGACTGCTGCGGCCACGACCTCCGGATTGACAATCCGAGAGTCAAGCCTGTCCAGGCCGTCTCTACCCCCAAAGCGACCGAACACTATGTGGGGATATGGTGCGGACCGCCCACAGGCCCGGTGCGCTCCAGGAACTACCAGTTGACGGCGAAACCCTGAGCGCCTTCGCCAGAGGGTGAGGTTGCGCTATAATTTAGGCCGCCAATCCCCGCCCTGGCGGCCGCGGTGGCTCCACCACTCCAACCGCCAGAGAAGACAAGACGCCGAGGAGGTCTTCGATGGCGCAGGACAAGCAGAGCGGCATGGGTGACGAACTGTTTGGCACGCGGTTCGGCGAGGCGCGCGCCGCCGCTGGCCCCGCGAAGGGCGAGTTCGTCCCGCCGCCGGAGGTGCCCGACGTTGACGAGGCGGCGGACGCCCTTCCCCAACAAGAGGAGTTCTGGCGGCCGCCCGCCCGCTTCGGCACCGTCCCCGTAGAGAAGAACCCCCTGGGATGGGACCCGCGCCGCAAGTTCTACAAGCTCTACCCCCAGGTTATGCTCCCCACCCAGGTCGTGGAGCGGGTGAGCTTCGGCCACCCAGAACTGGAACCGAACCGCCTCTTCTGGGGCGACAACCTCCACGTCATGCGCCAGCTCCCCCCCGAGAGCATCGACCTGATCTACATCGACCCGCCGTTCTTCTCCGGCAAGCAATACAACGTGCTATTTGGTGACCAGAACGAGCTTCGCTCCTTCATTGACATCTGGGAGGGCGGGCTTCCCGGGTACCTGATCTGGCTAAATGCCCGTCTCTATGAGATGAAGCGGCTTCTCACGAAGAACGGGAGCATCTACGTGCACCTGGATTGGCACGCCTCTCACTACGTGAAGCAGGAGATGGACAAGATATTTGGCCATACGAATTTTCGCAATGAAATTGTCTGGTTCTACCCGTTTGCTGGCAGAAGTAAGTCCACGTTTCCCAAGAAACACGATGTTCTGCTCTGGTATTCTAGGGGGCCGAAGTATGTGTTCGACACCGATTCCCCTCTTGTACGGGTACCGATAACCGATGAATCGATTGTTCACAACTATCGCTACGTCGATCAGGACGGGCGTCGATATCGCGCTGACCCAAGGAAGTCTGGGAAGACCTACCGGTATTACCTTGATGAAGGCAAACTCCCCGAGGATGTTTGGACTGACATAGATTCACTACATTTTGAACTTCCTGAGCGCATAGGGTACCCAACGCAAAAGCCAGAGAAGCTCTTGGAGCGCATTATCGCTGCACACAGCGTGGAAGGCGCCATCGTCGCAGACTTCTTTTGTGGCGGCGGCACAACGCCAGCAGTGGCCCAACGACTCGCCCGCCGCTGGATAGCCTGCGACCAGTCGCGCGTTGCAGTGGCCATCACCGCCGATAGGCTCTCGCGTGTGGTGGAGCAGTTAACGCTGGAGCAAGGAGCCGCCAAGACCTTTGCCGTCCCAGACTTCACCGTCGAGCACTGGGGCATCTACGAGGCGAAGCGGCTGGCGGCGACGCCGCCGGACCAGTTCCGGGAGTTCGTCCTGCGGGCCTTCGGCGCAGTGCCGGATTGCTCCCAGCCCGGCATCCACGGCCACAAGGGGGCGGTGCCTGTTTGGGTCGGCCAGCCCGACCAGAGGTCTCAGGTGACGGCCCAGGACGTACAGGACTTCGCCAACGCCGTGCGGAAAACCGTCCGCTACCAGCAGGACAACCTGCGCGACGGCATCATGCTTGCCTGGGCCTTTCGCCCGGACGCGGTTCAGGCCGCCGACCGGCTGCGGGAGATGGAAGCGACGGAACTGAACTTCATTAGGCTGGACCTTATCCGTATCGATTCGCCGCGCTTCCGCGAACACGTGCACGCGCTCTCCACCGACCGCGCTGACTACACAACCTTCCTAACGTTCGTGCAGCCGCCCAAGGTCGAGGTCGGCTGGCGACAGGTTAGCGGCCTGACTTACAAGTTCGACGTGAGCGAGACCGTGGTGCTGAACGTCGGGGCGAAGGTCATCAACGTCCAGTGGGACTTCGACTACCGCGACTATTTCACCAGCACCCAGGGCTACTCCTTCATCCGCACGGCCAAGAAGGAGCCCGCACTACAGGTCGAGTACACGTTCCCCGCCCTGGGGAGCTACCGCATCGCCTGCAAGGTGCAGGACGACGCCGGCGGCGAGGGCCTCTGGGTCGGCGACATCGAGGTGAAGTAGGCGGTGTTCAACGAGTTCGCCCGCTATGAGGAGGAGTTCGCCCTCTGGCGCGAGGAGGGCTACCCGGGCGTCAAGCCGGAGACCTACCGCTACATCGATTTCCTGACCGACCCCAACGATGACCAGGCACCACGGGACGGCGCCCTTTGGCCTCACCAGTGGGAGTCGTTCCTGCGAGTCATCTACTGCTACGAAACGCTAGGGAAGCAGAGCATCGGCGAGCACGGCCTCTTGCTCAACATCGTGACGGGCGGCGGCAAGACCGCCATCATCGCCGCCCTCATCGCTTGGCTCCGCATCGCCCACGACACCCAGAAGTTCCTCCTCCTCTGCCCCAACCTCATCGTCCGCGACCGGCTAGAGGAGGACTTCGAGAAGGGGCGCGTCTTCAAGGCGCGGGACCTGCTGCCGGAATGGGGCCACGCCCGCCCCGAGGACTTCACCTTGACGACGCTGGGAAGCGGCAAGGACGGCGGCTGGGCGAGTTTCTTGGGCGCCAGCATCGTTCTGGGCAACATCCACCAGTTCTACTTGACCAACAAGGCGGGCCTGAGCAACGTGTCGGCGCTAATGAACGGCCCCGACTTCGTCCTGTTCAACGACGAGGCGCACAACTCTCCCGCCGAGGAGTACGACGCGACGCTGAAGCGCATCGAGAGCAAGGTGCTCCTGCGCATCGACACGACTGCGACCCCCGACCGAGCGGACGGCAAGACGCCGGACAGCGACATGATTTACGAGTACAGCGTCGCCGATGCCTTGGCCGAAGGCATCATAGCCACTCCCGTGGTTTACCAGCCCGACATCAGGACGGTGGAGCTCACCTACACCGACGCCAAGACGGGCATCAAGAAGCGGGTAGAGGAGATCGACTGGGAAGAGGTCGAACGCAAGGGCCTGAGTGCCACGCAGTGGGTAACGGACGATGAGCCGATGCGGCAGCAAATGGCCATCGCCTTGAAGCGCCTCCAGGAGCAGGAGACTCGCGCCAAGGGGCGGTACCAGCCCATCCTGTTCGTCGTCGCCGTCTGCAAGGCGGATGCTCAGAAGGCTGAAAGGACGCTGAACAACATTTTCAAGGTCAAGACCCTTCTGGTAACAGAGGACAGCGACGAGGACGACCGCAAGAAGGCCCGCGAATTGGGCAAGGAGCAGAAGACCAAGTACCCATACCGGGCGGTCGTCAGCGTCCTCATGCTGCGTGAGGGCTGGGACGTTCCCGAAGTTGGGGTCATCCTCCTGCTACGCAAGTTCAGCAGCAAGGTGTACGGGCAACAGGTCATTGGGCGCGGCCTTCGGCGCGTGCGTGGCAAGGGTATCGGCCCCGACGAGCCGCAAATCCTGGCCGTGGTTGACCACCCCAAGCTAGACCACGCCTGGCTCTGGCAGATATTTGGCAGCAAGATTCGGCAGGACGTGAAAATCGGCGACGAGTTCGACGAGACGGAAGACCTGCCGGAACCGCCACCGCGCCAGGAGGTCCTACGGCCCGAGCTTATAGTCGAAGTGCCCAAGGAGATAGCGGGACTGGTGGACGACGAGGACTTCGAGGTTGGCGAGCTGGAGGCGCCCGCCGAGCCGATAGAGAACTGGGCCGAGGTGCTGGCCGCGCTGGAGTACGATTCCACCGCCATCGAAATCACCCGCGTCGACATCGAGTCCGTGCTCGGGAAGGAGCTTGCCGCCGCCGGTTGGAAGACCATCCACAGCGCGCCGGACGTGCCGGAAGCGCCGCCGGGCGCCCCTATCGAGCATTCGGACGACACCATCAGGGACGCCATCAAGTCTACCGTTCTGGAGTACGCCGAAGAGTTGACGGTTCGGGCGGGATACGCGGCGGGCTTCAAGAGCGAAGTCTATAGCGCCCTCATCCACCACCTGCGCGAGAAGTTTATGGGCACCTCGCTGGGGCTGGCCGACCGTCAGGCGTTGCTATACGCCTGGAAGATGCTGCCGCAGGTACGCAAGAAGGTAATGGAGACCCCCGGCCTAGTGGCAGGAATCATCGAGTATGCCAATCAGTAAACACGGCGATTACTGGGCTCCCAAGAAGAGTCCCTATAACCTAGAGCGCTACCAGAGCGGCCTGGAATGCCGCATGATGGAGCGGCTTGACGCCGATCCCACCGTCGCCAAATGGATGAAACGCCACGGCATTTCTATCTCGTGGGTGGACGTGCAGAAGCACATGCGCCGCTACGTCCCCGACTTCATCGTCGAATACACGGATGGCCGCAAGGCCCTCATCGAGGTGAAGGACCCCAGCCGGGTCGATAGTGATGAAGTGAAGCGAAAGCGCAAGGCCGCCGAAATGTGGTGCAAGCGTCGCGGCATGGAGTACATCGTCGCCACCATCGATTGACCGCCTTGAACATCTAGGCCGAGGCGAACCCCACGTGTCTGACGGCCCAAGAATCACTATCAGAGGTCATAGTGTTCGACCGTGACGGGTGGCATCCGAATACGACCGGCTCACTCTTAGGCGCGCACAACACTCGATGCAGGAATTAGGCGCCTGCCGGGTTCCCTCGTCCGATCTTCTGCGGTCGCAGAGAGCCTGCCCGCGGAGCAGGAGATCGGGGAGCGGCATGCAACCTCCATTTCACGGCTGAGGCTAGCCACGACCGAGACGTACCAGCTCTAGACGTACCAATTTGCCCGTAGCGTTCTCTGTTGCGCTATAATTGGGACGCGATGCGACCGCCGGAACCAACTGGCCATACGGATCGTTACACGACCCGACTGCAGAAGGGTGGCGCCCTGCTCGATTCGATGCGGGCATTGACTCTTGTGTGGGACGAGGAAGCGGTCGGCGCAGACCAACTCGCCGCGAACGTCATCGGCCTTCCAAGTCGGCATCGCGTCCGTGACGCGATCCAGCGTGCGTTTGTTCCACGCCTGGTAGAGAGCAATCCTCCGAACCTGTGGCGAGTTGCAGCAGCGCTCGAACGTGCGGGGGCTGACCGTTCGCTGTTGGTGCCCATCCACTACTACGCGACGGCTGCTTCTGAACCCGTTCTCTGGGATGTCGTCGTCGAGGAGCTGTTCTTCAGAGCCGGAACTGGCCGGCGATGTCGTGGAGCTGGTGGACCCTGTGTTCTATTCTGATGCTCTTACGGCTGGCCAGAAGGCGCTAGGACTAGAATGACAGCTAAGGCCCGGGGAGGATACGAAATGACGCGGATTCCTGCCATCAGAGTCCATCAATGGCTGCCCAACTGGAGCGCCTTCCCATTTGACGAAACAGCTCATCAAACCAAGCCTGAACCACATTTCTACACCGCCTCGTTTCCTGCGAATCTACTAAGGCGACTTGCGTACGTAAGGCGAAGGAAGCCAACTGGTCCTAGGCGACTCGACACGGGTATTCAGCGAGGCCACGACCAGAGCCGATCAGAAGGAATCTCGCGATTCGTCGACGCGGGATACCCCTGGGCATCTCTCAACACCCGCGAGCAAGAACGATTCCCAAACTTGCGCAAGCCTGGTTGGCTGCCCACTTCGATCGTGGTCAACCTCGTTGCTGAGCACACACGCCGGGTAGGAGACACCCCAGATCCGCATGATCTCGTGAAAATCAAACACTTGGCCGGGGATAACTTCGAGCTCGTGCTACCAGAGGGAGCCGAAGATCCTTCCTGGGAGCCAAAGGGCAGCGTCCACCCGATAGAGATCATCGATGGTCAGCATCGTCTGCTAGCTTTCACCCCTGACGACATCCGTGGGGGGTCCTATGAGCTACCCGTAGTGATTTTCTATGACCTGGACATAAGTTGGCAGGCATATTTGTTCTGGACCATAAACATTACTCCGAAGAGGATCAGCCCATCGTTTGCTTACGATCTGTTTCCGCTTCTCCGAACTCAAGATTGGCTTGAAAGAATCGAGGGTCCGAAGACCTATCGCGAAACAAGATCTCAGGAGCTGACAGAAGTCCTCTGGAGCCACGAGCAGAGCCCCTGGCATCTCCGGGTCGGGATGCTAGGCCGCGAGCGCGGCAAGGTCACTCAAGCTGCGTGGATCAGATCATTGACCGTCAGTTTCGTTCGCCCATGGGATACGCCCCGCAGAGGTACTGGGGGCTTGTTTGGGGCCGAATTAGTCGAGGAGGACAGGACCAGGGTCCTATTCTGGAGCCGGCCTCAACAGGCTGCCTATTTGATCCAGATATGGTCCGACATTGAATCGGCCATTGAACAGGGAACCGAGGACTGGATGCAGGATCTACGCAGCCACACCGCGCCTGACGAAGCCTCAGGCCGTGACCCTGCGTTCGCTGGTGCTTACTCGTTGCTCGCCTCAGACCAGGGGGTTCGGGGAGTGCTACAAGTGGCAAATGACGTGTCCTTCCGCCTTGCCGCAGATCTGTCTTTTCAGGAGTGGCAAAGAGAGAGGCTGAAAGATCCGATTGACCTTGAGGAAGTGACCGAGGCGCTCTCTGAGCTGCGCAAGCAGAAAAAGATCGTAGACTTCACGGCTCGTCTCGGTAGTCAGATAGCAAAGTTCGACTGGCGAAGCCAGGCGACGCCAGATCTACCAGATGATGTTCGCAACCGACAAGCGTTGTTCCGCGCAGGCACGGGCTATCGACAAGTGCACCTACATCTGTTGAAATTCCTAGCCGCCTGTGATGACGGTCAGATCGCTCGCACGGCTCAAAGGCTCGTCACTGACTTGGGTTACGACTGATGGCGGCGCAATACACCCGAGCGAGCAACGTACAAAGTTTCGTCAAGAGAGCCTCATCGCAGGCCATCATTGATTCGCTTAGGGGAATGAGATCTCGATTCGTGGGTGGCAGAGGATGGCTTGGACCTGGCCATCCCTATCGTGGTCGCGATTTCACACAGCGCCTTGATAAGAGGTCGTATGTTCCCATGCTTGGCGCGCTCGCTCAATACGTGGCAGCCTCCACCTTCTTACACGCTTTCGACGGCTGGAATTACGTTTCTAGGGCCTTTGACAGCATTGTGCGGGGAGACCGACGAACAGCGATTCATCTTGCCTATTATGCGGAGCTACGAGCTGGCATGTCACTCCTTGCGTCCAGAGGGATCGGCGCCTTTAACCAACGCCACGTCTCGATAGAAAGCAGAAGGAGTGGAGTCCACTACGGGCGCTCCACACACACGTTTGTGTGGGACGCTCTGAAGAGCTGGGCAAACGCTACGGAGGGAGCCGCCGATATCATAGCGCACATCTATGTAGATGGCCTTACCGTAGCTGAATGGCTGGCCAAGGCTGGTGTTAGCACGGCCGTACAGACGTTGCTCACTAGACAATGGCTAAAGGCCTGGAGCATCGATCTGGATCTCTACGCAAATGACCAGCAGACTCGCAACGAAATGAGCTACAGACCGGACTCCATTTCTTGGCCGGACCCCCCCGCCCTCAATCCCTGTAGAGAATCGATCGAACCACTTCTTCGAACGTGGGAGGCACTTGAACCATCTACGCTTGGCTCTGCCCATATCCTCGATAGACACCTACTCCGAGAAGCCTTGGATTTTGCCTATAGCCGCACGAGAGGAAGAGGTCCGTCGGGGAAGTGCTTTGAAGCATATATTGACAGCCTCATGCCTGATGCTTCCGCTGCTTTGCGAGATTTTCTGAAGCGCGTGTCTAGTCCAGAGGGTCATTTCTTGCTCCAGCAGGCTAGCGATAGAACCCGGCGGCCTGCTACACCTTTGCCCGTGATGTCCCGCGCGATACTCCTCCTCCGCCTTGCTTCTGCCGCCGGCGCGGGGCTGCTTGCGAACGCCGGGATTTCGCTCGATGACTTGCGGTTCTGGTGGGAACGAAAGGTGACAGAGTTGGCTTTGTGGCCCGACCCAGGTGGCCCGCCTACCCCAACTGACCTCTGGGCGGAGATCGACGGAGTGACGGCGACCATAGATGGCTGGCACAGGGCCACGCCCGCACCCACTCCTCGGGAGTCTTGCTTCACAGCTGGTGCTGAGGTCGCCGCAACTCAGTTCCAACGAAGTGCACTTTGGCTACTAAGCAACCCTTAAGTCAGGACACGACAGCTCCGCCATATGGGTAAGATGTCAGGTCCTCAAGTCGGCATCCTGGTGGGCGATGCGCGCAACTTGGTTCACTATTTCTCTTCAATGAGGAGAAGGTTCGTTTCAATCATAACTTCCCCGCCGTACGCTGATCTGCAAGACTACGGCGTACCGAATCAGATCGGTTTCGGCCAGACTCTTAAGGAGTATCTGGCAGACCTTCGACAAGTGTTCGAAGCTTGCGCTGAACTAAGCACAGACGATGCGACGATGTGGATTGTGGTCGGGCCCATTCGAAGAAATGGTGAATTGTTGCTCCTACCCAATCTGATTCTGCATGAAGCAAAGATAGCAGGCTGGATTGGTCGAGAGATGATCACTTGGGAGAAGAACAAGGGATTACCATTCACTGGCCACGGCGAGCTTCGTGATGTGACCGAGCAGATTGTCCTACTTTCCAAGAGTCCGCACTACAGATTTGATGTTGAGATGCTGCTTGATCCTGCGCCTCGTTCCGTCTGGTGGGATCGTTACCCAGAGCGCTATTCCCCGGCCGGCCGGCGGCCCACGAACCTGTGGCGGATCCCAATACCAACTCAAGGTTCCTGGCGAAGTGGTCCTTCGCATGCCTGCCCGTTTCCGTACGAACTGACATTCCGGATGCTGAGTTTAGTGACAGTCGAGGGTGAACCCGTCCTCGACCCGTTCGCTGGCATCGGCTCGGTGCCCGCGATGGCGAATGCCATGGGCAGACTTGGCTGTGGATTGGAGCTGTCCCCACGCTATGTTGATCAGTACCCGATGACCCTCACGGCTTCTCAAGCGTGGTGGCATGTCAGAAGCCAGGAGATCGAGTCAGCGGCAGAGAGGAAAGCAATCTTCCGCAGAACAATTATGGAGCTACGTCTTCTCAAGTACGCGAGAATACTCTCCAATCACTTGAGAAAACAGGATATCCCACTCCGGTGGGTTCGCGTCGGTGACGAGATAGAGCAATCGAAGATCCCTTACAAGATTATTCGAGCTCAATTCGAGCTGGTTCTGGCAGAACCCATCGCTCCCGCCGAAGTGATATCCTTCGCCGAAGAGAAGTCTCAGCGGCGACCGCTTTCGAAGTTTGGTATCGAGCCTCGTTTCAGAGTGGCACTTTCCCATGAACCCCGTCCGGACGGCTACTGGTATCCATCGGGAAAGTTCTGGCGAAAGGGCCTACAGACGTTCCCGGATGGCGCCTCTGAGCCGCACGTCATCGCGCCATTTGAGCCAGACATCGACTCCATCCGATCGTGGGAATCAAAGGGTCGGCGGGATTCGGCTATGGAAACGCCAGGTACAGATTGAAACCACAAGCGGTCCGCAAACCCCGAAGGCGGGCGCGCCGATCATGGCTTGCCACATTCCATGCTCTGATCACGCGCAGCCAATCTCTCCTCCGCGCAATGTGAGCCAGGCAATCCATCAGCTCATGGCCACCAACATTCGTTGACGACCTCAGCGCCAGTGCCGGACAGCTAGAGAGCCTGCATGAGAAGCAGGGAATCCCGGTCACCCTAGCGTACCACTCACACTATCGGGAGATAGCCTGATCCATTCGGCGTCAGACGTTGCACTATTGCGCCATCGTGACTTGACTTCCTGGCACGCAGAGCGAATATGGTCGCTGAACCAAGAACAGGAGGAAGCGACCATGACCGCCACGCTGATCCCCTTCGACGAATCCCTGCCCGCCTGGGAGCGGGCCCTCTACGCCTTCCTGGCCGAGAAGGAGCGGCGCAGCGGCTCCCGCCGCACGGTGGACGGCTACTCCCGCATGCTCCAGCAGTTCTTCGGCACCGTAGGCAAGCCGCCGGACCGGGTCACCAGCCGGGAGGTGTTCGCCTTCGCCCACGGCGTCGGGCTGTCGGGCCGGGAGCCGTCCGCCGTCACCATCGGGGCCCGGATGGCCTGCGTCAGCTCTTTCTTCCGGTTCCTCATCCGCATGGGGCTGGTCGCCTCCAACCCCTGCGACCAGCTGGAGCGGCCCAGGGTCTCGCCGAGCCCACCGCGAGGGCTGAGCGCGGAGGAGATCCGCACGCTCTTGGCGGCCATACCGGACACGCCGGTCGGGCTGCGTGATCGGGCCATCGTCCTCACGCTCACCTTGACGGGCCGCCGCAGGGCCGAGGTGCTGGGCCTGAAGCGCGGCGACATCTCCTGCGACAACGGCACCGCCTACTACACCTACCGAGGCAAGGGTGGGAAGCAGGGGAAGCGGGAGCTCCCCCGACCAGCCTTCGAGGCCATCGAGAAGGAACTCGTGGCCTGGGGGAAGGAGCTGGCCACCATGGACCCGGGCGAGTCCTTGTGGCCGTCCGGCAGCCCCGGCGCTAACGGCCGCGGCCTGACCAGCGGGACCTTCTACGGGAACCTGCGACGCTACCTGCGCAAGGCTGGCCTCCCGCCCGCCGGCGTCCACATCCTGCGCCACTCGGCGGCGAAGCTCCGCCGCGACGCCGGCGAGTCAATCGAGGATGTCAGTCGGTTTCTGGACCACAGCTCGCTGGCGGTGACGACGGTCTACTTGCGGCGGCTGGAGGGAGAGGAAGACCGGGGCTGGCAGAGGGTGGCGGAAGCGCTCGGCGTGTAGAGCTCCCCACCGCGATTTCGTGCGTCCCCTCCCCAACGTGTAGTATGATTCTCCCAGAGAAGCCAGATCTGTGTAAGAGGATAGACACATGCCCAAGCACCGCGGCCTTACGCTCAAGAAGTTTGTCCACGCCATCCCATGGGAGCTGTTCCAGCGGTACTTCGCTGCCCTTGAATGGGACACCCAACCCACTGGCTGGGTCTTCATCAACAGTGACGCGATGGAAGAGTTCCTCAACCGCCCCGAGAACGCTCAGGCGAAAGGCGTCATTCTTGAAGATTTCCGGCGGGTCAACGACATCTGCGAACAGGGGATGAACCTGGTGGTCCGCGCCCACCAGAAGTTCAACCTGGATTTCGACTCGGACAGGCCGAGGCAGGAGTTGGCGATGCGGCTCTTCCTCGACCACAAGGATGCCTTCGAGTTCGCCTGGACTCGCTATCTTCTCTACGCCTCGTCGTCGAGACTCAGCCTGCACAAGATCCCGTCAGACCGTGTGGTGATCGGGGAGAGCGAACTGGAAGCGTTTCGTGACGAGGTCAGGCGCTGGTTCGCCGACCTGGCCAAGGGCGACGTCTGCAGCGTGCGCCACTTCGAGGATGCGGGAGATACGGTGATCCTGGTCTCGCATGGCTCCTACATACGAACCATCGCCTACTGGGAGGGTGACAGGATAGCCCTCAACAGTTTCCGCCCGGCGTCCGAGGATATCCTAATCTACGACCCGGAGGATGCCCTCCTCAGCATCAAGGCGAGCCTCGACAAAGACCGTCGCCAATACCTCCGCACATTCGCCAAGTGCATCGCCCACGACGAGAGCCTCGTGGAGGAAGCGATGCGGGAGCGAATGTTCTCGCTGGCGCCGCTCCAGGACGAGACGTTCGACTTCGGCGGCGACGATTGCATCTCGCGCATCGAGCTACTGAAGGTGCGGCTCAAGCTCCACGGTCCGGGCGATCCCGTGATTGAGGTCAAGTCGGGCGACGTACTTCAGACCTTCGCCCAAGACCTGAAGGGGCTGTCACTCGCCTCCGGTGAACTGACGTTCGCCAGGTTCCGCTTCCACCTCCGCCCCCAAGGCGAGAAGACTGCGGAGGTCACGTTCGAGATCGAGCCCCCCTCTCGCACGGACCTCGCCCAGAAGCACTACGAGGACGCCATCCAGCGCTACCTTGTGCAGCAGAAGGTTAGACTCCTGTGATCCGCTGGATGCTCGCCCGCATGGAAAAGACCCCGTCAGCGGTCTTCTACGAGAAGGAGCTCGTAGAGCGCTTCCCAGCAGACTTCGAATGGGCGAAGAGGGAAAGGCTACTGCGACGAGTCCAAACGAGGGCCCACGGGGGTTCCTACTCTTTCGGACAGGGCCGGACCCTCACCGTCGTTTCTGACGGGGACCAGATCGAGGCCTTCGATGATGAAGACCCTGAGGCGGAGCCGCTTCGGCTCACTCTCGCGGATCTCGCTCGGTGGCGCCTTGATCTAGAAGCGCTTGCCGGCAGCTTCCAGAAAGCCAGCGGACTCTGCGGCAAGCCGGAGCCCCTCGGGGATCGGCTCTTCTTCTTAGGAGAGGCTGACCGCAGCGACTGCAGGGCGGCCTACGTCCTCGGCCTGCTACACGAGCCGCGAGTTGCGCAGACCCTGCTCGTTGCGTTGCCAGGGCTCCTCCCCGCGGGATACAGCCGGGTGGTCGTGGCGTGCCCAAGCTTCGAGCCCACCCCCACCCATCGCCGCCAATTGCAGTCACTGGGAGTGTCTGTCGTACCGATGGACGCCCAGGACCTCTTCGCGCTCAACGAGGGAGTTTTGCCCGACCAAGAGGCGACCGCGAAACGCAGATTCCGCCACTCAGACGACTTCCGCTCTTTCACTCTAGACGACCGCGTATTCGCCCTCACCCCCCGCCAGGCCGAGGTCGTGCGAATCCTCCTCCGCGCCTTCCGGAGTGGCGCGCCGGAACTCGGGTGGCCCCAGATCCGCGCCCAACTCAGCGCCCAACTCGGCACCCAACGCGAGTCCCTTCCCGAGCGCTTCACCGACATCTTCAAGCGATCAGACGCCTGGGGTCACCTAGTCGTGTCGGGAAGGTCGCGAGGCTCCTACCGCCTCAACCTCTAACGTCCCCCGAAATTCCCCGTTGTGCCCCCCATCTGTCCACTTTCCCCCTGCTATGTTGCCCCCATGCAAGGGGACAACGCCAAGAGGGGACTTGCCAAGACCCTCGTAGTAGAGCGTTACTACGCATCTGACCGGAATGCGATGCTGGCGGCGCTGAGGGTAGTCCTCGGGTTGCCCAAGGCTCCGCCCCAGTGGCTGCAGGAGCTAGGACGATGAGCGACGAGGTCAGGTGGATCGCAACCTACGAGAGAGTTTCAAGTGACGAACAGCGGGAGCGCGAAACCATCAAGACTCAGACCGCGGCCCTTGACCAGTACCTGGCCGCCAGACCCGGAGTCCGCATCTTCAAACGTTATCGGGACGATGCCGTGTCGGGAACGATAGCGCTCGAGAAGCGGCCGGCCGGCGGGGAACTGGTGAGGGACGCCCGCTTGAAGAAGTTCGAGCAGGTCTGGATCACTCGCCCCGACCGCCTGGGGCGGAAGGCCATCCACATCCTCAACGCCATCGAGACGTTCGACGAGTTGCGAATCGAGGTGGTCGCGGTTCTGGAGCCCATCGAGAGCCGGTTCATGCTCCAGATCAAGGCTGCAGTTGCCGAGGAATTTCGCCGCGGGTTCCTTGATAACACCGCCCGCGGGACGGCCCGCGCTGCCAAGGAAGGCCGCTACACCGGCGGCATTGTTCCGCTGGGCTACAAGGTCGAAGGCGAGAAAGAGAAGGCACACCTTGTACCGAGCGATGTCACCATCTGGGCTGACTGGACCGAGGCCTACCTTGTGCGCCGCATCTATTGCTGGCTCGCAGTTGACGGCTGGAGTTGCCGCAGGATCGCCGACGAACTCAACCGCCTCGGCGTTCCCACAGCCTACGTCCGAGACGGTCGGCTCGTCAGGGAACGCGGAGGCGTGCGAAAGTTCCGCACCCAGGGGAAGTGGCGGCCCGGACGTATCCGCAACCTGGTGGTCAACCCAGTCTACAAGGGTGAACTCCAGTATGGCCGTCGAAGTAACAACGAAGGTCGGGAGGTCATCTCTGCGGGGATAGAGCCGCTGGTCTCCAAGGAGATCTGGGACGCCGCCCAGGCCACACTGGCCGCGAACCGAATCATCCCCAAGAACGGAAAGCGGATCTACCCCCTCCGGTCGCTGATCGTCTGCGGCCTCGACGGCCTCAAGTACTCCGGCTCTGCCAACCGGGGCATCGTCTGGTACAGGTGCAACGGCCAGATGGTCGAGCGCGGCCCGGTCGAGGGCCGGTGCCGTGGGAAGTCTATCAGGGGCGACTACCTGGAGTCCACGGTGTGGGCGGACATCGAGCGCTTCCTCCGAGACCCAGGCGACCTGCTGGACGAGCTGCGAGCCGAGAGGGAGATGAACTCTGCGGCCGCCGTGGCCGAGGCCCAACGAACCACCCTCGAGGCAGCCCTCCAGGACGTGGCGGGCCGCCGGCAACGCATGATCGAAGCCTACGAGAGGAAGGTCATCACAGTCGATGACCTGGAGGCGAGCCTGAAGGGCATCGAGGAGGAGAAGCTGGGCCTAGAGGAACGCCTCCGCGACCTTGAGCCGCCACCCGAGCCGGAGCCACTGGCGGAGGACCTGCTCGCGGAGATCCGCCGGCGCCTGGACGGCGGCCTGGACGATGCCCAACGGCAGAAGATCGCCCAGCTGTTGGTCAAGCGGATCACCATTCACACGGAGTGGGTCGAAGGACGCAAGCAGGCCAGGGCCGTGGTGGAGTACAGGTTCCCCGCTGTAGTTGATACCTTCAGGGGCAAGGGTTCATGGCCGCCACCAGCATGAAGTTGGCGGGGAAGGTGACGTTGCCCTGGGCGCGGCTCACCGTCACCAGGCGGTCCTCCAGCGG
>Ga0315279_10001756_pt1 | contig 35170 bp, 33 predicted proteins | sample YL17G06_20_MG_FD_203694 | JGI IMG/M metagenome (GOLD analysis project Ga0315279, IMG submission 203694) | Sediment microbial communities from Yellowstone Lake, YNP, Wyoming, USA - YL17G06_20 | ecosystem: Environmental > Aquatic > Freshwater > Lake > Sediment | place: USA: Wyoming | collected...
ATAATCTAGGAAATTTCTTATTCGAATATAATCATCTACGTAGACATGGGGGACTAGCTTATCTCACCCCTTACGAAAAGTTAGAAAAAGTTACCGAATTATTGAGCTAGTACAACCGTCCCCTGTTTCAGTCCGAGGGTTGTAGGTTCGAATCCTACCCGGGGAGCCAAGACAATTTCCAGCCCTTTGGCCTTTGCTGAAGGGCTTTTTTATTTTTTATGAAATTATTTTATCAAAAAGAAGGATTTAGGCGAAATTTGTTGTAGATACCTACAAGGAGGTCGTAATTCATGTTAAATAGGTTAACTAGAGAATTCTTTCAAGCTTTTTACTCGCCTAAGTCCCTCTATCAGGAAATATCCAGGGGACGAAGGAGTAGTAGTTGGCTTTGTGTGTTGATCTACTGTCTGATCTATATGCTGGGCTCACTTTGGTTGTACTTTCAAGGTTTTACCCCGTTTGTGAAACCCTGGATCAAGTTACCTGAAGATATTTACTACTTGGTACAAGCTTTCTACAGCCTGCCATTGGTGTTCCTGATGTGGATTTTAGGCACAGGTGTACTTCATGTCTTATGTAAGCAGTTCGGTGGAAAGGGCAGATTCGAGGTTTTACTCCTCATGACCGGTTACTCTCTATGGGCTCCTTGGTATCTGCTAATTGTTGTAGACTGCATCCATTCGACTCCTGAATGGTTGTATAACGTAGTTCTTCTAGTATGTATTATTTTCATATTAATAGGGACTTCGGTAGCTGCCTTGGTGGAGGAGAAGATTAATTTAATAGTAGCGTTTATTTCCTCGGTAACTTCTCTATCTTCGATAGGATTGATATTATTTACATATATACGTTAAAAAAGAAGGATTTTTAGGGAATTAGGACATTACAAAACCTTTGGACTTTGCGAAAGGGCTTTTTTATTTATATACATTTTACAGATTATATTTTTTGAAGATTACCTCTAATGTTGAAGAATTAACTGATTTAATCTAATATTTTCTATGGTCATATTCCCTGAAAAAGTTCTGAAGCTGACCAATAGGCCAGTTTTTAGTTTTGCCACATTCTGCTATCATATTAAATGGTGAATGTAGGGAAAACAAAAGCTTTCGCTCGGAGAGTAAAGGGTTCTGAAGTAATAAATTGATCAGAGCCCTTTTTTCATTTACTTCAGAACTTTCAAATATTTCCAAAGCCCGATTGGCCAAATCAAGCACTTTTGATGCAGTAATGTAGAAGTTTTCATCAGCTTTGTTATGTTCTTCAATCTGAATTAATATATCTCTTTGTTTTTCTTTATACTCTTTTAATTTTTTCTGATACAGATCTTCTGGTATAAAGCCATCAAGCTTATCATCATACATCTTACTGATCCGTTCTTCTAACAAATCGTAATCTTTCTGCAGTTTTTTCAGGTTTTCTTGGTGAAATCTGTTTTTGTTTTCATGTATCTTTTTTAACTCTTGGGTAAGCCATTTCAGTACATCATCCGGTATCTTGATACTTTTTAATGCTTCATAGATAGGTTTTAGCAAGTCTTCTTCTTTGATATAGATTCTTTTTTTATGGACATCATGATAATTAGAACAGCTATAATAGGTATACCTACCTTTTTTTACTTCAGGGGTGATCGTACAGCCGCATTCGGCACATTTGATAATCCCTCGAAAGATAGCCGGTTTGGAAGCATACCGAAAGGGTTTTTTGTTCCAGCTTTTTGCCACTTCCTGGGCTTTATTAAAAAGATAGAGGGATATGATAGGTTCATAATGGTGTTGATAGAGTTTTTCTTTCACTCTCATCTGACCACAATAGAAAGGGTTTTTTAAAATCCATTTAATCTGGCTTAAAGAAACAGATTTTTTCAAAGGAGTATTATTGTTGAGTCCCAATTTTTTCATTTCTCTGGTAATTATTTTCATCGAGTGATTTCCGGTAGCATACATTTCAAATATTTTAGTAATATAACGAGCTCTTTCCGGATCGGGAATAATCGTTTTATTTCCCTCATGATCAGTGGTATTGATATATCCAATCGGAGCTTTTCCGATCCATTCACCATTTCGAAGTTTTTGTTCTATGCTTCGCTTGACATTGTCACTTAACTGTAATACATAGCTTCGGGCAAACATCACTCCCATATCCCAGCGGATTAATCCTGAACTATTGGAATTTTGATTGAGAATTAAATTTTCCCGAAAAAAGTGCAGTTCTAATTTTCCTGATTTTCGATACTTTTCTAAGATCACCGATTCCCGGAAGCTTCTCTGTAAGCGGTCAATGGTATCGGTAACTAAAACAATAGGTTCTTTTGATTCTTCAATTGCTTTTAGAATTTGTTCAAATTCTCTTCTGGTATCCTGAGAAGAAGACTCTACAATCTTAAATATTTGATGAATGTGTAGATTTTTACTTTTCGCGTATTCGGTAAGTCTTCCGACTTGAGAAGGGATAGAGTGTCCTTCTTCCTGTTGTTCTTTGGTAGAAACCCGAGCTAAGATAATAGCTTTCATAATAATTACTCCTTTCTTAATTAAGATTAGCCATGATCTGTAAGTATTCGATTTCTGTTTTCTCTGGATAGATTAACTTTAAAATATGGAATTGCTGAGTCTTATTGGGGATGGCTTTCCCCTTAAACCAGCGGTTGACTGTGGTGAAGGTCACCCCCAAATTTTTAGCCAATTCCTTTTGGGAAATACGGTTTTTTAATTGGTAGATTAGTAATTGTTCGATTAATTCTTTCATATTAACATTATATAGCGTTTATTAGTGATTGTCAAATATATTATTTGTAAATTTTTCTTTCCAGAACAATCCTTTCTACCTCTTTTAAACGATCGTTAAATTGGCTGACTTCTAGAGCTTTAATCATCACATTGGCTAAATAACCGATGGTATTAGCCGTCCTGGCCGGCATATGATTGCTCCTTACTCGGTTAATCGTATCAGCCAGTAAATCCAGAATCTCCTTAACATCTCCTTGAAATTTTACCGGAGCAAGGTGAACCTGAATTTTTTTCTTGACCTGGCCGCCTTTCTGGGCATAGACTCTCATCTGGTTTTTGCTTTCCGGATCATGGGTAAGACAAAATTTTTTATCTTTTAAAGCATGAGCCCGGCAGGGGTGTCCTGCTTTGGTTATTGCTTGGCATTGCATGATGAATCATCCTTTCATATTTTTTTAATATTGTTATAGGGAACATCTATCTTATCTAGAGAAGATCCCTCTTTATTTTTTAAATTTTCCTTTTGGTTGCTTTGATCTCTTTGGCTGGTAGGGATAGGGAAGGTGTCAATACATAAGGGACATTCTCGATCTTTAAAGCAGGGAAGCGTGATGAATATGGTACTGGAGTGATTATTTTTTTTGGCTTCCTCATATTTTTCTTTATATAACGGGCAGTTTTTCCCTTCACTATAAGAACATACTCCTTTATGTATTTCTTCATATTTACTGCTATAGTGTCTAAGAAGAACGATGATGACTTTTTCTTCTTCCCTGGTGTTAAATTGTTCTTCTAGTTTCTGGATCCGTCTTTCAAAAGACTTCATGATATCACCTCCGTTCTTTTGAAAAATTGCTGAAGGTTCTGAAGCTTCTGAAGGATAGAGTAGGATAAGGGTAGGGATATTAAAAGTATTTATCCTCTAAAACCCTTATATAAATACCAAAGTTACCTATATATAAATCCTTCAGATTCTTCAGAAGAGAATCACGCTTTCTCTATAATCCTTCAGAACCTTCAGAACCTTCAGGGTCATTGGTAATTTGGTAATTGCTTTTTAACAACTGGAGCCTTTCTTCGTTGTTAAGAAAACCCATGCGTCCGTTGGTCAATCTTATTTTTTTAAATCCCAGTCTTTTAATTTGACTACTAACAAAACGATCAGATACGTTTTCACCTTCAGACCGAGTATCATTCAAGCGTTTAGTAATAGATTGAGTTAAAAATTCCTTCATTTGGTTTTCCTGGACTTCATCATCAATAGCTTTAACGATCTCGGCCTCCAGGCTCATTCCTTCTTCATTTTCTTTATTTTTTTGCATTAGCTTTACAATAGCGATCAAATCATTTTCTCTTTGCGGATCAACTAATAATAGGGTTTGATAGAGAGGAAACATGATCTCATTTAATCTTCTTCTGGCAATAGGTTTAGCTTCGGGTAATTCTGTAGCGAAATGTTTAGCTCGAAAAATGGTCAATCTTTCTCTTAAATCATTCGCCCAATTTTCATTGATAGCTCCTTCCAGATTAGGATTAAGATTCTTTTGCATAATAAAAAGGATACACCGGCTTTCGATGATATCGGGAATATTCTCCGTAGTGCAGATTACCAAAGGAGTGAAGGTGTCATAATATTCGATCTGGTTTTCTCCATTTTTATTTAAGTTGGTTCTCGCTACTCTTAGTCCTCGTTTATAGGTTGTCTTCATCAGATCAGCTAACCCTTGATTCCCTCCCGGTCCATTGAGTTTGATTTCATCGATGATGAGGGTAGGTCTAAACAGTTCAACTTGGCGAAATAGGGTAGCCTCAGTTAGGGAAGTCAATCTTTGAGCTCGAAAAGCTAGTTCACTTAAAACTTCACCGGCTCTGGATTTTCCGGTTTCTTTCACTCCATAAAAATAGAGAATAGGGGTGGTGTTGAATTTTTCGATTAAGTAAGTGTGAAAAACCCATAGTGTAAGAATCAAGTAATCTAAGTTCAAAGGCATCTCCAAATAACTTTTGATGAAGTTTTCGATATCATTTATAAGTACCAAAATCTCTAAGTCAAAAGTTTTATTTAGAATACTAGTGGTGAGCATCTTGAGGGGAAGATTTTGTTTAGGAGAATATCTTATCTCTCCCTCTATAAAATATTCTTCAATTACAAATTTATTGTTTTTACAAAATAGATATTTGGTTTTCCCTTGATCTTCAACCAGATGGATAAGCTGGGGGACAATAGTTTTTGTGACCTCTTTTAGATTTTTATTAATGATCTTCCCATCCTCTTTATTTCCTTCACTAAGGAAAAAATCGGGAGCTTGTTCTACCAGTTTTAAGAGTTTATCTTTAGTACCGCCTTGATCGATCCAATCGCTAACGTCTTCCTTTTCTTTTAATCCCGGTAGTTTTAACCACTTGGTTTTTCTGGTGATTCCCTTAAGAGACTGTCCGATTTGTTGACAGTGCTGATCGCCTGGCTGGTCATGATCAGGTATCAGGATAACTTCTTTATCTTTTAGATATTTATTGTAAGAAGTTTTCCATTTACCTGCACCCATAGGATTGGTAGTAGCCGTCAGTTCCCATTTTCTAAGATTATCCACGTCTTTTTCTCCTTCAACAATTAAGACCGGATCGGTTGACTGAATTAATTCGGGTAAGTGATATAAGACTGGACTAATGTCTTTTAGATTCCAGATCCATCCACCGTTATTATCAGGTCGACGTTGACTGAATTTTTTATTGTTATAACGGACTACTTGGAATAATAATTTTTCTTTCTCATCCTGATAATTATAGGTTTTCTCTATATTGGTTTCTATTTTTCTCATTTTGTAATTGGGATCATAAAGAAAACCATATTTTCCACAAGCATAGCATTTGTAGGTTTTTCTATCTGGATTTATATGTAGGTTTGGTCTATTATTATCTTGATGAAAAGGGCATAAGGCTATCCAGTCTTTTCCTTCCTTCTTTTCGGCTTCAATGGGTATTTTTTGTCTTTTATTAAAATCCCAGAGCTCAAATAACATTGGTTTCACCTCCTTTATGAGAAGGTGAAGCGTGATAATCATTGATGTTATTCCTTTGGTCGATTTCTATGAGAAGGTTAAAAAATTGAAGTAGATTGTATTCATCATCATGATTTATGCTATAGGTGGATTTTCTTGAAGGCTTTAATATTTTTAGAGTATCTTTTTTCAGGGATATTTGTTGAAGTGTACTAAATAACAATTTTTTAAATCATTTCCTTTCTTATTTGAATTACCCCCTTTTTTGTTTTTCCTCCCTTTTAAATAATTAATATTAAATTAAAACATTCATAGGCATCACCTCTTTAAAAATTTTATTTATGATAAATTTGAAAAATAGATATTAAGTAGAGTATTACCTGGCTGTTTGAGTGGAAATTTTGAAGAATGTTTGAAGTAAGAAAGTTTCTCAACTATTAGAAGAAAATAAAATTATCCAATAATTTAATTGTTCCATCTCGTATATGTACGCTTTTTAGAAGGTCATTTTGCAATAGGTCAGCAAAAAATATTTTAAAAAATATTTACTTTCTATTATATCAGCAATCTAAAATCATTTTATAATAGGTATTCCTTTATTTTTTTTAAAGCCCTACTTTTTATTTTATTAATTCTTTGGTGACTAAGCTTGTAAAAATCAGCTATTTCTCTGTCTTTATAGCCATAAAGGAAATACATATTTAAAATCTCTTTTTCCTGTTCATCTTCAATCGAGCCCAGAATATTAATAGAAAATAAACGATCATTATCTCTTACATATTCCTCTGTGATTTGATCGCCTACTTTATCTGAAAATTTCCTTTCAGAACAAGTTTTTTTATCACTATAAAGATCTTCAAAGCTAAAATATTTTTTTCGATATCTTTGTTCTTTTCGAAGATAGTTCCAGAGTGTATGAGTTACCTTATTTTTTAATATTTTATCCGTGATGGTAGGAAATTCCTGATGTGTTTCATAAAGCTTCAGGTATGCCTGATTATATACATCTTTTTTTTCTAAACCTTTGCGCCAGAAATAGGTAGATATAAAATCAAGATAACTTTCATATTCATCTAAAAGTTGTTCTTGTGGGGTTAATAAGCCTATAATTTTTTTAATGACTCTGGAATAATATATCTTCAAAAATGATATCCTCATTTTGAATGATAATTAGATTTGGTGATTCATTTATAGTGCTATATTTTTTTATGGAGTATATTATGTAAAACTTATATTATAATAACACAAACTAAGTCATTATAATATCTGAAACCATTGCAAAATTACCCTCCTATAATATAAGGGAAAAATTAGAGGCTAAAACTAAAGGGGTAAACCAAAAATAATTTAAATGATCTCCTTTGTTTTATATTTCCCGCTCTTTTAATATAAATCTCAATTAATCTATCTTCCCCTAAAATACTCAATATTTTTAATCATACGGCACTTCTTTGCCTTATCGATATAAAACCTTCATTAAAATTATATCGCTTAAACATTCTTTTATATTCACTTTTTCTCTCTCCCGGTATTTTATGATCATAACGACTTTCCGATCCTTCTAATCTCATCTAACAGACCGACCGCCCGCTCTCATTTTCTTTTACTTAGAAGCTGAATTGAAAGCTTAACACACATAAAATCTATTTTATACGACTATGCAACCAGGGATAATTGAAAGCTTATGCATAACAAAGCTTTATCGGATAAGATAAACCCTCATATCTACCTGTGCGTTGCACGCAGACAGGTATTTCTTTTCAGAATGTCCGATAGAGTCTTGTTATGTATGGGCAGACTTTCAATTACACTCCTTAGCAAAAAAAGCTATTGGCGGGCGGTCGTGGAAATGAGATGACCAGAAGTTATTTACCAGGAAGTCAATAAAAGCAGGTTAACAGATCATTTTAATAAAATACCAGGAGAGAGAGGAAAAGGGGCCATCTACAATCGATTTTAAGGCATTTGTTTTTTTCTTTGTTTATGTTTATACCTACTTTTTAACTGTAATTTTTATTAATAAGGGTGAGATAATGGAGTGAGAGAGTAGCCTCTTTATGATTAGGAAAAAACTCATTTAAGCCGGGCCTATTCCAATAATTTTCCTAATGATTATTATATTCTAGGTGGGGGATTATATCAAAATGGTGAAAACCACCATTTCATATAACGGCTTGTGGATAAAAGAAGTTGCCGAAGGCAATTTGGGCGAAGTGAAACGAAGCCGTAAAGCCCGTGTTAGGCGATGTGGTGCGTCCACTTTAATCTCTGCCGAAACCACCGAGCAGCTCTCCATCTCAGCTAGGATGGTAGCAACACAACCGCCTCACGGTCACTCTGGCCGGCCCGGAAACGGCTTCGGCGATATTCTAACCCGTCGTCTCAATCGGCTGCCACTGCCATCCCTCCCCCTTCTGGACGACGTGGCCCAGACCTGGGAAGGGGAAGTGAAAGGCAAGCACCAGGGCCTTCTCAGCCACAGCCCTGTTCAGAAGCCGGCGCCTGGTGGCCACGACTTGCTCGGGAGCAAAATCGACTACTGCGGCATACCATTCCGGGTGCTCCAGATGGATAGGATGAAGCGCCGCGTCGGAGATATGCAGCAGTTGTTCGCTGCCCGAGGAAATGGTCAACGCCATGTGCCCCGGTGTGTGGCCGGGTGCCGCGACGGCACGCATGCCGGGCACGATTTCCGTTTCATGGTCAACGAGGTCGAGTTGGCCTTGAATCGGTGGAAGGTTCTTGCGTGCAAATTTGAGGAGCACTTCTTTGACGTGTTCATCCAATTTTTGTTCGGCTTGTTCTGATGTCCAGAAATCCCACTCGTCTTTCCACATAACGTAGCGTGCGTTGGGAAAAGCTGGCTTGCCCTCGGCATCGGTGTTCCCGCCGATGTGGTCTGGATGTCCGTGCGTGAGGATGACTGTGTCAATGTCCTCAGGCGCAATCCCCTCGGCCTGCAGGTTCTGAAGAAGTTTTCCTGTGTTTGGGCTAAGGCCATCCGCACCCGTATCCACCAGCACCCGATGCTCACCCGTGTTGACCACCACACATATGTAAGGACTTGTCCACTCTACCCACTGTTCTGGCTGTAGGTTGTGTTCGCGAAGCACCTGCTCAAGGAGTTCTCTTGGCGCGTTGGCGAAAAGAAAGGTAGCAGGGGGTGGGAAGGTGGGAGGTGTGTATGTGTGGGTTCCATCGCTGACGGCCATGCATTCGAAATTCCCTACCTTGAAACGATAGATTTCAGTATTCATAGTTATCCTCCTTTTTATGTGTATCGTTGATTGAGTGCACCATTTAGCCTAACTTAAAATAATCGAACTATTTCGTTTATGCATGACTCTAGGTGAAGTTTCGAAAATTAACAACTTATTTTCCTTGTGGTATATCTTTATAGATTCTTATGTTTATTATAAACTAATTTTATTAATTCTACAAATAATAATTTTATATATAGGTAAGTCTACGCCTTTTTATTATATTTTTACAATTCTTCTCTTATTATTTTTTCTTCTAACTATCCCACTAAAGTTTACACTACCGTTTGTGTTGTCCTTTAACCGTAGTTTTGTAAATCGATGATCTTTCTATTTTTTTTAGGATACTTTAATTCATAAAGATAGCCCTCCCGTCAAGAATAGTCGGAGGGCTATCTTGTTTTGGAAGACCCTACCTTGAAATAGATTATTAGCGTTATCCTTACTTGATAAATACCTCTACATTGCCCTTTTTTTAAACGATGAATAGCTTTATTTTAATCTAATAATCAAAGTAATAATTTATCTCATTAAAGAGAGAAAATCATATAACTCTTCATTAGCTAAATATGAATAGAAAATCTTAACTTAATTAGTCTAAATTATTCTCCATATAGAAAATAGATTCTCCTGAATTAATTATTTAAAAATATATTTTAAAGTAATAGTAATCGAATTAGTAAAATAAATAGCTAAATATATTTAAGATCGATATATTTACTTAATAATTTAATACATTGATATTCTTTTATTATAATCTTTTCTTGAAAAAGAAGGATTTATTAAAATGATGTAGTAGTATAATATAAGGAAGTTGAACCATTTCCTTTTTTGAAATATAAATCTTAAAAATAGATTTTAGTTATTGTATATAATAAGCTCTAAGAAAAGTACTTGTTAACTTACAATTAAAACTTGCAAATACTATCAAAACTCTATCTATTAATCTTCCAAGAAATTTAATTAAAAATCTCAAATTTTGTAATAAAGCTGCATTAAATAGTAAGAAGACAATCAGTTTAATTTTATTGTAAAACTTTGTTTTAAGTAAATATTTTAATGATTTATGCTTTTTTTTATTTTTTGAAGAAATTAAAATGAATATAAATAAATATAGATAATAACTTATCTTCTAAAAAAACTACCTTCGGACATTAATTAGAAATATAAAATATATATTTCAATTGGAGGCTTTAAATGATAGAAGCAATTAGAAATATTGGGGAATATGCACTTGAAAAAGAAAACAAAAGTGTTAGTGATCCTTTAAAAATATTAATTGATAATCCTGCAAATAAAAATACAAAAAATATTTTATTTATTCATTTAGAGGAAGAGAACGGAGAATTTAAATATAGAAATGTAGAAATTGAAGAATATTCAAAAGAAAAATTAGACCAATATTTGTATAAAAAGGGCGCACCTAATGGAACAGATATTACTCCAACTTCAATGATAGTTGAAATAGAAAAGACTTTTAATATAAAAATATTAAATTGGTTTTTAAAATATTATTCTGACAAAAATAATCAAAAAAATAGTATGTTACAAAATATTTATCTTACATTAAAAGAAAATAAAGAAAAGATATTACAGGATTTAAAAAATAAATTTGAAAAAGAAAATAATATCATTAGTTTTAAAATTAATGGAAAGTATTTAGGAGATTTAGAAATTTTTAGGAATATTTTAGTTAATGATGCTTCAAAAAACTATTATAAAAAATTTGGAAAAATATCAAAATCAAAAGATAAATTATGCTCAGTTTGTAAAAAAGAAACTAAAGAAGTTTATGGATTCGTAAGTACTTTTAATTTTTATACCGTGGATAAACCAGGATTTGTCAGCGGAGGTTTCCGCCAAAAAGATACTTGGAAAAATTATCCTGTATGCCTAAATTGTGCTTTGACTTTAGAAGAAGGTAAGAAATATTTGGGTGATAATCTCAGTTTTAATTTCTATGGTTTTAAATATTTATTAATTCCAAAATTTATAAAAGGAATTAGAAAAGATATTCAAAAAGATATTTTTAAGGGAATGGAACTTCAAAAAGACCCCCGATTTGGGAAGAAAATAATAAAGCTTTTAACTAATGATGAAAAAGAGGTATTAGAAATAATAAGTGAACAAAAAAATTACTTAAATAATAACTTTTTATTTTATAGTGCTCCTAAGGGCTTTAATGGAGTAGTTTTTAATATATTACTTTATATTGAAGATATTCTTCCTTCTCGCTTAAAAAGATTGTTTGAAGTTAAAGAAATAATTGACCAAGAAGAGATTTTTATAAACTGTATGATATCTACATTTAATAATAAGGGGAAAAAAGATAACGAGAAACCGTTAGAATTTAATTTTGGAATATTACGAACTTTTTTCCCGAAGGTTAGTAATAATAGAACATATAATAAATATTTCTTAGATATTACTAATAAAGTATTTAACGATAAACCAGTAGAATACGATTTCTTGCTCAATTTTATAGTAAGAAAAATAAGAGACGATTTTGTAAAAAATTATTCTACCAAGATTAATGCCTTAAAAGCGTTTATGTTATTGAATTATCTAAAAGAATTAAAAATATTAAAATTTAAAAAGGAGGTAAGAATGGAGACAGATAATTTATTTGCCCAGGAAAAACAGAAGGGAGAAGAAAAAGTAGAATTGTTTTTTAATAAATATTTTGACTTCTTCAACAACAATGCAAAAAAAGCAATTTTTTTAGTAGGGGTGCTATCTCAATATTTATTAAACATTCAATATCAAGAAAGAAAAGCCACTCCCTTTAGAGTAAAATTAAAAGGATTAAAATTAGACGAAAAGCAAATTAAAAAGCTTCTACCAGAAATACAAAATAAATTAGAAGAATATGGAAAAAATTATTATCGGGATTTGGAATCGATTATTTCAAATTATTTTGTTTCATCAGGAAGTGGTTGGAATGTAACTAATGACGAGATAAGTTTTTATTTTGTATTAGGAATGAATCTATCTTATTTATTTAAAAAAGAAAAAAATAATGGAGGTAAAGAAGATGAGTGAATTAATAAAAAACAGGTCTGAAATATTATTTCTCTACGATATTAAAGATGCCAATCCCAATGGAGATCCTTTGGATGAAAATAAACCACGAATAGATGAGGAAACTGGATTAAATATTGTTACAGATGTACGATTGAAAAGGACAATAAGAGATTATTTAATGAATTTTAAAGAAGAAGAAATATTTGTGAGAGAGATAGAAAATAGTGATGGTACAATTCAAGATGCAAAAGCTCGGGCAGAGGATTTTTTAGAAAAAGTTGATTTAGGAGAAAGGCGTTTTAATGAACAAAAACAAGTAATTAAAGAGGCAATACTTGAAAAGTGTATTGATGTCCGTTTATTTGGAGCTACTATTCCTCTTGATATATCAGTAAAAAAAGGAAATAAAACTGAAAATGTTACCGGTTCTATTACTTTAACTGGACCAGTACAATTTAGAATGGGGCGATCTCTTCATAAAGTAGAATTAAAACATATTAAAGGAACAGGCGCTTTTGCCTCTGGTAAAGATAAAAGACAAAAAACATTTAGAGAGGAAGATATACTTCCTTATTCTTTAATTTCTTTTTATGGGATCATTAATGAAAATGCTGCTCAACATACTCAACTTAAGGAAGATGATATAAGTTTGCTTTTAGAGGCAATGTGGAATGGGACCAAGAATTTAATTTCTCGAAGTAAAGTTGGGCAAATGCCTCGTTTACTTCTAAAAGTAAATTATAAAGAACAAAATTACCATATTGGTGATTTGGATAAACTAATTACTATAAAAGATATTGAACAAATGAGTCAAGAAAAGATTAGAGATATTTCTGGATTCGAATTAGATGCAAGTAAATTAATAAATACTTTAAATAATAATAAAGATAAGATTGATAGTATTGATTTAAAAATTGATAATAGGGTTAAGATTAATTTAGAAGGGCTGGATACAAACATAAAAATAAATAGCCTAGTCTTTTAATTATGAAAAGGGGATTTAAAAAATGGATAAAATGTTAGTTTTTGATGTATGGGGAGATTACGCCCATTTTAGAAGATTTTATACTACTACTTCTCCCCTTTCTTTTCCTATTCCTCCCCGGACTGCTTTATGTGGTTTAATAGGGGCGATAATTGGTTTAGAAAAAGAAGATAATGATTATTTAAATTATTTTTCTACTGAATCCGCCCATATTGCCTTGAAATTATTAAATCCCATTAAAAAAGCTATAATTGCTGAAAATTTAATAGATACGAAAACCGCTCGTGGTCCAGGAATGAATTTAATTACTAATCGAACTCAAATAAGGTTTGAATTTTTAAAAGATCAAAAATATAGGATATATTTCTACTGTACTAATAAAGAGGATATTGTTTATCAAAAATTAAAGCTTAATTTACAACATCACAAAACAGTATATACCCCCTGCTTGGGATTGAGTGAGAATATAGCAAACTATAAATTTATAGGTGAATTTAAAATTAATATTCTTTCTCGTGAAGAGGATTATATTTATATTGATTCAGTATTACCTTTGCAGAAAATATCAACAACGGAAGGAATAATATTTGAGTCAGAGGGGGAATATTTTTCAATAAGGATGCCCGTAGAATTAAATACCGAAAGGATAGTTACTAAATATCGTGATATTATTTTTGATCGAAATGGGAAGCCTATAAAAGTTAAATTAATAGAATCGTTTACAAATATAATCTACCCGGAAGGAGGGAGTGAAAGCATTGTCTTCATTGAGTGAATTGTATTCTCACCCGGATAAATTATTAATAAATCATTTACAGAAAGTAGGAGAATTATGTCGGGGAAATTTAGCTTTAAAAAAGTTAAATATTGATGGATACATAGATTTTAATATTCTTAAAGATATTTCTTATTTAATTGGAGTAACCCATGATTTTGGAAAGGTTACAATTTATTTTCAAGAATACTTACAAGAAAAAGATGAATTTAAAAATTTAGAGATGAAAAATAAGGTAGAGGTCCATCACTCCTTGCTCTCTGCCTTATTTACTTATTATGTGGTAAAGAAATATTTATTAACTAAAGAATTATTATCTAAGAAGTATTATTGCTATCTTCCAGTAATTAGTTTTTTAATAGTCAAAAGGCATCATGGTAATTTAGATGATGCCTTACCCGAAGTTATTCTTGATTCTAGTGATGATAAAATTTTAGAGAAACAGGTTAATACTATTGATTTTGAAATAGTTAACAATATTTACAATAAACTTTTTTCTAAAATTAATTTCACATTTGATTGTAATTCATTTCGGAATAATGTCTTTAATGCCAAACCTATTTATATTTATGGAAAAATTAGCGAATATCGTAAAGATTATATTTCCCATTTAAATCGTGAAGAGAAAAAACTAATTATTAATCTTGACGAAGAAAATACCCTCTTTTATTATTCTATAACTTTACTTATATATTCTTTACTTTTAGATGCTGATAAAACTGATGCCGCTAACCTAAAAGAAGTGGAAAGGATTAATATAAATGAAAACATTGTTGATGAATATATAAAGCAAAAATTTGGGGATATTAAAAGTAAAGAAAATAAAATAAATATTATCAGAAATAGTATTTATCATGAAGTTATAGCTAATCTTAATGATTTAAATCTAGATAAAGACAGACTATTATGTTTAAATGTACCTACCGGAACTGGTAAGACTATTACTTCTTTATCTTTTGCTTTAAAATTAAGAAAAAAGATTGAACAGGATAAAGGTTATATAGCAAGAATTATTTATTCTTTGCCTTTCTTAAGTATTATAGATCAGAATTTTTCTGTTTTTGAAGATATTTTTAAACTTTCTCTAAAAGGAAGAGATCCCAGCTCAGATTTATTGTTAAAACATCATCATCTTTCTGAATTATTTTATACTACTACCAACGATGGGAAAGAAGAATTTGAAAATGTTACTCAAAAAGATATCAGTAAAGACATCTTGCTAATTGAGGGGTGGAATTCAGAAATTATAGTGACTACCTTTATACAGTTTTTTTATAGTTTAATTTCTAATCGCAATAAAGCTATTAGGAAATTTCACAATATAGTAAATAGTATTGTTATTCTTGATGAAGTTCAGGCAATTCCTCATCGTTATTGGCTATTATTGAATAAAATGATGCATTTTTTAGCTGAAAAATTTAATATTTATTTCATATTACTTACTGCTACGCAACCGTTGCTTTTTAATGAAGAAGGAAAAGAAATAAAATCTTTAATAAAGGATAAAACAAAATATTTTAATGCTTTAAATAGAGTTGAATTATCCTTGAATTTGGAATCTCTTTGCTTGGACGATTTTAAAAAGATATTAGAAAAAGATGTAATTAAAAATCCCACCAAAGATTTTTTAATTGTCCTAAATACTATAAATTCTTCTCAAGAAATTTATGAATTTGTTAAAGACTTAAAATTAGAATATACAAAATATTATTATCTTTCCGCAAATATAATTCCTAAAGTTAGATTAGAAAGAATAGAAGATAGTAAAAAAGAAACCAGGGAAAGAAAAATCATTGTTAGCACTCAATTAATTGAGGCTGGTGTAGATTTAGATGTGGATATCGTTTATCGTGATTTTGCCCCTCTTGATTCTATCAATCAGGTAGCTGGAAGGTGCAATAGAAATTTTAACTATAAAAAAGGTTTAGTAAAAATATTTACCCTTAAAGAGGAAGAAGAGAAAAAAGAATACTATAAATTTATTTATGATGCTTTCATTATTTCGAAAACTAAAGATACTTTGGATACTTTTAAAAAAATGGGAAATAATAAAATTGAAGAGAAAGATTTTCTAAGTTTAAATAATTATTACTTTGATAAAGTTTGTAGAGGAAAAGCAGATGATAATTCCACAGAAATTCTAGAAGAAGTAATAAAATTAAATTTTGAAGAACTAAGTAAATTCAAATTAATTGAAGACCATTATCGAAAGATAGATATTTTCGTGGAAGTCGATAAAGAAGCCCAGAGAGTATATAAAAAATATCGAGAATTAGGTTTGATTAAAAAGAATTTTGAACGTAAAAATGAATTTCTAAAAATAAGAAAAATTTTTTACGAGTACGTTATTTCTATTCCTTATCAATATGCAGCAGATTTTATTGATGATAAAGATATGGGTTACATTTCTAAAGAAGAAATAGAACAAGGTCATTATTATGACCAAGAAATTGGTTTCAAAAGAGATAAGCAAAATAACGGAGGAGTGTTAATTTACTAATTAGGTGAAAAGGAAGAAAAAATGAAGTTAAAAACAATGCTCTTAAAGATGGAATCCGATCAATTGATAAAGGAAGATTCCGCTAAACTTCGTGGATTTTTTGCCAATAAATTTAATAATTATCTATTATTACATAATCATTTAGGTAAAGATAAGTTCCTTTATCAGTATCCCCGAATACAATATAAAACTATTAATCAAGTAAAAGTTATTTTGGGAGTAGCTGAAGGAGTAAACGTTTTACAAGATATTTATAATAAATATGATCAAATAGTATTAAATAAACATACTTATAAAATATTTAGCAAAGAGATAATTTTAAAAGAAGAAGATTTTGAAATTGCTCCTGATGAAAATATAAAATATGAGTTTCTCTCACCTTGGTTTGCTTTAAACGAAGAAAATTATCAAAGATATAAAAATTATAACTATCCGCAACGAACCGATCAACTGAAAAGCATTTTAATTCGAAATATTATGGCGATGGCTAAAACTTTTCAGTATTTTGTAGATTCTAAAATAATAATAAATACAAATTTAAAAGAAACTTCGATTAAATTTAAAGGAGAAGATATAATAGGTTTTTTCGGTAGTTTCCAAGTAAATTTCTATCTTCCAGACTATATTGGATTAGGTAAATCAGTTTCTCGCGGATTTGGAACCGTTCGAAAAATAAAAGAATAAAAAAAGAGAAGATAAAATATGCAATTAGTTATAAATTCCAGAGGTGCCTATTTACGTAAACAGAATAATTGTTTTCTAATTAAGAATGATGATAAAGTTTTTGAAGTTTCCGTGAAAAAAATTGAAAGCATTTTAATAACTACTAGTGCGTACATTTCAACTGATGCTATCAAGTTTGCAATGGATAATAATATTGATATTATTTTTTTAGATTATTTTGGCAATCCTTATGGAAGGGTATGGCATTGTAAATTGGGGAGTACTACCTTGATTAGGAGGAAACAATTAGAAGCTTCTATCGGCGAGAAGGGTTTGAATTTAGCAAAAGAATGGATAACTTGTAAGATAGATAATCAGATTGATTTTCTTAAAAGTTTAAAAAATTCCCGGTCTAAAAAAGAAAACAACATAAATGAATATATAATTTCTTTAGAAAAAAGGAAATCTATGTTAACAAAAATAGAAGGGGCTATAGAAGAAAAGCGAAACAATATTATGGCGATTGAGGGCGTAGCCGGTAAAGAATATTTTGATGCCTTAAGCTTTATAATACCTGAACAGTACAAATTTAAAGGGAGAAGTAGAAGTCCTGCCAAAGATGAATTTAATTGTTTGCTAAACTATGCTTATGGAGTACTTTATTCAATGGTAGAAAAATCTTGTATTATTGCAGGTCTAGATCCCTATATCGGATTTATCCATGCTGACAATTACAATAAGAAGTCTTTAGTATTTGATCTTATCGAAATGTATAGGGTATTTGCAGAAAAGACTGTAATGTATTTATTCAGTAAAAGAAAGGTTAAAAAAGAATACTTTGATAAAATTAAAAATGGTCTTTCACTTAATCAAGAAGGTAAAGCATTATTAATAAATGAATTAAATGATACTTTTGAAACTACAGTTCGTTATAGAGGAAGAAATATTAAAAATAAGAATATAATTCAGTTTGAGTCTCATCGAATTGCTAATAATTTATTAAAACAGAAATGAGATTGTCCTAATGTTAGTATGGGTAATATATGACATCGCAAAAAATAAAACTAGAAGTAGAGTAGCAATACATTGTAAGGGTTATGGACTTTATAGAGTTCAAAAGAGTGTTTTTTTGGGAACTTTAAATAAGAACGAAATAGATGAATTATCCTTACAATGTGATAATATTATTGATAAGAAAGAGGATTCTGTATATATTTTCCCAATGTGTGATGAGGATTTTAAAAAAGTAAAACTTTTAGGTCAAGCTTTTGACAAAAAAATGGTAAAAGATGAAATAATTGCTAAACTTTTTTAGAGGAAGAGAAATAAAGTGGAGGAAATTTTAAAAGAAGGGGTGTATATTACTCCTTCAGAAGTAATAGAATATTTATATTGTCCGAGATTTATCTATTTTATGAATTGTCTTGCCATCCCCCAACATGAAGAACAAAGGTATAAAGTGCTAATGGGAAGGGAAATTCACAAGGAAAAAGCTAAATTAAATAAAGCTTATCTAAGGAAAAAACTACATTGCATTAAAAGAGATATTTCTGTTTATTTGGCTTCTAGCAAGTATCATTTAAAAGGGGTAGTTGATGAGGTTTTATTTTTAGAAGATGGTACTCTCGCACCATTTGATTATAAGTTTACTGAATATAAAGATAGGTTATATCGTACCCATAAAATCCAATCTACCTTGTATGCAATTTTAATTAAAGAAAATTACCAAAAGAATGTAAACCGAGGATATATCTGTTATACTCGAAGTAAGAATTTAGTAAAAGAAATAGCTTTTCAAGAAAGAAATTTTGAAAAAGCATTAGATATAATTGAAGATATATTAAGGATAATTCAATCAGGATATTATCCTAATGGAACAAAATATTTATCCAAATGTATCGACTGTTGTTACAAAAATATTTGTATTTGAGAATAAAAAATGATAAGAATGTTATATTATAAGAGTTTAGGAATTAAAAAGTATGTAAAAGTCTTAAAAAAATGCTTTATTTTGATGAAAATTGTATTTAAAAATATATGAATAATCAAAGTAAATATTTAAAAATTTGTTATATCATTTGGATTTTATATTATTATGGGTTGCAGAAGAACATCCATTAAAACAAGGATTGAAACATTTTGAAGCGTCACCTAAAATATTAACCCAAATAGTTGCAGAAGAACATCCATTAAAACAAGGATTGAAACAATAAGTGGCAATGGTAACTTCATAAACATAATAAAGTTGCAGAAGAACATCCATTAAAACAAGGATTGAAACTTACCAGTGAATGGAGTGGCAGCAGAAATCCAGTTCGTTGCAGAAGAACATCCATTAAAACAAGGATTGAAACGGTGAATGCATTATCAATATTGATGATGTTAGAAGAGGTTGCAGAAGAACATCCATTAAAACAAGGATTGAAACTTGATGGGTAAATGCTTATTACCTGCTTCAACTAATCGTTGCAGAAGAACATCCATTAAAACAAGGATTGAAACAAAAACATAAACCTTATCTTAAAGTATTAAAAATTAGTTGCAGAAGAACATCCATTAAAACAAGGATTGAAACAAATTAGCTGGTGATTTACCATACAAAGCAGAATAGTTGCAGAAGAACATCCATTAAAACAAGGATTGAAACAAAATAATTTTAATATATCTTTAACTTGTTGTTCTAGTTGCAGAAGAACATCCATTAAAACAAGGATTGAAACAAGAAGAGCAGGATATTACCTAAAAAGCATTAAATGTTGCAGAAGAACATCCATTAAAACAAGGATTGAAACCAAAAAGAAGGATTATTATGAGTAAATTAATAAATCGTTGCAGAAGAACATCCATTAAAACAAGGATTGAAACATAATAGATATAGTTGACCGGGGATGGGAAAAGAGTTGCAGAAGAACATCCATTAAAACAAGGATTGAAACGATGAGTGGGAAACAAAATGCAAAGGAGAACTTGTTGTTGCAGAAGAACATCCATTAAAACAAGGATTGAAACTCAAGTAGTGGGAGTGGAACAGCTGGAGTTTACTGGTTGCAGAAGAACATCCATTAAAACAAGGATTGAAACGCCTTCTGGTCTTCTTTGATCAGTGACTCAAATTTAGTTGCAGAAGAACATCCATTAAAACAAGGATTGAAACTCCGTTTATAATCCTGATGATTTAGCAGGGAAAAAAGTTGCAGAAGAACATCCATTAAAACAAGGATTGAAACAGTATGCGAATAAAGATAAGTGGTTATAAAAATAGTGTTGCAGAAGAACATCCATTAAAACAAGGATTGAAACAAAGTATCCTTAATAAATTTATCATCATCAGACAAGTTGCAGAAGAACATCCATTAAAACAAGGATTGAAACGCTGAAGTAGATGCTTTAATAGCTGCATTATCAGAAGTTGCAGAAGAACATCCATTAAAACAAGGATTGAAACAAGTTATGGGGCAAAGTTTGGGATAAGCAGGGACAGTTGCAGAAGAACATCCATTAAAACAAGGATTGAAACCGGATGAGGTAGCATCAAAAGAAGAAGTTGAACCAAGTTGCAGAAGAACATCCATTAAAACAAGGATTGAAACAGGGAAAGTTCTATCGCCTCTATAGCTGTTCCTGGTTGCAGAAGAACATCCATTAAAACAAGGATTGAAACTCTCATTAAGAATCATTTCTTTTAGAGCAATCATTGGTTGCAGAAGAACATCCATTAAAACAAGGATTGAAACCTTCGTTCGAGGGTAGAATTAAACGTTATAAAAAGAGTTGCAGAAGAACATCCATTAAAACAAGGATTGAAACTTATTAGCTAATGTATCGGCATATTCCACATAAAGGTTGCAGAAGAACATCCATTAAAACAAGGATTGAAACAGGTAGGTGATAGAGTAATAGAAGGGTCAAATATTGTTGCAGAAGAACATCCATTAAAACAAGGATTGAAACCATATATCCGATTTCTTAATTGCGAAACATCATAGGTTGCAGAAGAACATCCATTAAAACAAGGATTGAAACATATCATTTATGTTTAACTTTCCATGCCAAGAGATAGTTGCAGAAGAACATCCATTAAAACAAGGATTGAAACCCAAAAGCCCTACATAATTCGTCTAAATGTGGATATGTTGCAGAAGAACATCCATTAAAACAAGGATTGAAACATAGCTATCCTGGGCTTGTAGATAGGATAGCTGTCAAGTTGCAGAAGAACATCCATTAAAACAAGGATTGAAACAATTATCTTTCAAGTTATTAAATATTTCTATAGTCGTTGCAGAAGAACATCCATTAAAACAAGGATTGAAACTATGGTATTCCAGCAGTTGCGGCATATTCAAATACTGTTGCAGAAGAACATCCATTAAAACAAGGATTGAAACTATGGTATTCCAGCAGTTGCGGCATATTCAAATACTGTTGCAGAAGAACATCCATTAAAACAAGGATTGAAACTTATCGTGAATATCTATACTTCCCCTTTCAAAAACGTTGCAGAAGAACATCCATTAAAACAAGGATTGAAACTCTGAAGGAGTTAAACCTGGGATTGAATATGACGAGTTGCAGAAGAACATCCATTAAAACAAGGATTGAAACATTTTAAGGAAGGGGCAGGAGTGGCATTGGCTTGAGTTGCAGAAGAACATCCATTAAAACAAGGATTGAAACTTTTTCATAAGCATTTTATAAAGGGGATAACAATAGTTGCAGAAGAACATCCATTAAAACAAGGATTGAAACTGTAGTAAGCGGGAATTTTCTTTCCACCAGGGATTGTTGCAGAAGAACATCCATTAAAACAAGGATTGAAACGGGGCATTCACAATTAGTATGACCCTTGATGGGAAAGTTGCAGAAGAACATCCATTAAAACAAGGATTGAAACTATATGTATGTGCCCAAAATCTCTTCGCTATTTTTGTTGCAGAAGAACATCCATTAAAACAAGGATTGAAACATTAAAAATAAGGAGGGAATAGAACATCCGGTAGAGTTGCAGAAGAACATCCATTAAAACAAGGATTGAAACATACTAAACGAAATTATACTTTAATTGAAAAAGAAGTTGCAGAAGAACATCCATTAAAACAAGGATTGAAACTCATATGTTAATGTTAGATATGATTAAAAATATGAGGTTGCAGAAGAACATCCATTAAAACAAGGATTGAAACATTACCTATTGCAGGATATCTATAAGACCAAGTTTCTAGTTGCAGAAGAACATCCATTAAAACAAGGATTGAAACATATGATGGATTCTCTGGTGGCTTATATGGTAGGAGTTGCAGAAGAACATCCATTAAAACAAGGATTGAAACTATCTAAATACTACTTCCATTTCATAATCAATTATAGTTGCAGAAGAACATCCATTAAAACAAGGATTGAAACACAATATCTTCACTGGTTATTTCTTTATCTTTAAAGTTGCAGAAGAACATCCATTAAAACAAGGATTGAAACAGTACACAGTACAATAGGTCTCTTTTTAATGTTGTTGAAATAGTTGAAGAGGAACATGAAATAGACCGCCTATCATAATAATATCTACTTATGTAATATATATAGTTAGAATAAGAGTAGGGAATATACTTTATTGATAAATAAAGGAAAATCAGCAATTTCATAGCATTTATGCTCTTATTGGAAGGCTAATTAACTCCTTTAGTTTATAGGTATTTCGTATATCTTGGATAATTTGGTTCCAACTGGAAAACGTTAGGGGAGCCAAAATTATCAAAAATTTGCGATTTTGCATGTGGTAGTGAACTTTATTAACAGCAGCATATAGCACTGCTAATAAACAATATCGTTTTTCACTTTTAAAGAATGGTCTAGACAAAAATCCTCTAGAAATCGAAAAAGACTTCACGCTTAAAGAAGCATATATAATTGCTCACGAGATCATCAAAAAGTATGCTCGTTTTAGAAAACACCTGTACGGGTATCTTCTTAATTTAAAGGGTAAAATCTTGGAAGATCCAAAGGTGGAGAATGTTACTCAGCTTTTAAGTAAGAATCAATTAACTCTGGGGTAAAGCAAATATGAAACAACCAAAAGAGGGTAGATCATGAAAGTTTCAAGAATAAGTGCAATAACTTTAATAATCTTATTTCTGATAGTTGGCATATGTTCTAGTCAAGGTACAGGAGAATACCATTGCGAAGGTGTCCAGCCTGATAGTGAAGCGAGATTTGAGGAAGAGTATATTGAACAGGTTAAGCAATTGGTCAAGGGATTGGAATATTCTGATAAGGTGGCCGAAGACTTTGTTCAGATGATTAGCAACTGGAGAGATGCACAAGGAAGACCTGTTCTTACCTCTTGGGAACAAAGGCTTAATCAAACAGAAGATGAGTATAAACAAGGCAGAATATCTAAGGACCAACTTGCTAAGGTAGAGGAGAATATAACAAGAGAACTCAGCCAAAGGATACAAAAAGAGATTAGTTATAATGAGAAATTCTTTGATTTGACTGATGTGATCGAACACAGACAAGCCCAATGTATTGGCTACTCGCAATTAGTTTACATACTAGGTAATTCTATTGGCCTTTCAGCCAAAACTATAGATGTGGAAGAACCAATGACCGGTGCATTCCCGGCAGAACTAGGCCATATGGCCGGTATAGTTAGCTTAACCGATGGTAAGATGATGATGGTAGATTTAGTACCAGGCAGTTTTGTTAGTAAACCATTTATAAGAGAGAAAGAATTTGCAAAAGTTGGCAATTATTGGGAACTCAAAGACAGAGATAATCCCTTAGGAATCCACAGAAGAATTCAAATATTTGATAAAAATGGGCTAATTGCTGCCATATATAACAACCGAGGAAATGCCTACTACGACTTAGGTCAATACCCTAAGGCCATCTCTGACTTCACCCGCGCCATCGAACTCAATCCAGAATATGCTAGGGCATATTGCAACCGAGGGGTAGTCTACCGCAAATTAGGCAAGCTCGACCAGGCCATCTCCGAATACACTAAGGCCATCGAGCTCAATCCAAAGTATGCTGCGGCATATAACAACCGAGGAAATGCCTACTACGACTTAGTTCAATACCCTAAGGCCATCTGTGACTACACCAGAGCCATCGAGCTCAATCCAAAGTATGCTGCGGCATATTACAGCCGAGGACTTGCCTATGGCAACTTAGATCAATGCATCCAGGCCATCTCTGACTACACCAAAGCCATCGAACTCGACGCCAAATACGCTATGGCATATAACAACCGAGGAAATGCCTACGGTCGCTTAGGTCAATACCCTAAGGCAATCTCTGACTACACCAAAGCCATCGAACTCGATGCCAGACACGCCTTGGCATATTGCAACCGAGGACTTGCCTATGCTTACTTAGGAAAATTTGAAGAAGCCAAGAAGGATTTACTCAAGGCAGTTGAATTGAACCCTGCCTTAAAATCGCTTGTTAAGGGGGTATCCGACCACTTCAAATTAAATCTCAAACTCGAGTAATATATTTTTAGATCAGATGTTGATTGCTTCATATAACGGCAGGTTTACGATGCTAAGGCTAAATTTTTGGGTGGTGTTGAGTGGGTTATTGAAGGGAGGTTGCCCCTTCAAAAATTGGGCTGTGATTCGAAATTTTATTAAACTTTACATAAAAAAGTTTCTCTCTGTAAAATAAGCATAAATATTTATTTTAATATCTCAAGATATTTATAGTTTTATAATCATCTACTTTTTCTTAGAATAACAACACCCACTTATATAATATACATGGTTAGAATAAGAGTAGGGAAGATACTTATTCCTAAATAGGGGATAATAAGTATTTAAACAGGATTTATAATATTTATAGGAATGTTAATTAACTGATTTAATCTAATATTTTCTGTTATCATATCCCCCTTAAAAGTTCTGAAGCTGGCCAATAGGGGAGGGGGAGCTAATCAATAAAGAGCCTTTTGGCCTTTTGCTGAAGGGCTTTTTATTTATAAAATATTTTCATAGAAAAAGAAGGATTTTTGGATAGACTAGAGTAGTATGAAATAAACAATGTATTAAAAAATGAATAAGATTATTTTACGTCAAAGAGGATATCTATAATATCATTATATTAAAACAAGTACTTATATCATCTAAGATTAATTTTAGAAATAATATCAGGTTATTATAGATATTATAAGATATTATAAATTAAAGTTAAAAATAAGTTTTTATAGAGGAAGAGGTAATCAATGAAGCAATTATTCGAAAGAACAAAGATTAATCAGATGGAATTAAAAAATAGATTTGTCCGTAGTGCAACCTGGGAGGGGATGGCAAATTCAGATGGTTCCTGCAGTGAAGAGCTGACTTATTTATTGGCCAACCTAGCAAAAGGACAATTAGGGTTGATTATCAACAGCTCTGCCTATATTAGTCAGGATGGGAAAGGGAATATAAGAGAATTAGGTATCTATGATGACCGTCTAATAGATAACTATCAAAAGATGGTTGAAAAGGTTCATAGGGAAGGAAGTAAGATTATCTTGCAAATCGCCCATGCTGGAGGCCGTTCTTTAGTCCAAAAAAAAGATATCAAACCATTTGGTCCTTCTGCTATAAAGGTTGTAGACTACGACTGTAGAGAAATGACGGTAAGTGAAATTTTTAAGACCATTAAAGACTTTAAATATGCTGCCAAAAGAGCAAAAATAGCAGGATTTGACGGTGTCCAACTTCATGGGGCGCATGCCTCTCTACTGAGCCAATTCCTTTCTCCTTATTTTAATAAAAGAGAAGATGCATATGGAGGAAGCCTTGAAAACCGGGCTCGCATTATTTTAGAAGTCCTACAGGCTATCAAGTCAGAATTAGGTCGGCAATTTACGGTTACCATCAAACTCAATTCGGATGACTTTATAGAAGGAGGCTTTACTCCAAATGAAATGGTGGAAGTATCAGTACTCCTTGAAAAAGCAGGAATTGATGCAGTTGAAATAAGTGGAGGGACTGCCTTGGGCAAGTATTCTTCCTCCAGGATAATTAAAGGCGATTTACAAGAAGATGAAGTTTATTATCGTGATGCTGCCAAATTATATAAAGAAAGAATATCTGTCCCTTTAATTTTAGTAGGTGGAATCCGCTCTTACGAGGTAGCCCAAGAATTAATAGAACAAGAGCAGACGGATTATATTTCACTCTGTCGCCCCTTAATTAGAGAACCGAACTTAATTAGACGTTGGCAATCAGGTAATACTGAAAAAGCAACTTGTATTTCTTGTAATAAATGTTTTGAACCAATAAGAGCAGGGGAAGGTATGCATTGCATATATGAGGAGAGAAAAAAGATAAGCTCTTGAAATAATAAATAAATTCTAAAATTTGGTAACTTTTTCTAACTTTTTGCAAGGAATTTATAATCAATAATAATATCTAGTATTAATTATTTCTTCTAACCTTTGATACACTTTTTCAGTTTCCTTACTCATACAAAAAGTTCGAAAATCGTTCCTTTAGGGGAGCCAGATAATTTCCAGCCCTTTGGCTTGAATGCTGAAGGGCTTTTATTTTTATGAAATTGTTTTTATAAAAAAGAAGGATTTTTAAAATAAGTGTAGTATGTAGTAGTTATATTATATAGAGTAAAATATTTAACATAAATAAATATTTTACATTTTTTAAATTTAAATAAAACTTTATATTGTAACCTGTATAAAGGTAGCAGGAGAGACCCTTTCTTTTATTAAAAAAATATAATTCTAATTCTAGGAGGTTCTATTATGAGTAGAAAATTAATTTTATTATCACTTGCCATCGTATGTCTATTTTTTGAATTTGGATTAATAACTAATGCAGCCGCAACTGATCAGTCGCTGGTCTCGTTCTCTTCCGGAGCATTACTGGTAGAGAAACCCGCCGAGTATAGTTCCGTATGGGGTAGTATTTGGATTATAGACGAAAATCCGCAAATTGGCTGGTGTTGTTCCAAGGGTAAAATTTTAAATAACGTGTTGGTCATTGAACTTGCCGAGAAGACGGTGCTCAACCGCCTGGAGTTTGATACGGGAAAGGTAGACACAAAAGGGAGCGCCGCAAAGGACATCCTGGTGGAACTTTCCGATGAGGGTCCCACAGCAGGGTTCAAGGAGATTGCCAGTGTTTCTCTGGCTAATCAGAAGGACAACCAAAGTTTCCCGGTAACCGTTGAAGAATCCGGAAAATGGCTTCGACTGACCATTAAAAATAATCACGGTTCGGCTGAATATACAGAGCTTATGGATTTTCGTGCCTTCGGAAAACAACTGACTCAGACGCCGTTACCCGATGTTTCCGGAACCTATAAGAGTGATTATAATGACTTTCATCTCAGGCAGCAGGGGACATCAGTGACCGGCTGCTACGAATATAAAGAAGGAGTATTGAATGGTGGTATTGAAGGCCGAACTATGAAATTTACCTGGCAGGAAGGCGATAGTAAAGGTCCAGCCGTCATGGTTTTCACCTCCGATGGAGAGAAGTTTTTTGGTTTTTGGTGGCATGAAGGCCAGGAAAGGGCTGCAGGAACATGGAACGGGGTGAAGAAATCTCAAGAAGTTGGCGGCTGTCCTCATTGGTCGGGCGGAGTGCAGGAACAAATGACCAAGGAGCTTTTGGAATTCGGAAGGGTAAGGCTTTACGGGATTAACTTTGATGTAGATTCAGATATCATTCGAGATGAATCTAAGCCGACCTTGGATAAGATTGTCGCCATGCTCAAGTCTGAACCGGCCATGCAGTTGATTATTGAAGGACACACCGACTCAAGTGGAACTACCGAGCACAATCAGGTTCTTTCCCAGCAACGTGCGGAATCAGTTAAGTTATATCTAGTTTCTGCCGGTGTTTCTCCCTCTCGACTTTCTGTAGAAGGCTATGGTGAGTCTAAGCCAGTTGCGTCCAACACCACTGCTACCGGGATGGCTCAGAATCGGCGTGTGGAACTGGTTAAAAAGTAAAAAAGATGCCGTTCATATCGAAATACTAAAAAGTTTTTACTATTAGTACTATATTATTAAAGCCTTTCAGGTATTTTGCTGAAGGGCTTTTTTATTTTTATAAATATTTTCATAGAACAGAAGGATTTTTGAATAGGCTTGTAGTATATAATAAACAATACATTGAATTACGTTTATTTAGTAAAATGGTGGAAGTAAAAAAGGGGGTGATATTAAATGGGAGATAAAAATCCGAAAAAGTTGAAAAAAAAGAAAAAAATAATTAAGAAGGTTGCTGAGCAATCCAGAATCACTACTGAAACAGTCTCAGTAAAGAAATCCAAAAAATAACCATATAAAAATAATCAAATCGTTATTTAGTAAAGAATAAAACATGTTAAACAGTGAAAAAAGCACTTTGAACTCATTGATGGGCTGATTTCATTGCTCAGTTAAACTGAAGAATATGTCGAAAATGCAGAATTTAAGATCAGAAAATAGTATTAATAATAGATAGAAAATAAAGAACCACAGAATGAGGTGGAAAGTGATAGATAAAGAGTTACAGGCTCAATGTATTTGTCCCATATGCCCTTCTTATGTGAATTGTAGTGAACCGCTGGCTTATTGTCTCCCAGGGGTTGGTATCAGCAAATGTATCAAGTCTGAGATGGGATGCGTTTGCCCGGGTTGTCCGGTCTATGAACAGATGGGATTTGATCGGGATTATTATTGTATCCGCTAAAACAAACGTTACTTTAAGTAACCTAAGGAGGAGACATAATGGAATATCACAGTGAAACAGATGTGCTTGTCGTCGGAAGCGGAGCCGCTGCCTTTTCAGCAGCGATAACGGTAAAAAAACATGGTGCCGATGTGATTATGCTGGAAAAGGCGTATCTTATTGGAGGGACCACACTGCGTTCGGGTGGTGGATATTGGATTCCAAACAATAAGTTTCAGCGGGAAAAAGGGATCGTGGATGTTAAAGAGGATGCCTTACGCTATATGGCTCGGTATTCTTATCCTCATCTCTACAATCCTGAAGCACCCAGGTTGGGACTTCCGGAAAACGAGTTCGCTTTAATTGATACCTACTATGATAGAGCCTCTGAGATGGTTGAGTTTCTTGGAGCTTGCGAAGCGTTGCAAAGTATACAGGAAATCAACTGGACAGGAAAACCTCAGGTGGACTACATGGATCATCTGCCAGAAAATAAAGGAGTTCGTGGCCGTGTCTTATATTCAAAGAATCAGGAAGGTAAGATGTCCTATGGAGGGGAATTAATCCGTCAATTGAAATCATGGGCTACAGCTAATGGAATCATAATGCTGACAAATCATCAGGTAGTGCGTATTTTACCCAACAATCAAGGAGAAGTTGTTGGACTAGATGTCCTTGCCAACGGTCAGGATTTATTGAATTTCCGAGCACACAAGGCCGTGATCTTTGGTAGTGGCGGCTATACCCACAATCCTGAACTTATGCTTCATTTCCAACGGGGACCACACTTTGGTGGTTGTTCCGCTCCGACTAATACGGGAGATTTCATTAAAATGGCAGGTACAGTTGGAGCAAAATTGGGCAATACAGCAGGTGCCTTTCGGGCAGAAATTATCTTAGAACAAGCATTGAGCGATCCATACGGGGTACACAATGTCTTTTATATTCCTGGGGACAGTGTCATTGAGGTCAATCGATACGGACGTCGAATTATGGATGAGAAACGAAACTATAATGACCGGACGATGACTCATTTTGTCTGGGATCCTCAACGAGCGGAATGGACGAATATGCTGGTATTTATGATTTTTGACCAGCGGACGGCCTCGCTATGGCAGGGTTTTCCACCCTATCCGGTTCAGGGAACTCCAGCCAATCATATTATTTCAGCAAGTACATGGGATGAATTGAGCGATGGAATAGCTTCACGGCTGAAAGAATTGTCTGCCCATACTGGAGGATTTAGCCTTGATCTTGATTTTCGGGGAAACTTGAAACAGACAGTGACTCGGTTCAACGAATTTGCCAAATCCGGAAAAGATAAAGACTTTAGCCGGGGTGATTTCAACTATGATCGGGAGTGGACCACCTTCCCGCCAACAGTTCCTGGAACAGAATGGCCGCCGGCTGATAGTGTGAACTACACCATGTATCCTCTCAGTGTTAAGGGGCCATACTATGCAATCATCCTGGGCGCCGGAACCCTGGATACCAATGGGGGCCCCATCATCAACCCTAAATCCCAGGTCATGAGTGTGGATAATAAACCAATCCCTGGACTTTATGGAGCTGGAAACTGTATTGCTTCTCCGACTGCAAACGCGTATTGGGGAGCAGGCAGTACCATTGGACCAGCCATGACTTTCGGTTATATTGCAGGTTTGAATGCGGCTGCTGAACCTGTCAAAGTGGGTTAAAGAAATTAGTCTGTTTAATATGAAAGGAGGTTTTTCATGAAGTATGTTAAGGTTGCTAAAACAAACGAACTAAATGCAGGAGAAAAAAAGAAAATATCTTTAGAAGGCAAAGAGATACTTATGACGAATATTCAAAACTCATATTATGCGATCGAGAACACTTGCCCGCACATGGGAGGTTCTCTATATGAAGGAAAACTTAATGGCAACCACATTATCTGCCCCAAACACGGTTCTATCTTTGATGTAACAACTGGGAAAGTTATCCAAAGTGGTAAACTGTTTTTTCTCAAGGTCAAGGTACATGATCTTCGCAATTACCCCATTAAGATAGAAGGAACCGATATATTGCTCGGGATTGAATAAGCTATATATATGAAAGCAATAGTTCATTGATACTAATGAATCTATATTCTAGATTCATTTAAATCTAATAGAAAAATTAGTTGACGTTTAATTTAAAAGTAATAAAAGTAAGGAGATAAATAATATGTTATGGAAATGTTCTTTTTGTGGCTACCTTCATAATGGAAGCGACGCACCTGAAAAATGTCCGAAATGTGGAAATCCTAAGGGGATGTACTCCGCTTTATCCGAAGAAGATGCAAAAAAAGTCATTAATTCAGATCGCACGAATGATATCCACATGGAAATAATAAAACTAGCTATGAAAATTAAAAATTTAGCAAAAGAAGGTGTCGAAATTAATCTTGACCCTCCTTGTGTAGCATTGTTTAAACAAGCACATGGTGAAGCTTGGGTTATTAAACAAAGAAGCAAAGCTGAAATTGCAAGTCATGTAGGCAAAGGTAAATGGTAAAATAGAATCTAAAAGTCTCGAAATTGGAGTTTTTTTGATGAATTAATTAATTTGGACGATGATAGGTATGCATTTAACCTATTTTGTTACAGGGAAGAGAGACAGGTTCAAATTAAAGGGATTGCCCCAGAGGATCCTAGTTCTATGGTTCCGGCTGATCGTTAAATATATAACGTAGCAACAATTAATACTCCGGAGAACGTTTCTAATCTTGGCACAAAGATTTAAGAATTATTTACAGACATCTACTATAACCCTAATGATAAGGATGCCTTATAATTTTGGAGAAACCCTATAAAGTTCAATAGATAACCAAGATACAATACTTCTTTTAGTTTTTGATGTATCTTTTCTGTTTCGTCACTCCTAAAAAAGTTCGAAAATCGTTCTGTCTGGCCTGTGGAGCTAAACATTTCCAGCCCTTTAGTCTTTACTGAAGAACTTTTTATTTTTATAAGTATTTTCATAGAAAAGAAGGATTTTCTAAGCATCGTATCGAAATTTACAATTTAAGAGTAAATAATAGAATTGTCTCCATTTTCTAGGGAAAATATTTTTTAGAAAAAGAAGGATTTTTAATCTAAGGGGTTGAATATAATTATAATGCTTCGTTATTATTATCCTAAGATTCATATATAAAATAAAAAGGAGGTAGCTATGCCTGAATTTGGAAATCCGTTTTCTGGTCTTAAGAAAGATCGTAAGCTCACGAGTGAAGAGTTAATTCGTGCAATAAGGTTTATGATTGCAGGAGAGTATGAAGCCATTCAGCTTTATATGCAACTTGCTGAATCAACTGATAACCAATTAGCACAAGAGGTGTTGAAGGACATTGCCGATGAAGAGCGCGTTCATGCTGGAGAATTTCTTAGACTTTTAAAAGAACTTGCCTCAGATGAAGAAAAATTCTATATAGAAGGCGCTAAAGAGGTAGAGGAAGAAATAAATAAAAAAAGTAAAGGAAATTAAAAAGGTTTTAATTATTATAACATTAGTGCGGAAAAATCTTTTTTAGTTTTATTACTTATACAAAAAGTTCTGAAGCTGTCCAATAGGGGGGAGACGCGTCGGAATAACTATAGAAAGACATTCAAAAAAACCTTCTAATGCTCAGCCACTACGGTTTCTAGACTGAGGATACCAACAATATAAAAAAAAATTCAATTTCTAAAAATATGAAAAAAAATTATTTGTTTATCATAATACTAATAATTATACACATAGCAGTTCTAGGGCTTATAAACAACGTAAAGGCTGTTATGGTAATTTCTGCCGAAAAAGGTTTAGAGATGTCGATCATCTCAATATCCCAGAAAGATGATTTTGTTAATATCCAAGTTGAGTACCCTCAATTCAAAGGTATTGGTGAAGCTTTTAATGACCAGATTTCAACATTTATGATGAGGGAGATTGATATATTCAAAAAAAATGCCAAAGGCAACTGGGAAGAGAGAATAGCCACCATTCCTCCTGATCAGACTGTAAGTGAAAATCCTATGGTACTATGTGATTTTATTGGTAATTGGAAACCGGTTCAGCTTAATAAAAGATACTTGAGTTTTGTCATAAATATTTATGCTTTCAGCGGTGGAGCGCACGGATTAAATGGAGTTAATGCCTTTAACTATGATATGGTACAAAAGAAAGAGCTCACTATTAATGATTTTTTAGATAATTCTACGAAAGCTTTGCAAAAATTGTCGCAAATTGCGGCCGAGCAGGTATCTGCTCAACTTCAATCCAGTGGCATTGAGATAGACGACGTTATAACACAAATGATTCAACAAGGGACCCATCCTACCTGGGATAATTACCAAAATTTTAATTTTAATGATAACTCTCTGATAATCTATTTCCCCCAATATCAAGTGGCCCCAGGTTATGTGGGTCAGGTTACTATCACGATATTCAAAGATACGCTGAATGAAAATTCCATAATGTCGGATTATCTAAAATAGCCCTGACCGAGGAAGCTTGTGAAACAACCCTTAAAACCATGGTTCTAGACCGAGGATACCAGCCTACTTCAACAAGGCTATGGAAAAGCAAGCAACTAATATCGATGGAGTTTAAACCTCAACCAATTTTTGTATATGAAAAGGAGAGACTAATAAATTTATTGGATACAGATACAAAATCTCTCAAAAGAATTGTATTAGACTTGCCTTCTCAAGTAAAAGTCCCGTTTTTAAACAATATTTGAAATATGTTCCACGGTATCAGCTCTGATGAATGGTATTACGTATTTCCCTTTCAGATATTACTTTTCTATCCATCGGATCCCCAAGTTGTTCAAGGTTTTCTATAATACTTTCATCAAGTTTTAGTAGATTTAGAATCTGTGTGATCCTTGCTCTTGAGATATCTTTTATTCTGGCCAGTTCTGCCTGATTCTTTACTGTGCCTGTATTAATCATTTCCTTATATTCTTTGGTAAGGAAGATTGGATTTCTGTAAGTCTTCTTAGTAATAGCAGGTTTTTTAACGTGTGTTTGGAAGTAAAATTGATAGATAAAAGTTCTATCTATGGAACAGCACGGGGAGCCAGACAATCACCAGACCTTTGGCCTTTTGTTGAAGGGCTTACTTCTTTAGATAAAAAAAGGATTTTTGAAAAATATATAGTATTAAGTAATGGGAAGGAGTGTGTAATTATTATTGAAGGATTATTTTATAATAATTTAGTCTAGAATACCTTTTAAAAAATTAGTTTTATAAAAAATGTTGAAAACTAAAGCAGTTGATTTATTAAAAATAAGGAATTTTACTAAATATACGATATTTAATAGTAGGAGGATAATTATGAGAAAATATGTTTTTATGGTTATTTTAATAACGGCATGGATAGTGTTTTTATTTTCAGCTCTTTCTGCTTCCAATACTGATATAGTAAATATTGGATTTAATAGTAGCGAAGAGAATGCAAGAAAAGAAATAATTTCAAGCGATGAAAAAATTAGATGGAATAAGACCTTTGGTGGAAGTAATGATGATTATCTAGGTTCTCTTATCCAGACCGATGACGGTGGCTATGTGATAACCGGGGAAACCTCCTCCTATGGTGCAGGTAAAGCTGATATATGGATCATAAAGTTAGACAGCAAGGGTAATAAGCTCTGGGATAAAACTTTTGGTGGAGTTGATGATGACTGGATAAATTCTCTAATTCAGACAGACGATGGCGGTTATGTGTTAGTCGGAAAAACTTACTCCTTTGGCGCAGGTGAAGGGGATGCCTGGATCATAAAACTTGATAGCGAGGGTAATAAAATTTGGGATAGGATCTTTGGTGGGAGTGATAATGATTCGGTATATCTTCTCATTCAGACTGATGATGGAGGCCTTGCGGTTGCCGGATACACCTTCTCCTATAGTGCAGGTAGAGCTGATTTCTGGTTAATTAAGTTGGACAATAGGGGAAATAAACTCTGGGAAAGAACTTTTGGCGGAAGTAATGAAGATTCGGTACGGTCCCTCATTCAGACCGATGATGGGGGATATGTGTTAGCCGGGATAACCTTCTCCTTTGGAGCAGGTGAAGGTGATTTTTGGATAATAAAGCTGGATGAAAAAGGTAATTTAGAATCTGCTCCCGAGAAATAAGATATAAAAAATCCAAATTTAAATAACTATACAAGTAGTTCTTAAATAGCGAGGTTTCAACATGAGACATAACTTTTTTCTAGAATTTTAATTCCTAACAGATACTAATTACTTTTTCTAACTTCTGATACATTTTTTCAGTTTCATCACTCATACAAAAAGTTCGAAAATCGTCCTGTCTGGGGAGCCAAGACAATTCAGCCCTTTAGTATTTTACTGAAGGGCTTTTATTGTTTGGAAAAGAAGAGTTTAAAAAAGATTGATATATTAAATATATGCATTTCTTTACCGGATCTTTTAAAAATATTTTAAATAAGAAAATGAGTCAATCCCATTTTTTCTGTAAAATTAACAAGCCACCAATTCCTCCTTGGCACTTACTCCTTGTTTTATCTTGTTAATATCTTTTATTAAATCTTCATCTGTATCAGAATCTTCGTCTTCTATCA
>Ga0315279_10001757_pt1 | contig 35147 bp, 49 predicted proteins | sample YL17G06_20_MG_FD_203694 | JGI IMG/M metagenome (GOLD analysis project Ga0315279, IMG submission 203694) | Sediment microbial communities from Yellowstone Lake, YNP, Wyoming, USA - YL17G06_20 | ecosystem: Environmental > Aquatic > Freshwater > Lake > Sediment | place: USA: Wyoming | collected...
CAAGGGATTATGAGTCCCCTGCTCTACCGCTGAGCTATGGGCCCGGTGCCGGGCGGCAAATCGCGCGCCGCCAATGCTTTATCCGTTGGATTCGGCAGGCGCAGGCTCGGCGCCGGCAACGGGTGGTGACCCCCTGGTGACCCAGGAAGACATGATGCGCGCGACCTCGCGCGCCAGGTCCTCCTGGCTCCGGCCATCATAGAACTGATCGCCGACCCCCGTGCCGTGGCCGAGAATCTCGCCGATGAGACGGTCGGGCACGCCCCGCCGGCGCATGTTCGTCTCGGCCGTGCGGCGCAGGAACTGCAGGGGCTTGTCGTCGCGCGGCTTCGCGCCCAGGGCATCGAGGATCCGGCGGGCCTCGGCGCCCAGAGAGCGGGTGTAGCCGCCCCGAGCCGCTGCGCTTCGGAAGGGCTTCTCGGCGGGTCCCCAGAGGATTGGCCCCTGCCTGTGCGAGAGTTCCTGCAGAAGGCCCGCCGTCTCCTCGTCCAGTGGCAGCACCCGCCCTCGGCCGCCCTTGGGGCTGCCGCGCCGCCTCGTTGCCGGCACTCGCAAGGTCCGGCCCGCCAGGTCCAGGTCCTCCCGCAGGACGCCGGCCAGTTCTCCGGCTCGCGGACCCCAGAGACAGGCCAGACGCAGCGATGCCTGAAGCCAGGTCGGCTCGCCTGCCTCGCGATTGAGCGCAGCCAGGAATCGCCGCGTCTGGTCTTCCGACAGGGCATCGACGTCGAAACGTTCGCGGCGGCCGAAGCGGATGTCCGCGCACGGATTGTTCTCGATCATCTTCATGCGCACCGCCCAGGCGAAGGCGGCCCTCAGATGTCTCATGTCCTTGCGGGCGGTCTCCTGGGATACCTTGCCGAGGCGACCGACACGGTACGATTCGATCAGACGGCCATCGATGGCGGCGAGCGTGCGGGGTTTTTCGGCGGTCTCGAATCGGGCCAGGACCTGCCGGCAAACGGCGATCGTGGCCGACTTTAGGTCGGCGCCGACCGCCGCCAGGTAGCCGTCGCGAAAGTCGGCCCACGTCGCGCCGCCGGAATCTGAGTCGCTGATGCCGTTCAGTTCTGCCTGCCATGCCAGGCGATGGCGCTCGGCGAGGCGCTCGGACATGGGACCGATCTGCTGGGTGCGGATGCGGTCGCCGGCCGGCGGATCTGCCCACCAGAGTTGCCACGGCCGGCCGCGGCGGTCGCGGCGGCGCAGTTTGTGCACGATAACAAGGGGCATGGAGTCGGCCTCGCCCAAGTCCTTGCGGGCCAGAGTATGCGCGGCGGCCGGCGATGCGTCAAGGGCGAACAGGGTGAATTGATCCACGGCCTCTCATCGCGCGGTGCCGTGCGGCCCGGAGGGGGTCGGGGGCGGCGAAGGCCCGGCCCTCCTGAAACTGTTCGACGGCCTCGGGGCGGACGTGGAACCGCCGGCCCCACTTCATCGCCCGAAGCGCCCCCTCGCGGATCCAGATGCGCACGGTCTCCGGCCGGACGCCGAGGATCTCGGCGACCTCCTCGACGGTCAGCGTTTCGAGATCATCGAGGGCCATCATGGGTCCCCCGGGGCGTCTTGCCGTCCAGTAATGTCCGTCCCTCCGATAGGCGCGAGACCAGTAGGTTGATTTCCTCCGACCATTCCCTGTCCTGCCGCCCATCCGCCTGGCGTTCCACCTTCACGCATCGCGCGCCGACGACGAGAAGGCCAATGCTGTGCGGCACGAACAGCCGCTCTTTCTCCGAATGCCACAGGCTTTCGGAAATCATATAGAACTTTTTGAATCCCATGCCTTTTGAGTACGTCCGCCACGTCTTCCTTCGGTCCGCGCAGAAGTCCTCCACGGTCATCTTGCATTCGACGACGACGCTCTCGCCCGCCTGATTCCATCCGATCGCGTCAACGTGTTCGCGGCAAGACCACGGCTTGGCGTTGACAATGACGAGTTTGCATCGCAGGGAGTTCAAGAGCCACCGGGCCGCGCGGTTGACGAGATCGGCGTGGTTCACGGTGCCTCCTGGGCCGCGAAGATCGCCCGCGGCCGCATCCAGCGGCGAAGCCGACGCTTCAGGGCCTCCTGGGCCGGGTCCTTCCGGTCGGTCGGCGACCGGTAGATCATCAAAAACGGCGTGGCGCCGAGGGACAGGACCTGTTCGGCGCGGCGGACGATGGTGGCCTCGCTGTCCGTGGGATCGAACCCGGCGAGCACGTAGACGCCGAGTTTCCGGCGGGCCTGGCCATCGGCCCATCCGCCGGCCTCACGCAGCATCTTGATGGAGGCCTCCACGGCGGGCCATGCCGAGGGCCGGTCATATGCCAGGTAGGCCACGTCGAGGCGGCCGCGGGCGATCTTGGCCGCGATGTCGGGCATCTCGGTAAGTAGCCGGGCGTCGAGGCCGCCGGTGAACCGGGCCGGTTTGGGTTGCCGGTCGAGCATGTCGAGGACCGCATCGATGTGCCGCCGCGAGCAGGCCAAGAGATTGTTGTCCAGCACGTCGTGGCCGTCCGTGATGGGGAGTTCGCGAATGTCGCCTTCCCTCTGGGCCGCCAGGCACCACGGACAGCGCCGGATGCAGCCGCGGCTCGTGATGACGTAACCCCGGCGCAGGTACAGGGCCGGCACGAAGTCCCCGCCTTCGTGGCCGAAGGCCGGCCCGTGCATCTCAACACAGATCTCGGGATATGCCCGCGTCCATTCGGCCCGCAAAAGGCGGGCCGCCTCCCTGTCCCAGGCGAACGTGACCGAGATGTGAACGGCGCGAACGTCTGCCTCGGGCGGCCTCATCCCCGGCAGAGGCGGCGGGCCCACGAACGCCCAGTCGTCGTCGGGCGTGGCGGCGGTGCGGCGCGGGAATACGCGGATGATGCCGTTCATCGGCGCTTCCTTTTCGATTTGGAATTGGGGCGCGGACTACCCTGCCGCGGAATCCGCCGGCTCGCCCTCTCCAGTGCAACCGAGACCGCCGCTTGGGCACGCATCCCTCGGCGAACGAACTCCTCGATCAGATTCACCGTGATGCTCGCTTTTCCGCTGTCGGCCATTGGTCGGCCCCTCCTATTTCGTACCCAGGCACTCAGGCCTTCGCCCGCCGTAGGGCTTCGACCCGCAGGCAGGTACTTAGGTACTTCGCCACTCCGACACTCTGTCACTCCGTGACTCCGCCACTTCGTCACTTCGGCGCCTCAGTGTCGCCTTCTCCTGCCGCGGTCGTATCCCTCTTTGTACGCGCACCAGGTCGCCACGACCAGAGCAACGAGGGCCAGGAAGAAGGCGGGCCAACTCCAATTCCAGATGATCGTCATGGGTCAATCCTTTGGCGGCGATGCGGGGGCATCGAGATCGGGTTCCGTTCCGGGACCCGCCGTCAGAAGCGGCACATCGGTCCCGGACAACTGGGCCATTTCCCGCACGCGAGGAAGCACCTGTTCGCCGAGGGTTTTTCCCTCTCGTCCCCAGACGATGTAGGGCATGAAGGCGGCCTCGAAGGTCTCGACCGCGTCGGCCACGGCGACGAGTTTCGCCTTGATGGCTAGGCCCAGAGATCGCCATCGTCGCCGGGTCTCCTGATCGACGGCCTTACGGAGGGCGCCGCCTTTGCGTTCGCGGCCGCGTGGGGTGATCCGCAGTTCCTCGTCGAGGGGCAGATGGACGAAGAACCGTATACATAATCCGCCATATTTGAATGCGATTTTCGCTTGGCGCCGTTCGACGGCGTACAGAAAACCATCGGCCCCGAAATGCCGCAGAAGGCGCTCGATCTCGATTCGGCTTCGTTCTTCGCTGACCTGTGTTCCGCTGGCATAATTCATCGGCCGACCTCCTTTTCCCAGGCACCCAGGCACTCAGGTGCTCAGGCACTTTCCTTGCGGAACCTCGTCGTGCGTCCGTCCATCCAGCGTGCGGCCCACCCGGCGGCGACCGCCCCAGCCCTTGAAAAAGAACCGCACCCCGGCGGCGGCGCACTGGTCGCGAAGGGACCGGACCCAGTCGGGGTGCATCGGCCGGGCGCCAGGCCCCGTCTCGCCGCCGCAGATGACCCAATCGACCCAAGGACCAATCCAAGAGGCATTGGCGGTTACTTGGCCGCCCGCCGGACAAGTCAGGTTTGCGCAGACGCCATGTGTCGAGGTGCTGTGAATCAGGGTCTCGCCGCAATTGGCGCATCGGTCATGCGAAAGCCACGGCGTCAAGTCCACCGGGCCAAGCATCGGTTCGACCGACACGAACCGCACCGCCGCCGGCGCTTGTAAGAGTAGCGGTATCCGCTCGTCGGCCGCCGCCTGGTTCTCGGCCGTCACGCCGACCCAGACGTTCGGGAGCGGCCATTCCATCGGGTGGGCGAGAAACCATTCGGCGATCTCGCCTCGACTCCGTTCCGGTACTGCTGATATTTCGAGACATGCGGTTGTCTGCACGAGGCCGCGCACGTTGAGACTCCCGAGCCAGGCGAGGGCTCGCTGGGGACGCTTCGTCAAAACCAGGAAAGTATGGCGCGCGGCGACGAACATCCGCGCGAAAGCACTCAGGACAAAACTCTCGGGGACCTTCTCGTGAAAGAGGTCCGTCCAGATCGCCCACGTCGTCGGCTTGCGGGTCCTGAGCGGGAGGTCCAGGAGGTCCTCGTTGACGCGGACCTGGCCATCGAACCCCGACGCCGCCCGGGCCGCAAGGCCCGCGTTGCGGCGGCGGATCTTCGGATTCGGGTTCCGGGCCCGCATGTGGGCCTCGGCGGCCGCCCAGCAGTGCGCGCACCCTGGCGAGACCGGCGTACAGCCAGAGACGAGGGACCAAGCCCGATCCCAATAAAGGCCCTTGGCGATGCGGCTGATTTGAGTCATGCCGATGCCTCCCTTACTATCGCCTCCAGGATCGCCCGACCGGTGTCGATCTGGATGGCCCGGCCGATCTGAACCCAGACGTCGGTCGGCGATCCATAAAAGAGGTAGTCTTTCGGGAAACCTTGAAGACTGGCCGCTTCCTGCCATTCCATCTGCCGCTTGCCGCCCGGCAGTCGGGGGTCGATCACTGCCATCGCCGCATCCCGGCGACTCGACATCGCGCATACGGTAGGCGCTTTTTCGCCGGGGATGGCCGCATAACAGGCCTCGCGCCTAAAAGACTTGCTCTTGGTGGGGGTTCGGCCAAAGGTCCGGCGACCGATCCGGTAAGGTCCGGGTCGCAGGCGATCCCGGAGGACCGCGGCACATCGGCCTTGGGCCGGCGCGGGGAACGATCCGACATAGACGCGGTTCCGCCGCTGGGGGCCGTAGTCGCCGGCATCGATCACCACCCACGGGATCATTGGCGGCAATTCGTCCACTAATCCCCGAACATCTTCGAGGCACCACCAGCGTGGGGCGAGGTCCCGGATCAGCGCCAGCGCCGAGTCCAACGTCTCACGCTCGCCGGATAATTCGGCGGGTTTAACTCTGGCTGCCTCCGTCCCGACGTTGCGGTAAACGCTCAACCATCCGCAGGGGATGCCGCCGAGGACCAGGTCCACCTCTCCGGAGAGACCCCGGATGACGGAACCCGCCAGGATGCCGCGGACGTCGGCGCAGAGAACTCTGGTGTCGGGATGGTTGATCTCGTAGGTCTTGCAGGCCACGGGCCAGAGGTCGAAGGCGTGGGTGATACGGATCGGCAAACCCCGCGCCGCGCAGGCCCATCCTCCCGCTCCGCAGCAAAGGTCGATTGCCCGAATGTCAGGCATGCGCTTTTCCTTGCGTCTTTGCGTCTTTGCGTGAGACGCCTTCGAGGTCCGCGAAAAGCGGCGCCTCCTGATCCTCGAGGCGCCAGTCCCTGGCGATCTCCTGGGCGTCGTGCCAGTCATCGCGCGGCGGCCGGACGCCCGCCGGCCGGATGACCCGGCCCTCGACGACGAACTCCGGCGTGGCCGCGGCCGCCCAGTGCACGAGGACCTTGCCGGCGGCGACGTCGACCCTCTCGATCCGGCCCAGTTCGTCCGGCGCCGAGGCGAGCCAGCCGCGGCGGCCGATCCAGGTCCGCATGGCCTCCAGTCGTCTCATCGCCGCCGCCTTCGCCGCCTCGCCCCGGTCGGCGAGGACGAGACGGGCCGCGGCCGAGATACGGCCCCACGGCGTCCCCGGGCCCGCACGATCGATGGCGGCGGCAACTTCCTCCGTCGAGACCCCCGCCGCAACGGCTTCGGCCAGCGAATTGACCACGGCCCCCCGAAGTCTCTCCGAGGCCCCGCCGGGGGCGATGACCGCCAGAATCCGCTCCTCGGCCGTTGCTGTTTTTTTCGGTTGGGGCGCCGCATCGGGGGACGGGGCTTCTGTTTTCCTTTCTCCCTTCTCGCTCTCTAGGTCTCTGTTGTTGTTATAAGAGGGGGGTGCACAATGTGCACCCTTTTGTGCACCCTTTTGTTCATCCTGACAGACACCTAACGCCTGTGCGGCCGGCAGTGAACGGCCGTTGAGGACGTATTGGACGGCCCTCAAACTCAGGCCCGTCTCGTAGGCCAAGCGCGAGGGTGCCGGGTCCTCGCCAAGGTCGATCAGGCGGTCGCGGGCGATGCAGACCAACTTGGCGGATGGGGACACGTCGCGGCGCCTGAGAATGTCCAGGTGGGCCTTCGCGTAGGGGCGGCCTATCCGCGGTTCAGGCATCGTTTGGACCCTCCAGGACGACCGGCTGCTCGGCGGCGACCAGGGACGGGCCGTTCAGGATCAGGACTTCGGGGCCCTCGGCGTGCGGATCTCCGCGGCCGAGGGACGTCTGGCCGCGGACGTTCTGGGCGTGCAGGCTCTTTAGGCGATAATGCTCCACGAACGTCCAGCCGGCGTAGAGGTCCCGGTACCTGGGGCAGTCGTAGGCGCTGACGACGATCCGCGCCCGGCGGTAGGCGGCCAGTAGATCTCGAAGGCGCCCGTGGTCGTCAGGAGACCCCAGGAGGTCCTGCGGGCGGTGATTGAACTCGTGCAGGTAGCGGCCGCTCCCGCCGGCCTTGCTTCCGGGGGCGCCCGTCCGCGTCTCCGGGGCGTAAGGGGGGTCCGCATAGATGGCGGTTTCCGGCGCGTCCTCGAACCGATCGAGGATTTCAAAGGCGTCCCGGCAGAGGATCACCACGCCACGGAGACGGCGGTGCCAGGCCGGCAGGGACTCGACCGCGTTTTGCCACCTGACGGTCGGGCTGCCGCCTCGGCAGGTCCACCGGACGGCGATCTGATAGTCGAGCCGCTCCGTGCCCGCCGTCCCGCCGCGGCCCGCCCAGGAAGCGAGGAAATACCAGTACGCCCGCTCCAGGGGGTCTTCGGGGGGCGACTGGAGCCGCGCCCGGGCGTCCTCCAGGAGCGCCTCGCACACCAGGACGCGCTGGAGCCTGTCGTATAGACGGGCGGCCACGGCCTCTTCCTGGACGACCCGCGCGAGGTTCACGAGGTCCCCGTGCAGGTCGTTCACGGTTTCCTTCTGCGAAGGGGGTTTCGCGAAGAGCACCGACATTGCGCCGCAGAACGGCTCGAAGTACTGGGTGTGCGGCCCGAGTTCCTGGACGATCGCGGGCGCGAGGGTCCGCTTCCCGCCGAACCACGGGGCCAGGGCGGTGATGCGGGGCTTCTCGATGCTTGCTTTTTCGTCCATATCAACCACGATCGGGGCCGCGGACCCGCCGACCGTCAAGGGGTTTTTCCGCCCACCTTTGCCAAGGCTACGGCGGGCTTCACCAGGAAATCCTCGAGGGCCGGCTCGCGCGGGAGGTCCACGCCCATGAGGCCGGCCAGGCGGCGGGCGATCCAGAGCGGCAACCCGTCGGACGTCGAGGAAAACAGTTCCTCAACCCTCACGTCCGCCGCGAGGGCGGCAAAATCGTTCGCCGTCGCCGCGGCCACGCGCTTGAGGACCGGATCCACGATCTTCCACACCTTCGCGTCCGGCGTGCGAACCCACGATTGCACGTGTCTTGCGAGCGTCCGGCCGGCCTGGGCCAGGAGGAAACACGCCAGGCGCTGCGGATCGGCGACGAGCCGTGCGCCCACCAGGTCCCCGACCTTGTGCTCCCACGCGTCCTTCGCCTCCTGCAGTCTGTTTTCGGGCCGGTCCTCGTAGGGGACGCCCTTCGGCGCGCCCGCCTTCGCCGACTTCGTGGCCTTCGGGTGGATGCCGCGGGCCCGCGCGAGTTGCCGGGCGACGGCGGCGGGCCTGAGATACTCCGGCGCCTTGGCCTGGCGGACGGCCGCCGGCGTCGGCGCGACGTCTTTGTTGGCCTTCAGGCGCGAGACGGTCTTGGCGACGGCTCCCTCGGCCGCCCGCATCTTCGCGCGGTAGCAGACGATGTTCAGACATCGGGCTTCCGGCGCGGCGTCGTCCTTGTCGATGCCGAAAAGGACGGCGTGGGCCGAGTTGTCGGGGCAACCGTCACACGCGGGCCGGCCGGCGAAGGCCACGCCGGGTTTCCACGGTACGCCGCGCAGGGTCGAGAGACGCTCGGCAACCGCGCGGCGGACGAGGTGCACGGATTCGACGTGCATCCCGCCGCCGCCCGGTTCGTACCCATACCCGCCGTACCGGGTGGCGAATTCGGCCACGAGGGTCTGTTTCTCGGCGGAGGCGAGTTTGGCGATCTCGCGGGCCTGGGCCAGGGGCAAGCGCCGGTCGGCCACCATCGCCCGGACGGCCGGGCAGAGGCGCGTCAGGTAGGCCCGGTCGCGGACCCACGGCACGGTCCGGCCCAGGAGATCGGCGGCTCGCTCGAGATGCTGCGGCGCCGCGTCGGTCCAGACGTCGGCCTTGCGGCCAGCGACCGCCTCCAGGAGACGCGAGACGGCGAGGACCTCCTCGACCGGGTTCAGGTCCAGGCGTTCGAGGTTCTCGACGGCCTCGACGCGGCGGACGGTTTCGGCGTCCGTGCCGACGCGGGCCGGATAGACCATCGCCTGGATCATGGCCCAGCCCAAGGATTGGGCCGCCTTCAGGCGGCGCCGGCCATAGAGGACTGCGTAGCGCGCCTTGGCCGGGTCGGCCGGCTCGCCGGCGCCGGTCTCCACCAAGCCGATCGGCTGGAGCAGGCCCACGGCCGCCATGCTTGCGGCCAGGGCCTCCACATCGCCCCCGGCCTGGGAGCGACCGCCATCGCCGTCGTCGATCTTGGCGAGAGGCACCTCCTGGGCGGTCGCCTGGCCGGGGAGAGGAGTTCGGGGCGGCAGGATCCTGCGCCTCTCCATCGCTTCGTCGGTCTGCGGCGCCTTTGGCGGCGCGGCAGGGGTTGCGGCTGCTTTCTTCGTTTTGGGCATATCTAATTCCTTTCTTTGCGCTCTTCGCGCTCTTTTCCGCCTCCGCCTCATTGGCTACGGCCGACCCGCCAAAGCAAGGCGACCGCGCGGCGGTTGACGGTTTTGCGTCTCAGGTTTTTTCCATGGTCGCGTCGAACAAGATCCCCTGTTTTGCGGGCGCCGCCGGCCGGGGGCCCGGGCCGCGACGCCAGCGGCGGATTTTCTGGTCATAGGCTGCGGCGGCCGTGCGCAGGTCGTCGAAGCGGCTCGTGATGTACTGCCGCGCGCTCATGATTTCCTCCAGGCGGATGGCCCAGAAGATGCCCGCCCCGGCCGTCACCACCTCGAACCGCGGATCATTCCTGAGGGTCATCGTGCACCAGTCGTATTCGCGCGAATCGAGGGGGAGGCCCCGCGCGGCCAGCATGGGCATCAGCCGGCCCTTCGTCAGGACGTTCTCCCGGCCCCGGGCCTGACTCTTCAGGATCCTGAAGAGGGCGTCCAGGTGGGGCGCCAGGTCGCGCGATGGTTCCCAGGTCGCCATAGATGCCCTTGCGCTTCACCGCGAAAGCAAGCGAACGAGGGTCTCGATGGCGTCGTGCACCCGCGTCAGGTGCTCGATCAGGCCGGGCACGGACACATCCCGGCGGCCCGCGGGCGCATCGCCCGCGCCGGCGACCGGCGACGGGGAGTCGGTCGGAGGAGTGGCCGCAGGCCCCGATCCGGCCGCCGCAGCCAACCTTGCTCCGGCCGAGGCGACCTTTCTCGCCTTCGCGGCCTTGATTCCGCACGAGCGGCAGAGGCCGCCCTTCTTCGCGGTCCTGCCGCGGCAATTCTGATTCTGATTCGGATTACTGCATGGATAAGTCTGCATTCGGTTCTCCTTTTGCCGGGGCTGCTTTCCCGGGTCGGGGGCCGGACGGCCGGCCCCGAATTCCCTTCTTGTCGCGCGGGTCCGCCGGCACCGCTCGCAACTTATCCCGTCCCCGAGGACGTTGCCGCAATCGGGGCAGAGGGGCGTGCCGGGAGGCGTATCAACCATGGCCTTCCCCCTTCGCTCTCCCGGCGGATTTCGCGTTTTCCCGCGCCGCGATTTCGACCACCTTGGCCACGGCGGCCGCGGCGTCGAGGATGGAATCCAGGGCGATGACCCATCGGCCGAGTTCCATAAGTTTGCGGGCCCTGACCAGCCGCGCGTCGGCCCTGGCCTCGAGGTCGGTCATCTCGGCGACCGCCCGGCGGGATTCCTCTGTGGCCGGGAGCATTGGCGTCACCTGGCCTTTCGCGGCGTCTTCTTCAGGAGACGGCGGATACGTTTGCCGGTCTCGCGAGTCAAAGTTGCGGACCCAACGCCCGCGCCGCTGAGCGTCACCTCCATCAGATTCTTGCCATCCGGGCACAGACGAGCCGCTGCTCTCAGGAACTTCGGGTCGTTCGCGACGGCCGAAGTCGCGGGGTCGCCGTGATGTCCCAAGACGAAACCGCCCGAAGCGTCGGCCGGCGCCGCAGGCGGATCCGCCGGCGGATCCGATGGCGATTCGGGAAAGAGAGAGGGCTTCGCCAACGCCGACTTCACGAACGCATCCAGGTCGCGCTTCCAGCACCCGTGCCTTTCGATGATCGCGGTGAACTCCTCGACATCGTGCTTCACGATCCGGTACATCGTGCGGCCCCGATCGTCCTCCTGCCTGTCGCCCTCCTTGTCATAGACGACGGCGAAGTGGGCGAGTTGGTGGTCGAGGAGCGCCCGGATCTGCTTCTCCGAGAAATCAACCTGGTTCCATACATTGCGGTTGAGGAGGACGACGAGATCGTAGTCGTGGAACTCGCGGTCGAGGTCGCTCGCCTTCTTGGGCTTGGCGAGTCGCACGTGGCCTTCCTCGTCCGCCTTCCAGCCCTTGTGCCAGACCAGGGCGATCTTGGCGCCGATGAGATCGGGATGGTGATCTATCACCAGGCGGGCCAGGACCGCATACGGATCCCCTTTCGTCACCGGCTTCGCCGCCGGGTCGATCAGTTCGACCTGCACCTTCCGGGATTTCATTATCATATCTCCTTTCAGTTCATGCTCATTTGTTCAGGCAGTAGAGGGCATCCCTGAGAAACCCGACCGCCAACGTGCGGGCTTGTTCGCGCGGCTCGATGCCCAGGCGTTGCAGCCATTCGGATTTCTCATCCGAGAGACAGGCGACGTCATCGACCGCATCGTGGGCCTGGCGCTTCGCCAGGGCCAGAAGTTCTTCGCGGGTCATGGTCGGATTCCTAAATGGTCCCAACCTGGATGCCAGACGCGGATCTCCACGGGCCCAAGAGAGTAGGCCCGAAAGAAGTAGGCCGGCAACCCAGGCCCAACCGTGGCGTCCGGGTACGTCCACCGGCCGATCCACCACCAGCGGCGGGACCAGCGGCACACCACCTGGATTTTTCGTCCTCGAATCGTCACGCGCGGCGTCCCCTTTCGCGCTCTATCCGTTCCAGGTTCTCCAGCGTCGGCAGGCCCGAGCAGTGTCCGGCACGATCAGCCTCTGCTTTTTTGAGGCATCGTTCGATCTCCTCCTGGGTAGCCAGGCCTGGGCAGGCCGGGGGGTTGGGCGCCGGGCGCCGGCGCGGTTTCGGTTCAGGGGCTTCGAGAGGAGGCGGGGCCGAGAACCCGCACGCATGGTCCCCGAGGTCGATGCCGTCCATCAGGTCCTCGGCCGCCGCGGCTGGGATGCCCCGGACCGTCATGTGCCACCAGCGCCGAAGGCGGCGGCAAATCCGAACCGCAAAGAGCGCCAAGAACGCAAAGAACGACGGACTCTTGCCCTCGTGATCCATCATCGCGCGATCCTCCTTCCGGCCGGGTCCGGTCCGTCACCCTGCAAAGGTGATGCTTCGTTGGTACTGTGGCCGGACCCGGCCGTCTGCGGCGGGCGTCTGCGGCCGTCCGCCAAGACCACGTTTCTCCGGTGCCGCCGAACCGGCACTCGCACGAGATTGCTGCGATAGACCCAGGTTCGCGCCCCGCCCGCGACGGGCAACACACAGATCGGCGGCTTGCCATCGGGTTGAATGAGATCGACTATGGCGAGGCGACCTTCCAGGGCCTGATGCGCGACGATCTTGTCGCGGAAGTGCAGGCCCACTACCTGGCCCAGTCGCGGCCGTTCGATCATTTTATCCCCAGTTCGCTTGAGGCTTTCTCAGGCGTCGCGCCTTGCTGCGGCTGAACACTTTCGCGGCACGTCGTATATCAATGCGTCTCCAACAGAAATTACCCGCGCGATCCTTTTCAGGCGGCGGAATCCTGCCATCCCACACGGCCCGTAAGAGCGTCACGGCCAGGATGTCGATCTCGGCCGCGACCTGTAAAGTACTCCGATAAGCCTTCATGTGGACATCTCTTCGACTCCGTCACTCGGTCACTCAGAACACTTCCGTTGATGATGCCGGTCCGGCCCGCCGGCCCCGGGGGGGACAGGGCCTGCGCGGGACCGGACCGGCCGGCATGGCGGCGGGACCGCCCCGCCGCATGGCTCACGAGGTTGGCCGAAGGGGATGTGGATCTCGACCGAGATCGAGCGGCCGGTGGCGAGGTAAGTCACCCGGATGGTGCAGGTCCCGCGCGTGCGCTCGCTCCATTTGAGTTTCGAGAGCATCGCCTTGCGGTCGGAAGCGAAAAGGGACGGCAACAGGTCGGCGACCTGGCGTCTTGAGGTCAGACGCAGATCAACGACCGGCCCGCGCCGGTCCGGCATGGCGAGCCTGAGCATGATGGTTTACTCCCGAACGAGTAAACTGTTTGCGTTTGCACAGACGGGGCTTGTGTGCTATACTTCCGGGACTGGGCGAGCCGGGCCTCAGCCGTGAAGCCGAAAGCCGGCGTTATCGCAAGGGGCGGACGCGCTCTGGCCGCGCGCCCGCCCCGCAGAACGTCCGCGCGGGATGGGAGCGCGCGGACTCGAGTAGACAAACGCCCCCGACCTCCGTTTGGCAGACCAGGGCGGGCCAGACCAAGGCGGGCAGTCGGGGGCTTCTCGTCGGCGTACAGAGGCCGCGTCAGCGACCGTCCGCCGCCGGTTCTTCGTTCGTGGGTCATCGGCCCGCCCTTAAATTGTCGCCGATAATCCTACCGCCGAGGCCGGTAGGGCGACAAAGAAAATCTTGGGCGAAAGCGAGAAATTTTGTGGTCAAACCAGAAAAACCTAAACCTTTGCTGGCACAACGGTTGAAGCAACTGACGCCGCGCCCGATCCGCGCATTCGCGAAGAAACTTGGTATCAACCCGGCTCGATATTACGCATATATCGCCGGCGAAAGGCCTCCCGATGCGGTGCTGGCCGTCATCGCAAGTCACCTTGGCGTCTCGATGGATGATCTTCTTGCCTCTGACGATTGTCCCGGCCGGATCGGCATACCCGTGGTCGGACGCGCCACGGCCGGCAATCTGGCCTTCGATCCATCGAAGGACGGGTGGACGGAAGTGACTCGCCTGCGGGTTGCCGACGTGGAGATCATCATCCGGCGGCGTCCGGCCCCGGCAGGGGTCGCGCCGGAGGTCACGGGTGGCCCGTAGACGGCCTGGGAAGGCTCCTGGCCGGTCCGTGGCTGCACGCGGGTGGCGGTCAGCGTGGGTCGGTATTCATGTTTCCCGCGCGCCGCGCCGTCTTGCGATGCCGCGGGCCTCAAGGTATCCTGGTGGGCGAGGCCGAAAGGGGGAAACGTAAACATGGCAGCGACAAAGGTTTGCAGGTGGTGCCGGTCCGAAGTGGACACGCGCGCGAAGTTCTGCCCGCGGTGCGGCCAGGTCCTGACGGGCGTGCGAACCATTACCGGGATCCTCATCTTCCTCTTCTTCCTCACCATCCTGACGATCCTCGCCGTACTATTCGGCCGGTGACATTCGCGCCCCCGGGCACCTTGATGAAGGCTGCTGGCCGCACGCGGAAAACCTCTTGAATCGGGGCATAGGCATACTACAATAGTGACGAGCGGTCGAACGCGACTGCTCGAAGACAAGGCCGTTCGGGGCCATGTGCAAAAGACCCCGGCGGCCTTTTTGCTTGCGCGAGAGCGAGAGCGAGCCATGCCACTCAACCCCGTCGCACGGCCGCGCCAGTCCGAGGCCGATCTGGAGGATGCGCTCGCCGCCTTCCTGGAGGCGACCGGCCTGTTCCGAGTCCTTCGGCAAGTGGCCGGCCGGGTGCTGGGGCCGACGCCCTCTGGACGCGACTGGGTGCGTTGCGACGTTCTACTCTTGGCATCCGCGCGCGGGTTGCGAGCGGGATGGAGGCACGGCCCTATCCTGCTCGAGGTCAAGCAGGTCGGCTTGCCCATTGAGATCGGGATATCCCAGGTCCTGGACTACGTGCGGTGCTCGTGGTGGCTGCCGAATGGGACACCCGTCCTGGCTCAATGGGCGTTCGTCTATCCCGCCGAACCGTTGACCGGCGCGCTCGCCAGCATCTGTGCCCGCAGCCGCGTCGGCACGGCGGCGCTGGCCCGCGGCGAACTGAACCTGCTGTGCGGCGAGCAGCGTGTGCTCACGGTCTGCGACGGCGGCGTCCTGCGCGTCGGCGACATGCGGGTTGGCCGCCGCCTTGGTGGCTCGCGCTCGTAGGTACTTCCCCGGCTTTCTCGCGCCGGTGTGCTCACCGAACAGCGCCAGAGCGCGGTAGAGTTTATTCACGGACCGCATTTGAAGAACCGACCGTGGCGAGGGGTGATGAATGGACAAGTGATAAGGGGTCACGCATGGATAAGCGCTGACACGAGAGGCGCCGAGCGCGGCCGGCGGCAGGATTCTCAAACATTCTCCAGGAGACCGAGACGGGGGCGCTGCCCCATTGAGACGTCTATGGGGCCTAACATTGACGCGCGGGGCGGCCGGCCGTAGAATGACGGCGCCAAACAAGCGAAAACAACGAAAACAACGGAAACGCCGGCCCGAGGGGTCCGGCGACCGGGGCCGTTCGGGGCCGAACACCCGAACGGCCTTTTTTTCTCGGGGCCGCAGCAATCAAGAAAGGCTGAACCGCAAAGGACGCAAAGAGCGCAAAGGACAAACGGGTCTTCTTCTGAAAAAGATCCGGTCGTTGGCTTTCTTTGCGTTCTTGGCGCTCTTTGCGGTTGACGCCGTGCGGAGGACTGCATGGCCGGAAGATCCGCCAAACCCGCCCTGCGAAAGACGTTGACGGCCCTCGTCCTGGCGGCCGCCGGCGGCCGGGCCGACCTCGAGTGGCTCGCGAAGGCCGTCCGAAAGGCCGGCTACGTCCGGGCGGCCGACTGCGCAACGCGCGCGGAGGTCCGGGCGGCCGTCCGCGCAATCGTCGGCGCCCTGGTGGATGCCGAGACAACCGCCCAATCCCCCTGTTGCCGGGAGTGTCTACATCGCGCGATCGACGCCCTCTCCGCGCTTGCCGGCGGCGAGTAAACGCCTTCTCGGCGAGGTCCTCGCCGACCTCGCGTCGGCCCGCGCCCGGGCCGCCGCCGGCGCCGCGCGCTACCTCGATCATCGCACGGCCGTCGCCGAGGCCCAGGCCGCCAGGGTCCGGGCCGCCCAAGATATCGGCCCCGCGCCGCCGCGTGCGGATCCCGCCCGCTGGGAATCGTGTCGCATGGACCTCCGGCGATTCTGCGAAACCTACCTGGCCGCCACGTTTTATCGCCCGTGGTGCCAGGACCACCTCAAGGTCATCACCCGCCTCCAGGAGGCGGTCCTACGCGGCGGCCTATTTGCGTTCGCCATGCCGCGAGGCGGCGGCAAGACCCGCCTGGCCGAGGCCGCCGCCCTCTGGGCCGTCCTCTATGGGCACCGCAGATTCGTCAGCATCCTTACGGTCAGTGCCGAGGTCGCCCAGGAACAGTTCATCGAGAAACTGAAAGGTCTGTTGGGGTTCCGCGGCGACCCCGAGTCCCTGCTCTCTGAGGACTTCGGGCCGGAACTCCTGCCGTTCCTGGCCCTCGAGGGCGAGCCGCGCCGCTGCATCGGCCAGCGCTCGTGCGGCAGGCCGACGTTCGTCAGGTGGCAGCAGCGCCGCCTGACCTTCGGAAGTCTGCCGGCGAGCCTCGCTTCGGGCGCGGTCATCTCGGCGTCCGGCCTGACGGGGGGCGGCGTCAGAGGTCAGAGCATCCGCCTTCCCGATTCCCGCCGCGTCGTCAGGCCGGATCTCGCCTTGGTGGACGATCCCCAGGACGACCAGGTCGCCGCCTCGGCCACCCAGGTGAGGGGCCGGGTGCGCCTCTTGAACGGGGCCGTCCTGGGCATGGCCGGCCCGGACCGGCGCATAGCCGCCGTGGCGGCGGTCACGGTGATCCAGCCCGACGACGTGGCCGCCTGCCTCCTTGACCGCCAGAAGTCGCCCGACTGGCGCGGGGAATGCATGGAGATGCTCCATGGGAAGCCGGCCAATCCGAAGTTGTGGGAGGAATACCGGGACCTTCGTCTGGCCGACCTGGCCGGGGGCACGGACCGGGCGGGAGAGTTCTACCGCGCCCGGCAACCGGAACTCGACGCCGGCCTCGAGGCCGCCTGGCCCGCCCGCTTCGATTCGGACGCGGGCGAGGCGAGCGCTATCCAGGCCGCGATGAACTTGAAACTCAGGGACGAGGGCGCGTTCATGGCGGAATATCAAAATGATCCGATGCCGGAAGAGGCCCGGCGCGGGGCCCTGTCGGTCGACCGGGTGATGTCGGCCGTGAACGGCCGGCCCCGCGGCGAGGTGCCGCCGGCGGCCACGCACCTGACGGCCTTCATCGACGTCGGCGACCGCCTCCTCTGGTGGTGCGTCTGCGCGTGGGAGGGCCGGAACTTCACCGGCTGCGTCGTGGATTACGGTGCCTTCCCCGACCAGCGGCGTCGGACATTCCAGGCGGCCGACTGTCCCCACACCCTTGCGCGGGCCTATCCCGGCGCCGGCCGGCTCGGGGCGATCCAGGCCGGCCTGGAGACCCTGGCCTCCGCCCTCCTCGCCCGCGACTGGCGGCGGGGCGAGGGCTTCGTCAGGCTCGACCGGCTCCTGGTGGACATGGGCCACGAGCCGCAGGTCGCGGCGGCGGTCAAGCGCAAGGTCGGCGGGGCGACGATGATGCTCTCGCGCGGCGTGGGCCTGCGCGCGAACAAAAAGCCGATGGCCGGGTGGGTCCGCAAGCCCGGCGAAATCCAGGGGCACCACTGGTATCAGCCCAGCGTTCGCAAGACCGCCGATTTCCCCCACGTGCTCGTGGACGTGAATTACTGGAAGACCTTCGTCCACGCGGCGTTCGGGACGGCGGCCGGCGACCCCGGGGCGCTGACGCTCTTCGGCCGGGACCCCAGGGAGCATGAACTCTTCGCCGAGCACGTCGCGCGGTCCGAGCACTCGGTCGAACTCAAGGGGCCGTGGGGCGTCGTCCGCGAGTGGTCGAATCCCGGCAACCCCGACAACCACTGGTTCGATTGCCTGGTGGGCTGCGCGGCGGCGGCAAGCATGGCGGGCGTCAAGACGGCGGGCCAGGGGGAGGCCCGCCGAACCGGCGGGGGCGCAAGGTCCGGGAAGCCCAGGAAGGCGACGTATCTTTAATGGAAAGTGCCTAAGTACCTAAGTGCCTGGGTAAAAAACGTAACACGAACGTGGCGCGAACGTGAGGCAAACGTCATACCAACCGAAAGGAGCATGCCGTGGCCAAACCTATCAACAAGGGCGGGCGTCCCGCCGGGGTCAAGTCGGAGAAGGACCCGCCGGTCGTCGAACTGGTGACCCCGTCGCGGTGCCCCCGCTGCGGAAGCGACAAGCGTAGCGACTACTGGAGCCGGCACGTCCAGGAGTTCGCGGGCGTCCTGCCGGACGGGCGGCCGTACACGCGCATCGTGCGGCAGCGGTGCCGGTGCTCGAACTGCGGCCAGATCCGGGTCGATAAGCGGTACGAAATAACCTGAAAGCGCCGGTTGTTTCCGCCGGACCCGCTTGACTGCGGCCCGGGCCCGACGAATGATGGCCATGCGGTGGCGGCCGACGGGCCGCCCGTGAAATGAGAGAACCGAGGCCGTGCAGGAGCCTGCACCTTCTGCGCGGCCTTCTTTCTCGCCAGGGTTCGACGGATGAAGAGTTAACCGCAAAGAGCGCAAAGAACGCAAAGGACAGATATGTCCTTTTCTGGAAAGGAACAGGCCGGTGCCGTTCTTTGCGCTCTTGGCGCTCTTTGCGGTTAGCGCCCTTTTGCGTCGTCTCTTGGACGGGTGAACGCATGGCGTTTCTGGCGGACCAGATCGTCGCGAAGATCGAGGCCCAGATCCTCGCCAACCCCCTCGCGGAACAGATCTCGCTCGACGGCCATAGCGTCTCCATGCCGGAGGCGATCCGCAAACTGGAGTACTGGCGAAGGAGGGCCGCCCGCGAGAACGGCGGCCGGCCCGTCGTCGCGACTTTCAACCTTTCGGGGTGCTGATGCCGACCATCCAGGACAAACGGTCGCCGACGCGCCAAAGCCGCTATGGCGACGGCGCGCGGGTTATTCTCGGGGCCGATGGCCTCCCTGCCCGCCGAAGCCTCGGCGAAGGCGGGCCGATCCTCCGCGCGGAATACGACGCGGTCGGCTCCTCGAACCGCCGGCGTCTGCCGGCGACGGTCCTCAGGGACGAGGACCGCGAACTCCTGCCCCAGAGCCGCGGGGCGATGGTGGCCGCGGCCCGCGACATCCGCAGAAACTACTCCATCGCCGCCTGGGCCATCCGTAAGCACCTCGACTACGTCTCGACCTTCACGTTCCAGTCGCGGACGGGTGACGCGGACCTCGACGCCCGGATCGAGAATCTCATGGCCTGGTGGGGCCGGCGCGAAAACTGCGACGTGGCCGCCCGCCATCCCCTGCCGCGCCTGACGCGCCTTCTGGAGGCCCACCGCGTCGTCGACGGCGACGTCTTCCTCCTGAAACTCCTGGACGGCCGCGTCCAGGGCATCGAGGGCGACCGGGTCCGCAACCCCTGGGGCGGTCTGCCGCCCGGCGTGGCGGCGGGGAGCCTGCTGCACGGCGTCCAGGTCGACTCGCCCGGCAAGGCCCTCGCGTACTCGGTCTGCCGGCGAATCGGCGGGACGGGCTTCGAGTTCGAGCGGCTTCTCCCCGCCGCGTGGGTCTACCATCACGGCTACTTCGACCGGCTGGACCAGGTCCGCGGCGTCACGCCGCTTTCGAGCGCCCTCAACGATTTCAGGGATTGCTACGAGGCCAAGGATTACGCCCTCGCAAAGATGAAGATAAGCCAATTGTTCGGCCTGATCTTCTACCGCGAGGCGGCCGAGGAGATGGGCGTCGTCACGCCCCAAGCCTCGGCCGACGCCGCCTCTGCCGGGACTTCAACGCCCGAGTACTATGAAGTCGACTTGGGCAAAGGGCCCTTCAAAGTGGAACTCGACCCGGGCGACAGGGCCGAATGGTTGGAGACGAAGAGCCCCGCGGCCGAGACCCTCGCGTTCTTCCAGGCGATGATCGAGGCCGCCCTGAAGAGCCTCGACCTCCCGATGTCGTTCTACGACGGCAGCCGCACGAACTTCTTCGGCTCGCGCGCGGAACTGAACCACTACCTGGCCGGGGCGGCCATCAAGAGGCGCGACATCCAAGACATGCTGGGATGGCTGACGGCCTGGCGACTGGGGATGTCGGTCGATCGGGGCCTCCTCAAACTTCCGGCGGGCCTGAAACTCCGGGACCTCAAGTCCGAGTGGGTCCACGCTGGCCTTCCCTGGTGGAACCCGCAGCAGGAGGTCAACGCCGACATCCAAGCCCTGGCGGGCGCCCTCACGTCCCGCCAGCGGGTGACGAAGGAGCGGGGCGAGGACTGGTACGAGATCGTCGACGAACTGGCGGCCGAGCAGAAGACCCTCGCCGAGAGGGGATTGCCGACCGACCTCAAGCCCGCCCACGTCCTGGTGCAGGACATGGCCGGCGAGGGCAAGGGAAAGGATGCATAGCATGCCAGACCGCACGGACGTCGAGGTGGCATTGGCGGACGCGCGAGTCCAGAAGTGCGCGGCGCAGCACTTCGGTCCCTGGATGGTCGAACCGGCCTGGTTCGAGCGGGCGGTCGCCGCCGTCAAGGCAGGCATATATGTTACTTACCGCCCTCGCGCCGCCGAGGGATCCGAGAGCGCCGAGCGCCCGGCCTATCGTCGAACCGCTGACGGCATCGCCATCCTCTCCCTCGAGGGGCAACTCACGAAGGGCGAATCGAGTTTCGGCGGCGGGACGTCCACCGTCCGCGTGCGCAGGGCCATCCGCCAGGCCGCGGGCGACCAGGCGGTCAAGGCCATCATGCTCCTTATCGACTCGCCCGGCGGCACGGTGGCCGGCACGGCCGAACTGGCCGCCGACATCGCCGCCGCCAACCGCACGAAGCCGGTCCACGCCCACATCGAGGACCTGGGCGCATCCGCCGCATACTGGATCGGTTCCCAGGCCGCGCGGCTGACCGCCACGCCCACCAGCCTCGTCGGCTCCATCGGCACCGTCGCCGTCGTGGAGGATTCATCCGGCCACATGAGCAAGGAGGGCGTGGTCGTCCACGTCATCTGCACGGGCGCCTATAAGGGCGCCTTCACGCCGGGGGCCCCCGTCAAGCCGGAACACCTGGAATACCTTCGCGGATACGTCAACGATCTGAACGAGCACTTTCTCGGCGGGGTGGCGACCGGCCGCCATCTGTCTCTGGACGCCGTGCGCCGCCTGGCCGACGGCCGCATACGCCTGGCCGGGGCGGCCAAGGGTCTCGGCCTCCTGGACGCCGTGTGCGGCCAAGACGAGGCGATGCAGGACCTGCGTTCGCGCCTGAGCGCCGCCCAGACGACCGCCCTCACAAAGGAGAAATCCGACATGTGGAATCCATTGCAGACCGGCGTGCCGCCGCATGCGGCCTCAAAGGTCGAACCCATGCCCCCCGTCGCGGAGGAGACCCGCCACGATGTCGAGGTCGTCGCGGAGGATCTGCCAGCCCGCGAACCTCGCGCCGCAATCGGGGCCGCTCCGCCGCAGGGAGCCGCTGCGGTGGACGAGCCGGCCCGGGAACCGCCGGCCGAGGCGCCGGCGCCCATGCCCCAGAGCGACCGGGCCGCGATCGAGGCCCAGAGCGCGGCCGACGCGCGGGCCGACCTCAAGAAGTTCATGGACGCCTTCGGCCCGGCCGGGGCCGAATGGTTCGCCGCCGGGAAGACCTTCGACGAGGCCCGGGGCCTCCACGCGGCCGCCCTCTCGGCCGAGCGCGATCGCCTGGCGGAGGAGAACGCGGACCTGAAGGTCCGGGTCGCCGAGGCCCAGGGATCGCCCACGCCCGTCAGTTTCTCCGCGCCGGACGCCGCGGCCGCCGCCGAGAGCGATCTTGCGGCCAAGATCGGAAAGAATGCCGCCCGCTTCGCCGCGGGCGTGAGACTCCCCAAGAATAAGGAAGGCGCCTGAGCGCCGCTTAAGAAGAGGCGAGCAGAAATCTGAAACGCGGGCCTTCTAGAGAGAGGCCCCAAACCGAAAGGAAGCAAACATGACCATGCCGACGCTTCTGGATATCGCCAAGCGAAACGGGTCCGACCAGGTCGTCGGCCTGATCGACGAGGCGAGCAGGGTGCACCCGGAACTGACCCTGATCCCCGCCCGGACCATCCGGGGCCTGAACTACAAGACCTTCGTGCGGACGGCGAATCCGACCGTGGCCTTCCGCAGCGCGAACGAGGGGACGCCGGCCACGAAGGGGACCTACGAGAACCGCCTGGTCGAGACCTTCATCATGAACCCGCGCTGGGAATGCGACAAGGCCGTCGCGGACCGGTCCGAGGACGGCGCCCCGGCGTACATCGCCCTGGAGGCGGAGGCGATGACAGAGGCGGCCATGCAGACGCTCTGCACCCAACTCTACTATGGGACGGGGGCGGACGCCAAAGGGTTCCCCGGTCTGGTCGCGGCCTACGACGCGACGAACATGGTCGTCGACGCCGGCGGCACCACGGGCGCGACCGGATCGAGCGTCTGGGCCCTGCGCTTCGGCCCCAAGAACGTGATCTGGGTCTGGGGCAACGGCGGCAGCCTGGAACTGTCGCCGGTGACGGAGCAGCGGATCCTGGACGGGAGCAGCAACCCGTTCACGGCCTACATCCAGGAACTCCTGGCCTATCCGGGCCTCCAGGTGGCGAGCCTGCTTTCGATCGCGCGTGTGAAGAAGATCACCGCCGACTCGGGGCACACCCTCACGGACGGCATGATCGCCGCCCTCCTGGCGCTCTTCCCGGCGGGGACGCGGCCCGACGTCCTCCTGATGAACCGCCGGTCGATCGGCCAGTTGCAGAACTCGCGGACGGCCACCAACGCCACCGGCGCGCCGGCCCCGTTCCCCGGCGAATCGTTCGGCATCCCGATCGCCGTCACCGACGCGATCCTGTCGACCGAAGCGCTGACGCTGTAACGGCGGGTGCCTGAGTACCGAAGTACCTGGGTGCCTGAGTAACGGATACGGCCCAGGGGATCGAAGCGACATCGGCCCGGAAATGCCAAGGGCCAAAGGCGAAAGGAGCCCGTCATGGGCTACGCAGTGAGAGATGTGAATGCGAAGGCCACGCGGGCCTTGCCGGCGTCGGCCGGCACGGTCTACTCGGCCGGCATCGATCTGGGGAACGGGCCGAAGGGCGATTTTGTCGCCGAGGTCGAGGTCAAGATTTCCGCCCCGGCCCTGAACACGACACAACTGCCCGATACCAGGACGATGACCTACTCGGTCCAGCAGCACGACGACGCCGACTTCGGCGCGCCGACGACCATCCAGGCCGACGTCATCGTCCAGACGGGGGCGGGCGGCGCGGGCGCAGCCGCCGCCACCTACACCTTCCGCCTGAAACTCGGGGTGGAACGGTACATCCGCCTGAAGGTGGTCGGCGGGTCCTCGATCGGCGACTGCACGGGCGCGACGGCCACCCTGGAACTGCTGTTCTAGACGCCTCGCCCGGCCGGCCGAACCCGTCAACAGGCGACGCGTTAAGGCGCGAGGAGACGATCATGCTGAACGTTCGCGACGCCGCACTGGCCAAATCCATCGCCCTCCCGGCTGCGGCCGGATCCGTGCACTCGGCGGCCCTCGATCTGGAGGGCGGCCAGTACGACATCGTCGTCGGGAACATGGAGGTCTCTATCGAGGCCCCGGCCCTGACGACGGCGCAACTGCCGGACGGGTGCACCGCGGCCTACGTCCTCGAGGCGTCCGAGACGCCCGGTTTCGAGGACCCCGGCTCGATGCCGCTCTTCTCGCAGGAAGGCGAGGGCGGAGAGGGGGCGGCGGCCAGGGCCTTTTCGTTCCGGCTCCCGGCCGACTGCGGCCGGTATCTGCGCCTGACTATCACGACCGCCGACGCCGTCGACGAGACGCCCGTCGGCGATTGCTCGGCCGCGAGTGCGCCCTTCGGCCTGCGGTTCTGAGGCCTGGAGTGTCCGATGGGCATCTTCGCCGACACCGAGGCGGCCGTCGCGACGGTCTTCCTGGGCGCCGCGGGCGAGGCGGTCCAGTATCGCCGCGGCCTGGCGGCGGTCCGATTGACCGCCTGGCGAAGCCCGCAGCCGGTCGTCTTCGGCATCGATGCGGGCCAGGGCGCGGTCATCCAGTACCAGTCGTGGGAATGGCACCTTCGGGCGGCCGATCTCGGCGCCTTGAAGGCTCCCGAGCCGCGAGATCGCATCGAGGCGGCCGATGGCAAGGTCTACGAGGTCCTGGAGGTCCCGGGCCAGGCGTGTTACCAGCCGGGCGCACTCTTGAGGATTCACACGAAGTTGGTGGACGAGGAAGGAGCAGCGCCTGAGTAACTGGGTGTCTGAGTGCCTCCGTACCAGGGGACGCCGGCACCAGGGCAACAAGGCAAGCAGGTGAAACCGATGGCGCCGCCGCAAGACATACCGAATCACCGTCAACCCTACGACCAGTGGGCTGAGGGCCAACTGTTACAGGCGATCGAGCATCATACCCTCTGGTGCAAGGAGCATGGCGTCGGGGCCGACGTTCTCAGGATCCGGCTGCGTCTGGCCTACCTGATCGGCTTCATGGCGGGCAGCGGGGTATTGGGCGGCCTGGCCGGCGCCGTGGCGGCCCGACTCCTGGGAGGCCAGTGAAATGGCCGTCATCATAGACGTCGCGAACGCCGTGGTGGCTGCATTGAACGCGGCCACGTTCAGCCGGCCCGTGGCGGCCGAGCGGCGCTGGCAGGCGGAAGAGGAACTGGAGAGCCTGAAGGACCTCAAGGTCGCGGTCATTCCGGTGGCCGTGCCCTCGATCGAGGCCCTCGACAGGAGCCGCCTCGTGCGCGAGGTGGAGGTCGACGTCGTCGTCCAGAAAAAGACGGCCGACCTCGCGGAGACCGACGGGCTGGTCGCCCTCGTGGAGGAGATCGGCAATTTCCTGGCCATGAAACGCCCCACGGCCTGCCCGGCCGCGGCCTGGGTGGGGATCGCCAGCCCGGTCCTCTGCGATCCCGAGCACCTCCGCCAGTACGGCCTCTTTACGAGCGTCCTGGCGCTCTCGTACCGGGTGGCAGGCCAGGATAAGACAGGTGCCTAAGTACCTAAGTGCCTAAGTACCCAGGCACCTCGGCACCGAGGCACCCAGGCACCTTTCGCAAAGAGGCGACTACAATGAACGGAACCTACATGCGTAAGATCACGGTCGCGGCCGCCTACGCGGCCCTCGCGGCCGGGCCGACCGTCGTCACCGTCACCATCTCCTGCCCGCCGGGGAACGCCGGCGTCGTGTATTTCCTCGGCGACGACGGCTCGGACGTCCCCTGGATACCCGGCGAGTGGCACGTCCTCAAGAACGTGGACCTCCAGCAGATCCAGATCAAGGGCACCGTGGGCGACACGGTCACGATCGTGGGAGACACATCGCAATGAGCCCCTACGCCAAGACGGGCCTCATCCCTCGCCGCCCGCCCCTCGCGGGCGGCACGTGGGACGTCTTCGACGATTTCGGGACGGGCGAGTGGACGGGCGGCGATCCCTGGACCCGCATCCGCGACGGGACGCACGCGGGCCAACTCAAGATTCAGGTGGGGGCGGCCGACCACTGTTACCTCAATTCCGGCGGCAGCCAGAACATGCTGGTCTTCCTCACCGACGCCAACAACCGGGACATTACGGGATGGACCGGCGGCGCGGTCCACCCGGTCAACACCGGCGGCGCGGTCAAGACATCAGTCTTCCAGGCGGGCCTCTGGGCGCAGGCCAAGGTGCTCCTGTCGATCCAGGACTCGCAGTTCCTTCTTTACATGCGAGACACCGATGACACGACGATCCTGATGTTCAACTACCGGGGCCAGTACCCGGCCAGCATTCACCAGATCTTGCTGTCGAGCCTGGGCAACTCCGACGCGAGCCTGCATATCAAGTTCGGTTACGCCCAACCCGCGTCCGCGTCGGCGGTCGCGGACCTCGTGCCCTTCGAGGTGGGGTTCCTTGTCCGCCGCCTCATCGATGCGACCCACGCCGAGTGCGAGTGCTGGCTGAAGTGCACGTGGCTCGCCGGCTGTCACCCGGACGGAGACGACTGGCTCTGCGTCTGGAAGGGCACGATCGACCCGACCGCCGTCACGGGCGGGGCGGTGTACCTGTACTTCCGGGTAATCGGCGCCACCATCGACCCCGCCCCCTCGATGCGCATCGCAAATCTCGGCATCGGCCAGGGTGTCTTCGACCCGGCCCGGACGAGCCGGCACCGTTACCTCGCGACCTCGCAGGGCGCCGGCATGTGCGTGAGCGCGTGCGCGTGGGTCAAGGACGACTCGCTCGCTGCCGGCGGCCGCTTCCTGGCCGCGATCCGCGACGGCACGATCGATGGGGGAACGGACGGTCACGTCCACCTCCTGGCCGCGACCGATCGAGACCTGGCCGAATGGGATGAGATAACGGTCTCCGGCTCGCCCCTCTTCGTCGAGGGCGCTCCCGCCGGACGGTACTACTACAACATCCAGATGGGGGCGAGCGGCCGGACGGTCCTCGCCGTCGCCGACAAGTACGGAGGCGCGAAGGGGAATCTGGTCGGCAAGGTGAGCGAGGACGGTGGCCTGACGTGGGGCGCGGCGTTCGACATTGACGCCAGCGCGACATACGATTGCGTCGCCTGCGGCCGGGCCGTCATACGGCACTCGTCGGGACGGTGGCTCGTGCCCTATCACGACGGGTCGAACAACCTGCTCCTGGCCTACACCGATTCGGCCGTGCCCAACACGGGCTGGCACGTGGTCGCGTTGGGCAATCCGTCCGGAATCAACGAGGCGGCCCTGGTCGAGCGGGCGGACGGCAGTTTGCTCCTCGTCGCCCGGGATCCGTCGAGTCCCGTCCAGCGATACGCCTGGTTTGCCACGTGCGCCAGCCCGGCCGGGGCGGGGATCTCGACCTGGAGCGCGTTCGCCCAATACGACGGCCTGGCCGGCCGGGCCTACGTCCCCAATTCGATCATCCCGCTGTTTCTCGTGCGCGGGCAACTCGGACGGCTGCACCTCCTGGGCGGATGCGCAAAGGGCGGGTTCGATTTGACGGGCGGGGCCGGGAACGTGGGACGGATGACGATAGGCCGCCGGTTCTCGGACGACGGCGGCGCGACGTGGCGGTGGGCGCCGGATTCGCCCCTCTTCGGCCTGCGCGAGATCCACGTCCAGTATCCGTGGGTCGCCCGCGATGGTCGAAGAGGTTTCATCACTTGGACCACCGAGCGACTATGCGCGGCCATCGTGGATCCGGCCATGTTCGCGGAGGACGGAGAGGTCGCGTGGTGACGGAACAAGCGACTGAGCGGCTGAGTGACTGAGCAAAAACAAAGACGGGAGAAACTGAAATGACCCTCAAACGCGGTTACGAGATGTATCTCTACTACTCGGCGGCCGGCATCGGCGGCACGCCCGCCTGGACGCTCCTGGCGATCGTCCGCGGCGTCAAGGTCCCGTGGTCGAGGTCCGAGATCCCGGTCACGACGCGTGGGGCCGCCGGCTGGAAACAAGTCATCTACGGCCTCCTGGAGGCGGGCGTCGACTTCGACATGCCTTATGACGCCGACGACGCGGGCCTGGCGGCCTTGAGGGCCGCCTTCATCGCCAACACTCCGATCGGCATCGCCGCCATGAACGGGCCCGTCAACGTGGCAGGCAGCGAAGGGCTGTGGGCCGATTGCGCGGTGGGAAAATTCGACACCGACGAGCCGCTCGACGGCGACGCGACGGTCGCGGTCAGTCTGAAGCCGACCTACTCGGCGAACGTCCCGCAGTTCAAGGTGATCGGGGCGTAGTGCGAAAAGTACCTGAGTACCGAAGTACCTGAGTACCTGGGTGCCTGGGGAAAAAGGAGAGAACCTTGAACGCCATCCTTCGAATCGTGACGGGCATTCTGACTTACGGACTCGGGGCCATCCTCCTGTGGCTCGCGGCCAGGGGCGTCATCCTCTCCGACGCCGACCAGCAGTGGCTGAAGGACGCCGTGCCGCCTTGCGCCGCAGCCGTAGCGGGCCTCCTGGCCATTGCCGCGGGCGCGGGTTGGAAACACCTCAAGGCATGGCTCGCCCGGCGTAAAATGCTCGATTCTACGTTACTGCTTTTGCTTCTCCTCCCATTGTCGGCCGGCTGCATTGCGCCTACGGCGGTGCGCGAGGCGCAGGCGTGGGAAGTGGCCGTCTGGCAGGGCCATCTCGGCAACGACCAGCGCATCGAGCGGACCTGGGAGTCCGTCTTCGTCGCCACTCGGCAGGCAGACATCGACTATACGACACAAAAGACCATCGACCTCGTCAAGATGACGGCCAAGACCCCGGCCGACATCGAGGAGGGGATCAAGGCCGTCATCGCCAAACGCGACAAGGCGATGGCCGACACCCAACTCGTCGTCGCCAGGATGAGAAGTCTCGTCGCCACGAACCAGAACGAGGCGGCCAAGGCCATGCGGGTCAACGGGGCGGTCTCGCAGTGGATGAGCGTCGGCATGGAGGCGAGCGCTATCCCCAACATCGTCAATGAGGCGTTCGGCCTCATCCAGTCCCTGGGCTTGAAGGTCCAGATGCCGGGGATTCAGACGCCGACAATCCAGCCTGCACCCGATTGACGCGCGGATGGGGATCTGTGGGGACGGTTAGGGACGCCTGGGCACAACTACGCAGGAGACGACTCATGGGAAGCATCGCAGACCTTGTGAACGGGGAGTTCGCCCACCTCGATCCTGCCGCTCAGCAGGCGGCCATCGACCAGGCGGAGAGGGACATCCGAGAGATGCCCGAGGCCGACCAGGCCCGCCTGCTGGCCGCCCTCGGCGTCGAGACGCAGAATAAGAGGGACGGGGCGGCGCTGGTGGCGACGATCCGGGCGCTGGCCGCCGCCGCCGCCCAAATCGGATTCAAGTTGATCTGAGAAGAGGCACCTAAGTGCCGACGCGCCTTGGTACTTAGGTACTCAGGCACCCAGGCACGCAGTTAGGAGGTTTTCACGTGGCAGACCTGACAGTCACACCGGCAAACGTGCTGCCTTATAGCGGCGCGAGGATCCAGACGGGCCGGGCCGGCGAAACCATCGCGGCCGGCCAGGCCCTGTACTTGAAGGACGCCGACGGGAAACTCTGGAAGGCCGACGACGCGTCCGCCGCCAAGGCCGCCGCCGTGGGCGTCGCCCTGAACGGCGGGGCCGCGGGCCAGCCGATCTCGTACCTGGAGGCCGGGGGCGTCAACCCCGGCGCCACGGTCGTCGTCGGCGTCGTCTACGGCGTCACGGACACCCCCGGCGGGATCGGCGCGATAAGCGAGCGTGCCGTCGGGGACTATATCACCATCCTCGGCGTCGGCGTGACCGCCACGCGCATCGACGTGGCCATCAACGCCTCCGGCGTCGCCGTGCCGGCGTAGTCAAGAAACAGGCGCCTAAGTGCCTGAGTACCTAAGTACCTGAGTGCCCAGGGACGGAGGCGCCCAGGGACCTAGGGACCCAGGCACCCAGGCACCAAGGCACGGAGGCACCGACGTGAAAACATTCACCGACGCCGAAGGCCGCACGTGGGAGGTCCTGGTCGACGTCTCGACGGTGAGGCTCGTCCGCACCGCCCTTGGCGTCGACCTCATGGAGGTGGCCGCCGGCGACCTCCTGGCCCGCTTTTGCCGAGACCCCTGTCTCCTGGTGGACATTCTCTACGTCCTTTCGGCCCCGGCGCCCGGTTTCGAGGCGGTGAAAAAGGAGGAGTTCGAGCGGGCGATGCGGGGCGACGTGCTGGACCAGGCCGCCGCGGCCCTCGCAGAGGAAATTCTCGATTTTTTCCCACGGGCCCGGCGCCTCCAGGCGCTGGGAAAACTCGTGGAGGCCGTGCACGCCGAAGAGGCGGCGGTGAAAGAGGCGACCCGGATCCTCGCCCCCCTGGCGGCGGCAGAAACGCCGGCGCAGGCCGTAAAGGAGAGCGAAAAACCGCCGCCGGCCGACGATCCAGCCGCCGCAGCCAAGGCTGCTCCGGCGGAGGCGGCAAGACCCGGCCTCGTCGGCTGAGCGCCCAAGAAATCTGGCGCCTGGTCTGGCAACTCGCCGGCGTCTGCGGCGTCGACCCTTCCGGCCTGACTCTCCGGGACCTGGCCTGGATGGCCGAGGCCCGCCGCCGGGACGAGTGGGGTCGCCTATCGTGCCTCCTCGCGCACCTCGCCAACATAGCCAGCGGCGCGAGGTGGACGCGCAAGATGCTGCCGGAGGATTTCAACTTCTATGCGACGAGACGCTTTTCAGGAAAGAGCGGCGCGGGCGGGGGCATGACGGTGACGGGCCGGAACGTCCGGGTGCTGAAGCAGGTGTTCGTGGATCAAAAGACAAAGTAGGTGCCGAGGCAACTGGGTGCCGAGGTGCCGGGGTAAGCGGCACCGAGGAACCCGGGCACCAGGGCACCCAGGCACTCAGGCACGGAGGCACTTAGGAACCTGTCGTGATAACGTTCGCCGTCAAAAAGTGGTTCTTCGACCAGCCGCGGGTCCGGGCCCTCCTGGAACCGGCCGTGGCGGACTACCTCGAGCACCTCGGCGCGTGGATCCGGACGACCGCCCAGCGCTCGATGCGTTATCGCAAGTATGGGTCGGCCTCCGCCCCCGGCCAACCCCCTAGCGCGCACCGACCGCGCGCGTTGTTGCGCCAACACATCTACTACTGCCTCGATCCCCAGACCCGGACGGTCGTCGTCGGCGCTCAAGTCTTCGCATCTCCCAACTTTGAACGGGGGGCGTCGATGGGCTGGAATGTCCCCTTCGTCCAGGAGCATGGTTTCAGCGGGACTCGCCGCCTCCGCAACTGGCGCTGGAAACTGGGCATGCGGGGTTGGGGCCTGGGCGCTTCGGGCTGGCCACCGCGGCCCTACCAGGTCGGCGACTTCGCTGTCATTCGCGGGACGACGTACCTGCCGGATCGGCCCGAAGGCGGCGCCCTTATCCGAAGCGCGGAGGGTCGCCTGCACGAAGTGAAAAGATACGCCAACGTGATCCTCTTGAGAACGCCCTTGCAGGCGGCGCGCGCCACGATGCTGCGTCCGCTGATTTATGGACCGATGGTTCTGGAACGTAAGGTGACTTATCCCCCCAGACCGTTTATCTCGGCGGCGATGTACACGGCCATCGACTTGGGGTTGCCCAAGAAGTTCGCCCGGCAGGCGCTTCAGAGGTTCGGGCTGAGACGAAGTGCCTGAGTACCTAAGTACCTAAGTGCCTAAGTAACGGAAAAAAAGATGCCTTCGGCAAGAGAACTTCGGGCCGGCCTGGTGTTCGTCGAGATGGGGATCGACCGCGCATTCCTCCAGGCGGAACTCGACAAGGCCAAGGCCCAGGTGGCGAAGACCGCCGCGGACATGAACAAGGCGGGCGCAGCGGGGGGGGGCTTCGGGGCGGGGGCGGGCGGGCCACCTGCCGGCAAGTGGATGCAGATGGTGGCACGCGGGGCCGGCGTCGCCTATGGCCTGGAGACCCTCGCCGGCACGGTCAGCGGCTTCATCGCCCTCCTGAAGGGAGACTGGGAAGGGGCGATCAAGGGCATCAGACAGGTGCCGGTCCTCGGCGCCGTTGCGGTCGATGTGGCCGACGCGGTCGACGCCCTGTTCCTCGGGACCAAGGCCTATGTCGCCGGCCTCAAGAAGGCCGCCCAGGAGTTCCAGGACTATACGACCGGCGTCAGCGGCCTCGGGGAACTCGGCCTCAAGTTCCAGCGCCGCGCATGGATGATCGGCCAGGGGCCCGGGGCGGAGGCGGCAGAGAAGATCCACGAGGAGGCCATGACGGCAATCCACGAGGCGATGGAAATCGCCCGGAAAAAGGGGATCGATACCGAGACGCATCCGGGTTTCAAGAAGACCCTCCGGGACATCGTAAACTGGGAGAACAAGGCGACCGCGGAGGCGGCCCGGGCCCCCGACATCAAGAAGTACCAGGACGCCCTGGCGAGGGCGGAAGACGATTGGGCAAAACTCAATTTGTCGGAGGAGGAATACATCGCCCGCCAGATCGAAATGCTGGGGTTGCCGGCGGAACAGGAATACCGCCTGATCGACCTTCTCCTGGAGAACAAGGAGACCGCCGAGAAACAGAAGGAGGCCGCCGAGGGCGCCAAGAAGGCCGCGGAGGAGGCGTCCCGGATGCGGCAGGAGGTCCTGGACGACGCCCGCCGGCACGACGAAGAGCGCGTGCGAACGCTGGAGGAGATCACTCGCTCCGTCGAGACGCCCGAAGAAGAGTTCATGCGCCGCAAAGGGGAACTCGACAAGGCCCTCGAGGAAGGCCTGCCGCAGGACATCTACGAGCGCGCCATTCGAAAGGCCCTCGAACAGGCCGCCGCGGCCTTGCCCGACCTCGTCGGTTCGACGTACCGCGCGAAGGGGACGTTCTGGGGCATGGAGTCGGCGATGGGCATGGGGGGCGCCGGCGGGACCGAGGTCCTGCTTCGCAAGACCGCCGATTCGAGCGAGAAAACCGCCCGCCTGCTTCAGAGGTTGGCGGACGAGGGGATTCCGCTGGTGTGGAATTGACAAAACGGGTGCCTGGGTGACCAGGTGCCTGGGTACATCGGTACTTAGGTACACAGACACTTCGGCACCTCGGCACGAGGGTTCAAGCAATGGCGGCGACGGCAGAGGAACAGGCCAATTCGCGCGAACTGGGCGCGACTTCCGGCCGGATCGGCTACCTGGTGACGGGTGCCGCGACGGAGGCCGATGCGCGGGTCGCCATCCTCGCCGCCGCCCCTTCCACCTTCGGCGGCTTCACGCGCCGCGACGCGACCGCCAAGGTCTCCGACGACATCGCCGGGACCTGGCTGGGCGAGGCCACCTACGGGGCCCCCGGGGCCAAGGTTCTCTCGGCCGGCGAGGTGACGATCTCGGGGACGCCCGGCGGGGCGTTTCAGATCCGCCGCTGCTCCGCAACGCTCTCCCAGACCGAAGTCCTCGCGTGCCTGCTGGCCACCGGTTTCGGCCGGACCACCCACATGACCCACGGCTTCGAGTTGCTCGGCTCCTATCCGACGGGCGCCCCCGATTTCGGCGGGGCCATCAACGTCAAACGCAACGGGGACGTCCAGGAGGTCGAGGGGGTCGATGTGCCCCCCGGCGCCCAGAACAGTGCGGCCATCACCATCACCGTCAACGATTTCACGCTCAACCTGAACAAGGGCCAGTGCCTCTTCCAGGGCCTCGGTTGGCAGGAGCGCCCGGACGGCCTCTGGGAACTGGCGTGGGATTTCAGCGTCATGGCCGACTTCCACGCCCTGGAGATCGACGGAATCACCGGCATCGAGCAGCCCGCCTGGTCGTATCTCTGGGTCTTCTATGAAACCAAGTCCGACGACACCGCCCACTGCCTCGTCGAGCGGGCCAAGGCGGTGTACGTCCACCGGGTCTACGACGCGGTGGACTTCGCGGACCTGGGCACTGGCTGCATAAACTCGGTCGAAGAGGAGCCGTGAACGACCAGTGACTGAGTAACTGAGTACCTAAGTACCTGAGTCAACGACATGGCAAATGAGAGAGCGGTGCCGGGCCAGCCGTTCCGTCCGTCCGCGCGGGTGCAGAACGAACTCCTCGCGCTCCTCGACGCCTGGCGGAGCGGCGAACTCGCCAGCGGCGGCGGCGCTGGGATGGGCGGCGCTGGGATGGGCGGCATCGTCCCCGTCCGCAACGACAGCGGCGGCGACCTCGACCGTTTCGCCGTCCTGGGCATCAACGGCGTGATATACACGCCCAACCAGAACCTGGACGGATTCAAGAACGGCCCGGCCCTCGCGGGCGTTACGCCGAATTATCCTGACGCCGGGATGGGCGGTCATCGAAACAAGTTCGTCGTTCTCCAGGAGCCGCTCGCCTCTTCCGGCATCGGCCGGGCCATGATCCTCGGCGTCACGCCCGTCAAGGTCAATGTCCTGAATCTCTACCAGCAGGCGGTGGACGTCGAGAACGGAAATGCGACGAGGCTACGTTCCTGCTGGATGGGCGGTGGCCGGATCCTCTGCCGGCCGGATGCGTTGGGGGAGCAGTGGGCCTTCGTCGCCGTCGGGTTCCCGGCCGAGCCGATGCAGGGTTTCTGGGCCAAAGTGACCTCCGTCCAATCGGAGTATCTCTACTGGCACTACAAGTACACATTTGTCGAAGTCGAAAAGGGCATCCTGCGGGCGTTCGACGACGCGGGCGAGGATACGCACTGGGTCCCGGTAACGGGCGGACGGTGCGGCGTCCTTCGCCTGGGCCCCGAGAACGGCATACCCGAGAACGACGACTTCGTCAGTAAACTGCACGTCGGTTCCGTCACTTGGGTCAGACCTGTGTGGACGGCGAACACCGGCGACCCGCAGTACGACCTGGAATACTGGGCCTCCTCGATCAGTTACGGCTAACGGGCGGTCGATGGCGGTGACCCATGCTCGTCAAGGCCGAGGACATTCCGGCAGCCGTTCGTCAAGTCCCGCTGGCCTGCGTGCACCAGGTCATCCGGCCCCGGCCGCCCTGGGCGCGGCTGGAAGGCTGGGGCGACTGTCTTTCGTGCTCAGCCGACGCCGCCAACGCCGCCTGCGCCGGATACCGTCCTTTCCCCGCGCCCCAAGGAAAGGCGCCAACCGCAAAGTCGCCGACGCGTCAAAGCCGCTATGGCGACGGCGCGAGCGCGAAGAGCGCAAAGGAAAGAGGCGTCCTCGTTTGAAAAACAAGAGGTCCTGGCCTTCCTTTGCGTTCTTTGCGCCCTTTGCGGTTCAGGCTTGACAGGCCGACGCTTCCCGATATGATGCCCCTGGAGGCGCGGTTCGGCGGGCCTCGTGGAGCCCTGGCATGCCGCGCAAAGCCGCCCCCCCCCAAAAACCCGCCGTCGAGCGCCCCAAGACCTGGCAGGACTGCGACCGTCTCGTCCACCTGATGGCCCGGACCGACGCCCAGGCGGCCGTCGCCAAGGCCCAGGCCGATGAACGCATCGGCCGGGTGAACGCGGAACTCGCAGAGGCGATCGCGCCCCTGGCGGCCATACGCGACGAACTCGCCGAGGCCGTCGAGACCTTCGCCTCATCACACCGCAAGGACTTTGGGGGCGAGCGGTCGATGGCCCTGGCCCACGGCCGCGTCGGTTGGCGGACCTCGCCGCCCGCCGTCCGGTTCCTCCGGCCGGCCGATCAGATCGTCGCCGACCTGGAGGCCCGCGGGATGGACTTCGCCATCATGGTGACGAAGCGGCCCTCGAAGGACGTGCTCGTCGAGCAGGACGCGGATCTCCTACGGGAACTCGGCGTCAGGGTGACCCAGCGGGACGATTTCTACGTGGAGTTCGCCGAGGCGGCGGTGTCGGAGGCACCAATAGAAAGTGACTGAGTACGTGCGGTTTAGCCATTTACGCTGCCGCGAAAAGGGCATAGGCGACGGTTTCCAGAATTTGTTGAACTCGGGGCGAAAACATCGACTTGGGTGAAATTCGATGCTGCCACAACACCCGACGCAGGGCC